>Ga0210402_10000312_pt1 | contig 55674 bp, 52 predicted proteins | sample IncBWC7MmetaG_FD_161055 | JGI IMG/M metagenome (GOLD analysis project Ga0210402, IMG submission 161055) | Forest soil microbial communities from Barre Woods Harvard Forest LTER site, Petersham, Massachusetts, United States - Inc-BW-C-7-M | ecosystem: Environmental > Terrestrial > Soil >... | reverse complement strand
CTATGTCTTCACGGTCCAGGACGGCAAGGTGGCGGAGAAGCCGGTCAAGGTCCTGTTCGACGACACCAAGAGCATGGCGGTCGAGGGCGACCTCAGCCCAGGCGATCAGGTGGTGACGGACGGCCAGTTGCGCCTGGTACCAGGGGCCAAGGTTTTGGTCGAAGGGGCGCCGGCAGCGCGGCCCGCCGCGGGCGCGCGCGGGGCAAAGCGCAAGGGCGGGAAGAAGCCATGAACATTTCCCGGCGTTTTATCGAATATCCGGTGATGACGACACTGTTGATGGCGGCGCTCTTCATTTTCGGAGTCGAGGGTTATTTCAGCCTGCCCAACAGCGAATTGCCCAACGTGGATTTCCCCACTGTCCAGGTCAGCGCCAGCCTGGCCGGCGCCGATCCGCAGACCATGGCCTCGGCCATCGCCGCGCCCCTGGAAAACGCCTTCTCGGCGGTACCAGGCATCGACCAGATGTCGTCGCGCAGCAGCCTGGGATCGACCTCGATCACCCTGCAATTCAAGCTGGACCGCAACATCGATGCGGCGGCGCAGGATGTGCAGGCGGCGATCTCGGCGGCGACGCGCCAATTGCCCAAGACGATGATCAACCCGCCCAGCTTCCGCAAGGTCAACCCGTCGGACCAGCCCATCTTCTTCCTGGCGCTGACCTCCAAGACGTTGCCGGTCACCACAGTGGAACGTTATGCCGACCTCTTGTCGCGCCAGCTTTCGACCCTGGATGGCGTGGCCCAGGCGCCTGTCAGCGGCGCCTCGAAATATGCCGTGCGGGTGCAGGCCGATCCCAACGCGCTGGCCGCGCGCGGCATCGGCATCGACACGCTGGCCACCGCCCTCAATGAGGTGAATGTCAACCAGGCCACCGGCACGCTCAACGGCACCAGCGATGCCCAGATCATCCATACCGATGGCCAGCTCGACAATGCCGACAAGTTCCGCAACCAGATCATCGCCGAAAGCAACGGCGCGCCTGTCAAGCTGGGCGATGTCGCCACCGTGACGGACAGCACCGCCAATGTGCGGCAGGCGGACTGGTACCGCACCCAGCGCGCCGTCTCCATTTTTGTCGACCGTCAGCCCGGCGCCAACACCATCGAAGTGGTCAAGCAGATCCGCGCCATCCTGCCCCAGTTCCAGGCCATGCTGCCCGCCGGCATTGACCTGGAAATCCGCCACGACCGCAGCGAGAGCATCCGCGCCTCGGTGGCCAAGGTCCAGGAGACGCTGCTGATCGCGGCCGTCCTGGTGGTGATGGTGATCTTCGTCTTCCTGCGGAAGGTATCCGCCACCATCATCCCCGCGCTGGCCTTGCCGCTGGCGGTGGTTGGCACCTTTGCCGGCATGTCGCTGATGGGCTTCACCCTGGACAACCTCTCGCTGATGGCGCTGACGCTGTCGGTCGGCTTCGTGGTGGATGACGCCATCGTGATGCTGGAGAATATCGTCCGGCATATCGAGCATGGCGAAAAACCCTATGAAGCGGCGCTCAAGGGCTCGCAGGAGATCGGTTTCACCATCCTGTCCATGACCCTGTCGCTGGCGGCGGTTTTCATTCCCGTCGTGTTCATGAGCGGGCTGGTGGGACGGCTGCTGTACGAATTCTCCGTCACCATTGTGCTGGCGATCCTGTTCTCGGGGCTGGTTTCGATCACCCTGACGCCCATGCTGTGCGCGCGGATGCTCAAAGATGAAAGCCACGAAAAGCACAACGTCTTCTATCGCTGGAGCGAGAACGCGTTCAACTGGGTGCAGGAACGCTACAACCACAGCCTGGCCTGGAGCGTGCGCCACAAGCCTGTGATCATGGGCGTGTTCGCCGCCTCCATCATCGCCAGCGTCTATCTGTTCCGGATCATGCCGCAGGATTTCCTGCCGGCGGACGACCAGGGCCAGTTGCACGCCTCGATCCAGGCCGCCAACGGAACCTCCTACGAAAAGATGGTGGCCTATGGCCAACAGGTCAGCCAGATCGTTCATGCCGATCCCAATGTCGCGGGCGCGATGCTGTCCGTCTCGTCGAGCGGCGCCGGCGCCAATTCCGCCGATCTCAACATCATGCTCAAGACGCTGGGCGAGCCGCGCAAGCTGATGGCCGACCAGGTTGCCGCCCAACTGCGCAAAAAGGTGAACAATCTCACCGGCATCAATGTCTTCGTCACCTATCCCGCGCAGATCAACATCGGCGCCCGCTCCTCGCGCTCCACCTATCAATACACGCTGCAGGGACCGGACCAGACGCAGTTGCAGGATGTGGCCACCCAACTGGAAGACCAGCTCAAGTCCATGCCGCAGTTTGTCGGGGTCAATACCGATTTCGACAAGGCGGCGCCCTCAGCGGAAGTCCATATCGACCGGGAGCGCGCCGCGGCCTTGAAGGTCACGCCGTCGCAGATCGAGAATGCCATGGGCTATGCCTTTGGCGGCGAGCAGGTGTCGCTGATCTATGATTCCGCGGACCAGTATCCGGTGATGCTGGAATTGCTGCCGCAATATCAGAGCAATGTCGATTCCCTGCGCGCGCTCTATATCACCGCCAAGAACGGTGCTCTGGTGCCGCTCTCCGCCGTGACGACAAACGCCATCCGCACCATGCCGCTCAGCGTCAACCATTCCGGCCAGCTGCCATCGGTGACGGTGTCCTTCGACACGGCCGAGGGCTATTCCCTCAGCGATGCCGTGAAAGGCATCCAGGATGCCAGCGACGCGATCGCCATGCCGCAGACGGTGGTGGGCTCCTTCCAGGGCCAAGCCGACGCCTTCCAGCAATCCATGGCCAATATGGGCCAATTGCTGCTGATCGCGGTCTTCACCGTCTATATCGTACTCGGTATCCTCTATGAGAGTTTCGTTCACCCGCTCACCATCCTGTCCGGCCTGCCTTCAGCTGCGGTGGGAGCACTCCTGACCCTCTATCTTGTGGGCCTGCCGCTCACGGTCTATGCCTTTGTCGGCATGATCATGCTGGTGGGCATCGTCAAGAAGAACGCGATCATGATGATCGACTTCGCCCTTCACAAGCAGCGCAGCGAGGCGGGCGTCAGCGCCGAAGAGGCCATTCTGGAAGCCGCCCGCATCCGCTTCCGCCCTATCATGATGACCACCATGGCAGCCTTGTTCGGCACCCTTCCGGTCGCCTTCGGATCAGGGATCGGTTCGGAATCGCGCCGGCCCCTGGGCCTGTGTGTGGTGGGCGGGTTGCTGTTTTCCCAGCTCCTGACACTCTACATCACGCCTGTGATCTATACCTATCTGGACCGGCTGGGCGGGATGCTGCAGTTCGGTAACAGGCGCAGCAAATCATCCCAGGCGGCGCCCGCGGAGTGAGACCAGTGATGCCGGCTTGACGCGGGCGTTACGCAGCGGCCCGCAGCAGGTAGCCGCGCGTTTTGATCGTCTCAATGCAGCGGTCGCCGCCGGTGGCGTTGGCGAGCTTCTTGCGCAGCTTGCAGATGAACAGCTCGATGGTGCGGCTTTCCGGACCTTCGCCATTGGCATAAATGTGATTGATGAGCACTTCGGCGTTCAGGGTGGTGCCCCGGCGCAAGGAGAGCAGTTCCAGAATCTGGTATTCCTTGGCCGTAAGGGGCAGCGAAACGCCGTTCACGGCCGCTGTCCTGGACGCCAGATTGACGGTCACCCTGCCGGTGGTAATGGCCGGGTCGCAATGACCTCGCGAGCGGCGAACCAGCGCCCGGACGCGCGCAACCATCTCGGCGTTGTGGAACGGCATGGTCAAATGGTCGTCGGCCCCCGCATCGAGGGTCCTGACCTGGTTTTCTGCCGCGGCGGCGAACGACAGGACCAGAATCGGAATTTGAATCTGCGCCTTGCGCAAACCGCGGATCACGTCGAGGCCGCGCATGTCGGGCAGGCGCGAGCCGAGAATCACGATGTCGTAATCATAATGGCGGCAAAGATTCATGCCGTCTTCGCCGGTATTGGTTGTGTCCATATATATGCCCTCGCGATGGAGCACCGCTTCGATGCTCTTCGATGCTGCGAGGTCGTTCTCAATCAGGAGCGCACGCATGATGTTCTTCCTTATTGCAATGAACCACGGACCGCAGTGTCGAGCACCGAAGGCCTGAGGGATGGTGAATGGTCAATGACGCGGTTACCCGTCCGGCCTTCGCGCGCTGTCTTCGGATCCCATGACGCGCGCATGGATGCGGAATCAAAGTCGGCTGGCCCATCCGTGATGTCAGCGGGCCGGAGCTGAATTTCGACGGGTCGGGTCGGGGCAAGCGCGGGATGCAAGCCGGCCGGACCGGCAGCCGCCCATGCCGTCAGGATGCTCGCGAACGTGACGGCGATCAGGGTCGCAAGCATAGACGCCGGCCATCCCGCCCATTTTTCCGCCGCCTGTTTCATGGGCTTCGATTCTCCCATGCATCGTGGCCCGAACAGCCGATGTCACGCCGCGCAATGCGGGCGGGACGGTTCCAGCGGGCGTCGCCTTGCCGATTAACGCGAAGCGCCTGGCGCCGCGATCCCTTGCGCCAGATTCCGAAACAGGAAATGTGATTGGTGCCCATGACGCAGCGCCGCCACGGCGTCGCCAGCAGCATCCAATACCCTCTGCGGCGGCGAACGGGAAAGCTGCTGCCGGCGCGCCGCCGGGGGAAGACGGCGCGCCGTCTGACCGCCGCACACCGGCTGCGCCGGGTTGATACCGGACGGCCGTCGCGAAGCGCGTCATCGCCGCAAAACGCGCGGCGAAGCAATGCAATCTTGCGTATGAGCCAGAACATTCTGTTGGGCTCCTCGATAGTGAAGCGCGTTCTGCGCCACGCCGGAAATAGAACGCAATCGGCGCCGGCGCGCATTGCGAAATGTCAAAACCGCCGGCGAATTGATCGCGTGCATGAAAACGAAACGGCCTGCGTAGGTAGTTCCGCGTACCTGGAATCATCGCCAAAACAGCATCCGCCAAGGCAATAGGGAGCAATCCCGATTGCGCCCACGCGAATCTACGTACGCGGAATTCCGAACTACTGATTCAATTTGAAGTTAACCATTATCAAACCGTCGAGCGCGTCCGCGCGAGAGAATTTGGGGGTAATCATGATCACGTTGAGCACCGCACGCACCAGGCCGTCAACCGCCGGAATGATGGGAAATGCCGCCGCGATTACGGCGCGCTTCGATGCCGCACAAACGGGAGCAACGCTGCCGGATCATCTCCAGGCCATTCAATCCTATGGCGCGCGCCAGCATTACCAGCGCAACGAAACGGTGTTCAACCAGGGTGATCCGGCGGACCAGGTTTACAGAATCGTGGACGGCACGGTGCGTCTTTGCCGCCACCTGCCGGATGGCCGCCGTTATATTATGGACTTCCTGCTGCCGGGCGATGTCATGGGTTTTGTGGAAAGTCCCGACCAGCCCGTCTCAGCAGAGGCCGTTACGGAAGTCAGCCTGATCGCGTTTCCGCGGGGCTGTTTCGACCGGCTGGCGCGGGAAAACGCCGGCGCGCGCCATCAGCTCCTGCGCCATATGTCGGAGAGCCTGCAGATGGCGCAGCAGCATTTGTTCGTCCTGGGCTGCCAGAAGGCCAATGAACGGGTTGCGTCCTTCCTGCTGCGCCTGGCGGACCGGCTGGATGTCATGTGCGGCGACCGCATCGACCTGACAATGAGCCGCCAGGATATCGCCGATCATCTTGGCCTCACCATTGAAACCATTTCCCGGTCGATCACCGCGCTTCGCGGCAGCGGCGTCATCCTGGTTCCAAACGCGCACCAGATAATTTTGCGCGATATGGCCGCGTTGCGCGTGCTTGCGGCGGAGAGCTAGGCGTCATGACCATGCTCGTGCCGTTCATTCAATTTGTCTCGCAACCGCTCGTTTCAATGACCGGGGCGTTTGCCGAGGCCCTGGGGGTGCTTGACCATCGCCCGCCGGGCGAAGAAGAATCCGCCGCCGCGGCGTTCGCCATATCCGCCGGATTGATCGGCATGTTCTGCATCTTCTGGGCCTGCTGGCTGCACGCCCGGCTGGGAAACTTGCGAATCAGCATGCGCCTGGAACAGGCCAGGAGCGAAGCGGCCGCGCTGTTTCGCGGCGCATTGCTCAACCATGGCGCGCAATCCATCCTTGTGCTGAGAAGCGGCGAAAAAGAACCGCAGCAATTCGGCGAGGCCCATGTGCTGCTTCACGCCTGCAAGGCTGGCCAGGATGGGCCGGCGTTGACTGAGGCGCTGGACAGCCTGGTGGAGACGGGCGCGTCCTTCATGCTTCGCGCGCGCACCGCCGAAAACCGAACCTTGGCGATACGCGGGTCTTCGGTGGGCGGCCGCGCGGTGATTTATTTTCAGGAAGAGGAAAAAGGCACCCGGGATTTCCGCGAGATACTCGACGCGTTGCCGATGCCGGTCTGGCTGCATGAGGATGACAGGACACTGGCCTGGGCCAATGCCGCGTTCCTGCAGACCTTTGGAGTCCAGATTGTGGAAGAGTTGCCTGCCGACATGGTGGAATGGGCCATGCCATCCGCTGCGGCGCAGAGCGACGGAACGCCGGGGGAAATCCGGCGGCAGATGGTGATTGCGGGCGAGCGGCGGACATTCGCCTTGACGCTTGCGCCTTTGCACGGAACGGCCACAACCGGTGTCGCCCTGGATATTACGGCTGCCGCCAGGTCGGAAACCCGCCTCAGCCTTGAACTCGATGCACAGACCGACATGATGGAGCGCATCCCCACGGCCGTTGCGGTATTTGACACCGACCGCCGCCTGGTCCGCTACAACCATTGCTATGCCAAATTGTGGGGGCTTGCCGAGGCGTGGCTGGATACACACCCTTCCCAGGAGGAAATTCTCGACCGCCTGCGGGATGGCCGCAAATTGCCGGAACAACGCAACTTCGCCGAATGGAAACAGGATCAGAGCCAGCTTTTCGACGGACTTAAGGGCCTGAGCGAGTCCTTCTGGCATCTGCCGGGCGGCAAAAGCCTGCGTGTCGTGGCGCAGCCGCATCTGCTGGGAGGGCTATTCTTTCAATTCGAGGACATCAGCGAGAAGCTGCGGCTGGAGTCGGCCGTGAGGCTGTTGACCCAGGTCCAACGCGCGACGCTGGACACCATAGACGACGGGATTGCAATATTCGGAACCGATGGACGCCTGGTGCTGCACAACTCCAAATTCACGAAAATGTGGCGGCTGACGGAGGATGAGTTGTTCCTGCAGCCTCATTTCGCGGACATCGCCAATCTGTGCACAGCGCGCATCGGCCGCGACGGCATCTGGGGCATCGTCTCCTGGGGCGTGAATTCCGCCAACCCCGAGAGCTTGAGCGAATGGGGTAAAGCCAGACGGGCCGATGGCCGGCTGATCTCGCTTGCCTTGTCTCGGCTGCCCAACGGCACCACCATCGTGACCTTTTCCGACTTGACCGACCTGGAACGATTCAACGACGAACAGAACAAGGCAAAACTGGCCGGGCAGCAGGCGCAGAATTACGCATCGGCCTGATCGGATCCTCAGGCTTTGACGTATTTGGCGAACCCGTCGAGCGGGTGCTGCCTCAATTGGCGGGTCAATCGAAAAATGCGGCGCTTTTTCGGACCTTCACGGTCCCTTGGGCGCGACACGGCGCTTGGGCGGCGCACTATCCCGAACCAGCTCGGACAGCAGCTTGACCTCGTCCTCGGTGGCGCGGGTCGCCTTGGCCTGAATGGTCCGATAGCTCTTGATAAGCCTGTGACCGAGTTCGGTGAGCTGCGCGCCGCCGCCCGCCGCGCCGCCAGTTTCGGTGACCAGGATGGCGCCTCCGAAGGTCTGCTGCATCCCCTTCAGGAGCAGCCAGGCCTTGCGATAGCTCATTTCCATCGAGGCCGCGGCCTGGCGAATGGAGCCCATCTTGTCCACGCGCTCCAAAAGCTCCGCCATGCCCGGCCCGAAAGCGCTGCCGGACGGCTCAAAATCTATGCGAAGCGAAAGCTGCGCCATGAGACAAGCATGGCCGAGTGGAGCGAACCCGTCTAGCCGTTATGTTATGGGCATTTGGTTGTTAGGGCCTAAACCGCATGGGCCTTCACCAGGGCCCAGGCGGGTTTTCCCAGCGCCAAGTCCAGGTCGCGCACCGCTTCGCTTGTCAGCCGCGCCAGAACCGGCCCCGCCTGTGTTTCAAGCGTCACCAGAACGGCGTCTTCGGCCTCATCCCGCATAGCCATGACGCGTCCCTCCAGGATATTGCGGGCGGAAATCGCCCTTGGACGTTCGGCGGCGAGAAGAACATGGTCGGCGCGCAGCCAGTATCCCGTGGGCTGGACAGTTCCGGCGCCGCGCAGCGCGCCTGCCGCCAGCACCGCGCCGATATCGCGCCGATCGAGCAGCGCCTGGAACGCCGGAGCCTGGGCGACCTCAGCGAAGGCGCCTTGCGCCACCAGGCGGCCTTGTGCAATCGCCACGACATGCGAGGCCAGCACCGCAGCATCGTCGATGCTATGGGTCACCACCATCATCGCGATCTTGAACCGGCGATGCGCCGCCAGCAGCACTTCGATGAAACTGCGCCGCCGTGCCCCATCCAGGGCGGCGAAGGGTTCGTCGAGCAACAGATAATCCGGCATCGAAACCAGGGCACGCGCCAGCGCGACACGGCTTTTCTCGCCCCCCGAAAGATTGCGCACGGGGCGGTCCAGCAGGGCGGCGATGTCGAAGAAATCCGCGACCTCGACCAACGCCAGTTTTGATTGCGGCGCGCGGCTTGCGGCATAGGCGATGTTCTGCCGGATCGAAAGGTGCGGAAACAGCCGCGCCTCCTGGAACACCAGGCCGAAGCCGCGCCTATGCGGTGGAACATGCAGGCCGGCATCGGCGCAGATCCGGCCCTTGAGCGCGATGCGCCCGGAATCCAGTTTCTTCAGGCCCGCCAGCGCGGCCAGCAGGGTGGATTTGCCCGATCCCGAGGGACCGAACAGGGCGGTGACGCTGTCGGCGGGCGCTGTAAAGTTGGCGTCCAGCACAAAGCCGCCCTGGCGCAATCTTATGTCGGCTTCCAGCGCGTTCATCCGGCCTGCCGCCGGCGCGCGCGGCGCTGCAGGAATTCGGCGGCAATCAATCCGCACATCGCCACGGCAAAGGAAATCAACGCCAGCCGCATCGCCTCAGCTTCGCCGCCCGGCTCCTGCAGCACGGCGTAGATCGCCAGCGGCAGGGTCTGGGTCTGGCCGGGGATATTGGCGGCAAAGGTGATGACTGCGCCGAACTCGCCCATCGCCGCGGCAAAGGCGGTAACCGCGCCCGCCAGGATGCCGGGGCCCGCCAGCGGCAGCGCCATGGTGAGGAAACGGTCCATCGGCCCGGCACGCAGCATCGCGGCGGCCTCGAACAGCCGCGTATCGGCCGCCTCGAAGGCGAGGCGAATGCTGCGCACCAGGAGCGGAAAAATCATCACTGCGGTGGCCAGCGCAGCGCCCGCCATGGTGAAAGCCAGATGCAGGCCGAACAGACGTTCCAGCAGCGCACCGGCCGGACCACGCCGGCCGAAAATCACCAGTAGCAGGAAGCCCACCAGCACCGGCGGCAGGATCACCGGCAGATGGATGAGACCGTCCAGGAGAATCCTGCCCGGCATTCTGGGCCGTGACAGCAGCCAGGCGGCCGCGATGGCAAATGGCAGCGCCCCGATCAAGGCGCGGGATGCGACGGCGAAACTGGTCACCAGAATTTCAAATTCGGCCGCCGGTAGCATCAGGCCCCATCCAGCAGCAGCACATCCACCAGGTCGCCGGCAGCGGATGCAGGCGCATTGGGCTTGAGGCGGATCAGGGCATTGGCGGAGGCGAAGACCGAGAGCAGCGAGGAATCCTGCTGCTCGAATGCCCGCGCACTGAGACGGCCCACATCATCGGACGAAAGCCGGGCGCGCAGGTAATGTTCGCGCGGACCATTGGCGGGCAGCGCCTCCGACAGATGCGCCCGCCGCAGGACGACGGTAGCATCCGCGCCCAGCATGGCCGCGAGCATGGGGCGCAGGAAAAGATGGGCGCAGACCAGCGCCGAGGCAGGATTGCCCGGCAGGCCCAACACCGGTCCCTGCGGCGTGCGGCCAAACCAGCAGGGCTTGCCCGGCCGTAGCGCGACTTTATCCACTGCCAGCTCCAGGCCCAGCCGCATCAGGGCCGGGCGCGCGTGATCGTGATCGCCCACCGACGCCCCGCCGATCACCACCAGAAGATCGCTGCCGGTCAGCGCGCCTTGCGCCGCACGCGCGATCGCCGCTTCATCGTCCTTTTCCAGGGACAGTCTTTGCGCCTCGCCGCCCCAGGCTTTGACCAGGGCGCCAAGGCCGCGCGTGGCGGAATCGAAAATCTGGAAAGGCCCCGGCTGGGAGCCAGGCTCGGCCAATTCATCGCCGCCGGTCAGGATCGAGACAAGAGGCCGGCGTGTCACGGACACAGTGGCGGCGCCGCTTGCCGCCGCCAAAGCCAGCGCGATGCCGTCCAGCCTCAATCCTTTTCCCAGCAGCTGCGCGCCCGCCACAAAATCCAGGCCGCGGGGGCGAACATTCTGGCCCGGCTGGAAGGCCGGCACTTCGACAAAATCGCCGTCGCGCTTGACGTCTTCCTGCATCACCACGGTATCGCTGCCTTCGGGCAAGGGCGCGCCGGTGGAAATGCGCACCGCCTGCCCCACGCCGCAGTGCCCGGAAAAACCCCGTCCCGCCGCCGCCTCTCCGATGACTTTCAGGCGCGCGGGCGTGCCGGCGGCGTTGAGCGCATAGCCATCCATCATCGAGGCGGTGAAAGGCGGCTGGTCGCGCACCGCAAGAACAGGGGCGGCCAGGACCCGGCCCAGCGCCTCATCCAGCGCCACCGGTTCCGGCGCAAGCGGCCTGATCCCGGCCAGCATGGCAGCGCGGGCCTGCTCGACCGAGGCTAAGGCGGAACTTGCGATATCCCGCTTGGCACGGGGGCTGCTCTCTGACACGTTATTCCCGGCAGTAATGAACGCTGGGCAAAACGCTAGGCCGGGAGGAACTTCTTGTCCACTTATGCAGACCGGTCTCGCCGCGTCCTTTTGGGGCTGGCCGCCGCCCTGTTGCTGGTTTTTGTGCCGCCGGCCCATGCGCAGAGGGTCGTTACGGTGTTCGCCGCCTCGTCGCTCACCGACAGCATGAAGGCGGTGGCCGACGCCTATCAGACCAAGACCGGCACCAGGGTGACCCTGTCCTTCGGCGCCTCCAACACTTTGGCGCAGCAGATCGACCAGGGCGCCAATGCCGACATCTATATGTCCGCGGATTCCGACTGGATGGATTTTCTTGAGAAGAACAACCGCATCGACAAGGGCACGCGCCACGACCTGCTCTCCAACCGGCTGGTGCTGATCGGCGGCAGCGGCAGCGCGGCGCTGACCATCGCGCCGCGCTTCGATCTGGCCGGCGCATTGAAGGGCGGCAGGCTGGCGTTGGCCGATCCCAATGCCGTGCCGGCAGGGAAATACGGCAAGGCGGCTCTCACTGCCCTAGGCGTGTGGGATAGCGTGGCCGGCCAGATCGCGCCGGCGGAGAATGTGCGGGTGGCGCTGGCCTATGTTTCGCGCGGCGAAGCCCCTTACGGCATTGTCTATGAGACCGATGCTAGGGTGGACCCGGGCGTGCATGTGGTGGGCGTGTTCCCGCAGAACACCCATCCGCCCATCGTCTATCCGGTGGCGCTGACCCGTACCGCTTCGCCGGCGGCGAAAGATTTTCTAGTCTTTCTTTCCGGGACTGAGAGCCGCGCGATATTCGAGAAGGCGGGCTTTTCGATGCGTTAGCGCGGGCGGATATATTCGCCGGAGGCGCCGCCGCGTTTTTCCAGAAGACAGATACCTTCGATCACCATGCCACGATCAGCCGCCTTGAGCATGTCATAGATGGTGAGGCACGCCAGCGACACCGCCACCAGCGCCTCCATCTCCACACCGGTCTGGGCTGTGGTCTTGGCGCGGGCGGTCACCACCAGGGCGGAGGCTTTCTTGTCGGCCTTGATCGCCAGCCTGACGCTGGACAGCGGCAGCTGGTGACAGAGCGGGATCAATTCGGCGGTGCGCTTGGCCGCCATGATGCCGGCCAGTTCGGCGGCGGCGCGGATGCTGCCTTTTTTTGAATCGCCGGACAGCGCGCGCTTGAGAGTCGCAGGCTTCATGCGCACCCGGCCTTCCGCCACCGCTTCGCGGGCGGTGACCGGCTTGCCGCCCACATCCACCATGCGGGCCTGGCCGGATTTGTCGAGATGGGTCAGTTTTGCCATCAGAGCATCAGCGTTCCAGGAAACGCGGCATCAGTTCGACCAGGTTGCAGGGCTTAAAACGGCTGTCCAACTGCCAGCGGATGATCTTGTCCCAGCCATCCTTGCAGGCGCCATTGGAGCCCGGCAGGGCGAAGATCATGGTGCTGCCCGCGATGCCGGCGCAGGCGCGCGACTGGATGGTGGAAAGTCCCACGCTTTGGAAGCTGGTCATGTGCCAGATCGTCTCGAAGCCCTCGATGGTCTTGTCGAACAGCGGCCGCATGGCTTCGGGCGTCACATCGCGGCCGGTGAGGCCGGTGCCGCCGGTCGAGATCACGGCGTCGATGCCGGGATCGGCGATCCATTTGCGAAGCTGGTTTTGAATCTCTTCCACACTGTCCTTCACCATGGCCCGCGCCGCCAGCACATGGCCATCGCGCGCCACCCGCTCGGCCAGGACCTTGCCGGAGGTGTCGCTTTCCTCATCGCGGCTGTCCGACACCGTCATCACCGCGATATGCAGGGGGTGGAACGGCAGGCCATCGGCGATCTTGCCGGCGCCGGGCGGGGTTAGCGTCTCGCTCACACTTTTTCTCCCGACTTTTCCTTGGCCTGGTCCCGCCGCGCATGATCGTGCGCGCTGGGTTCGATCCAGCGCACGCCGTCGGGGCCGCTTTCCTTCTTCCAGAGCGGCGCATCGGTCTTGAGATAATCCATCAGCAGGCGCACCGCCTCGAAGGCGGCATTGCGATGGGCCGCCAGCGCCGCCACCAGCACGATCGCTTCGCCGGGACGGATGGCGCCCACCCGATGCACCACCATCAGATCGAGTGTGCCAAGTTCGCGGCTCACCTGATTTGCCAGGCGGGTGATTTCCCGTTCGGTGAAGCCGGGATATTGCTCGATGGTAAGTTCCCCCACACGCCGGCCCGCCGTCATGTCGCGGCAATAGCCCACGAAATTCGCCAGCGCGCCCGTATCCTGGCGCCCGGCACCGAAGGCGGAAAGCTCCAGCGCGGGATCGAAAGCCTGTTCGGTAATCCGCACTTTTACAATGTTGTTTGGCATGATCAGCCCCCGCTCATGGGCGGCAGAAAGGCGATCTCGTCGCGATCGCCGATGGGATAGGCGGGATCGCGCACCAAGGTCTGGTTGATCGCGACCTGGGTGCGGGCGCCGGTCAGCGCCACGGCCAGATCCGGCTCGGTGCGGGCCAGCCAGTCCTGAAGCCCCTGAAGGGTTCGAACGCCCGCGGGAAGCGGGACATCCGACAGCCGGGCGCCGGCCAGTTCGCGAAACCGCCCAAGAAACACCAGCTTCACGTCAGCCACCGGTGACGGACATATGCCGCGCCAGCGCGGGCGCCTGCCCACGCACCGGCAGGAGGAAATCATGGGCCTTGGGCTTGGCCGCCATTGCCCGGTCGATCGCGGCATTGAGCAGATCATCCGTTGCGGAGGCGCGCACAGGAGCGCGCATATCCTCGGTTGCTTCCTGGCCCAGGCACATATGCAGGGTGCCGGTGGCGGACAGGCGCACCCGCCGGCAGGTATCGCAGAAATTATGCGTCAGCGGCGTGATGAAGCCCAGCTTGCCGCCGGTCTCGGCCACGCGCACATAGCGCGCCGGGCCGCTGCTCCTGTCCGGAAGGTCGATCAGAGTCCAGAAGGATTCAAGCTCGCCGCGCAGCTGGGCAAGGGAAAGAAACTGGTCGCTGCGTTCTTCCTCGATGAAGCCCAGCGGCATGGTCTCGATCAAAGTGATTTCCATGCCGCTTTCATGCGCCCAGCGGATAAGGTCGGGAATCTCCCCCTCATTGCCGTTTTTCAGCGCCACGGTGTTGATCTTGACCTTGAGGCCGGCGCGCCTGGCGGCGGCGATGCCGTCCAGCACCTGATCCAGCTTGTCGTCGCGCGCGATGCGGGCAAAGGTGCCGCGGTCGAGACTGTCGAGGGAGACATTGATCCGCCGCATGCCGGCATCCGCCAAACCAGCCGCAAATTCGCCCAGGCGCACGCCGTTGGTGGTGAGGGTCAGTTCCTCGAGCGCGCCGCTGGCCAGGTGCCGCGACAGGGCGCGCACCAGGGCCATGAAATCGCGCCGCATCAGCGGCTCACCGCCGGTCAATCTGAGGTGCTTGACGCCACGGCGGACAAAGGCCGAACACACACGATCCAGTTCCTCCAGCGACAGCAGCTCGGCTTTCGGGACGAAACTCATATGCTCGCTCATGCAGTAGGTGCAGCGAAGATTGCAGCGGTCGGTGACCGAAACGCGCAGATAATCCACGGTGCGGCCGAAGGAATCGATGAGCTCTGGTTCGAGGGACATGCCGGGAGTATAAGCGAATTTATGTGAAAAAAAAGCGCATAATATCAATGGTTTGTCGGAAAGCGTTGCCGGAGGGCGGATATAACGCCGGGATAACTGGCAATGAATTGTCAAAATAGATATGAGGTCAGTCTTCTTTAAAAGCCACGGGTTTTCGATGTCATTTCCCGCCAATGAATCCGATGTGCTTGAAACCGCGCGCCTATGGCTGGCGGCCGGGCACCGGGTTGCGCTTGCCACCGTGGTCAAGACCAAAGGTTCGGCGCCGCGCCAGAATGGCAGTCATATCGCCGTACGCGATGATGGGCTGTTCGCCGGTTCGGTCTCAGCCGGCTGCGTCGAAGGCAGCATCATCGAGGAATCGCTGGGCGCCATGGCCGATGGCAAGCACCGCACGCTGACTTTCGGCGTCAGCGACGACGGTGTTCTGTCTTCGGGCCTGCTCTGCGGCGGCGAGATCGAGATTTTCGTCGAACCGATACTCTGACATGCGGCGGGACACGCTGGAAAAATTGACGGCGCCGCGGCAGCCCCTGGTCCGCGCCCTCGATCTTTTGTCCGGCGAAGAAAAACTGATCGATCCGGCCAAAGATGACTCGCCCCTGGGCAAGGCGGCGGCTAAGGCGCTGGCGCTTGACGCCAGCGGTCCGGTCCCGGTAAACGGCCGCGAATGGTTCCTGACGGTTTACAATTTGCCCTGGGAACTGGTGATCGTGGGCGCGGTGCATATCGCCCAGGCCCTTGCGGCGCTGGCGATTGCGTCGGGTTATCGCCTCAGGATCATAGATCCAAGGCCAGCCTATGCCCGCGCGGAACGATTTACCGGCATTGCGCTGGAGCATGAATGGCCGGACGAAGCGTTGACGGATAGGCCCTTGAGCGCGCGCAGCGCCCTGATCGCCCTGGCGCATGATCCGAAGATAGATGATCCCGCGCTGGCGGCGGCGCTGCGCTCGCCCGCCTTTTATGTCGGCGCGCTGGGTTCGGCGCGCACCCATGCCCGCCGCCTCCAGCGGCTGGCGGCATCCGGGTTTTCGCAGAAGGAGCTGGCGCGCATCCACGGTCCGGTGGGTCTTGCCATCGGTGCGCGCACGCCCGGCGAGATCGCGCTTTCCATTTTGTCGGATCTGGTCAGGGTCCGGCGCGCGCCCAGGGCGGCTGGACACATCGGCGGCGTGGTGCTGGCGGCCGGCCTTTCCAGCCGCATGGGCAGCAACAAGATGATCACCCCGCTCAAGGGCAAGCCGCTGGTCCGCCATGCGGTGGAGGCGGCGCTGACCGCAGGACTCGATCCCGTCATTATCGTCACCGGACATGAAGCATCTTCCGTCGAAAAAGCGCTGACCGGACTGGATGTCAGCTTCATCCATAACGACCAGTATGCCGACGGCCTCAGCGGTTCGCTGCGCCGGGGCGTTGCGGCCCTGCCCGAGGATTGCGACGGCGCCCTGGTGCTCCTGGGTGACATGCCCGCCATTGGCGCCGGGCTGATCGCGCGCACCATCGCGGCTTTCGATCCGGCAAGCCGGGCGATTTGCGTGGCGACGGCGCGCGGCCAATATGGTCATCCGGTGCTGTGGGGACGGCAATTTTTCCCGGAGATCGCCATGCTGACCGGCGACAGCGGCGCGCGCGCACTGTTGAACCGGCATGCCGCGCAGGTCTGCGAAATAGAGGCCGGAGACGACGCCCCCCTGACCGATATCGATACCCGGGCGGACCTGGATGCTTATTCATCCTCCAAGGCTGCAAAATAGCCTTTGCTCCTGTAACCCTTGCCGCGGGCCGGACGAAGACAGGAGAGCCGCGCTTCTGTTAGCATGGCGCCGGGAGAGACTATGTCGAACATCGCCGACAGCGCGCGTACCGCCCTGGGCCTGACCCCTTCCGCGCCGCATTATTTCTTCTATCGGCACAAATGGCCGGTGCGCCTCGCCCATTGGATCAACGCTTTATGCCTGGCGGTGCTGCTGATGAGCGGGCTGAACATCTTCAATGCCCATCCCGCGCTTTATTGGGGCAATGGCTCCAACTTCGACCATCCGCTCATCGCCACCAATGCCATGATCGACGATGACGGCGCGGTGGTGAAGGGCCTGACCTGGATCGGCAGCCGGTCGATTGACACGACTGGTTTCCTGGGCGCGTCGCGCGAAGAGGGCGGCCTCACCGCCCGCGGATTTCCCAGCTGGGCCACCCTGCCCGGCCCGAATTGGCTGGCGATGGCGCGGCAATGGCACTTCGCCTTCGCCTGGCTGCTGGTGATCAATGGCGTGGCGTTCTTCGTTTATGGATTGCTCAGCCGCCATTTCACCCGTGATCTTGCGCCTACGGGACGTGACTTTTCGCATTTGCCCAGGGAAATCGCCGACCACGCGCGGCTGCGGTTCGCGCATGGCGAAAAGGCGCGCCATTACAATGCGCTGCAGAAGCTGGCCTATTGCTTCGTGCTGTTCGTGCTGGCGCCGCTGATCGTGCTCACCGGCCTTACCATGTCGCCCACCATGGATTCGGCGTTTCCCTTCCTGCTGGAGATCTTCGGCGGCCGGCAATCGGCAAGGACGATCCATTTCATCTGCGCCTTTTCGTTTCTGGGATTTTTCATCGTCCATATTGTCATGGTGGTGCTGTCGGGCAGCTGGAACAATCTGCGTTCCATGCTGACCGGCTGGTATGTGATCCGCAAAGGCGCCGATCATGGCTGACCAGAGCCGGCGCAATTTCCTGGGCCGCGCGCTGGCGGGCGCCAGCACAATGCTGCTCAGCGGCTGCTATGACCTGTCGCAGCAGCCCTGGTTCACCGGTATTCTTGGCAAGGTCGAGGATCTGACCAGTGCCGCCCAGCATATCTTCGCCGGGCCGCAGACATTGGCGCCGGAATTCAGCAAGGCCGACATTGCGCCGGTTTTTCGCGCCAATGGCACGCTCGATCCCGGCACCCCGGACTACCACACGCAACTCGCCAACGGCTTCAAGGATTGGCGGGTGACGGTGAAAGGCCTGGTGGAGCGGCCGCTGACGCTGTCCATGGCCGATATCAGAGCGCTGCCGCCCCGCACCCAGATCACGCGGCACGACTGTGTCGAGGGCTGGAGCTGCATCGGGGAATGGACGGGCGCGCCCTTGCGCCTGGTGCTGGCGGCGGCCAGGCCCAAACCGGACGCGCGCTATGTGGTGTTTTATTGTGCCGATCCCATGACCGCGGAAGGCGATCCTTCGCATTTCTATTATGAGAGCCTGTCCCTCAGCGAAGCCGGTCATACCCAGACGCTTTTGGCCTATCGGCTGAACGGCAAGGACCTGGACGTGCCGCACGGCGCGCCGGTGCGCATCCGGGCCGAGCGCCAGCTCGGCTACAAACAACCCAAATATGTCCACACCATCGAGCTGGTGAGCGACTATTCCCACATCGGCGATGGCAAGGGCGGTTACTGGGAAGACCAGGGATATACCTGGTATGGCGGCATCTGACGGGACAATTCCGCTTTATGCGATCCTGCCCGCCGGCGTGAGTTCCAGCCGGCGTATTTTACCGACAATGACGAAGTAGCTGAAGATCGCCAGGAGACCGTGCGCGCCGACGAAAATCAGCGCCGAATCGAAGGACCCCGTCTTCGCGACGATGTATCCGATGATGATGGGCGTGACGATGCCGGCAAGGTTGCCGGCGGTGTTGAACATGCTGAAGCTGACGCCCTGCAGCTCCTTTGGCGAGGTATCGGACACCACGGCCCAGCCAAGAGCGCCCACTCCCTTGCCGAAAAATCCCACCGCCATGAGGGCGACGACGAGCCATTGCGCCTCAACATAGTTGCAAGCCGCAATCAGCATCGCCAGCAACATGCCAAACAGGATCGGCAATTTCCGCGCCAGGGTCAGAGAGCCGGTTCGCTTTAAGATGGAATCGGAGGCCACACCGCCCAGGATGCCGCCGACAAAGCCGCAGAGCGCGGGCAAGGCCGTGAAAAATCCCGCCTGGAGAATCGACATGCCCCGCTGCTGCACCAGGTAGATGGGAAACCAGGTCACGAAGAAATAAGTGAGCACGTTGATGCAATACTGGCCCAGATAAATTCCAACAAGCGTGGAGTTTCCGAGGATCTGGAACACATTGTGCCAGGTCAGCTGCGATTTGCGCTGGCCGGATTTTTCGTCCAGGCGTATCAGCGCCCCGCCCTTTTCGATGTAATCGAATTCGCGGCTGCCGATGTGCGGATGATCGAGCGGACTATGGACAAACCGCACGAACAGGACGACGGCGACAAGGCCAATCCCACCCATCACAAAAAACACCGAAGGCCAGTCAAATTCATGCACCAGCCAGCCCATCAGCGGCGCAAAGGCAACCAGAGCGAAATATTGCGCGGAATTGAAGATGGCGGTCGCGGTGCCGCGCTCCGCGGTGGGAAACCAGCTCGAGACAATGCGCGCGTTTGCCGGAAAACAGGGCGCGCTGGCAAGGCCGACAGCGAGACGCATGGCGTAGAGCATGACAGCCGCGCTGAGACCGGTGAAGGCGCCGACAAAACCCTGCGTGATGGTGAACAGAGACCACAGCGCGAGAGACCATGTGTAGACTGTCTTTGAGCCGTAGCGATCCAGAAGTATGCCGCCCGGAATTTGCCCGACCACATAGGCCACGGCATAAGCGGACAACAAATACCCCATGGTGATGGGGTTAAAGCCGAGATTCTTGGAAAGAGAGGATCCCGCTATCGAGAGAGTTGCGCGATCGGCATAATTGATCGTCGTAACGACGAAAAGCAGCGAGAGGATAAGGTAGCGCACATTGATCTGCCCGATCCGGGCGTCGTTTTTTATCGCATCCATGGAACGACCTTCTTCCCCTGTTGTGCGTAAAGCTACCATTGCGGCCGGACTCCCGTCAGGAATTGGCTGTTCCCGTGGGCGAACAGGGTTGTCCATTATCGCTATAACAGCCGCTGGCCGCCGGCTGACATTCGGCCCCGGCCAACTGGGGCTGTCGTCAACGAATGGAGAGTCGTGAGGCCGACTGGAGGATAGCGGCAACTTTGCCATTCGGATCGGCGGCCATCTTTTCCAATATCCCATGAAAGCGTGAAAGCAGCGCCTCGATCGTCCCTGACTCAAAAAAATCCATGTTATAGTAGATTTTTCCGACCATTCCCCGCGGCAGCTCAACCAGGCAGAAATAAATTTCCCGGTGCACACGCACCCTTTGCACGGAGGGTCCCGCCACGATCCCGACCGGGGGCGGTGCGGATGATTGGCTGCGGGCAGCGGATATTTTTTCCTGGAGCGGGATGAAGTTGAACAGCGTCGTACAGAAGGGTTTTTCTGCCTCCACAATCTGATCGTAAAGATCATAGGACAAATCGCGGTGGGCATACGCATCATAGAAATTCTTGGCCAGTACCGATAAGAGGTCGCCCAAATTCCATCCATCCTCAAATTCGGTATAGATCGGCACGGACGCTATCAGATAGCCAACCGTATTTTGGAATTGGGGCTTTATCCGGTCGGCGGTATTGACGGCTGTGACGGCTTTTTTCTCGCCAGACCAAGCTGCGATCAGCAATTGCAGCGCCGCCAGATAGACAATAAAAGCGCTGACGCGCAGGGATTGCGAAACAGCGGCCAAACGCGCCGTCAAGTCTTCGGGGATGCCGAAATAGAGCCTCCCCATCCTGTTGGTATCGCTGACATGGTCATAGGGGAGCCTGGAGGGTCCGGATTTTTCCAGTCGCTGGCGCCAGTAGGAAAGATGTTTGTCCAGATTTGCGGAAAGCGATTGTCTTTGCGACCCGGCATAATCGGCATATTGCGCTGCCGCCGCCAGCTCCGGCAGCTGATTCTGGGCAATGGCGGAATAGGTCGCGGAAATTTCCCGGCGCAATATCTGCGACGACCAGCCATCGCCGAAATAGTGATGCAGCACCATGCCAAGCGTGATATTTCCCTCTTCGTCTCTGAAGAGGCGGCATCGGAATCCGGAATCGGCCAGCAGATTTATCGGAGCATCGACAAATTCGCCAAGCGGGGACGGCTCGCCCCCTTCCCTGTGCGCCGCAATCACCGACCGGGGCACGTCGATAATGTCCAGATCGGGTGTTTTTATGGCTTCGATCCTTTGGACAGGTCGATTGCCGCTGATGGCAAGTCGGCTATGCAGCACATCGTGCCGCGCCATGACGGCCAGAAGACTTTCCCGCAGAATTCCAAGATCAACGGAAGGTCCCAGCGGCACGAAGATGGAACCACTAAACGGCACGATGGGCGCAAAATTTTCCGCGCGCCATAAATTCTCGACTCTTGCGGACAAGAACCGCTGCCCCGGTTCGGGCTGCCGAAGCTCAAGGATTTCGCGTGCCCTATTTTCGATCGACATTTTATGAACTTCCCGTGACGGCGCGGCCCGATTGCGCGCGAAGCCGATCACTGCCTTATTTGTCGAATCCCAGCCTGGCGAGTTGAACCTTGGCGCATTCTTCCTGAATCTTTACATAGCGCTGGTATACGGCTTTTCCGAGAACCAGGGGATTGGCGTCGCCAGGGAGCCGATAGCGCAGCAGTTCTTCCTTTTCCAGGGCTTCGCTGTGCAGGGGATGATTGGTAATATTCACGTCAACCCCCGCCTTCAGCGCAATCGGCGCCCATTTCTCCAGCGATGCGATCTGGTCGCGCTCCCACTCGGGATTGGTCGGAGCGGCGCCCGTGCCCCCGAAATATCCAACAACATGGGGCGTTCCGCCATCCGTCACGGAAAATATCGAAGACAAAGTGCCTTTGGTATGACCGGGCGTAAGATAAAAAGTCACCCTGGTGTTGCCAAGGGTCAAACTCTGGCCGTCACCCATCTCGATCTCCTTGTCGGGGACAAGAAGATCGTTGCCGGGCTTGGCATGGACAAAGTCAGCAACCACGCCCCACGCAACCGTCGACGCAATCACCTTGGCGCCATAAGTTTTCTGCAGATAGCGGGCGCCGCCAATATGGTCGAGATGTTCGTGGCTGATGACGATGTATTTGATATCGCCGGGGTTAAGGCCGAGCTTGGCCATGTTGGGAACCAGGAGGTTCTTGGCTTCGTCTTCGCTGCTCAGGGTATCGAAGATGATGATACCAGCGCTGGTGGTCAGGGCATGCGCCGAGACCGCGTTCTGTCCGATCGAATAGAAATTGTCGAACAGCTTCGTTGGCGTGATTTTTGCGTTATATTCCATTCTTGCAACGCGGTCTGGAAAGACCGGGCTGACGATGCAGCGATAGGCCATGTCCTGAAAAAGATCGGCGCCCGCCAATTTGCGCGCCCTGGAAAGATGTTCCGCGACGCGTTCGCGCAATTCCTGCGGGTAAAGTTTCGGCGCCGGATAATCTGCCGCCATGTTTTCGGCAGGGGCCGTGCGGTCCGCTGGCGTAGCGGCGGGAGCGCCCTTGTCCTGTGCGAGCGCGATCACGCTGGTGGCCGTCAGCATCGACGCGCCGGCAAGGATCGAGAATCTGTTCAGGGACATTTGGCGCCCATACTTTCCATGATGCATGGCAACATCAATCGCTCCGCCTGGCAAGCCGCTTGCGGATGGATTTCAGCTCCCGCCGGCGCGCACCGCTTGTTCTGGGATAGGTCATCTTAAGGCCTTCCAGCGTGGCCAGAACAATCTGCGACACGATCAGGCGCGTGTTCTTTTTGTCATCAGCCGGGACGACATACCAGGGCGCGCCAGGCTTGCTGGTGGCGCCAAGGCATTCCTCATACACCTTCATATAGTGTTTCCAGAATTTCCGTTCTTCCACGTCGCCGGCGCTGAATTTCCAGTTTTTCTCCGGATCATCAATACGCATCAGGAAGCGCTTGCGCTGTTCCTCCTTCGAAATGTGAAGAAAAAACTTGATGACTCGCGTTTCGTTGAGGCGGAGGTGTTTTTCCAGATGCACGATGGACTGGTAGCGGTCATGCCAGATGGCGCCTCCTTTCCGCGCTTCGTCCGGAATTCCTTCGCCGCGAAGAATGCCCTGATGCACGCGGACGATCAGGACTTCCTCGTAATAGGAGCGATTGAAGATTCCGATGCGGCCACGTTCCGGCAGGTCCCGGGTCGTACGCCAAAGAAAATCGTGCTGCAGTTCGGCGGCGCTGGGATGCTTGTAGCTGAAGACCTGGCAGCCCTGCGGATTGACGCCGGACATGACATGCTTGATGGCGCTGTCTTTCCCGGCCGCGTCCATCGCCTGGAAAATGAGCAGCACGGCATGGCGATTGGAGGCATAAAGACGCTGCTGTTGCTCGCTCAGCCGCGCAATATGATCCTGCTGCAATTCCTGATACTGCTTCTCCGACTTGTATACGGGATCGATGATGGTCGGCCATTTTTTGAGATTGACGGACTTACCTTCGGGCACCGCGAAGTCTTCGATCCTGATCTTCATCGGCGTTCTCTTTTCATCAGCATTCTCTTTGCCTACCTCGCTGATGACCTGCCAGCCCGAATACGCCGTCAGGGCGCGCCGGAACGCATCGCCGGCGGCAATTGGAGGAACTGCTCGGGCGCCAGCGCGCGCGGCGTAAACCGCGCCTCGAGGACCGCACCATGGAAATAGTCCACCCGGTTCATGCGGGTGCCGATGGAAGCCCGCCCCGGCGCCTGTGGCGTATAGGCCAGCGCGATCTCGCCCTCCAGCACGCCATTGACATAGCTGCGATAGGTTTTGCCGTCATAGGTCTGGGCGACGGTGTACCATTTGCCCAGGGGATGAAGCTTTTCCTTGAACATCAGGCCCTGGTTGTAGGTGTCGCCATGGGTGAAGGCGTCGAGATACCATTGGTCTCCGGCCACGCGAATTTCGAAGGTGAAGCGGGCGTTGGGATCGCTGGTGCCGGTGGGCAAGGCCGCCAGGCCGGTCTTGGGATCGATCGAGGCGAGATGAAACCAGCGCTGCTGTTCCGGACCGCCATCGGGGCGGAACACGGCTTCGAAGGTGAAGCTGCTCCATCCCGCCAGAGGGTGATTTTCAACGAAGACGGCGTCAGGGGCGCCGTGGAATTCCAGCGCCTTGCCGCCGGGCGTATCGATCAATTTCGGCTGGCCTTCCACCGTGGCGGGATAACCGCCGATCCTGTCCAGGCGATCGAAGGTCCAGACGCTTTGCTTGGGCGCAGGCTGCGCTGCCGCGCCTGCGGCAAAGAGACTGAAAGCCAGAAAAACGCTGGAAACGAATTTCATCATCGGAGCTTTCATGGCGTGGCCTTGACGAAAAGGATGGAGCCGGGCTGGCCCATCGCGAGCTGCTGCCCGGTAGGCGTCAGGTGGCCGGTTGCGGCATCACGCCGGAAAACCACGACATTGTCCGAGGCCTGGTTGGCGGCAAAGAGATATTGTCCGGTGGGATCGATGGTGATGTTGCGCGGGCTTTTGCCGAGGGAGGCGATGCGTTCGCGGAAGGTGAGCGTGCCCCTGGCGGAATCCACGGCATAGACCATAATGCTGTCATCGCCGCGATTGGAGACATAGACAAAGCGGCCGTCACGGTCGATGGCGATTTCCGCCGTGGTGTTGCGGCCGTTGAAATCGGGCGGCAGGGTGGAAATCTGCTGGATTTCCTTCAGATGGCCGCCATCGACCGCGAAAACGCTGACCTTGGAATCGGTTTCGTGGTTGACGTAGAGAAAATTTCCGTTTGGGGAGAGCACCAGCCGCCGCGGACCGGCGCCGGCGCTGGTATCAATATAGGGCGGATCGAACGGCGTCAGCGAAGGCTTGGCGGGGTCGAAACGATAGGTGTAGACCCGGTCGAGGCCCAGTTCGGCGACAAAGACAAAACGGTTGTCCTTGCTGAAGGCAATGCCATGGGTGTGGGCGCCATTCATCTGCTTGGGGCTGAGCGCCGGGCCGCTGTGATGATCGCGATAGAAAGGCTCGCCCAGTTTTCCATCCGCCAGGATGGGAAGCGCGGCAAAGCCGGAATTGTTCTGCGCCACATTATTGTCTTTGAAGGTGAAGCCGTAATCCACCACCAGCGCCGCCTTGCCACCGGGCGCCACCAGCACTTCATTGGGCAGGCCGCCCCCGGAAGAGGCCTTGCCCAGAAAAGTGAGCTTGCCGGTTTTCGCGTCGATGGAAAAAGCGCTGACCGTATCGCCCTTGGCGGCGGTCTCGGTCTGCCAGTTGACGGCATAGAGAAAGCGGCCGTCCGGCGTGGCGGAAACATAGGCGGGATTGACCGTCAGCGCCGCCAACCCCAGGGGCGTCAACGTGTCCTTGTCCGGAGAAAAGCGCCAGGCATAGATGCCCTTGGCGCTGGATGGCGCGTCGGTATAGCTGCCGGCATAAACGAAATAGTCCGCCGCCGAGGCGGGTGCCGCAAGAGCCAGCAAAAGCAGAAGCGAAAGCCGGTTCAATTGGACTCCCCACCGCGTTCAGGCTGCGGTTTCATGCCCTGGCGCGTCAGGAAAGCCATAAGATCGCGGAATTCGTCCGGCGTCAGCTTCTTGTCGTAATCGGTGGGCATCCGGCTTTTGGGTTCGACGACAAAGCGGCGCAGGCGGCTGCGGTCGAACAAATGCAGCTGCTGGTCATCGCCCATGATCTGGACCGAATAACTGTCCTCGTTCATCAGGACGCCATTGAAGGTCTTGCCGTCGGCGGTGGTGACATGCGCGGGCAGCCAGGTATCCATCGGCGGCAGGGAGGCCAGATGCGAGCCGCCATCGCCATAAATGTGATGTTCCGGCTTGGTCAGCGCGTCCATAATGCTGGCGGTCTTGCGCACGCCCGCGATATTGCCGAGGTCGGGCGCGGTCAGGGCGCCCCTTCCGCCGATCATATGGCAGCTGGCGCATTGGCCCTTGCCGAAGAAAATCTGCTCGCCGGCCGCGACATTGCCAGGGCTGGGGTTGTCGATGGCCGTGCCGCGCAGGGCATGCAGATAGGCCGCGAGCCTCAGAATATCGTCATCGGCGATCTTGCCGGTGAAGGCGGTCATAGGCGTGCCAGGCACGCCATTGCGTATGGTCGCCAGTATTTGGGCATCGGTGCGCCGGTCGGTCTGCACGCCGGACACAATGGCCGGAGCAATTTCACCCGCCCCGCCCGAGGCGCCATGACAGGCGGTGCAGGTTTTGCCGTAAATCTCCGCACCCTGCTCCACCGCCTGGGCATTGCCGAAGAAGGGATTGGGCGCGGCCGGCTGGGAAAATCCCGGCGCGGCGGCCGAGACCAGCAACAGGCAGGCAAGCAGCGCCGTCCGCCTCATGGCTTTGCTCCGCTTGGCGCATCGGGCAGGCCAAAGGCGAAGACATTGGTGTTGGAGGCGATGGCGAAATACTGCCTGCCGTCCACGCTGTAGGTGATGGGCGAGGCGGTGATGAGATCGCCGGTGTTGTAATGCCAGAGCGGCTTGCCGCTCTTGGCATCCAGAACCGTCACCTGGCCGAACTGTTCGGGGGCGAAGACAATGCCGCCCGCCGTCGAAACCAGTCCCGGCCCATAATGATTGGAGCGCACCGCCTGGTACGACCACATCTTCTTGCCGGTAAACGCGTCGAGTGCAATCACATAGGCCTGCCAGGGGGCGTTGGCGCTTTCGGCATAGCCGCCCCCCGCGCCGGGCGCCGAGCTCACCACCGTGTTGACGCCGCAGCCCTCCGCGATCACGACATAGAAATAATTGGTCTGGGGATTGTAAGTCGGAGACGGCCAGTTGGTGGCGCCCGCGGTCGAAGGACACGTGACGGTGCCCTTGACCGAGGGATCATGGCCCTGGGCAATGATCGCCTTGCCATTAGCATCAAGCCCCGTGGCCCAGTCAATGCGGCTGACAAAGGGCGCACCAACAAGGAATTTTCCCGTGGTGCGGTCCAGCACATAATAATAGCCGTTGCGATTGGCCTGCAGCAGCAGCTTGCGCGGCTGGCCCTGAAACACCCTGTCGACCAGCACCGGCATTTCCAGCGCGTCATAGTCATGCGTGTCATGCGGCGTGTACTGGAAATACCATTTCAACTTGCCGGTATCCACGTCCAGCGCCACCATGCAGTCGCCGTAGAGATCGTCACCCGGCCGCTGCTTGCCGACCCATTGCGGTTCCGGCTGCCCGGTGCCGTAAAAGATCAGCTTCTGTTCGGGATCATAGGAACCGCTGACCCAGATCGGCATGCCGTTCGGCGGCGCGCCGCCCCAGCTTGCCAGCGCGGGATCACCCTGCTTGGGGATGGGCGACCAGGTCCAGATATATTTTCCCGTCTCAGCGTCATAGGCCTGGATGAAACCGTCCGGCCTGTTGCCGCTGACGATCACCTTGCCGTGCGCCACCAGCGGCGCGCCGCCCGCCAGGACCATGCCGCCATCGGACTTCACGTCCCAAATGACCGCGCCATTGCGCGCGTCCAGCGCCAGGAGATGGCTGTCGGAGGTAACGAGATAGAGTTTGTTGCCGTAGATGGCGGTGCCGCGCTGCCAGGCCGTGGACACCGGGCCTCGCTGATATTTCCAGATCACATTGCCGGAGCGGGCATCAAGCGCATCGATGCGGTTGAACTGGGAAACATACATCACGCCATTAACGACCAAGGGCACGGTCTCCAGCTCTTTCATGCCCGCCATGTGGTAGGTCCACTTGGCTTGCAACTGCGCCGCATTGGCGGTGGTGACCTGCTTGAGTTCGGAATAACGGCGCGCGTCATAACTGCCGGAATAAGTCGGCCAGTTGGCGGGATTGGGCTTTAAGAGCGCCTGCTCCGCCGCCTGATCCTGCGCCAGGACGGGCGCCATCAGACCGGGCAGCAGCAGAGCGAGCAGGAAAACAAGAAGGTTGACGAATTTTGTGTATTTCACCGCTTCACGCTCCCCTTGAAGACGGGCCCTTGCGGCACCACGCTCCCCCACCATTGGATAGCGGAAACGCATCTGCGTCAAACCATGTTGCAATGCAAAATGGGGGGTTGATAGGCGAATGGCCCGCCATTCGCCTATCAACGGGCGAGCCGTGCGAGCGGCAGCGTAGCAGCACGGCGAAGCCCAGGGCGCGCAGCGGCGCGAGCGAGGTTGACCGAGCGACACGCTGCGAGCATGTCGCCGCCACCGAATTAATTCGACTCTGACCCCAATTTCTTTGTATATCGTGAGGCGCCTTTCGAGAGGCGCGCCGTCCGCGGCAAAGGGCTGAGCCCGCTCCCTGTGTTTCTGCTTCAAACCTGACTTCCAGCCCGATACGCGGACACGGGCATTTATGGAAGGAAGGTTTGCATGTCTGCTGATGAGGGGAAGCGCACGCTTCCTGATCTTCCCAGCGCAGAAAATCTGCGAAAACAAGCCAAGGAACGCCTAGCCGAATTGCGGGCCAAAACGCCGTCCGTTCAGCTTACGCATGCCCAGTTCATCCTCGCCCGGGAATATGGCTTTGCAGACTGGACGGCGATGCAGGCGGAGGTGGCACGCCGCACGAACAGCCCCAGGCAGATACGGGCGCGCATTCTCCGCGCTTCCGGGGTGGTTCCGCGCGCCGATCCGGCAAAAGATTCTGACGACATACAACCCATCGGAATGCGTCCGATGGCGCTGACCGTTGTCCTTGTCGTGCTGATCGGGCTCGGCCTGATCCTATTCGGCTCCCTCAAATATCCCTGACACGGAGGCGCGCATGAAATGGCTAACATCACTTAAGGGCGTCGCGGCAGCGGTTTCAAAAGCAGGAGGCAGCATGGACCGGCGAGAATTGATGGGGCTTGCGACAGCGGCGGCGGTTACCACTCCAGCATTATGTGACCCCGCAATTGCAGATACGATGGCTGCCGATGGCAGCCTGCCGGGTGACTCGAAGGAATTCGTTCCTCTCTGGCCAGGTACGCCTCCGGACGGTGCAGGCATCGCCTTGACGCTGAGGCAACAGGACACTGTTCTGCGCGATGGCTACCACGTCCGCTCGGTGGCCATGATCCAGACGCCGGGTTTGATCGTCTACCGGCCTGCGAAGCCAAACGGACTGTCGCTGTTGATAATGCCGGGCGGTGGGTACGCTTTCGAAAACGTAGACCTTGGCGGGCGTGATGTCGCGCAACATTACTCCAGCATCGGGATAACCTGTTTCGTCCTGCGGTATCGTCTGCCGGCTGAAGGCTGGCAGGACCGCGCCGATGTGCCATTGCAGGACGCGCAGCGGGCGATGCGCCTTATTCGCTCGAATGCGAAATTCTATGGCATTGACCCAGCGAAGGTGGCGTCAATCGGCTTTTCGGCAGGCGGGCATTTGTCGGCATCACTGGCGACGCGCTTCAGCGCCAAAGTCTATGATCCTGTCGATGCGAGCGATGCCCTCAACGCCAAACCCATTGTGGTCAGCCTGCTCTATCCCGTCATCACCATGCAGGATGGCACCCACCCTGGCTCGCGCAACAAATTGTTAGGCAGCACGCCCGGTGCAGCAGCCCTGGACGCATATTCGACCGAGCGGCATGTCCCCGCCGACACGCCGCCCACTTTCATTTGCCTTGCCGCCGACGATCCTGAGGCTGCGCCATTCGCCAACGGCATCGCCATGTTCGGCGCACTGAGGGCCGCAAAAATTCCTGCGGAACTGCATGTGTTCGAGGTCGGCGGTCATGGATTCGGTGTGCACCTGGCGGAGGGTAAGCCAGTAGGGGCCTGGCCGGATTTGTTCCTGGCCTGGGCGGCGACGCACGGCTTTTCAGCCTGACGCTAGTCGCGAGCCAAGCGAAAGCGGCGAAGCGCCGCGAGCATGGCGAGCCGTGACCTGAATGAAATAAGTATTGTGTCCCCGAAATTCTTTTTCTAGGCCCAAAACGTCGCGTCTGCATTGAATGGAAACTTCATCTCAACGAGTTCAACAATAGCAGCACCAATCGGCTTGCCCATTTGGACCGTGAGGGCCTTAGCGGTCTCAAGAAAGGATTCGTCTAGCGTGCGCCATTTGCTTTTCCAGTCCGCCCCTAGCGGTATGCCTCGGGGTTGGATCAGCGGGAGAAGGCGGTGTACCATCCACGCGATTTCGCAGTAACGATTGAGGTACATTGCATAGCGGTCTTCCAGAAACTGCGGCATGACGGGTAAGGGCTGGGTACCTCTCAACCAATCTGCCGAGAATGCGCGCGACAACAAGCCGCCGTGCGTTTCGTGGTCGAACAGCACATCCCATTTGGCTAGTTGAGACGCCGTTTCCGCTGATAGACCGCTCGCTTCGCCGGTCATCATCGGTCGAATTTTGCGCTCTTCTTTCCTTCGGAGCTTTTGGAAGATTGCAGGATCAAATTCCTTACCGTCTTCCACCCCTTCAAGCTTGGGAAAGTCTGTGAGGCCCTGCGCAACCGCAGAGCAAAGGACAACGCTGTCGAATACGTTGCGTAGAAGGGTATAGGCTTGCAGCGGATACCCCTGTGTGGCGACGATTTCGGCGGCATTGAGGCCGGAAAAGTATAGTGCAAGACGTTCCAACAGAAGGGCGTAACTGAAAGGAAGCTGGTCCTTCACTTGCGGGCGAATGAAAGAATTGAATTGCTCGACAGTTTCGAGAAAGAAGCATTTCCAAGCGTTCACCAAGGCGTCAAAACCTTTGTACCGTGATGAATCCATGACGTGCTGAAGCTTTGCAGCTTCCAAGGCACGTAAACGCCCGTAAAGGACGCCGTTGTCCCGGGAAATTGCTTCCAGACGGTCAGTGAATTCCTTGGGAGTCATGTGGTACTTTACGAGGCCGAAGCGTTCCAACAAAGCCCAATACTTCGACCTATCTCGGCCTGCATAAGTTGGAATTTCCGCTGAAAACGTGCCTTGCGCCGAATTGGGAACGCTCAGGTCGATCTAAAGAATATGGCGACAGGAGCTCCTGTCACTGCATTTTGCAAGCGTAAATTTGGTGAAGAATAAGGGAACATAGTGACAGGTGCTCCTGTCACCGCAATTCCAGCGTAGTGGTGATGCCGCGGATCAGACATTCACCGAGTTCTTGGAGCCTCGCAGCACGGGCATTTTTTCCAACTTTCCACCTAGTTCCCGGCGCGCCTTCTCCAAATCGACTTCATTTTGAAGATTCAGCCAGAATTCTGGACTGGTGCGCAAAACACGGCTCAACTTCAGCGCCATCGGCGCGGTAATTGCCCGCCTGCCGTTGATAATCTGATTCACCGTCACCCGCGAAACATCCAGGGCACCGGCCAAATCGTCCTGAGTGATCCGATCAGGGCTGGACGCACCTCCCAGGATGTAGTCTTTTAACGTTTCCCCAGGCGAGGGCGGCGTAAAGTTCGGCTTGGCTTTTTTTGACATGACCTAGGAAGCTTCTCCAATCGAAGATTGTCGGGGCCGCAACCGGTCATGGCGAAGCTTATTGCCCACTTGCCAACAGCCGGCACTATGAATCTGCCTTGCGACGCCGGGGAAACTGCTGCGAATACGCTGATGTCGTCCGCGCTGCGTGAAGCCAATAGCAAACGAACGAGGCGATAAATCTGCCCAGCGGCTCGAGGTGGAAGTCCGCCGGTACTGTCGCCGCCCGCAATCGCGAACAGCTGAGGGTCCGAAACTCTGTTCATAGGAATTTTCTCCGTACTTGATCGAAATCGAAACTGCCTGTCGCGTTTCGACCGTCGGGGGAGAGATTCCAGTATGCAGCATAAAACCAAGCACCCATTGCGCCGTTGACGGCACCATCGCACAGGAACCGTCAGCGACCGCTTCCGTTATCGCGCGGACGTAGGCACGGACGCGAAGGTGTCGGCGGAAAAGTTTGCGAACTTCGCCGGGTGTTAGTTCACCACCAGCTTCCAATAGGGATTTAATATCCTTGCGAAACGCCGAGCGTGCCCTTTGCGACATGTGCAGCGCTTCGCGCCGATCGGTCCAGGCCTGCAACTGCCGGGCGCCCGTGTTGAACTGATAGGTGACCGCGCGAGCGGCGAGAGTGTCCGACCACCACTTCAGCGCTTCATCAATGACTTCACAGAAAATGGGGGCAGGATCGAAATCAAGTTCGTTCCCGACAGAATCATAAGAAAAATCACCCTCCGAACCAGCAAACTCCGGGGCGGCCGAAATGTGAGCGTCCAATTCAGCTTGGGCTCTCTCCAGAGCGTTTAAGGATTCTTGAACGGTCCCATACAGCGAGTCCCACGAACGGCTTGCAAAGGAACTAACGCCCGATCTGCTGCTCAATTCATAATGGTTCGCATGGAACCGGGTCCAGCTATCAGCTTCCTCAGAAAGCTTGAAGTCGCCCGCGAGAACAGCTCCAGACGCCATCAGGCGGGTGGACAAGAAATCATCAAAGTTGGTGGTGGCTACGCCAGCCGGTTCAAGCGCCAGCGCACCGATTTCACCGCACGCCTTTCGCAAAGCGCGCATTGACACCGGCGTGGTGTTCCAATTCGCGCCCTTTTGCGGACGCGGCAGGTTCCAAGTAATGCCGGGCAAGATGATTGTCTGGCTCATAAGTATAGTGTAAAGCCTCACTTAACACATGTCAAGTGATCAATCACGCGCTGCGGTGAAGCGCATTACACCAGAGCGCTCGTCAGATATGGCGATGTCCGCTTTGCGCCGTAGCGAGCGCTGCCTTCCCTACACCCTCCCCCCTACTTCCCCGCTCCCGCTAGCGCGAAAATCACCAGATTGTCGGCAAACTGCGGCAGGCCGGTCTTGTCCAGATATTCGCGGCCCCGGGCGCAGCCGCTGGCGCCGACAGCGACATACTGCACGCCCTTGACCCGATAGGTGATCGGCGGGGAACAGACGCCGACCCCCATGGGATAGTGCCAGAGCTTCTTGCCGGTCTTGGCGTCAAAGGCATCGAAATCGCCGTCCATCTCGCCGGTGAAAAGCAGATTGCTGGCGGTGGTGACGATGCCGCCATACATGGGCAGGCTGGTCTTCTGCTGCCAGGCGATCTTGCCGGTATCGACATTGATGGCGGTGAGGGTGCCGGTGGGCGGGAAAGGCGTAACCTCGGGCTTTTGCGAACCGCCGGTCTGCTGGCCGACGGTGGGCGTTCCAAACACATAGGGTTTCATTTCAAAGGCGGTGACGGAATAGGCCTGGTTGACGCCCATCACGTAGAAATAGTGCGTGAGCGGCGAGACGGACGGCGTAGACCACAGGCTGCCGCCATTGATGCCGGGATAGCGGGTGATCGGCGCCTCCCCCGGGATATCGAACATGTTGGCGCTCTGCATCACAAAGGGCTCGGATTTGTGCAGCAACGCGCCGGTGAGGCGGTTGACGATAAAGACATTGCCCACCTTGCCGGCTTCGGCGGCGGCGGGAACGAGTTTGCCGCTCGAGTCCCTGGCGTCGAACAGCGCCGCCGGCGCGGTGGCATCGTAATCCCACAAATCATGCGGCACCTGCTGGTAGTACCAGGCGATCTTGCCGGTCTTGGCATGCACGCCGATGATGGAGTTGGTGTAGAGATTGTCGCCCTTGCGGTTCTCACCCCAGTAATCCGGATTGGGATTGGCGGCGGCGAACACCACCAGGCCGTTCTTGGGATCAATGGCGGGGGTGTTCCACACCGAGCCACCGCCCGCTTTCCAACTGTCGCCGGACCAGCTATTGCCGCCCGGTTCATCCGGCGCCGCGGTGGTGCGGAAGCGCCAGACCAGCTTGCCGGTGGTGGCGTCCAGCGCCTCGACAAAGCCGCGGGTGGGATATTCGGCGCCGGAATTGCCCACGATCACCATGCCGTCATAGACCTGGGGCGCCATGGTGAAGGAGTAATAATGCGTGGGCTCGGGCAGCATGTCGGCCTGGTTGGTGCGCCACACCACCTGGCCGGTCTTGGCGTCCAGCGCCACGACACGGCCATCGAGCTGGGCCATGAAAACATGGCCATAGGCCACGGCGACGCCGCGCGCCTGGGGGCCGCAACAGACATCGCTGTAATCGAGCTTGGGGGTATAGGTCCAGAGCAGCTTGCCGGTCACGGCGTCATAGGTCTGGACATGGTCGCTGGCGGTAACGGTGAAGAGAACGCCGTTCACTTCGATGGGGGTGTTTTCGTAAGTGTTCACCATACCGGTATGAATGATGGCGACCGGGGCAAGCCGGGCGACATTGCCGGCATTGATCTGGGTGAGCGGCGAGAAACTGGCGTTGTCATAAGTGCGGCCATGCAGCAGCCAATTGTCGGTATCCTTGTTGGCATTGAGGAGCTGCTGGTCGGTCACCGTGACATTGGCGGTGACGGGATTGACCAGCACGGTGGGCGGAGCCGTCTGCACCGCATCGGGGGCGCGTTCCTGCGCCGAGCCGGCGACAGCGGCGCAGCAAAACGCCGCCAGAAGGCCGAGACCAAGATGCCGGGAAAATTGCATGGGCTGTTTCCTCAAATAATTATTGGCTGAACTTATCTATTGGCTCAGGGGCAAGTCCTTGAGATTCGGGGTATCGGCGGAAAGATCGGCGGCACCGGCGGGATAGCCGTTCTGCTGCAGGATGAAGGCGACCAGGGCGGCGTATTGCGGCGGCGTCAGGGAGCCCGGATTGTCCTGCGGCATGGATTGGGAGATCACCATGAGCAGAGATTGGGCGTTGAGATTCTGCGCCGCCGCCATTTGATGAAATACAGGACCCTTCAAGGCAGGGCCCGCCACACCTTCCAGATTGGCGCCATGACAGGTGGCGCATTGCTGGGCGAACACCGCTCCGCCCGCGCTGGCCTGGGACGCCGTATAGAGCGCCGGAGCATCCGCCACCGCCCGCAAACCCATCAAAGCGATGGCCGTCAAAACTGAACCCGCCAAAACGCCGGCGCGCATTCCGCCCCCCATTATCTGCCCGTGTTTCCCGCCCGGAAAACAAGATCAGATCAGATCGATGCGGAAAATGGAACCGCCGGACGGGCTGTTCAGTCCGGGAAAGCCGGGCCGCTGATAGGCCGGCTTCTCCGGCCAGCCTGGATGCTCGCCCGCATCCACGCCATAGAGAATGCCACCCCGCACCGCGACGTCATGAATGTCGCAGGAGCCGGGCACGAAATCGACAAGCTGGACGACCTTGCCAGTGGCGATATCGTATTTGACCAGGCCGGGGGTGTAGCCTTCATAACCCGGCACTTTGGGATCCTGGGAGCCGCAAACCTGCCAGATGTGATCACCGTCGGCCTCTATGCCGTGCAGCCGTCCGCGCAGATTCGTCACCGAAAACATGTAGTCCACCTGCCAGCTTTTGGGGTCGATCCGCATCAACTGCTCGATGCGGTTGGCGTAAAGCCAGAGTTTGCCATTTTGCCAGCTCATGCCATGACAGGAGCCGCCGTCTTCCTTCGGTCCGAAGGGAATCTGGCGGGCGCTGATCTGCTTGCCGTTCATGTCGGTCTGGAAGATGCCGTCGATCGGGATTTTGGGGTGCTCCTTTTCCGACGCGCCGTTGGCGCCGCTCCAGATACAGCCTTCGCCATAGGCCATGCCGCTGGTGTCTTTGCAGTTGGTCATCACGGTCTTGAGCAGCTTGCCGTTCGGGTCGAGCAGCCAGGCCGCTTCCGGCTTGTTGTCATGGCGCTGTTCCTGAACCCAGAAGCCGCGCTCCGGGTCGGCGGTGATGGCGTTGGGCCAGCCGGGCGGACTGAGGAACAGTTTGGTGGTTTTGGCCTTGCGCAAGGGCGGCAATTTCGGCGGCGCGGCCTCGCCGGTGCGGCCGAGATCGTCCTGCGCGAAGGCAGGCCCCATGGCCAGCCCCAAACCCAAACCCAGGCCCGAGGCCAGGAGCTCTCTTTTGGTGATACGTGGCTTCATCCAGTGTCTCCTCATGGCGGCAAGTTCCGGCCAATCCTAATCCTGCCTTGCCATGAAGACGAATCCAGCGATCTTTCGCAGTGCAGCGAATTGTGCGCCGCCTTCTGTTGCCTGGCGCGGGCTGCTAGTCTGAGCAGGTCTTCGGAGAAGGAATAGGGAATCAGATGCACAAACCCGCAATGGCCGCTCTTGTTATGATGGCGATTCTGCCGAGAGCCGCCCTATCGCAAACCCCCGCCCAGGCCACCGCGCCCGCCGCGGGCGATAAAAACATCACGGCCTGGGCGGCCAAGCCCGCAACGCTGTTGCCCTATACCCCGCCCAACCGGCTGGTCTACCGCCTGGCCGATATCCTGGCCGCGCACAAAGGCAAGCAAAGCTGGGCGCAGTCGGTGGTGCTCTCCCGCGATTTCGTCGGCCAGTGGATCTCCATGGCGCCGGGCGAAAAAACCAAGACGGTTTTCTATGCTGATGACCGCGTGTTCTGGGAGGTTCAGGCCGGCCAGATGCGCGTGACCATCCAGGGCCAGGACCCTTTCATCGCGTCCAAAGGCTTTCTGGTGCAGGTGCCCAAGCGCCTGGCCTACAGCCTGGAGACGGTTGGCGATGCCCCGGTGCTGCGCTTTGAAGTGCGTCCCGCCGGCGAGCCGCCGCAATACCCCATCACCGAAACACCGACGCCTGAGAAGGGCGTCCAATATGTGAAGGCCGTCTATACCGGCCATGGCGATTACGACAAGGTCAACCATCCCTATATCGATTTCCAGAAGCAGATTGTGCAGGGCGGCGAGAAGATCGGAGTGTGGGTACGCGACGATCACACCTATGTCACCATCCTGCGCTCGGAGAAGGGGTTGCCCACGCCGCCGCCGACGGAATGGGGCCACTTCCATGAGAACTTTCCCGAATTCTGGCTGATCGTCGAAGGCACCCAACAATTCCTGGTGGAAGGCGAAAAGCTGGTCACGGTGCATGACGGCGACCTGGTGGCGACGCCGATGGGCCGCTGGCATCGCGCCGAGCCTTTCGGCGACGGACCCTCGACACGGTTGGCCTTTATTCCCCGGCCGGACAATCTGCACTGGTATCAACCCGGCCAAGGCGGCGATTAAAGGAGACAGCATGCCGGCAAATTACATTCTGCTTGCGGGCGCTTGCCTGATGCTGTCGCTCACGGCGGCCGAAGCGCAGGTGACCTTCAAATTCATCCAGGCCGATGACGCCGCCAAGATGGTGTTCGACCCGGCAAGGGCCAAGGAAGCCGCCAATGTCGTCAAGGGCGAAGGCGGTTTCAGCATGGCGCTGACCAAGCGCACCGAATCCGGCCATGTGGAAAAACACATGAATTTCGACGAAGAGCTGCTGATCCAGGAAGGCGATGTGGTGCTGAATTATGGCGGCGACGGTGTCAATGCCAAAGAAGGCCGGCCCGGCGAATGGACCGCCGATTCCATCGCACACGGCAAGAGCGTGGAGATGCATCCCGGCGACATCGTGGTCATTCCCGCCAACACCTGGCACGAAGAAGTGCTGAAATCGCCGCGCATGCGTTACATCCTGTTCCACAGCACGCACAAGGAATGACCGCCATGGCAAGATCACGGCTTATTCTTTTACTGTCGGCGGGGCTTTTCGCCGCCGCACCCCTGAACGCGCAGGAGAAGTCGCGCGAAGTATGGGCGGCGCAGCCGATCGTGGAGACGCCTTACAAGGCGCCGAACCGTCTCATCTGGCGTGTCGCCGACATCTTGGCGAGCCACAAGGGCCAGCAAAGCTGGACACAAGCCGTGGTGCGGACCCGCGACTTCGCGGGAGACTATGTTTCGATGGCGCCGGGCGAAAAGACCAAGACCCTGTTCTATGCCGATGACCGCGTCTTCTGGTGGGTGCAAAGCGGCCAGATGCGGGTGAATATCGAAGGCCAGCAGCCCTTCACCGCGACACAAGGCTTTCTGGTGGATGTGGCGACGCACCTGGGTTACAGCATAGAGAATAACGGCACGACGCCGGTGGTGTTCTTCCGCGTCACACCCGAAGGCCAGATGCCCAGCTATCCGATCAGCGAAACCCCCACGCCGGTGAAAGGCTGGAAATTCATCAAGGCCAGCATCACCGACATCGGCGGTTATGACGCCGATAACAAGCCCTTTCTGGATTTCAACAAGGACGTGGTGGCCACCAACGGCAAGAGCAGCAATTTCGTCTATGACGGCCACACCTCGGCGCATGTCATTCGCGGGCCGGGCGTGGAGACGCCGCCGCCGACCGAGTTCGGCCATTTCCATGAAAACATGGTCGAGTTCTGGTGCGTGCTGGAGGGCAAGCTCGATGTGCTGGTTTCGGGCGAGAAACTGGTCACCGGCGATGTCGGCGACATCATCCTGGCGCCGGAGGAGCGATGGCACCGCGCCACTTCGCATCCCGGCGCGCCTTCGACAAGGCTGGCAATCACCCCAAGACTGAAAGAGGGCCAGGTGCATTATTATCAACCAGGCGCTGGAGGAAATTAGACATGGCCATCCAAACATATCTTTCCCGCCGTTCGCTTCTGGTTACCGCCGGAGCCCTGGCAATCACCTCCCGCGCCCTGGCGGCCGGCGACAAGGAACCGGTGTTCGATCTCACCAAGCCGACCAAGGATGTCGTGATTCCGGCCGCCAAGGTGGCGGAGGTGGATGCCGCGCCGCTGATCCAGAAGACGGTGCGCAAGCTGTGGAACGACAGCTCCATCGGCATGACCCAACCCAATGCCATGCAGTTCACGCCCAGCGGCACGCTGCTGCTGCTGGACCAGAGGGATCCCAACAAGGTGTTCGAGGTGAATGCCAGCGACGGCAAGATCATCCGCAGCGTCCAGACCGATTGCATCCATGGCAGCGGCATTACGGTCGACGCGGACGGCAACTGGATATTGAATTCCACCAAGGCGCTGCAAGGCCCGCCGGTGACGCTGATCGCCGATCCCAAGACCGGGAAGACGATCAAGAAATTCGTCACCCCAGGCTGGGGTTATTATGGCGCGGTGACCGAGGCGAAGGGATCGCCCTCGGGCGGCCACGACGTCAAATGGGCGGGCAATGGCCGCTATTGGATGACGGTGCCCGCCTCGGGCCGTATTTTCCTGATGGATGAAGCCTCGGGCAAGCCGGTGCGCTCCATTCCCGCGCCGGTGCTGCGCACCCATGGCCTGGTGATCGACGGCGATTATCTCTGGAGCGTGGCCAGCGACTTTTGGCAGATCCACAAGATCAGCCTGAAGGACGGCAAGGTGGTGGGCAAGATCCAGATGGCCAAGACCGATCCCACCGTGCACGGCTTGGAAATGAAAGACGGCGTCATCTGGTATTGCGACGCGGATAAGGGATGGATTTGCAATCTGACGTGAGAGTTTTCCGGTAAAAATTCTCACCTGGAATATCCCCTGCAGGTTCCGATGGGAAACCTTCATTGCTTTTTATTCGCTGAGTTGGCGTTTTATTAATCCTCTTTAGTGAACTCCCGCCTGTGTGAGGAACGGTTGAACGAGGTCCCGCATTGGCTGATCAGTTCATCAGGAGACGCCCCCATGGGTACAGAAGTCAGAAGGAATACAAATTTTGTCATTGGTCCGGATGGTCAACATCTGACGTTGGCGGATCTGCCGCGACCAGACACCAAAAGATGGGTGATTCGCCGCAAAGCTGAAGTTGTCATGGCGGTTGACGGGGGGCTTCTTAGCCTTGGCGAGGCTTGCGAACGTTACAGACTGACGCCAGAGGAATTCATGGTTTGGGAAAATTCGCTTCGTGCCTATGGCCCGGCGGGCCTGCGCATCACACATGCCCAGCAATACCGGCACGGCGAATACAGGAACCGGTAATGATTCTAGAGCAAGTTGGGACTAGGCGTCACTGTCGCAGCGCGAACCGGGCCTCGACGATTTACCAGGCTATGCCATCAATGTGACAAGGGCTGCGCTGCTGGCCGGAACGTCCAGCAGCGCCTTGCCGCCCGAAATCCGGATCGGATCGGCTTTCCCGCCATTCCAAATTCCATCGCCGCCCACCGCGGCACCACCCAGCGTCACGCCGCCCATGGCCGATATCGAAGGCGCAGTCAGGCGCAGGACACGCGCCCGCCTGGATGCCGCGCCGGTTACCTCCACCGAAGCGTCACGGCTCAAATCCTTGTTGATCACCGCCAGGGTCATCGTGCCGTTGGACTGGCGCATGGCATAGGCGGTGAGATTGATACCGCCCGTGTCGCAGGTGATCGCGATCTGCTCACCCTTTGCCGCCTGCGTGAAGGCGAGAAGGCCATAATATTCCGGCGCCGCGCCATAATGGCCCGCCATGTCGTCGCTGACCGGCGTGTAATGGCTGATCCAGCCCAGGTGATTGACGCCGGTTTCCATATTGACGCCGCTGCAGCCGTAAGACGCCAGCACAAACAGATAGTCCAGCACCCACAGCGAGGCGGCGAAGGTGTCGCTGGCCCCGGCCTTGCCACCGCCCGAATAGGAGGCGGTCTCGCATATCCGGTAGGGCAGACGGGCGGCGGCGGCGATGTCCTGGAATTTTGCCAACGCGGGCTGATACTTCTTCTCTTCCTGCAGCATCAATTCGAGAGTGCTGGCCGGATTGGCCTGGCCCCCGATGTAATGATGCGCCGTCAGCAGCGCGATATCGCCGCCTTCATCGCGCGCGAAAGATTCCATCCAGTCGACCGCGGTGCCGGCAATGTCCGGCCCGGCGAAAGGCACACGCGGCAGCGCGGCGCGAATGGCCGCCTTGTAGCGGCGATATTCCTCATGCCAGGCGGCATAGTCATAAGGGCGCGGGCGATGGCCGGCATTGGGGAACAGGTCGGGCTCGTTGCCGATCTCCAGCGCCAGAAGCCGGTCGCCCATCGCGCTCGCAATGGCGCGGGCTTCTTCCACGGCATTGTCGAGATTGCTTCCGCCCAGATTGAGGCCCCAGATCAGTTTCCAGCCGATGGCATCCAGGAAACCGCGCAACTGGCGGAAATTCTCTGCGGTAACCACCGTGCCCTTGGGCAGCGACTGGGCTGCGCCACCGGCCTGGTAGGAGGAAAAATCCGAGGTGTTGCCGCCGACGCGGATCACGCCCTGCCGCCCCAGATTGCGCACCAGCTGCACGTAAGCGTGATTGTCCGCCGACAGCAGCCCCGGCACAGCCACCGAGGAAATCTCATAGCCCAGGCCCATGAAGCCGGCCGGGATCGTGCGCAGCCGGCGCTGCGGATCGAGCCGTATGGATACCGCGTCCGCGGCGCGCGCCGCACCGGGGGCAAAGGGGATCGCCACCGAGGCCGCCAGCATGGTTCTGCGTGAAATGCGCATCATATCCTCGTGTAATCTATTTCGGCGTCAGCTTCAGCAATTTGCTTGTCGGCGGCGTGTCGGGGCCGATAGAGGCGGTGCCCGAGTCCGTCATCACATAGACCGCGCCATCGGGTCCCACCTTGATGTCGCGAAAGCGCGTGTTCATGTCCATCAGTAGCGGTTCTTCCGCCACCACCTTGTTGTCGGATATCTCAAGCCGGGCGACATATTTGCCGTTCATCATGGCGACGAAAAGGCTGTTCTTCCACTCCGCAAACAGGTTGCCCTGGTAGAAGGCCATGCCCGCGGGATCCGCCGACGGGTCCCAGTAATAGGCTGGCTGCTCCATGCCCGCCTTCTGGGTGATACCCTCGCCGATCGGCACGCCGGGATAATCGATACCGTGCACGATGATCGGCCAGCCGTAATTGCCGCCTTTCTTGATGATGTTGATTTCGTCGCCGCCACGCGGCCCCAGTTCGGTTTCCCACAACAACCCGGTCTTGGGATCGAAAGCGAGGCCTTCCGGGCTGCGAGTGCCATAGGACCAGATTTCCGGCAGCGCGCCCTGTTGGCCGGCGAACGGATTGCCGGGCGCAGGCGCGCCGTCGGGCGTGATGTGGATGACCTTGCCCAGGTCGGAGTCGAGTTTCTGCGCCGCGAACCAGTCGGGCTCGGTCTGTTTAGGTGAATCGTCCCGGTCGCCGATGGTCACGAACAGATTGCCATCAGGTCCGAAAGCGATACGGCCGCCCGTCTTGCCGCCCAGCCTGCCAGAGGGATGGTTCGGCGCGGCACGGAAAATGACTTTCGCCCCCGTCACCGCGTCGCCGTCCAGCCGCGCGCTGGCGACAAAGGTGTTGCTGTCGGTCATCTTGGCCCCCGGCGAAGGCGCGAAATAGTCGCAGAAAGTGAAGAAGATGCGGTGGTTCTGGGAGAATTTGGGGTCCACCGCCACGTCGAGCAGGACCATGTTCTTGTTGTCGGCGGCGACGCTGGTAACACCCTGAAGTGGCGGAGACAATTTGCCGTGGCTGTCGAGTATATGCATGGCGCCCGGCAGTCTTTCGTTCACCAGCATCCGTCCATCGGGCAGGAAAGCGATGCTCCAGACCACATGCAGATTGTCCAGCAGTGTGGTGACCTTGAAAGGCGCGCTGGCGTGATAGGGCGCGCGCGTCTGCTGGGGGAATAGCGGCGCGTCATCGGCTTTTTCCGGCGGGCGCTGTTCAACAGGCTTGCCTTCCACCGTGGCGGGGGGAAGCGGTGGTGTGCGCGGCGTCTGGGCAGCGGCGGTGCCCAGGTGAAAAAGCGCCAAGCCCATCAGGCCTATCGTGATCCATTGCCGGTTCATAAAGAGCTCCGTTCCATCAGGGCTTCAGTCCCAGCGCGATCGCGGGGTTGGTTTTCGCCATTATATTGATGTCGGCCACGGAAATCCCCTCCTTGTGCAGCGCAGCGCAATGTCGAACGCATCCTTCGCCCTTTTCCATGTTGGCCGGCGTTCACCCACAGACGATCTGTGCGATCGCCGCCGGGGAACATACTCCCATTCGGAGGGGCCATGAAGCGTCATCAGCCGGACGCATTTCTTCTTGGGTCTCCGACCTGAACAACATACGCCCGATATCCGACCGGGCGCAGTAGGCCCGCTTGCCAAACTGGAATAGATTGCCGCCGCCAAGTCCGGCCAACAGGTCCTTGCGGCAACCAAAGACAAATCAGGGGACGAAACACATGATCATGCGAACCGCCTGGCCGCTGGCCATTTTTCTTGCCATGACCGCACCCGCTTTGGCCCAGACCGAGCCGGCCCATCCCGATCCCATCATCACCCTGCCCGCCGATATTCATTGGTCGGGCAAGCCCGGCAGCAACCAGACCGCCACCCTGATGGGCGACCAGACCAAGCCCGGCCCCTTCATCTCAATGCTGAACTGGGTGTCCGGCAATATCTCAAAGCCGCACTATCATCTCAAGAGCCGCACTTTCATCGTTCTTAAGGGCCATTGGGATTTCGGCAGCGGCGCCAAATACGACACCGCCGGCATGAAAGCTCTGCCGGAAGGCACCGCCGTGACTGTGCCGGGCGGCAGCATCCTCTATGACGGCTGCAAGCAGGCGCCCTGCCTGGTGGAAATCGTGGGGGACGGCAACGACCCCGAATTCATGGTCGATGAGAACGGCAAAACCATTCCTTCCCGCTAAAGGGGACTGACACCATGCGCAAGATCGCGCTTTGCATAGGCCTGATGCTGCTGGCGGCACCGGCAGCCGCACAGCCAAACGCCGAATTGAATCTCAAGGGCGCCATCGATTTCCATGTCCATCAGGCGCCCGACAGCGTGGCCCGCGCCATTTCCGCCGACGACGTCGCACGCATGGGCAAGGCGATGGGCATGCGCGGCATGGTGATGAAGAACCATTGGGAGCCGACGGCGTCACTCGCCTATATGGTGCGTCGGATGGTGCCGGGGATCGAGATTTTTGGCGGCGTCACCCAGGACCTGGCGGTGGGCGGCATCAATCCCGAAGCGGTCAAGCACATGGCTGCTATCACCGGCGGCTATGGCCGCGTCGTCTGGCTGCCCACCTTCGACAACGACACGCCCGCCAAGCGGGCTAAGGGCATTCCTTACGTTCAGGTGTCGGAAGGCGGCAAGCTGCTGCCCGGCGTACTCAAGCTGCTGGATTTCGTGGCGACCCAGCCGCAGCTGGTGATGGAAAGTGGCCATGTCAGCCCCGAAGAGGGCCTGATGATGGTGCATGAAGCCCATGCCCGCGGCATCAGGCACATCGTCATCACCCATGCGATGGTGATGCACTGGACCATTCCCCAGATGCAGGAAGCGGCCAGGGACGGCGCCTATATGGAATTCGTTTATCACGCCACGCTGGGGCTGAAGCCGGAGGTGACCGTCGCCGATTATGCCAAGGCGATGAAAGCGGTGGGGCCGGAGCATTGCATCATGGCGACCGACCTGGGCGATGTGCACGCGCCGCCGCCACCGCCTTATCCGCTGGAGCCGCAGGGCTTCCTGGACTTCATGGTGGCGATGAACAAGGCGGGCATCTCGGTGGCCGACATCAACCTGATGTCCAAGACCAATCCGGCGCTGGCGCTGGGGCTGCCGCCGCTCTGAGGGCGTCTTACTTCAGGCCAAAGGCATAGACATGGGCATTGTGGTCCACCAGGAACACCTTGCCCAGGGCCACCACCGGCTGGGTGAAATGGGTGAAGCTGGAGAGCAGCGTCTTGCTGGAATAAAGCGTCTTGCCACTTTCCGCATCCAACGCAAATAAGGTCATCTGGGTGACGGGGGTTGAGCGGAATTTCGACAACTCCTCCTCGGTCAGGCGATGCACGCCCGCCAAAGCCGCGCCATGGCCTTCGGGATTGTCGGGATGTTGCATCGCCTGCTCCGCCGTCTGCACGGCATAGACCACGCCATTGGCAACCGCCACGCTGTCGGGCATGAAAAGGTCGCGCGAAATCCAGAAAGGATCGAGCGCGATGGTGTCGCCGGCGGTGGCGAGTTTGAACGCCATCACGCTGCCATGGGGCGCATCGCCATTCTGGATGGGAAATTTGGTTGCGTCCGTCTCCTCCGGTCCCCACATCGGCACGAAAAGAACGCGCTCGCCCGCCGCATTCACGGAGGTCGAGAGACCGCCCCAGATGCCGCGCCCGAAATAGGTCTGCTCGTCATTGCCGAAGCGCGCCGATTTGTAAAATGGCTTGGTGTGATCGGGACCGCCCAGGCTGTTGGCGTCGAGGATAGTGATCACGCCTTCCTTGCCGCCGGTGGCGAGCAGGGTGCGGTTGCCTAGCGGAAAGATCACCGGGCTGCCGGCGCCAAAGTCCAGGTCCCTGCCGTTGAGATATCCATTGTTGACGTGGGTATAGGCATCGGCCAGGCCATAGGCCTTTGGCATTACCGCCACGACCGCATTGCCGAAGACGCCGCCGGCCGGATCCCAGGGACCGTCCGCCGTCTGGACATAGACGCCTTTCGGACCCGCCACCGGACCGCCGCGGCCCCAAGGCCCGGCCGGCCGCTCATGGCTGGTATAGAAGCGCGACAATTGCGGATGGGAAAGGTCGCTGACATCCACTGCCGTGACATTGCCCGGCTCCACGCCGGCGGGACGATTGGCTTCGGCCGGGCGGCCATTGCCGCAGCCGCGCCCCGCGGCGGTATAGACGATATTGCCCTGAAAATTCAGGCTCCAGTTGCGGCTGAAGGGCGCCACCATCGCGATGGGCGCCAGCTTCTCCTCGCCCGTCCCCACCGCGAGGCCGTGCAGCAATCCGTTGCCGGTATTGAAGAAGACGATGCCGCGCGTCTTGTCGATGACGGGCGTGGCCTGTTCGGTGTTGGAGCAATTCACATTGGCCGCGCGCTGGGGCTTTTCATCGTTGGGATAGGCCTTCTGCCAGATGATCTTGCCGTTGTCGGCATCGATCGCGAACAGGCTGGAATCCGCGCCGATGGTGAAGAGCAGATTCTTTCTGCCCTGCGGCGTGTCGGCGCCCTCCACCACCACCGGCGAGGTCAGCGTCGCCATCGCCACATCGGCGGGCGGCGTGCTGACTTCTGTGTTCCATAACAGCGTCAGGCGGGAAACGTTCTTCGCTGTCAGTATGGTTTCGCCCCGGTTCCAGCCGGTGCGGGCACCGTCATAGCCCCAGGTCGGCCAGTCGCGGGCCGGGGCGCCTATCTCCTGTGCCGTGCCCGATAAGGGAAACAGCCAGGCGGCCACAGAAAGCGCCGCGACCGATGCGCCCAATTTCGACATGCCCATCGCCCTTTTTTCTTCATGCAATCCCGGTAAGGCCGGGCCGTTACGATAGCATTGCGTCGCGGCGGGACGGAACGAAATCCGCAGCCAAAGCCATAAGCCGCTCGTAACTTGCCGGCCATTGCCTTTGCCCCAATTTGTCCTGCAGATTGGCCAAAAGCGGCAAACCATTGCCGGATATCAAGCCGGTCTGGGCAGGGAGAGACCGATGAAAACCATCCATAGGCTGTCGATCGGCGGGGTGGCGGCATGCGCCCTTGCGCTGTTCGCCACGCCGATGCTGGCACAGAAGGATTCGGCGGTGAGCTTGGGCCGCCTCTCCACCGGCGCCATAATGCGCTTCGTCAAGGACGCGTCCGACCAATGGGGGATCGAGATGGCCGGCGGGGATGCTCCGCACCTCACCCAGGCGCAGCCGGCCCGGTTTGAGATATATACGGGCGCCATTCCTGGCCCCGTAAGCGATGCCGGCATCAAGACGCTCGCTGGCAGCTACAAGACCGTCGCCAAATCTGCCGATGGCGTCATTGCCAGCGGGTTTCACGCATGATCGGTTTTCTCTTGGGGCAAACCCAAGTCCGATTTCTCGGATGGTCCGGCACTGCATTATTCCGAAAATAAATCTTTGTCAGGTTGAAAATGCAGTACAGCCCCAAAACAGGGAGGCGTTTTGGGGCTGTGCAGAGAGAAATCCGAGCCGGTTTAAGCCCAGCGTTCGTCGCTCGAAATGATCGTCGCGCTACGTGCGGCCATTACGCTGTCGCTAGGCCGCCTGGCGACGGATCATTTCGTTCGCTGACGCGAACTACTCCTCACTCCGGCAGGGCAAAGACATAGACCATGTTTGCGCCCGGGGGCTGATCGATGTCCGGCATCAAGCGCGCCGGTCCGCCATTATATCCGCCGCCCGCGCACACGGCGATGTACTGGCGTCCCTTGACGCTGAAGGTGACCGGCGCGCCGAACACCTGGGAGCCCAACCTTGTCTGCCAGATCACCTTGCCGTCGGCCTGGTCGAGGGAGCGGAAGTAACGGTCCATGCCGCCATCGAAGATGATCCCGCCCGCGGTCGCCAGGACCGGCGAATAAGTCGACGCCGGCGTTTCCCAGCTCCACACCGTCTTGCCGGTTTCCACCGAAATGGCGTCAATGCGGCCGACATTGGTTTTGCCGTCTGCGATGGTGTCGGCGCCGCCCGTATTGTACTGATTGCGCGGCAGGCTCGGAACATTGTCTGTGCGGACGAATGAGGATTTGCAGAGATTCTGCAGGTTGACATACATCACATTCGTTTCGGGGCTGTAGGCGGAGAACGTCCAGTCGCGGCCACCATCATAGGTCGGGCAAATGTGATAGGTCTTGTTTACGTCCCGCAACAGCACGTCCTGATTGACGGTGACGGCGCCCTTCTGGTCGATCTTGTTGACCAGATTTTGCACGACGGTGGATTTGGACCAGAGATAGTCGCCCTTCAAGGCATCGAAGCTCCACATGATGCTGGTCTTGCAGGGCACGCCGGTCAGGGTCTTGCGGCTGGGGGATTGGGCGCCCTTGCCGACCGAGAACATGCCGTCGGCCTTGGCATCGGGATGAACCGGGGTGGTGATCGGCATCATCTCGAAAGTGCATTCCTGGTCCCAATTGTCCTCGGGCAGGACCTGGTGTTTCCAGATGATCTTGCCGGTCGCCGGATCGATGGCAAAACGGGTGTCTGTGCCCGCCATGGTGGCGCCGATCATGTTGCGCTGTGCTTCGGAAGCGGGGCCGACGCCGCTGGAACCGTAATAGGCGATATTGACGTCGGGATCGTAGGTGATGGGCCCCCAGACGCCGGTTTCCCAACGCTCATTGAAGGGCTTCTTCGCCCAGGTCTCATCGCCCGGATCGCCGGGATGCGGAATCACCTCATTGCGCCATAAAAGCTTGCCCGTCTGGGCGTCATGGGCGTCGACATAGCAGCCGAAAGGCGCTTCCTGGCAGGTCGCCCCGGCCAGCACGACGCCGCCCACCACAATCGGCCCGGTGGTGTTGGTGGCGTAATAGTCGCCGCCGCGATTGACCTCCCACAACTCCTCGCCGGTCTTGGCGTTCAGCGCGACCAGGAAATTGTCGCGCGTGGTGGTGTAAATCTTGTCGTCATAAAGGAAGATGCTGCGCTTGCGCTGGCCCCAATTGTTGTTGTGCATGGCTTCGAGGGAGGGCAGCCGGCGGCGATACTGCCAGAGCACTTCGCCGTTCGCCGCATCGATCGCCTGGATCACGTCATTGGGATTGCCCAGGAACATCACGCCTTTATAGACAATCGGCGTCGCTTCGTTGATCCCCGGCTCCATCAGTCGCGACCACACCAATTGCAGGTTTTTGACGTTGCCCTTGTTGACCTGACCCAGCTTGCTGAAGCCCCAACCCTGATAATTGCCGCGCATCATGGCCCAGTCGGAGGGATCGGGATTGCGCAGATAGGCGTCGGTCACGGGGACATAATTTTCAATCGGATGCGTGGTGTTGGTATTGCCGGAAATGACACCCGGCACCGGCGCCGGATCGCCTGCCGTCTTGACGTCCTTGAACAAGGCGGCGGCGGCGGCGTTGTCCTTCAGCGGCGGGGCCGGCGCGGCTGGGCCCGCCGATACGCCCGGTATCGCGGGATTATTACCCGGTGGCGGCGCGGGAGCAGGGGTTGGCGCGGTTTGCGCGAAAGCGGCGGCGGTGACAAGCAGCGCGGCGCCTGAGACAAAGGCAAATTTATAGGCCCGTTTCATTCATTCCTCCCATTGCCCATCATCGAAGGGCTCATTTCTATTTGATCCGTTTATTTCAAGACTATGCCATTCAGACCCGCGGGATCCGCCGGCAAAGGCGTTGTCCCTGCGGGAAAATAATTCTTGGACAGGATATAGGCCAGAACAGCGGCTTCCTGCACCGCGCCAAGCGCACCGCCATTGCCCGGCGGCATGTTCTTGTCGATGAAAGCATGCAGGGCGCCCACCGGCAGACTACCCCATTTGCTGAGAAACGGCTTGCCCGCCAGAGGCGGCGCGTCTTCCACCCCATCCAGTTCGCCGCCATGGCACTGAATGCAATTGTCGGAATAAAGCGCCTTTCCCTGCGCCATCTGCGCATCGGTGTAGACGCCCTGGGAGGCCAGGCGCATGGCCGTGGCGGCTGCTGGCGTGGCGCTCGACGGGCCAGCGGCTTTGTCGATCCCGAGGTCCAGGCTGGCCAGATTGGCGCTGTCCTTGGACAGCGGCTTGTCGCCGGCGGGATAGCCGGAGCGCTGCAGGATGAACGCCACGATCGAAGCATACTGATCCGGCTTCAGCGAGCCGGGAGCCGTCATCGGCATGGTCGTGGTAACCACGTCGAGCAGTGATTTTGGGGTCAGGTGCTGGACCGCCGCCATCTGGTGAAAACCGGTGCCCGTCAGGGCCGGACCGGCTATGCCTTCAAGCTGGGCGCCGTGGCAGGCCGCGCACTGACTTGCATAAAGAGCCCCACCTTGTTGTGCCTGGCTGTTGGTATAAACGGCAGTATCCTGCGCCGAGACCATAAGAGGAAAAAGACAAACGCTCCAGGCGAATACCAATACAACGGGGCGTTTCATTCAGCACCCTTCAGGATCCAGGATGCTTTGCAGACTATAAGAATTTCTTGAACCCTGGCAGGAAAAAAGCGGCCGCAGGCGTAAGCCCGCGGCCACAGTTTTGGGGAACGTACTACAGATTTCCACGAACACCGATGGTGAAGAAGCGGCCCAGCGAATAGCCCCAGACGGGAACCGGGTAACCGCCCGGATTGGAGGCCTGGGTCAGGGACGGCGCGATCGGGTAGTGCGCGTCGGTGATATCCTGGATCGACAGGTAGAAGTCGGCAACCGAATCGTCGAGTGTGAACTTCTTGTCAACGGTCACGTCGACCTGGTTGTAGTTCGGGATATGCTGGTCCTGCTTGGTCAGGAAGACCTGGCCAGGGGCGGTGTTCTGGTCATAACCGCTCAGCCAGCGATCCTGAATGTTGACGCCCCAGTTCCCCAGAGACCAGCCGACAAAGAGTGTGTCGCGGCTCTTGGGCATCGCGGTCCAGACAGGCTGCGCAGCCGCAACGGCTCCGACGGCTTGGAAGGCGACATTGCTGATGTAGGGCTGGTTGGAAAAGAGATTCCGCAAGGACACCGCACCCGGAATGCCGATCGCATCATCGAGATCGAAATTATAGTCCATTTCGAAATCGACGCCCTCGGTCTTCTGGGTGGCGCTGTTGAGGCTCTCGTTCTGCAAAAAGCTGGGGAAGTTCGCCGTCGTCGAATTCGGCGTTTGCCCGGCAACCAGCGGGAACGGCCGTGTCGCCAGGGCGCAATATGGCGAGAGGGTGGCGGTAGAGACCGAAGCAAGGCAGGCCGACTGGATGGCGGGATTCGTATACTGGATCGTGGTGATCGCCTGGTAGAGGTTGATGCGGTAATAGTCCACCGAGGCGGTGAAGTTCGGAATGAATGTCGGCGTCAGCACCGTGCCGACGGTGTAGGTATGGGCCACTTCCGGAACCAGTTTCGGGTTGCCCGCAGTGAACGTCGGCAGGTCGGCACTCTTGCCGGTCAAGCTGTCGTTCAGCGAGGAATTGCCGATGGAGTTGGGCTGAAAGAGGTCGTTCAGGGTTGGGGCACGAATATCGACCGACATGGTGCCGCGGAACTTCAGGTCGTCCACCACGTGATAGTCGAAGCCGACTTTCCAGGTCTCGACGGCGCCGGAAATGCTGTAGTTCGTGTAGCGGCCAGCCACGTCCAGCGACAGGGTCTGCACCAGCGGCAGATCCTTGAGCAGGGGCACGTTCACTTCGCCAGCAAATTCATACACCATCTCGCTCTTGGCCGGGATGCTGGCCAGGGTGGTCTGGTACCAAAGGGGCGTAAGTGTGCTGCAGATGCGCAGGCCGGTGCAGTCCGAAAAGGTTGGGTTGGCGTTGGAGACAACAACATAGCCCAGCCAGCGGGCTTCGCCCGACAGGGCGGCCTTAATCGAACCGGCCGGCAGGTCGAAGATGTTGCCCGCAATGCTGCCACCCAGATCGTCCATGGTGTTGGTCATGGCATACTGGGTCTGATGGGTGAACGAGGCATACTGCGTGGCGGTCAGCGAGGTCGGACCAAAAGGATTGAGGGGGTCACAGTTGGGATACAGGCTGGCATATTGGGTGGTCGAGACGTAACAGACCGGCTTGCCGTTCACCAGAACCGCGTCTTCCGCGGCATAGGTGTCCTGGAAGCTCTGGTTGACCGGCGCGTCTTCCTTTTCGCGGGATTCGTCATGGGAGTAGTAAAGATCCCAATCCCAACGGCTGACCAGCTCACCTTGCACATCCAAGGTTATCGCCATATTGCGGTCGATGGCGCGATAGTTGAAGGTCGGCAGGCCATTCTTCAGGATCGAATTCATCTGGCCGGAAGCGCCCGGATAGCCCTGTTCCGTCACGCCGTCCAGCACCGACATGTAATTGTCGAAGCTGAAGGTACACGAATGGGTCGCGTCGTTGCCGAAGGCGCCCGCCGCCGGCACCAGGCCTACACCGCCCGATTGCAAGCAGGTCGGATTACCGGTGGCAAGCTGTTGCTGCTGAGCTGCCGAGAGGTAGGGATTGTTGACGGCGAAGGTGATGGGCTTGGGCGCGCCGGAGGTGCCGGGCGGCAGGCCGTTGTTCGGACCCAGACCCCAATAAAGGGCCTGTGTCGCGCGGACCTGTACCGAGGCCGTGGTGTCCGCATTCAAGTTATAGCTGGCCCGGCCGAAGCTTTCGATGGTGGTCTGCATGGCGTTGAAGTCGGTGAACAGGTCGCGGCGGCCGGTGCCGCCCTCGCTGGTCGTACCGCCGACCGGAATTCCCTCATCGTAGGGGCCGATGATGCCGTTCTGGACAAAGGTCTGGCCGTCCACCGAGCAGGCCGCGCCGGAGCTTTTCGTGGGGGCAACGGAAGCGGTGATTTTGCCGCCATTGACCGTGTAAGTGGTGTTACCGGTAACAGCGTTGGCATAACCGACGCCGCCGGAACCGCACAGGATCAGGCCACCGAAGGGATCGTCATTCCGGCGCACATTCTGGATCATGGTATAGGGCGCCGTCGCTTTGCCGCTGCCGGCATAGGCAAAAGCATTGCCGTCCTTGGTATAGGGCAGGTTATGGATCGGAACCGCATCAATGTGCTGGTAGCGCACGGTGCCTTCTATATGGCTGCGTCCGCCGAACAGGTCCATGCCCGCGGCAACGCCCAGTTGCTCCTGGGGTGCCTGCTGTTCTTCATTGGCGCCCATATTGGCCTGGTATTTGATGCCGGTATAATTCTTGTCGAGAATATAGTTGATGACGCCGGTCACGGCATCGGAGCCATACACCGCGGAGGCGCCGCCGGTCACCACGTCCACGCGCTGGACCAGCATTTCCGGCAGAACGTCCACGTTGACGGCGCCGGTAGCCTGGGTTTGAGCGACGCGATGGCTGTCGAACAGCACCAGGTTACGGTTGGTGCCGAAATTGCGCAGATTCAAATTGTTCGCGGCGCCGTTGTTCGTGCCGCCGGGGCGGGTCTGGTTACCGCTCGATCCCATGAACACGGGCAGCTTGTTGAGCGCCTCGGTGATGTTCTGCGGCGAGGTTTGAACCAATTGCGCCGCCGCAACGGCCGTTACCGGGGTGGGCGAATTGGCGATGTCCGAAATAACTCGCGAGCCGGTGACGACCACGGTCTCGGGGACGGACGCACCGCCCGTTGCATCGGCCGGCGCTTGGTCGACTTGTTTGGAAACAATGGCGGCCCCACCGCCATCCCAGTTGACGGCCAACTGGGTGCCCTGGAGCATCACATCGAGGGCCACGGCCGGCGCATACTGCCCGTGGACGGGATTGCTCTTTAAGCCATTGATATCATTGCTGGCATAGACAAGCTGCACCCCAGATTGACGAATGTAAGTGTCCAGCGCCCTGCGCATATCGCTGGCTGGAATATTTATCTCGCCCGCATTTGCGGCCGCGGTGACGAGAGCAAGCAGACTGGCCGTCATGAAAAAGGCAGCCTTGTGACGCGATATACGCATTGGTAATCCCCCCTGTAATGGGCCTATTTTTTTCGGGCCAGTTTTTCCCTTACGCTCTAGGACGAACGAAAAGCAGAAATCCGTAGAGGTATTTGACAGCTGGCCTCTATTTTTTTGACAGAATGATGGTATCGCCCTGGTCTTCGGCGGTCAGCCCGAGGGAGTTGCGAATAAGAGCGACAAACACGTCCATATTGTCGGCGCGGAAACTGCCGCCAATGCGAATGTCGCGCGCAGCACCGGTGACAGCCAACTGCCGGCTATTGTAGCGATTGAATTCTTTCGCGGCCTCGGCAAGAGTGACCTGATTAAATATGAGACGTCCGTCCCGCCACCCCAGATCGTCAGACAGGTCTTGCGGGTTTAGCGTGGTCAGAAGAGTCTCGTTGGCCTTCGCGACCACGAGATTGCCGCCATCCGCGAAGATCGGCGTCGTGGGGCTAAGCGTATTAACACCATCCACCCGCACGCGGCCTTCGGTTACCACCACGCGGATATCATCGCCGTCCCTCTCCACGGAAAATTTTGTTCCCAGATCGGAGATGCGATGCTTGCCAGCCAGAACCACAAAGGGACGCCCCGCATCGTGGACCACCTCGAAATAGGCTTCACCCTTTTCCAGGGTCACGACCCTGTTCCCGTCTGAGATTGTGGCCCGCAACCGGGAATTGGCGTCGATCTGGATCTGGGTGCCATCCACCAGGTGAATCGTAGGCCGTTCCCCGGCTTGCGTGGCGTAAAATATTTCCTGCGTCGGCCTTCGGAAATGCATCATCGCCACAGTTGTCACGGCAAGAACCAGAAGGCCGGCCGCTATGGCGAAGACATGCCATTTGTAAGGCCAAGACAATGTCCAGCGATTACGATGTTTCGGCGAACTCCCCAACGCCGCCAGCGCCGTACTTTTTTCCCAGGCGTTTTTGAGCCGCAAATAGGCTACGCGATTGGATGTATTCTCCAGCCAAGATGAGAGCTCCTCGCGCTCGCCGGACGCAAGACCACGATCCTCGCGGGCGACCCAGTGCGCGGCATCCATTTCAGTGTTCTCACGCTCACTCACGGCAGTGTCAGTCCTTTCGACGCCATTCAAGGCGCTTGGCGCCTGCAATCAGATTGCCACGCCGGTCGGAAACTGCGTCTGCCAGGACCCGCATACCCTTCATCACCTGGTTTTCGACAGTTTCTTCCTTGATGCCCATCTTCTTGGCCACCTCCCGCTGGGAGAAGCCGTGCACCCTCCGCAATACGATGACCTCCCGGCAGCGTGGGGGCAGCTGATCCAGTGCCGCTTGCATGCGCGTCAATTGTTGACGCGCCGCGACACGATCTTCCGGCGAAGGTGCGATTTCGGATATGTTACTCCAGTCCAAATCATTCATCGTTTCGATTGACACCACGTTATTGCGGCGCAGACGGTCAATCATCAGGTTGCGCGCAATCATGATGAGAAACGGTTTAACCGGAGAAGGCCGTTCCCGCTGAGCCGCTTCATAGATCTTGACGTAAGCCTCCTGCCGCAGATCGGCGACCTCCTCAACGTCACGCCAATTGCGGCGAAGCAACCGGGTGAGCATTGGCTCCAACGGCAGGACTTCCTCAACAAACCAAGCGTCTATGTCTCGCCTGTCCAGTGACCTGCCCAGTTCCAAAATCGTCCCCTGGTCATTTTATCTATTGTAATCAAGGACCTTTCAGAAACGCCGCAACCGTGCTGCAGGAGTGAAAACGGTTGGGATCGGAATTTCCGGTACATAAATCGCACCTAATGGATGCGCTCGACTTTGTAGATGGTGTCGTCGGCGCGAGCGCCGTCCTGTACCCGCAAGTTGAAGGTACGCAATGCCCCATGCGTAATCGTCGCGGTATAGCTGGCCGGCGTACTGCGCCAGTTGGCGGCAGGACCGTTGGTCTGCCGCCAAATCTGCCCGTTTGCGAGCGTCACAGTGAACTTTCCGTTTGTGAAGCTGTAACTTGCCAACCTGTCCACGATGCGGTCCACATTCGGACCAGGCCCCGGTCTGGCATTGATAAGGCCGAATTGTTCCGGAGGAACGCGATCGGCACTGAGCAGGCCCAAAAAGCCGCCGCCGCCGTCGGCGCCCGCTTCGGCTGGCCTGGCCAAACTCGTTGCGCCAGATGGAGCCGGACGGTGGAAAAGAGGCTCAAAAGTCTGTGCCTGCGGGGCGGCCGGCAAACCAAGCTCGGCGCGCTCTGGCTGGGCGGCGGCGTAATAGCAATCCAGCCATGTGCGACCGTCGGAATAGGTGTTGCAGTATGTAAGGCGCTCCAAAACATCGTTGCGGGTATCAGCTATGGCAGCGCTGCCAAATCCGGCAAAAGCGACGATAGTGAGCGGAATAACGGCCCTCATGCTCTCCCCTTTGGCGGAATGAACCTTCCAACTGCGCAGTATGCGGAACATTTCGTCCGCTTGCCAAGTGTCGCGGCCGTTTTTTGTAATGGATTTCCAATATCCATTCGTCTTACGAGTTCGATGGCGAGCGTGACAGCTGGCGCGCTGATGAGCAATGATTTTCATGATTTTATCTCGCAGCCGCGAGATGGTAACGGGTTTCTGCCGTTCGTTCGTCCATAGGGAAGTCAAATATTCCAGCGGCTTTCTCACGGCCGCGATCAAGTGAGATCGGCCAAACCGTATTTCATGCCCTGGTCTTCGCTCCCCTGGGTTGACCAGTGTGCACTCCCCCTACCGGCGCAACCCGGTAGGGTTTTTTTGAAAACAAGAGCTTTAAATTACAGAGAGGATAGTTGGCTACCCGCGCTTGCGTTACGATCCTGCACCAGCTTTGGCGGCGGAATCGGCGTCACATGCGGTGAAACACGACCAAGCCTGACGGTACGAAAGCCTCCGTCTTCATGGCCTGCTACGGCTGCTTCCGTGATCGTGACACGGGCAAGTAGCCAAATTCCGTTATGGAAATAAGCCGGTTTTTCCTTAATAAATTCTGCCCGCACAGTATCGAGAAACCGCCCAAAGACTATATAGATTAATACAAACGACTTTCAGGCTCCGGAGAAAGCGACGGAGCGAATTATAAATTCGACGGGAGGAATGCATGAAATCCAAGATTCTTTTGGCTGCGTTGAGCGCGGCGTTGCTGGCGGGCACCTGCGCGGCCTATGCGCAGGATGACGCGGCGACCGGCGGCCTGGACAGTTTTCC
>Ga0210402_10000311_pt1 | contig 55723 bp, 41 predicted proteins | sample IncBWC7MmetaG_FD_161055 | JGI IMG/M metagenome (GOLD analysis project Ga0210402, IMG submission 161055) | Forest soil microbial communities from Barre Woods Harvard Forest LTER site, Petersham, Massachusetts, United States - Inc-BW-C-7-M | ecosystem: Environmental > Terrestrial > Soil >... | reverse complement strand
GTGAGCACAACACCGAGAGCGATCGAAACGGGAAATTTCAAGTTTCCATAGAGCGCGAACAAAATCATGAAAATCAGGAAAACGGCCAGCGGGCCAATAATGTAAAGCTGCGATTTCGCTTCAACCAGTTCGCTGTATTCGCCGCCCCAATCCAGACGATACCCTTCAGGAAGCACCACATTTTTTGCCACGCCCTGCTGGCCGCGATTGACGATCCCTTCGAGGTCGCGGCCCTCCACGGAGAACTGAATGCCGATGTAGCGCGAATCATTTTCGCGGTAGATGAACGATGCGCCTGAAGCCTGATGAATATTTGCAAGTTCGGAGAGCGGAATCTGCTGCCCGGCAGGAGCGGGAACCAGCAGGTTGCCGATGTCCCGCGCGTTCGAACGGAATTGCGGTTCCATGCGAACCACCATGTCAAAAAGTTTTTCACCTTGAATGACCTGGGTGGCGGCCTGGCCTCCGATCGCGGCCTGCACCACCGCCTCCACGTCCGCGATGTTGATACCGTAACGCGCGATCTTGGCGCGATCAGCGTCAACGATCAGGCTGGGCTGGCCGAGTTCGCGAACCACCGTTAGTTCTTTGAAGCCCGGCGTGCGATCGAGCACGTTGCGGATTTCGACGGCTTTCTTTTCCAGGACTTCGAGATCCGGGCCGAACACCTTTACGGCCAGCGAAGACTTCAGTCCAGTTAGCGCCTCGTCTACCGCATCTTCTGCGGGCTGAGTGTAATTGAAGATGACGCCGGGATAGACTTCGAGTTTGTGCTGGATATCTTTTTCCAGTTCTTCCTTATTGTGGATGAAAGTCTGGTTCCAGGATTTGTCGTTGTAGGGCTTCAAACCAACGTAAAACTCGCAATTGAAAAAACCAGTGGGGTCGGTGCCATCGTCGGGGCGCCCGAGTTCGGAGCCGACCACCGTTACCATCGGATATTGATTGAGGATCTTGCGAACTTCCGGCGCAAATGCCGACGCATCCTCGAACGAAATCGTGTACGGCATAGTCGCGCGAACCCAGATTGCGCCTTCATCGAGATGCGGCAGAAATTCTCCGCCGATGTAAGGAATCAGCAGGAGTGTGGAACCGAAGATAAGAACGCTTACGAGAATCGTGCTTTTCGGATGATCCAGGCACCATTCGAGGCGGCCGGAATATTGATCGCGGACCCAGTTGAAGACGCGGTTTTCTTTTTCCTTAACGCCCGAGCGAAACCAGTAGGAAGCGAGAACCGGAACGAGCGTCAGGGTGATGATCAGCGCACCGATCAGTGCGAAGGCCATGGTGTCCGCCATGGGATGAAAAAGTTTTCCGGCGGGACCGCTGAGCGCGTAGATCGGCAGATAGCCAGCGATGATAACGGCGACCGAATAAAAAATGGGGCGGTCAACATCGCGCGCCGCTAGCAGCAGGACTTCAGTCAGTTTGTAGTCTTGACCGTGGCGTTCGCTCAGTTCGCGATAAATGTTTTCCACCATGACGATGGTGCCATCGATGATAATTCCGAAATCGATGGCACCGATGGAGAGAAGATTGGCGGCCTCTCCGGTGAGGTGCAGAAAAATAAATGCGAAGAGCAGCGCAAGCGGAATGGTCAGCGCGGTGATGACCGCGGCACGCAGGCTGACCAGAAAAAAAATCAGCACAATCAACACAAAAATCATTCCGCGAAGAAGATTACCTTCCACCGTATCGGTAGTCACGCGCACCAGATCGCTGCGATCGTAGTACGGCCGGATCCGCACATCACGCGGCAGGATGTTTTTATTAATTTCCTCGGTCTTGCGCTCGACACCTTCCAGGACATTTTGCGTTTGCTCGCCGCGGCGCATCAAAATCACGCCTTCGACGGCGTCGTCATCATTCTTCGTCTTGTCCTGAAAGCCAAAAATGCCGAGGCGCGGTGCGTGCCCGATCTCTACCCGGCCGATATCCTTGATTCGAACCGGAGCGCCATTGTTGCTGGCCACCACGACTTCACCGATATCCTGAGTGGTCTTTACCAGGCCAAGCCCGCGCACGTAATAAAACTGGCCGCCTTGCGAGTAGAAACCGCCGCCGGTATTGGAATTATTCGACTGTAGCGCAGTGAGCACCTGCACGACGGGAATGTGAAAATTGTAGAGGCGGACCGGATCGAGCAGTACGTGATACTCCATGGTTGGTCCGCCGAAACCGGAATCGTCAGCAACGCCGGGCACGCTGCGATACGCGCGCTCGATAACCCACGCTTCAAGGGTGTGAAGCTCCTGCGGAGTGCGGTCCGGACTTTCGATAACGTAGCGATAGACCAGCCCGCTGGGACTGAACAGTGGCGCCATGCTCGGCGTCACGCCTTGCGGGAGGGTGGCATCTGCGAGGCGTTGAAAGATCAACTGCCGGGCGAAATAGGGGTCGACCCCTTCCTCAAACGTCAGCCGAACGTCGGAAAGTCCGTAGAGCGAGATCGAACGCATGACATGAAGCTGCGGAGTGCCGTTCATCGCCAGTTCGAGCGGCAACGTGGTAAGGCGCTCGACTTCCTCTGCGGCGTGGCCGGGCCACTGGGTGATCAACTCAACCATCGGCGGGGAAAGATCAGGGTAGGCGTCCACCGGCATCTGGCGGAATGACCATGCTCCGACGATCACCATGAGCACGGTGACCATAAGAACCAGGAAGCGCTGGCGAAGCGCAAAATGAACAATGCGATGGATCATCGCTGGGTACCGTGATCTCCCTTGAAACTTAGTGCTGCAACGAATTCATGAACTGCAGGAACAGGCTGCCGTTGCCGGCGACGTGCTCGCCTTCCTTCACCCCGCTTGCTAATTGAACGCGGCCGTTATTGGACTCGCCAAGCGTCACCTGCCGGCGGGCAAACTCGGTGGATCCAGTCTGGATATAAACGAACGGCTCGTTTTCAGTGTCGCGGAGCACCGCCGAATCGGGGACAGTCAGTACGTTTTGCAAAGAAGCGGCGCGCACGGTAGCAGTGACGTACATATCCTTCTTCAATTTTTTTGCGGGATTTTGCGTGACGATGCGCGCCTGTAATGTGCGGGTAGTGGCGTCGAGTCCAGGCGCGATATAGGAAATTTTGCCGTGAAAAGTCTCCGGATAACTATCGGTGGAGATTTCGACGTCCTGGCCGATTCGAACGAAACCGAGATCGCTCTGATAAACATTGACCAGCACCCAGACCGAACTGGTGTCCGAAATCGTGAAGCACTGAGTGGCTCCGGATTGCAGCAGTTGGCCGGGTCCGACCAGGCGTTCGACAATTTCCCCGGCGACCGGCGCAATCACCGGAATTTCCGCGGTGGACTGCATCGGATTCTTCGCCACTGCTTCCGGATCTTTCAGTCCAACCGCGCGGAGTGCGTCCGCGGACGATTCAAGATCGGCGTGAGCCTGGGTGCGATTGGATTCGGCCTGATCGAGGTCCGCCTGCGCGATAGCGCCGTGCGAGAAGAGATCTTGCGCGCGGTTGTAGAGCTTGTCGGCGAGAGCGTAAGCATCGCGGGCCTTGAGATATGCGGAGCGCGCCGCGGAATAGTCCGGACTCGTGACCGTAAGCAGTGGCTGGCCTTTGCTGACCACTTGCCCCGGAGCCACCAGAATTTCGTGTACCGGACCGCCGATCGCGGCAAAAACCGGCGTGGTGAGAAAGGCGTTGTAGGCGACCGCTCCGGTAAGCCGCAAGTTTCGCGGCAGATTTTCTTTTTGTACCGGCACGATTTCGATGTGCGACATCTGCTGCTGTTCGATGTGAAAAGTTTGCGCGGTATCCGACTTCCGTTCGCTGGAGGTGTACGACGTCATCTTGGATTCGGATTCGCTGGGACCGGAACCGCAACCAGCGGTAGCGAGTGCGAGCAACGGGCTCGCCAGCAGAAAAGCGAGCGAACCGAAAAGCCGGATGCGATTTGTCGTGGTCGTTACATTAGTCGTCTTGGTCATGGAAGATTCCTTGTGCCTACGGCCTGGCGCAACTGTTCGATGGCTAGCATGTAATTGGCAAGCGACTGGCGATAAGCCAGCTGGTTGGCGCGGTAGGTGCGCTCGGCATCCAGAAAATCGAGCAGGCTGGCGGCGCCGCGGCGGTAAGCATACTCGCTGATGTCGCGCGACTTCTGAGCTTGATCGACGTAGCCGCCGCGATAGAGCTGAACAATTTGGTCGTTGCTGCGCAGATTTTCGTAGGCGTCAACAACATCCGTGGAAACCTGCTGGGTGGTTTCACTGGCCTGTTCCTGAGCCTGGGTGATGGCGTAGCCGGTGCGCGCGATTTCGCCCTGATTGCGATTGAAAACCGCCAGCGGAATGCTGAACGCAACGGTCGCACTGCTGACGCCGCTGGTGTGGGAATAAGACGCACTGGCGGTAAGGTCCTGCTTGCCGTTGGCACGGGCGAGAGCTTCCTGGCTGCGCGCTGCGGTGACGCCCTGTTGCGCAGCAATCAAGTCGGGGCGCGAGCGCGACGCCAGCACTTTCAAATCAATCAGCGTGGCGTTCTCCGGCTGATAGTCCAGATCGCCGGCGACGTCATAATCGTCCGGTACCGATTCGAACCCCAGGAACTGCCGAAGTCCTGCAAGCGCCTGAACTTTCGCAAGCTTTGCCGCCGAAACGTCGGTTTGGAATTGCAGTAGCTGCAGCTTGATCTTCAGATAGTCGCCTTCGCTCATATCCCCCGCGTGCCAGCGGACTTCGCTGATGTCCACGGTCTTCTGGAAGCTGTCGAGATCCTGCAGCGCAAAGTTCAGAGTGGATTCGGCGAGCAGAACATTGATGAATTGCTGCGCGACGTTGAAGGTGAGTAGGCGCTCGGAATCCGAGACCTGCGAGCGCACCACGGTTGTCGCGTCTTGCGCCGCTCCGAAGCGGCGCTGGCGTTTTTTGCCGCGTTCGAACAGATAACTCACGCCGATGTCGAATTGCGCGGTGTTGTTGAGATAGTCTCCGGAAAATTGGTCGGGCTGAAAAACGGGCAGAAATTGCGCGTCCCAATTGAGGTTTGGATTGGGGCGAAGGTTGGCCGTGATTTCCATTGCCTGGTTTTGCAGGATCGTCGAGCGCAACGCGAGCAGCGCGTGGTTATGTTGAAGAGCAAGGCGCAGCGCGTCGTCGAGCGTAATGCGTGCGGTTGGCGAAGAGGCCGGCGCGGATTGCGCGGCGGGCGTGGGAGTTGAAGCCGACGGCGACTGGGTGGGCGCTTGTTGCGCCAGCACACCGCTAGCCAAGGCCAAAACTAGCGCAGGTAAAACGAGAACGGACCTCATGTTGGAGATACCTCTTGAATCCGTGCCGGAGCAACGGATTTTCGCTGAGTGAGCCTACGGGGACAGTGGGAGCGGACTTCAGAGAGACGGCGGAGCGCGTGGTGAAGTGACGGTGAAAGAAAGCGAAGGGGCTACAACATCGGGAAAAGAAAAGTCGAGGCGGCAGACCGCTGGCGCAAGCTCCGCAAGCATGGTCTGAGCGACGACCGCGTGACCTGCGGTCGCACAAACCTGGCAAACGTGGGACCCTGGGTTCGCGGAGGCAAAATCGCTGCAAAAGTGCAGCTGTGCCCCTAAAAAGATGAGGGCGAGACACAGGGTCAGCAGGCGAACGATAAGGCTAGTCCCGCGCATATATGGATAAGGTTACGAGGATATGAGAGATTCAAGAGTGGGTCAATAACTCATACTGGAAAAAGGGTACTAAATCGCGCAACCACAAGGCTATTTTGCGCGTCTAAGGGGCTGGGTATGGGTGTAAGCTGATTCTATGTTGGCCGCTGGTAAAACTCCGAGGCTACCGCTTTTGCGACGTATCGCCGCGGCATTCTTGTGCCTGGCGCTGCTGTACTTCGCTGGCGGCGGCAGCTTCCTGCACCAGCACAATGGCGGTCCGGACACTACCTGCCATGTCTGCCAGTCACTACACGCGCCGGCGTTAACGGTTTCATTCAGCGGCATTGCTTCCGACCCGCAGATTTCCGGCTGGCACGACTCAGGGCCGGTCTTTACCGCTGCCCTTGATGAAGTTTTCCCGCTCCGCTCTGGCCGCGCTCCGCCCTCCGCTTAACACAATTCCCTCGACGTCCGCTCAGTAGTCTTTTGTCCTCCGTCCGGCTTGCAAGCCGCGGAAGGCTCGCCGCTTTTCATTCAGCGGCTTTGATCCACCCTCACACATTGCCCATCGGGCGCGGAGAAAATCATGTTGAAAAGTTTTCGAACTCTTGCAATTTTGGCGTTCGTTTTGAGTTTGTGGATTTGCGCGATTCCGGCGAACGCACAGTTGGGCAATTCAGGATCGATTGAAGGCGTCGTGAAGGACTCAACTGGCGGAGTGATCGCGGGCGCGAAGGTTGAGATTTCAAACCCGGTTACCGGTTTCCAGCGTGAGACAACCACGGGCAATGACGGGAGCTTTCGTTTCACCAACGTGCCGTTCAATCCGTATCACTTGGTGACGACGGCGGCCGGATTCAATACTTATACGCAAGACGTGGATGTCCGTTCGACTGTGGCGACCAGCTTGCAGATCGGGCTGAAACTCGGCACGGAAGCGACCAGCGTGACCGTGGAAGCCAATGGCGGCGACCTGGTGGAGAATGACTCAACTTTCCATACCGACGTAGACCAAACACTCACCGACCGCGTGCCGTTGGGCAGCGCTAGCTCGGGGATGAGCTCGCTCATCACGTTGGTGACGCCGGGAATCGCCGCGGACTCCAATGGCCTGTTCCATGGGCTGGGAGACCATGCGCAAAATTCATTTTCCGTGGACGGCCAGCCAATTTCGGATCAACAGAGCAAGGTCTTTTCCAACCAAATTCCCACGGATTCCATTCAGTCGCTGGAAGTGATCTCGGGTGCGCCACCCGCCGAATTTGGCGACAAGACCAGCATCGTCATCAAGGCAACTACGCGCTCCGGCCTCGGAGTGACCAGGCCGACCGGAAGGATTTATACCTCCTACGGAAGTTTTGGCACCGCAAACGTTGGCGTCAATCTCGCCTACGGGGGCCAGAAGTGGGGAGAATTTATTTCCGCCAACGGCTTGAAGTCCGGCCGTTTCCTTGATGGGCCAGAAGTCGCGGTGCTGCACGACAAAGGAAATCAGGAGAACATATTCGACCGCGTGGACTATCAAGTTTCCGGTGTAGATACCATCCACGCAAACTTTGGTTTTACGCGTTCCTGGTTTCAAAATCCCAATACCTGGGATCAACAGCTGCATACTTGCAGTGCGGGATTCGTATGCAATGGGGCAGGCGTGGCAGTGAACCCAGTGGACGGTGCTCCGCTAGGCCCGACAGATCAGCGTTCACAGATCAAGACCTACAACGTCGCCCCAACGTGGACGCACCTTTTCGGCACGAAAGCCGTCTTCACCCTTGGCGGATTCGTACGAAAAGACCAGTTCAACTTCTATCCAAGTGCGGACCCGTTCGCCGATTTTTCTCCGGCGCTGAACGCCCAGACGATCACTCAGGATCGCAAGCTCACCAACGCGGGCGTCCGGGCAGACTATTCCTACGTGAAGGGTATCCACAACATTAAGGCAGGGATCACTTATCAGCACTGGTTTCTAACCGAGAACGACGGTCTGGCCACGGTCGATCCAGGGTTCTCGGCGCTATTTAACCAATTGGACGCGAGCGGTAACCCGATTCCGAACCCGGCCGGCGGTAACTTCAACTGCGGCAATGCTTTGCAGCCAAACGAAATCGGTCCGTGTCAGACGCTGGCTTCGGTGGACCTAACGCAGGGGGGAACGCCATTCCTGTTTCACGGACATACCGACGTGAAAGAGACCTCACTCTATTTTCAAGACGCCATCACTAAGGGAAATTGGTCCTTCAACCTTGGAATTCGTGGGGACCTCTACAACGGGTTCGTGAGCGACCGTCAACCGGAACCTCGGGTCGGGGTTGCTTACAACTTTAAGCCGAGTAGCACGGTACTTCGGCTCTCTTACGCGCGGACCATGGAAACTCCCTTCAACGAGAACATAGTCATTGCCAACACCGGATGCAGCATCCCGGTGATCGCGGTACTGGTTCCACCCCCCAATACCCCTTGTGTATCCGGGTTTATTCATCCGGGATGGCGCAATGAATTCCACGCGGGCCTGGAACAAGCCTTCGGCAAGTATCTAGTGGTGGATGCCGAATACTTGTGGAAGTACACCCACAACGCTTTCGACTTCGGTGTCGTGGCGGCCTCGCCTCTGGCGTTCCCGCTTGACTGGCACAACTCGAAAATTCCGGGATATGCGGTGCGCGTCAGCGTGCCAAACATACATGGTTTCACCGGACTGGTTGTCCTATCGGGAGTTGCCGCGCGGTATTTCCCCCCGCAGGTCGGCGGCGTGCCTTTCTTGCCGGCGCCCGGGGTTTTCCGCATCGACCACGACGAGAAATTCAATCAGACTACACATTTGCAATACCAGCCCAAGAAACGCGGGCCTTGGGTGGCTTTTAACTGGAGATACGACAACGGGCTCGTGGCCGGTGCGGTCCCGTGCTTTGCGCCAACGGCCACGTGCGGCTTTTCGACGGGGCCCAACAACACGGTCTTGCTGATCAACAATCTCACAGGATTGCCGCTGACAGCCGATCAGGAGTTTCAGGCCGGGCTCACATGCGACGGGAAGCCGGCTGTTACCGGTCCCACGGGAACCGCACTCTTGTCGTGCGATGCAGCGGGATTCGGTTCGACGCTCATCAAGATTCCCGCGCCCGGCAAGGAGAATGACGATCACAATCCGCAGCGTATCGCTCCGCGAAGCCTATTTGATGCCAGTGTTGGCCAGGACGACCTCTTCCACGGTGACCGCTACAAGTGGAGCTTGCGTTTCACGGTCATCAACGTGGCGAACAAGACCGCGCTGTACAACTTCTTCTCGACGTTTAGTGGCACGCATTACGTGACGCCGCGCAGCGAAACGGTGGAGCTGGGCTTCCACTTCTAAAGGCCTTTTCCAAGTCCGAAAAGCTCCTGCGAGGATTTTTCTTCAGAGAATCCTCGCGGGAAGCACGACGCACGCTCGGGAGAGGCTTTCTACGGTTTCGGGGTAATGGTACCAAGATCGCGATCACTTGCATCCAATGAAGGCACATACAACGGCTTAAAGCCTTCACATTGAAGAAGATAGACCTGTTCACTGGCTGGACAAGAGGGCGCGCGATAGTCGTGCGCCTTGCGGAACCACTCGCGAGACAATTGGGAAGTAACCAACAGTTAGGAAAGACCGTGACCTTAGATCGATCAAGAATTGAACAGAAAATCGCGCTTGAACCCTCAAACGCACAAACGACTCACCTCGGGCAAAGAAATTGGCTGCGTATGTTAGTGGCCTTATGGGTCTTCGCACTCGTGGTTACGCCAGCGTTCGGCCAAGCGGCACCGGCTAGCAGCCAGAAACCGGCCAACGCCTCAATTCACGGGACGCTGACAACCTCGCAAGCCGATGCCTCCGGCGGACTGGCTGGCATTTCCGTGCAACTGACCTCGCAGCCTCCTGCCGGCAACCCTTTGACTGCCGTAACCGACGACGCCGGACGCTATGAATTCAAGGACGTTAGGCCCGGATCTTATACGCTTTCGGTTAATCAGTCCGGATTTGCGGCATTCACAAAGTCGGTGCAGGTAAAACCGGGCGAGGCAGCCGTTGTCGACATCCGCCTTGAGCTTCAGACTGTTGCCGAACAAGTTCAAGTCAACGAAACCACCCAAACCATTGCAACCGAGGACGCGGCAACGCCAAGCGTGTCCCTCACCCAGCGCCAGTTGATTTCGCTTCCGACTGCCCAGGAAAAAATACGGGAAGTCCTTCCGGTGACTCCCGGCGTTGTAAAAACCATGGACGGGAAGCTGGACTTCAAAGGCTCGGACGAGAATCAAAGCTTGCTGCTGGTGAACTCCGCGCGGACCACTGATCCGGTTACCGGCAGCTTTGCGGTACCAGTGCCGACCGACGCGGTGCAGTCGTTCAATATTTACAAGACGCCCTATAACGCGGGGCAAGGCAGCTTCACCGGTGGATTGGTCGAAGTCGAAACCAAGCCGCCTGACGACGGATTTAGCTACCGCCTGAAGAGTTTTATCCCGTCCGTGCTTGGCAAGCAGGGAAGCATGATCGGCCTGCAGGAAGCTACACCGGGATTCGATTTCAGCGTGCCGATCATCAAGCACAAACTGCTGTTCTCGGAAATTTTCCAGTACGACATGAAGAAGCGCACGGTGCGCGGTTTGCCGTGGCCCTACGACATCAGCAAGAAACAGGGATTCAGCACATTTTCAACTCTCGAGGCGATTCTTTCCGAGCACCATGTGGTGACGCTCACCGTCAACGCATACCCGCTGCGAGTACAGCATGCGGATATCAATGCGCTGGAACCGCAACCCGCCTCCAACGACCTGAACCAGACCGGTGAGACCGTTGGCTTAACCGATCGCTACCAGTTCAGCTCCGGCGCCATCTTCAGCACCATCGCGCAGTACACCCGGTTTGACAGCAATGCGCACGGTCAGGGCCTTGCCGACATGCTAATCACGCCGGAGGGCTACGGCGGAAATTATTTCAACCAGTGGTCGCGCAAGGGCAAGGAATTTCAGCTGGTTTCCGCCTACCAATTCTCCAAAAAAGAATGGCTCGGCCACCATGAACTTCATGTGGGCGTGGATGTTGATCATCGCTCTTTTAACGGAACCAGCACCTCGAATCCAGTGCAGATAATGGACCAGAACGGGATTCTGGCGGAGCAGATTTCTTTTCTTCCCGGAACCAGATTTGACGCGTCCGATTACGCGGTGGCCGAGTTTATCCAGGACCATTGGGTCATGAACTCCCACTGGGCGGCGGATCTTGGTGCGCGTCTGTCCAGCGAAACCAACGGTTGGTCGGCGGCGGTGGCTCCGCGCGTTGGCGTCGCCTACTCTCCGGGCGATGGTGGCAAGACCGTGATTCGTGCCGGTGTCGGATTGTTTTACAGTTTGCTGCCGTTGCTTGCCGGCGATTATGCTGCGAACCCATCGCAAGTGGTTACGCCTTATGGCCCCGGCGGGATTCCTAGCGGACCTTCGGTGACCTATACCAACGCCTACGTGGGCGGGCTGAACCCTTTAACCGCCGCCGGTCTGCCAAGCCAGACCGACACCACTCCGCGCAACTTGACCTGGAATGTGCAAGTCGAGCACGCACTGCGGAAAAATGTTTTCCTGCGCGTAGGCTATCTCGATAGCCATACCTCCTATCTTTTTACGGTGGATCCGTTTACCGCCCCGGCCGGCGTACAATCCTTCCTGGCGCTGACTAACACCGGTTCTTCGCATTATCGCGAACTGGAAACCACCGTACACTTCACCGTTCACGGAAACAACGAGGTGAATGCGTCCTACATCAGGAGCCAGACCCGCGGGGACTTGAACAATCTCTCCAGCGTGTTCATCCCCTTTCAGCAGCCGGTGATTCGCCCCAACGTTTACGGCATTCTGCCTTACGACGTCCCCAATCGCGTGGTCACCTGGGGAATCTTCTCGCTGCCGAAACAACTGAAATTCAGCCCAATCTTGGATTTGCACTCCGGCCAGCCGTATTCCGACATCGATACGCTGCAAAATTACGTGGGAACTCCGAACGGGCAGCGCTTCGCGACGTTTTTCACCATGGACATCAAGATCTATCGTCAATTCCGCGTGCCGTTTTTCGGCTCCGATCACGGAAAAGGCAAGGGTCATCACGTCCGTCTTGGATTCTATTCGTTGAACGTGACCAATCACGGCAATTACAACGCGGTATTCAACAACGTCACCGCGCCAAATTTCGGGCAGTTCGTAGGCTTCCTGGATCGCCGCGATGGAGCGGTCATCGACTTCGTAGACTGATCCATAGTTGGGCGTCAAAGCGGCTCCGGAGAAATGTCGCGATCTGGCTTCGACGACTGAATTCCACCACCCATTTCAGCTAAACCAAGGGGCTGCCGAGGCGCAGCCCTTTTTCCTTTCAGAAGCGGGTCACGGCATGTAACGAAAGCGACTGCCACATCACTACTTCTCTTAAGGATCAATGCTGTCCGAACGGGGGGCTGCCGGAACATCGAGGGAGGCCAGCGTGAAGGCTGCTTGCCAGGACAAGGGCATCGTAGGGGTTCAAGAACTGTTGGAGAAGGAGCGCGAGGAAATCGCCGGCTTGCGCACGCTCCGCAAGCTGAATCTTCCTGCGGACGCGCCCGTCGTGGGGCTGGCATTCTCCGGCGGCGGCATCCGCAGCGCAACCATCAACCTTGGCATTCTCCAGGGGCTAGCCAAGTACGACCTCCTGAAGCGAATCGACTATCTGTCGACGGTTTCCGGTGGCGGCTACATCGGCGGGTGGCTCGCGCGCTGGATCTACGAGCGCGGCATCGACGACGTACAGAAGCGCCTGGGCCAGCCGTTCAAGAATCACGGCGACACGGAGCTGCGAGATGAGAAGTCTGACAAAAAGCTCACAGAAGTCGAGCCCGCACCGGTTGCTTTCCTGCGCGATTACAGCAACTATCTGACGCCGCGTAAGGGCCTGCTGGGCGCCGACGGGCCATATTCGGGTTGGCGATTTTTGTTCCGTTGCTGGTGATCAAAGCCACTGCATGGGTTTCCTGGCCGGCGGTCATAGCAAAGCGCGCGGCAATTGTGGGATGGATCGTACACAGCGGCGTTGGCGCAAAACTCGGCTGGGGCAAAAGCACCTCAGGGAACCCGCTCAGTCAATCGACAAAAGAACTGATCGCCAAACTCGCACCCTTCGTTTTTGTTGGAGGATTGCTGATTTTGCTGGTGACAGGCGCCCAGGTCTTGGCGCTGAAAATGAATGATCTGCCGCTGGATGGCGTCGAAGACTGGTGGGCGGAGGCTTCCGCGGTTCCCATGCTCTTTTTTGTCAAGCTCGCAGCTGCGTTGGCATTGCTCACCGCGTTTCTTTCCTGGCGCGTTGACATCAACCGCTTCTCGATGAACATGCTCTACCGAAACCGGCTGGTGCGCTGCTATCTGGGCGCGTCGAACGAACATCGCAAGGCGCAGCGCTTCACTGGTTTTGATCCCGCGGATGATCTAAAGCTTGCTTGTCTGGCCGAACCCAGCGCATGCGATCCGGACGAACTGTCGCGACGTCCTGAAAGCTATAACGGGCCATATCCAATCTTGAATGCAACTCTAAGCGTGACGCATGGCCAGCGGCTGGGCTGGCAAGAGCGCAAAGCCGAATCGTTTATCTTCACTCCCAAGTATTGCGGATTCGACTACCCGGAAATGAACGAGCCGGGGAACCAGAAGCTCTCGGAGCAAAAAGGAGCGAGCGACGGCGGCTATCACCGCACCCAGAGTTGGGCGATGCGTGAAAACGGAGTTTCGCTCGGAACGGCGATTGCCGTCTCCGGCGCGGCAGTCAGCCCGAACATGGGGTACCACACGTTTCCGCCGCTGGCGTTTTTGATGACCGTGTTCAACGTCCGGCTCGGCGAATGGCTCGCGAATCCGCGCTTTACCAACGACAAGTTCCTGGAGCCGGTTTCAAAAGCGCTGCAGCGCCTGGAGAAACGTAAGTCTGGCACAGCCCAGCAGCGACTCGAGCGCGAAAGAAAAGTCGTTGCGAGCCCGGAGGGCGGCCCGCGCAGTTCGCTGCTCTACCTACTCTTCGAGCTTTTCGGCACCACCACCGACGTTTCCAAATATGTTTATCTCAGCGACGGAGCGCACTTCGAAAATCTGGCCCTATACGAACTGGTGCGCCGCGAATGCGATTTCATTATCGCCAGCGATGCCGGTGAGGACTCCGGATATGTCTTCGAAGACCTGGCCAATGCCATTCGTAAGTGTCGGACAGATCTGGGAGCGGAGATTGTGCTGAATCTCGCGCCGATCACCGCGAATCCGGAGACACGTCAGGCAAAATATCACGCCGTGCGCGGAGATATCTTCTATCGCAGCGGCAGAATCGGAAAAATTCTGCTTTTCAAAAGCTGCCTGACCGGAGGCGAACCGAACGACGTGAAGGATTACCTTCGCCTGCACCGGGAATTTCCGCAGCAAAGCACCGCCGATCAGTGGTTCGACGAATCGCAATTCGAAAGTTATCGCGAACTTGGCTTCTTTGCCGCCGACAGTATTTTCTCTCGAGCCAACAGCCCCGCTCCATCCATCGACGCGGTATTTGCCGCAGCTCCCACCGCATAACCTCGGCGAATGAATAGAGAAGTGTTCATTGGCGCCGTTTGTCGGCGCGGCCCCGGCAGACTACAATTAAGGTGGAGCGGCACTTCGAAGCAGGTGTGAGTGCGAAAGCCGTTTGAACCGTAATGAATCTCTGGGGTGCTGCGGACAGACAGCCTGTGTGCACGGCCTGTCCCGCTGGCTCGCCGCCGTTAAAGCTGCTTGTAAGCTTTTTCACATTGCTTTGCAGGCGCAGGGAAAATAACGCGGCGAGCAAACGGGGCAGGAAAGCCTAATGGTTGGCTCGTGGTGCCCACCTAATTCGGAGGTTCACGGCCTAGCTCTCCACGGCCAAGCAGTCCGCTCTTTTTTAGTTTTAAGTTGTAAGTAATAAGTTTTAAGTCAGACCGCTGTCACCGCCGCTGCGTTATATTTTCGGCTCCGCAGCCAGAGCATCCAGTCGCGCGGCGGCTCAAACACTTTCTTTCTGTAAACTTAGTACTTAGAACTGAATACTGATTACTGCCTTTATGCGCGTACTCTTCATCGGAGACATTGTGGGATCGCCGGGCCGCGAGATTGTTCGCGACCGCCTGGCGGACCTGGTATTGCAAAAAAAGATTGATCTGGTGATTGCCAACGGCGAAAACTCCGCCGCGGGATTTGGCATCACTCCAAAAATTGCCGAAGAATTATTACGAAACGGCGTCGAGGTTATCAGCGGAGGAAATCACAGCTGGGATCGGCGCGAAATCATGGAATTTTTGCCGCACGAGCTCCGCCTGCTTCGTCCTGCGAATTTTCCCGACGGCAATCCCGGTAGCGGAATGTATGTAGGCACCGCCAAGAATGGTATGAAGTACGCGGTCATCAATTTACAAGGGCGCGTCTTTCTCCCGGCGATCGACGACCCGTTCAGAAAAGTCGACGAGTTGCTGGCCAGCCTGCTGGCCGATGTGGCGTTCGTGCTTGTGGATGTGCACGCCGAAACCACCAGCGAGAAAATTGCCATGGGCTGGTACCTGGATGGCCGCGCCACGGCGGTGGTCGGCACACACACGCATGTGGCGACGGCGGACGAGCGTGTCCTCCCCGAAGGCACCGCCTATATCACCGACGTGGGCATGACCGGGCCGCACACCGGCGTAATCGGAATGGACCGCGCCGCCATCATCAAGAAGTTCCTTGACGGGCTGCCGGCACGCTTCGAAGTAGCGCAAGGTGACGTGCAAATGAACGCAGTCTTGATCGAAACCGAAGACGACGGGCCACGAAATGCCGCGGGCCGCCTCAAAGCGCGCAGCATCGAACGCCTGCGCCTGCGGATTGACTAGCCACTAGCCTTCCTCAACCGCCAACGCCCGTATTGTCCGGTACAGCACAGCAACTCCAAATCGAAGCAACCAAAAGGCTTATCCAGCAGTCTCACCAGACGAATAGAAACAGGAGAAGACCCGGCTTGAGAATTCTTACGGTGATGTGTCTGTTATTGAGCGTGGCAACGGCGGCAACCGCGCAGATTGACGCCGACCTGGTGGCAAAGCGCCGATTGTTTTCGCCAATGGGTCCCGGCCTAAAACAGATTCGTGAAGGCACGGACGGGAAAATTTATGTATTGGCTTCGCCGTCGCCGGGTTTGGTGGTTTATTCGCCCGAAGCACGTCGTTTGTTGACGATGCGCGAGGCTTCGGACTTGCCCCCCGCAGCGCTGGCCGAGGCCAAAGCATCCGGCGAAATCCTGGTGGAGTTTGGCGAAGACTTTGACGTGGACGCTGACGGCAACATTTACATCGCGGATCGCGCCGCAAATACCGTTCAAGTCTATTCAGGCCAAGGCAAGCACTTGCGCACTTTTTCGGTCAACGAACCGCTGGCCGTGGCGGCTCTGCCTGAAGGCGAAGTAGCGGTCGGTACCATGCGCAAGCCGTCGCTGGTAAGCGTTTTCGATAAGAATGGCCGCCTGGTGCGCGAATTCGGCGATCCGGAATCACTCACCGAGCGTACCGACCTGAATCGCTATTTGAATCTCGGTGAGTTTGCCACCGACGCCCTGGGACATTTGTACTACGGCTTCAAATTTTTTCCGGAGCCCACCGTGCGGCAATTCGACCGTTTCGGCTACGCCGGTGAAGATGTCCGTTACACCGCGATTGACGCGTTCCCCGAAGCCGCCGCCATGCGCCGCGAAATTGCGCGGCAGGAACGCCGCGGCGAACCGCCGCAATTCAAACAAGTGATGACCGCGATGGGCGTCGACAAGGAAACCGGCGAAGTTTGGATCGCCGTCGGCAACCGGCTCTTGCGATTTGATCGCGAAGGAAATCAGCGCGCGGAGTTTCGGATTTACACGCCAAAGAATTCGCGGCTTGAAGCGGTCGCCATTGTTGTCGAGAAAGACCGGTTGATCATCGGCGGTGATCCCCTTGGAATTTATGAATTCGAGCGGCTCGACAAAAAAAAGGATGCGAAGTGACGTCGCAAAGGAAGAAAGGCGAGAAGCCAAACACAAAAATATTTTGGGTTTCCGACGTTTTCCACAGGATCGCAAACAATAGTTTTGAAGATTTTTGATGCTCGGCGAACGCTGCGAGTAATGCGCTAAACTTTTTTCCTCAACGAAACCATCGAGTTGCGGGAAGCTGCCCGTAGTTCCCGCCAATTTTGCTGCCTGTGGAAAAGTTGTGTATGCTATGTGAACGCTGGCACGTTACCTGCCATACTTTTTACTTGCCCCGCCCGCGCCAATCGGAGAGAATCCCGCGCTGACTCACACATGCAGTTCGGCGGTCGAGGAACAGAAATAGGGCGTGCGCGGAACTTAGGGGCATGTTAGTGTTCGCGCTCGGACGGTCTTCCCGCACCAAAAAGTTCTTCAAGAGGGCAGTAATAAAGCGTACGGAAGGTCTTTCCACAGGATATACACATCTGTGGAAATAGCGAGGACTTGGTTTCTTGTTCAAATGACGACGGCTATCCAACTTGGCAAAGAGCGCGAAGCAGCAAACCTTTGGGACAGATTCCTGGAACGCGTGAAGTCCCGCGTAAGCATCAATACATTTAATACCTGGTTTCAGCCTACTCGGCTGAACCGCGCGGAAGCCGATTTGGTGTATGTGCAGATTCCCACAACCGTGTTTCGCCAGGTGCTGACCCGTACCTACGGCGAAATCGTGAAGGCCGTGTTCCACGAGCTTGGCGTCCCCAACATGCGAGTTCAGTACGTCTGCACCGAAGAAGAACCGGTAGCCGCCACATCCGTTGCCGCCCCTTTGAACGTCACGCAGTCCAAACTTAATTTTGAGAGCAGTGACCACCAGTTGAACACGCGCTACACCTTTGACTCCTTCGTGGTCGGCAAGTCCAATGAATTTGCGCACGCTGCGTCCCGCGCTGTTGCTGAGCAGCCTTCCAAAGCCTACAACCCGCTTTTCCTTTACGGCGGCGTGGGAATGGGAAAGACCCACTTGATGCACGCCATCGGGCACACCATCAAGCAGCGCAATCCTGCGGCACGGTTGAGCTATGTCAGCGCGGAGAAATTTACGATTGAAGTGATCAACTCGCTGCGCTTCGACAAAATGTTCAGTTTCCGCGAGCGCTTTCACACCGTGGATGTGCTGTTGGTGGACGACATTCAATTTATTGCCGGAAAAGAACGTACCCAGGAAGAGTTCTTTCACACCTTCAACGCGCTCTACGAGCAGCACAAGCAGATCGTGATTTCGTCGGACTGCCTGCCAAAAGACATCAATTCGATTGAAGAGCGCTTGCGCTCGCGTTTTGAATGGGGACTGATTGCGGATATCCAGCCGCCGGACCTTGAGACCAAAATCGCCATTCTGCAAAAGAAGGCGGAGAATGACCGTTTTGCACTTCCTGATGAGGTCGCCGAATACATTGCGCGAGCCATTAAGTCGAACGTGCGCGAATTGGAAGGCGCGCTGACCCGTCTGATGGCTTATGCCTCGCTGACTGGCGCGACGGTTTCGCTGGCCACCGCGCAGCAAGTGTTGCGTAACATTATCGCTTCTCAGGAAAAGCGCGTCACCATTGACCTGATCCAGAAGCGCGTGAGCGAACACTTCAACCTGCGCGAGCAGGATCTGAAAGTTCGCAGTAACACCCGCGCCATCGCGTTCCCGCGCCAGGTGGCGATGTACATTGTGAAACAATTGACCACTGCTTCGTTGCCCGAAATCGGCCGCCAATTCGGCGGAAAGCACCACACCACCGTTCTGCACTCCATCAATAAAATCGAAGAGATGCGCCGCTCCGACAAAGATTTGAACCGCACCATCACTCGTTTGATGGACGCCCTGCAGTAGCCTCCGCGTAATCACAAGTCAAACCTTCTCTACTATTCCCATCGATTGAACTTACACCTCGATGAACCAGGAAAGCCTTGATCAGCGACGCACTTCACTGTGCATTGCTTCTTTGCGAGGCAAAAATATCGCCGCGAGTTGGCTGTGAAGAAGCGCCGGGAAATCTGCGGATAAATTGTTAAAGCTGAGGATGAAAAACACAGTTTAATCGCAAATCGGCGGAGGAATGCAGAAATATCCGAGAAATTCACACTAACCGCCCAACTGGGCAAAGTTGCACCGGGTTGAGTCGAGAGACTTTATTGCGCTTTCCACAGATTCACAGCGCTCATCACAACAACAAGGGCTAATTTCAACCTATAAAGAGATCTTATGCAAAGTCATGAATCACTTGGTTGTTGAAGCTGTGATTGTGGATTTCTCATCGTGAACCATGCCTCGGCTCAAACTCGCTATCTGAACTTGACGCACGTTTCCCACCGATTTCCACACCAAAGTAGCCCTGAATTTAATTCGTAAGGCTTTCGCCCAGCGCCAAAAACGAGTAAAGTACGCTGCAGCGGATGAGCCGTCCCCCGACGAAAGGCACACATGTCTGCAACCGGAACCGCACGCGAGGAAAGCCAAGCGATGGAATTTAGCGTAAACAAATCGGCCCTGTTGGATGAATTGACGACGACGCAAGGCGTAGTCGAGAGAAAGACCACGATCCCCATCTTGTCCAATCTACTGGTCGAGGCCCGTGATGGCCGCGTGACGATTACCGCCACTGATCTGGAATTAAGTGTGCGCACATCGTGCGAAGCAAAAATCAAAAAAGAAGGCGCTGGCACAATTCCTGCCAAGAAACTACTTGAATTGGTTCGCCTGCTGCCCGAGGGTGAGATCAAGTTCAAACTTCTCGATAATCATTGGATTGAAGTCGTTAGCGACAAAAAGAAGTACAAGCTCGTCGGAATGGCCAAGGAAAATTTTCCGGCGCTGCCGGCGGTGCCGCACGTGCTGGTGAAAATCCCCGCAGCGGTTTTGGAAGGTCTTATTTCCAAAACCAAATTTGCGATTTCAATGGAAGAGTCGCGCTACACACTGAACGGCGGCTTGTTAATCCTGAAGCCCGATACGCTGGCGATGGTTGCCACCGACGGGCACCGCCTGGCGCTTGCTGAAACCGATCACAAACTCACTGGGCTTAACGGCGAAGTAAAAGTTCTAATCCCCAAGAAGGCCATGGATGAAGTGGAGAAACTGTCGAGCGCCGCCGGCTCCGAAGCGCAAATGGACTTTGCCAAGGACGAAAGCCATTTATTTTTTCAAGTGGGTCACCGTCTGCTGATTTCACGCATTCTCACTGGCCAATTCCCGAACTACGAAGCAGTATTGCCGCGCGACAACAACAAGTCCGTGGTGATCGAGCGCTCGGAATTGAGCGATGCGGTGCGCCGCGTTTCACAACTCGCCGACCAGCGCTCGCACGCCGTGAAACTCGCGGTATCCAAAGACGGCATCGAGATTTCCGCTTCCAGTCCCGAATACGGCGAAGCAAAAGAAAATATCGAAAAGGATTACAAGGGCGATCCGATCTCGATCGGATTCAACTCCTCGTATGTTCTGGATTTTCTCGCCGCCGCCGCGGACGGCCCGATCAGCATCGAATTGAAAGACGAACAAAGCGCCGGCCAGATGCGCCCCCTTGCTGATGAATCCTATCGCTACCGCTACATCATCATGCCCATGCGGATTTGAGTGACGTCAAGTTCTAATATTAATCAAAAGTTATTTAATCCTTGTGGTAACAACAATTAATCAGTAGGATTGTGCTGCCTGTATTCCACTTTGGAACCTCAAACAAACAGAGAGCCGTTTGTGGTGCGTGTTTATGCGCCAACTGGCCAACAACACGATTGTCCCTGCAGCCATCATCAACCAGAAGATTTATTTTATGCGCGGAACACGCGTAATGCTGGACTCCGACTTAGCGAGACTCTATGGAGTTACGACGGCGAATTTGAACAAAGCGATCGCGAGAAACAAAGAACGGTTCCCAGAGGACTTCATGTTTCGCCTGAATGCGGACGATGAAAAGGGTTTGATATTCCAGATTGGAATATCAAAGAATCGGGGTCGTGGTGGCAGGCTGCCACGCGGCCTACGTTTTCACTGAGCAGGGTGTAGCAATGCTATCGAGTGTGCTGCGAAGCCAGCGGGCAGTGCAGGTAAACGTGGCGATCATGCGCACCTTCGTGCGGTTGCGAGAAATGCTTGCTACGCACGAAGATCTTCGCCGCAAAATTGATGCTATGGAAAAGCGCTACGACGCGCGATTCCAAGCGGTATTCGACACCATTCCGCAGATGCTCGAAACGCCAAATCCGATGAAAAAAGCCATCGGATTTCACGCAACATTCGTATCGGCCGCAAAGTCTACGAAGACCCACAGCCCCAATCGTAAATAGCAGAAAACAGGAGTCTTAACCTCAATCAGGGGAGTTTCTCATAGCTTGAGAAAATGCCCCGGTTCGGCTATACTTCTACCGTTGTCGATTTGCATAAATTCCTGCAAATCGACACGCTCCGATCACATCGGAGCACGTCCACCGGGAGTTGCTGCCCTCGCAATTTTGCTCCGCGCCAGGAGCGACTGGCCGCAAGCCTCGGAGAAACGAACCTGCGGAAATTTCGCAGGGGATTAGTCTTCGCCGCGTCCCGCTGTGCGGGACGGGATGGAGCAGGAACCCTACGAGCCGCGGCGCTGCTTGCAGCACCGGCGGTCAAAGGGTAAGGCGTCGGCCCAGCAGATTTTGCGGCCGCACGGGACGATGTTCAGATCCTTCCGCAATCGCGCCAGTCTTGTTCCAGTACAACAACCGATTTTTTCGGCGGTCTTTTTTCCAGCACTTGCTACGCGACCGCCGCAACGGATCTTGCATGCACATTGGCTTTAAGATTTTTTGCTCGCTGAGAGATGAGGGTTCATGGGCGATAAAGAAAAAGAATCCGTAACGGGAAAAGCACCGGCCGGCCATCAGTACGACGCAAAATCCATCAAAGTCCTTGGCGGACTCGAAGCCGTGCGGCTGCGGCCTGCGATGTATATCGGTTCGACCGGCGAAATGGGTTTGCACCATCTGGTTTGGGAAGTGGTCGACAACTCGGTGGACGAGGCGATGGCCGGCTACGCCGATGAAGTGAACGTCACGGTCCACGGAGACAATTCAGTCACGGTCGTTGATAACGGGCGCGGCATTCCCGTGGACATGCACGCCACGGAAAAGCGGCCTGCGGCGGAAGTTGTGCTGACGGTGCTGCACGCCGGAGGAAAGTTCGACAGCGATACCTACAAAGTGTCCGGCGGTCTGCATGGCGTCGGCGTCTCCGTCGTCAATGCGCTTTCCGATTGGCTGGAGTTGGAAATTCAGCGCGACGGCGCCGTCTGGGAACAGTCCTACGAAAAAGGCAAGCCCACTTCAAAGCTGAAGCAAACTGGAAAGTCGCGAAAGACTGGAACTAAAGTTAAGTTTCACGCCGATCCCTCTATTTTTGAGAAAACGACTTATAGCTACGACACGCTGGCCACGCGCTTACGCGAATACGCTTTCCTCAACAAAGGCCTGAAGATTACGCTTACGGATGAACGCAGCGAAAAGTCCGCCGAATTCCGATTCACAGGCGGCATCGCCGAATTTGTGAAGCACATCAATCGCGGCAAGACCACGCTGCACGATTCCCCGATCTATATGGAAGGCAAGCGGGGCAACGTCGAAATCGAAATTGCTCTTCAGTACAACGACACCTACGGCGAAAACGTTTTTGCATTTGCCAACACCATCAACACCGTTGACGGCGGCACGCATCTTTCCGGTTTTCGCTCCGCGTTGACCCGCACCATTAACAATTTCGCGTCGAACGCGGGAATGTTGAAGGAACAGAAAGACGAAGTGAGCATCTCTGGCGATGATGTGCGCGAAGGCTTGGTCGCCGTCGTCAGCGTGCGCTTGCCGCAGCCGCAATTTGAAGGGCAAACCAAAGGCAAGCTGAACAGCGACATCAAGGGCGACGTCGAGCAACTGGTCAACGAGAAGCTGGGCGAATGGTTCGACAAACATTCAACCGTCGCTCGCCGCATCATCGGCAAGTGCATTGACGCAGCGCGTGCGCGCGAAGCTGCCCGCAAAGCCCGCGAATTGACGCGCCGCAAATCCGCCATGGATTCCAGCGGCCTTCCCGGAAAACTCGCCGATTGCCAGGAACGCGATCCTTCGCGCTGCGAACTCTTTGTGGTTGAGGGAGAATCCGCAGGCGGTTCGGCGAAAATGGGCCGCGACCGCAAATTCCAGGCCATCCTTCCGCTCAAGGGCAAAATCCTCAACGTCGAAAAAGCGCGCTACGACAAGATGCTGGGCCACGAAGAAATTCGCGCCATCATCACCGCGCTCGGCACCGGCATCGGCAAGGATGATTTTGACGCCGGCAAGCTGCGCTATCACAAAATTATTTTGATGACCGACGCGGACGTGGACGGTTCGCACATCCGCACCCTTCTATTGACATTTTTCTTTCGTCACATGAAGGAACTGATCGAACGCGGGCACATTTACATCGCGCAGCCTCCTCTGTATCGCGTGAAGCGCGGCAAGAGCGAGCGCTACATCCGCGACGAACAGGATTTCGCGCGCGAATTGATGAAACGCGCTACCGAAGATCACGTCGTTAAGGCCAAGGAAGGCGTCAATCTCGAAGGCGCCAAGCTGACTTCATTTTTGCTCAATGTTCAGGAATATGAGGCGGCCGCCGCAAAACTCGGCCGCCGCCTGCGTGAACCCGCGCTGGTTGAACTGCTTGCTGAAAGCGGTCTCGACAAGAAAGCCGATTTTGAAGACAAGAAGGCTTTGGAAAAGCTGCTCAAGGAAATCGAGAAGGCCAAGATTAAGTTGGAAGGCAAAGTCGCTTTCGACGAAGAACACAGCCTTTACGAAATTCAGTTCGGGGCGCCGCACAATCAGAAAATTAATTGGGCCGTTGCTTCCACTGCAGAATACAAACGCCTGCGCGGCCTGGCCAAGCAGATCGAGGAATTTAATCACCCGCCATTTACGGTGGCGCGCAACGGTACGAAAGTGTCCAAGGAAAAAGCCACCGATGTGCTGAATTACGTGATGGAAGACGCCAAAAAAGATTTCACCATCACCCGATTTAAAGGCTTGGGTGAAATGAACGCCGAACAGCTTTGGGACACCACGATGAATGCCGACACCCGCACGCTGCTGCAAGTGAAACTGGAAGACGCGGTCGCCGCTGAAGATATTTTCACAACGCTGATGGGCGAAAACGTGGAAGCGCGCAGAAAATTTATCGAAGACAACGCGCTCGAAGTCGTCAACCTGGATATTTAGCAACAACTGTAGGGGCATGATTTATCGTGCTTCTGCCTGGGGAAAATGCTTTACCAATTGGGGTGGACAACGCTTCCAGGTTTGCGCGGATTGAGCGTGAGCGAATTTCGCGCTGAGCCGACGGAAAATCCGGATACCGTGCGCGGAGTTGCAGTTGAATTTGCGAATTACGTGGAATGTGCTGCGTTTTTAAAAGTCGCCGAGGCGGAATTCGCCGCGCGGCGATTTAGCAACGCGGCCGATGCGTTCGACACGGTAAAGGCGTACGTGCTGGAACGCGCAAGCAAGTGAACCGTGGGAATGGTTTGAATTTCGCAGGTTTTAAATATCAGGCGCTGAGGGATCATGGCGGACGAAAAAAACACATCAATACTGCTTCCGATCGATATCGAAGCGGAAATGCGCAAGTCGTATCTCGACTACGCGATGAGCGTGATCATCGCGCGCGCGTTGCCCGACGTTCGCGACGGCTTGAAGCCGGTGCAGCGCCGCATCCTGGTGGCGATGAACGATCTGGGTCTCGCGTCCAATCGCGGCTACCGCAAGTGCGCCAAAATCTGCGGCGATACTTCCGGCAACTACCATCCTCACGGCGAAGCGGTGATTTATCCCGCGCTGGTGCGGCAGGCGCAGGACTTCAACATGCGCTACCCGCTGATCGATGGCCAGGGAAACTTCGGCTCGGTGGACGGCGATCCTCCTGCGGCGATGCGGTATACCGAAGCGCGGCTTGCCAAAATCAGCGAAGACATTCTCGCCGACCTCGAAAAAGAAACTGTCGATTTCATTCCAAACTTTGATCAGACCCGCGAAGAGCCGGTGGTCCTGCCTTCGCGCATTCCGAATCTTCTGGTCAACGGAGCTAGCGGCATCGCGGTCGGCATGGCCACCAACATTCCGCCGCACAATTTACGGGAAATCGTTGACGCCACAATTTTGCTGCTGGAAAACCCGACCGCCGCGCTAAAAGAAGTTCTGAAAATCGTGCCGGGACCGGACTTTCCGACTGGCGCCTACATCGCCGGCCGCGAAGGCATTGAAGCCGCCTACCGCACCGGCCGCGGCAGCTTTGTGATGCGCGCCAAGGCAGCCGTCGAGCAAGCTGGCAAGGACCGCGAGAACATCGTCATCACCGAAATTCCGTACCAGGTGAACAAGTCGCGGCTGATCGAGCGTATCGCCGAATTGGTGCAAACCAAAAAGATCGAAGGCATCTCCGACGTGCGTGACGAATCCTCGCGCGAAGGCATGCGCATCGTCGTCGAGCTGAAGCGCGACGAGGAATCGCAACTCATCCTCAACAATCTCTTCAAGCACACCCAGATGCAGGAATCGTTCCACATGATCCTGCTCTCGATCGTCGGCGGACAGCCGCGCGAACTCGGGCTGATCCCGATGATCAAGCTGTTCATCGAGCATCGCATCGAAGTGGTTCGCCGCCGCACCATGTTCGAGTTGCGCAAAGCGGAAGAACGCGAACATATTTTAATCGGCTACCAGGTGGCACTGGATCATCTGGACAACGTGATTCGCGTGATTCGCGGATCGGCCAGCCGGGCGGAAGCCAAGGAAAACCTGTTCAAGTATTTCACCGAACAGGACGTGACCATCACCGAGAACGGCAAGTCGCGCAAGCTTGAAGGCGTGAAGCTCGACGGCCGCAAGTACCGTTTTCTCGGCGCGCCGGAAATCGAAGCCGCTGCGGGCGCCAACGCTTTGGGCCTCAGCTATATCCAGATTGACGCAATTCTCGAATTGCAATTGCACCGCCTCACGCAGCTTTCCATCGACGACATTCTCAAGGAACTGAAGTCCATCCGCGATTTGATTGCCGAGTTGCGCGAGATTCTTTCCAGTGACAAAAAACTCAAGCAGGTCATCACCGGAGAGTTGAAAGAAGTTCAAAAAGCGTATGGCGACGACCGCCGAACGCAGATTGTGGACAAGGTCGAAGAGATTAAACTCGAGGACCTGATCGCGGACACTGAAATGCTCATCACGGTGAGCCACGCCGGCTACATCAAACGCACTTCGACCGACACTTACCGGCACCAGTCTCGCGGCGGCAAGGGGCGCATCGGCGCGAAAACCAAGGAAGAGGATTTCGTCGAGCATCTCTTTATTGCGTCGGCGCACAGCTACATCTTATTGTTCACCTCGAAGGGCCGCGTCTACTGGCTGAAAGTCTATGAGTTGCCGGAGGCCGCGGCAGCGACGCGCGGGAAAGCCATCAATAGCCTGGTGAAATTCCAGGAAGACGAAAAATTGACGGCGCTGGTTGCGGCGCGGGACCTCGAAGCAGCGGACAAATTCGTCTTCATGGCCACCAAGAATGGCACCGTGAAAAAATCAGCGCTAACGGAATTTTCCAATCCACGCTCGACCGGAATCATCGCCATCAGTCTGGATTCCAACGATGAACTGATCGGCGCAAAGCTGACCGACGGCAAGCAGATGATTTTCCTGGCCAGCCACGAGGGCCAGGCGATTCTGTTCCGCGAAACAGAAGTGCGCGGGATGGGGCGTGGCGCGGGCGGCGTGAACGGCATGGACCTCGACAAGGAAGATTACGTGGTGTCGATGGATGCGGTGCAGCCGGACTTTGCCATCATCGCCAACGATCGCAAGAAAACGACTCAGAATCTCGAGGAACTCGAAAACGAGGACATCAAAGAATCTCTAACCACGCTGATGCTTACGGTGGCCGAAAAGGGCTATGGCAAGCGAACCGCGCTTGCGGAGTACCGCATCACTTCGCGCGGAGGCAAAGGCGTGACGAATATGAAGACCACCGACCGCAACGGCTCGGTGGTTTCGACGCTGCAGGTCACCGAAGAATCCGACGTGATGATTATTACCGAGCACGGAAAAGTGATTCGCGTACACGCCAACGAAATTCGCGAAGCCGGCCGCTCGACGCAAGGCGTGCGTTTGCTGAAGCTCGACGGCGATGATTCAATTGCCGCCGCCGCAGTGCTGCAAGAAGAAGACGAAGAAGAAAAGAAGCAATCTGCAGGGTGACCGCGCTCGCCATTGGTGACGCGCTTGGTGGTAGACTATCGGGCGCCATGAACAACTTGCGCCGCATTTTATCGATTGTAATTCTACTGGTTGCTCCACTCGCGCCATTTGCCGCGCGCGGCGGAGCGAAGCCCACTTCACATACCAAATACATCGCGTACGTCGGAAACTACACCAACAAGACTGACAGTAAAGGCATTTACGAATTTCGCTTCGATGCCGCGACCGGGAAAATGTCCGGGCTGGAGCTTGCCGGAGCGACCAAAGATCCCTCGTGGGTGGTGGTGCATCCGAGCGGAAAATATTTGTACGCCGCCAACGAGATGGGCAAAGGCAGCACGGTCAGCGCGTTTGCGATTGACCGTGCGAGCGGCAAGCTGACGCTGCTCAATCAACAGCCGGCGTTGGGCGAAGATCCCTGCCACCTTTCGTTTGACCGCACCGGAAAATTTCTGCTTTCGGCGAACTACAGCAGCGGCAACGTTGTGGTATATCCGATTCTTGCCGACGGAAAACTCGGCGAGCGCACCTCGGCGCAGGAGAACAAAGGCAAGACCGGTCCAGACACCAAGCGGCAGGATCGCTCTCATGCACACTGGATTGGGGCTTCCGAGAACAACCAGTTTGTTTACGTCGCGGACCTTGGGCTGGATCAAGTTTTGGTTTACAAGTTTGACGCCAACAACGGCACGCTCGGTGCCGACACAGCCGCGGAATTTAAGCCTGGGGTAGGTCCGCGGCACGTGGCGTTTTCGAGAGATCGAAAATATATGTACGTGCTAGGGGAACTGGCATCGACGGTGACGGTTTTCGCCAGCGACAGTCCGGAGAAGTTTCGTTCGGTTCAAAGTGTTTCAATGCTTCCGGCTGGATTTTCCGGACGGAATGATGCGGCGGAGATTGAGACTCATCCCAGCGGCAAGTTTTTGTATGCATCGAACCGCGGGCATGATTCGATTGTTGCGTATGCGATTGATGCGAGTTCCGGCAAGCTGACGCAAGTTCAGGACGTGCCAACGGGCGGGAAAGAGCCGCGGCATTTTGCCATTGATCCGACGGGGGCTTTCCTGCTCGCGGAAAATCAGAACACCAATACAATTGTGGAATTCCGCATCGATCCGGCAACCGGAAAACTTACGCCGACCGGTGAAACGCTAACCGTTCCTTCGCCCATCTGTCTTGCTTTTATTCAGATCGAATAAAAAAAGCTGTATCGCAAAGCTGCGTTTCGCGCGTCCAAGTTTATAAGCACTCACATTCTATGGTTTACCGGGAGAAGTTCATGAATCGTCCGCATCGCTGGAAGCTTGTATTGCTCGCCGTGCTCTGCACGTTCTCTGCATCCTACGCGAAAGCCGACGGCGAAACTCCGCCGGGGCGCGACGCGAAGCAGCCGGTGGACGAGGCGTACACGGCGAAGATGAAGAAGTATACGACCGAGCCGTTTTTCACGTCTCCGCTGGTGAACTATTTGCCGGCGTCGAAGAACGTGCCGACTCCGGAGGCGGTGCTTGGCGATGTTGCGGGCGCGCCGGGAATCCTGCCGTACTCGAAAGATGTCTACAAATATATGCGGATGCTGGAGAAGGCCAGTCCGCGGGTGAAAGTTTTTTCGATTGGCACGACGGAAGAAGGCCGCGAGATGATCGCAGTGGCGGTTTCGTCGGAAGAAAACCTGAAGAAGCTCGACGAAAATCGCGCGAAGCTGGCGAAGCTCGCCGATCCGCGCACGCTGCAGTTGAACGACGCAGAAGCCGACAAACTTGTGGCGCAGGCGGCTCCGGTTTATTACATCACCGGCACGATTCATTCGCCGGAAACAGGCGCGCCGACCGCGCTGATGGAGCTGGCGTACCGCCTGGCGGTGGATGAAAGCCCTTACGTGAAAGAGATTCGCGAAGGCACGATCACATTGATCACTCCAGTCGTCGAGGTAGATGGCCGCGACCGCATGGTGGACATTTACAAATGGCATTTGGCGCACCCCAAGGATTTTTATCCGCCGCTGGTGTATTGGGGAAAATACGTGGCGCACGACAACAATCGCGACGCGATGGGCGTGACGCTGAAGCTCACCGAAAACGTGCTGAACACCTACGTGCAGTGGAACGCGCAAGTGCTGCACGATTTGCACGAGTCGGTGCCGTATCTCTACGACAACACGATTGGTGATGGCCCGTACAACGCGTGGATCGATCCGATTCTGGCCGATGAATGGCAACTGATCGGCACGCGAAATGTCGCGGAGATGACCAAGTTCGGGATGCCGGGCGTTTTCGCACACGGAGATTTCGATACCTGGTCGCCGGGATATCTGATGTTCATCGCAGCAATGCACAACGGCATCAGCCGGCTGTACGAAACGTTTGGAAATGGTGGCGCGGACACTCTGGAGCGCACGCTTGATCCGGAAGAGTACGCGCGGACCTGGTACAAGCAGAATCCGCCGCTGCCCAAGGTGATGTGGTCGCAGCGCGACAACAATAATTATGAAGAGACAGGGCTGCTGGTTTCGCTGCACTACTTCAACGAAAACAAGAGGATGTTCCTGAAGAATTTTTATTTGAAAGCCAAGCGCTCCGTGGAAAAGCCGACAGCGGAGGGACCAGCAGCTTACGTACTGCCGGCGGATGAAACGCGGCCCACGCTGCAAGTGGAGCTGTTGAAGGTGCTGGAAAAGCAGCATGTGGAGATTTCGCGGACGACTTCGGCAGTTACTGTGGCGTTGCCAGTGAAGAAAGAAAAGAAACCGGCAAAAGCTGAGGAAAAGAAAGAAGCGAAAAAGGACGAGAAGCCGCAGCCAACTACCCAGACTTTTGCGGCGGGAAGCTATGTGATTCGCATGGACCAGCCCTATTCGCGCATCGCAGACGCGTTGCTGGATCACCAATACTGGAGCCCGGAAGATCCGCAGAAGACGCCGTACGACGATACCGGCTGGACGTTTGGCGAACTCTATGGCGTGCAAGTGGCGCGGGTGACCGACGCGAAAATCTTGCAGGCGCCAATGGAGCGAGTAAAGGAGTTGCGTGTGCCCGGCGGAGTGAAGGGCGACGGCACGATTTTTGCGATCGAGAATCATGCCGAGCCGGCGCTGGCGTCGCTGCGTTACAGATTGCAAGCTGCCGACCTGCAAGCCGCGGAGGAAGGTTTTGAGTCGGGCGGAAAAAAGTTTGCCGCGGGAACGATTCTGGTGAAGAGCGCGGACCGCGCGCAACTCGACGCCGCGACGAAAGAACTTGGACTGCAGACTGTCGCTCTAAGCGCGGCGCCGAGCGTGAAATCGCATCCGCTGCGCGCGGCACGGATTTTGCTGCTGCACACCTGGCTCAGTACGCAGACCGAAGGGTGGTGGCGGCTGGCGCTGGACAAGTTGCAAATTCCCTACGATTACGCGAGCACGCAGACGATTGCGGAGACCGCGAACTTGCGGGAAAAGTACGATGTGATTTTGTTTCCGCCTGTCGGTTTTGGCGGTTCGCTAAACAATGTTGTCAACGGATTGCCAACGAGTTGGGGGAATCCGCTGCCATGGCAGAACACGCCGGAGACGCCGAACCTGGTTGGAAAAAATGATGCGACCGACGACATGCGACCCGGACTTGGCTGGGACGGTGTGGCCAAGCTGCAGAAGTTTGTGAACGATGGCGGAGTGCTACTGACCGTGATGGACACTGCACAGTTTGCGAGTGGAGTCGGGCTGACCGGCGGCGTGAGCGTCAGCAATTCTGAAAAAATGAAAATCGTGGGATCGGTGGTCGGGGCGCGAGTGGTGGATGGTGCAAGCCCGATCGCCTACGGCTACAGCGAGAAAGTTTCGGCTTACTGCGACAACGGCCCGATTTTTTCGCTTAGCAGCATTGCGGGCGGACGGCGCAGGCGGCGGCTGGGTCCAGAGATGGGCGCACGGCCGACGGGGCGCGGCACCAAGGACGATCCGGATTTTGCGGTGGGCAGAGCGGGAGTGGAAGCTCCGGACGAACCAGAATCGGAGATTTGGGAAAATCCAAATGTGACCGACGAGCAGCGGCACAACAATCCACGAGTGATTCCGCCAGCGATGCGCGCGCGCGTGGTGCTGCGCTACGCGGACAGCAAAGACCTGCTGATTTCTGGATTGGTGGAAGGCGGCAACGAAATCGCGCAACATCCCGCATTGGTGGATGCACCGTTTGGCAAAGGCCACGTGGTGATGTTCTCGATTAATCCGGTGTGGCGCGGCGAGACGCAAGGGACTTACTCGCTGGTGCTGAATACGGTGATGAATTACGACAGCCTGAACGCGGGACGCAAGGACGACGCGAAGTAGGACCCACAGGAAAAGTCCGCAGGAAACCCGCAGGGCTCGCAGACTCGCCCTGCGCTACAAGACTCGGCCAAAAGGTGGTGCGCTTGCTATTCGGGGAGGTTGGAGTACAATCCCCGCCATTATGGCCAAGAAGAAAGCGAAGCGGGCCAGCGGTAAGAAGAAGGCGCGGCGCGGCAGCAAAGCGCGCGGTGATGCGAAGCTGCCGAAGCACGCAGTGACGCTGGCGGTGATCCTGCGTCCGCGCGACGGGCAAGAGATGATGCTGGAGGCGGAGCTGCGCGCGCTGATTACACCCACGCGTAAAGAAGAGGGCTGCCTGCGCTACGACCTGCACCGATCGGCGGAGGGGCCTGGCGCGTTCCTGCTACATGAAATCTGGGAGACGCGAGAGCACCATACCGCTCACACCAAGACTGACCACTTCCTACGCTGGAATGCGCGGAAGGATGCGCTGCTGGCGTCGAGGGAAGTGGGATTCTGGAAGCAGATTGGTTGAGCTGCGGCAGTAATAGGTATTAAGTTTTAAGTAGTAAGTTTCGGAGAAGAGCCTCCGGGCTCCCGTTACTTCATTCCAGCAAGCGCGGACTCGCCCTGCGCCACAAAACTCGGCCACAGCCCGGCAAGGATGCCGGCGCTAGACGACTTGATCGGCCCCCCCACCCCCCACCGTGCTGTCCCTAAGAGTATGAAAACAAAGGGTTGCGAAAATATGGAAAAGTGAAGAGTATGAAAAGAAAGAGTTTAAAAGTGCGAAACGTATAAGAGTATCAAAGCAAAAGACTTAGTTCGCAAATATGTGGGAATTGATGGAGCGAGGACGCAAGTATAAACAGGGCAAGTATACCATAGGTGAATAGGAAGTCAAGGGAAAAATTGAAAAAAGTGAGGAGAGGCGGCGAGTTCTATTTTGGAACGCTTATTTTGGAGGTGAGGGAGGGTCGGACTTGGCCATGCGGACTATGGGGAGGGCGGCACCGTTGTGGAGGGGGACTTCGATGCGTTCGACGACGTGATAGCCGCGGGCGAGGTAGAGCGGGACACCGGTGAGGGTGGCTCCCATTTCAAAACGGGAAAAGCCGGCGGCGCGTGCGGCGGACTCGCAGGCGTCGAGGATTTTGCTGCCGAGGCCGCGGCGAGCCCAATCGGGATGAATGAAGAAGGCGCGGATCTTGGCGGCGTCGACAGCAGGATCGAGAAAGTTTGGTTCGCGGACGGGGGCGTGGTCGCTGCCGAAGAGGGTTTTGCGATGGCTCCAGCCGCCGCAGCCGACCAGGATTCTGGCGCAGGCGGCGTGGGCCTCGGCGATGAAATAGGTGCTGTCAGCGACGAGTTGGGTGTCGAGACCGAGGAGGGTGCCGAGCGCGCCGTTGATTTGTTCGGGCGTGTAGTCGTTTCGTTGCAGGCCGCGGACGGAGGCTTCGATGAGAGTGTGGAGAGCGGGCTCGTCGGATTGGGTGGCGAGACGGATGGTAAAAATAGTGTCAGGCATTCTGGAGAGAATCGTACTGCGAAAAGAGCGGAAAGAGTAATGCAGCGGAAGAAACCAAGAAAGAGATGAAAAACGGGCGGCGCGGATGACATTGAGCCACACAGGCTGAAGCCTGTGCCACAAGGAACGAGCCTGGGTGTGGCGCACTTTGCAAAGAGGCGCTCCTTCGGAGCGCTTAATCCGACGATATATTTACAGTTGAGATCCTTCGTCCGCCTGCGGCGGACTCAGGATGACAAATTTGTGGATCCGTAGCAGGTGATTAAGAGCCCGGCGGGGGAACGTAATAGCCGGGGCGGGTGGTGATTTTTTTGCCTTGGGCTTTGTCGGGGGCGAGTGAGACGGAAATCCGGTGATAGCCGTAGTCCTGGCCGGCGTCGTCGGAGCGAGGCTTGGGCGAATAGCTGATGAAATATTGGGAGTGGAGTTCGCCGCCGATTTCGTCGATGGCGGTTTCGATGCTGCGGCCCCGGTATGTGGAATAGTAGGAACCGCCGGTGGCGGCTGCGCCGAGTTCGAGAGAATGTTTGGTGGCGGCGCTTTTGGTGTGCTCCACAAGGACTTGCGCCAAAGCGATCAGATCGATGCCTTGGTTATTAATATTACCGGCGCCGGGAGTCTGAACTGTGCCGGGAGGGCCAGGCATTCCGTAAGTACCGGGCGGCGTGATTGGAGATGGTGCGTTGTCACGAGGCTTGGATTGCAGCTCGGAGCGTGTGGTAGAAAGTCCAACGGTGAAGATGGTGATGTTTTCGAGTTGAGCGCGGCGAAGAATTTCGCCGAGGCGCGCTTCGCTGCCGTCATCGAGCGACTCGGAGAGGATTAAGAGAACGCGACGGCCCGGGACGGGCGTGTCGGTGGTCGGCTTGCGGCGACCGGTAAGCATTTCCACGCCAGCATTCATTGCGTCGAAAAGATGTAATCCAGAGTAACCAGTTTTGAGTGAGGCGAAAGCGGACTGGATCGAATCGTGGCTGCTCGTGAAGCCCTGCAATACCGTCACAGAATCGTCAAAACCGATGATGGCGGCTTCGGCGTCGGGGCCCATCACTTGTTCGCTGAACAGAATTCCTGTTTTGCGGAGCTGCGGGATGAACGGGTCCACGCGCGAACTGGTTTCAACGAGGATGACCAGAGAAATTGGATCGCCGCCGATTTCAAAGTGAGTGATTTTCTGCGGGACTCCATTGTCGGCGACGATGAAATCCTGTTGGTCGAGATTGTGAATCATGGCGCCGTTCGAATCGCGCACGGTGACCGGCGTGTTGACAAGAGTGACGCGGGCGGTGATTTTTGCGAGAGCTTCAGGAGGAGTGGGCTGAATCTTAGCGCCGGGCTGGGGCTGCATGGGGCCTTCGGGAGCCTGGGCGAAGAGAACATTGGCGGCGAGAGGCGTAAGGAAAAAAGCCAACGTCAGAGTGAGCGGGAGAGATTTCATGTGGATCATCGGCACCTTTGCGGCAGAGCCAGCAGCACAGCCAGTAGCACAGGCAATCTTGCCTATGCGGTTTGGTTTGCGGCGAGGCTTACATCGCGCGCAGACAGGATTCATGTCGAAAGGCGCGACATGGAAAACCATAGTCTGCGCTACGGGTAGGCTACCGAGTGTACTGAATACGACGCGGAATATGGCGGCGGCGTTGCCGCGGGGGGCGGAGGTACCTACAATCAAAGTTCGTCCAATTGAGCCTGGAGGCAGGAAAATGTCCGCGAAGCAAGAGAAGCCCAAGCCACAGCACGCGCCGAAAGCGCCGCACGAAGATCCGAAATTTCTGGAGAGCACGCCGGCGCGGCCGCTGCGCATCATGGCGGAGTACCTCAATCCGCTAGCGCAATTGAAGCGCGAGGGCATCGGCGATACGATCGTGATGTTCGGATCGGCGCGAATTCATTCACGGGAAGACGCGCTGGCGCGGCTGGGGCGTTTGAAGCGAGCGAAGCCGGGAAAAAGCGCGGAAGCCAAAGCGAAACACCGTGCGGAGCTGACGTCCGCGAAGAGCGGGCTGGAGATGTCGCGGTACTACGAAGAGGCACGCGCGCTTTCGCACAAGATCACAACCTGGGCGATGTCGCTGGGTCCAAGGCCGCGGCGATTTGTGGTGTGCTCGGGAGGCGGGCCGGGAATCATGGAGGCGGCGAACCGCGGCGCGTATGAGGCGGGCGGGAAATCGATCGGGCTTTCGATTGAGCTGCCGCACGAACAATTTGCGAACCCATATATCAGCCCGGAGCTGAGTTTTAATTTTCACTATTTTTTCATGCGCAAATTGTGGTTCGCGCAGATTGCCAAAGCGCTGATTGTTTTCCCCGGCGGATTCGGAACGATGGATGAATTGTGGGAAATGATGACGCTGTCGCAGACCGGCAAACTGCCCAAGAACAATTTGATTTTGATTTACGGGCGAAAATATTGGGACGACGTGCTGCACCTGAAGGCCATGGTGCGCTGGGGAACGATCAACGAATCGGAATACAAACTGCTGCAGTTCGCGGACAACGTGGATGATGCGTTCGAAGTGATTCGCTCGGGGCTGGAAAAGTATCACATGGAAGTGGATCCGTTTCTGCAGGCGTATTGAGCTGGTGATTGGTGACTGGTGACTGGTGACTCGTGCAAAACCTCCGCGTACCTAATTTCTACCGCAACACTTGAGCGCAACTAGGGTTTACAGGGTATGGCCAATCGGCCCGCAAAAACCTAGCCTACCTAGGGACGAACCAACACAACAATCGTAAGGAGAGAAAATGCGACATCGTACTTATTTCGTGAACTGGAAAAGTGTTTTGGGGACCGCTGTGCTGGCTACGGGATTCCTGTTGTTTGCCGGCGCACCGGGAGCGAAAGCAGAAGATTGCCAGGACCGCATCGCCAAGGCAGACCACCATTTGCATGAGGCAATCGAGCACCATGGCTATGAAAGCAAGCAAGCGGATCACGCACGGCACGAACTGCGCGAAGCGCGAGAATATTGCTGGGCGCACGGGCACCGCTGGTGGGATGTGGATGGGAACCGCTGGCACACTGATCGCGACTGGGACGATCACGACCACGATCACCGGTAAGACGAGAGAAGCAGCTGTGATTCAAGAGCAAGAAAAGCGCTCCGGTTCGCCGGGGCGCTTCTTGTTTTGGTGCGGCTGCGAATGGCTTGCCCCGTAAGCACCGAATTGACAGCACAAAAATGTGCTGCAACCTTTCCGACGACGGTGTGTTTTATGAGTGTCGCGAAAGCCCAACCCAGCATGGGCGAAGCGGGGGAGAGAAGAGATATGAGTAGCGCACAAAGCAAAAATGGCAGGAAGTGGATGAGGAGCATGGCCCTGGCGACAGCGGTGCTGGGTGGGTTCATGTTGTTTTCAGGTGCGTCCTATGCACGAGCGCAGGATCGGGATGATTATTACCGCTACGATCGGCAAGTTCAGTACACAAACTCGCGAGCGCACGAAGCTGCCGAGCGTTACGGTTATTTCAGCCGGGAAGCAAAGCACTGGCGGCATGAAAATCACGAAGCCAAAGAACGCCAGAAACATTTCCGGCACGAATATCGCGAGCATCACCGCGATCGCTACTAGTTGCGTTGAGTGAAAGTCAGGAATAAAAACAAAAACGCCCCGACATTCTCGGGGCGTTTTTGTTTTTAAGTGCGGGCGCTTTCTGTTTTTTTTAGCGAGAGACGGCCAGCGGCTCGTCGGCAAAAACCGCAGAGAACCGGCGAGTTTCGTCCTGATCGTGCAATAAAACAATCGGAACAACGCGAAGATACTGTTTGCAGGAGTGGCACTGGGTCACTTCGCCTTGTAAGTCCTGCATGAAGCCGTCCGTAAAGCGATACAGAGTGCGCTCGCGGCGAGCATTCTTCTGGTCACGGTGGCCGCAGTGCGGACAGAGAAATTCGACGGTGTCCTGCTGCGGATCGCGGTCCAGAGCTGCCCAGCCGGTGCGACGCACCCCGATGGTTTCGGGATTATGTCGTTCCATGGAAAGCCCTCCTTGGATCCACGTCCTTCCGGATAATGATGCGTTAAGGGATAGAAAAGTTACAACAAACTGCATGGCGCTCAAAAGAGGGCACTTATGGAGAGGCACAAGCTGGGTCCTGCGCAAATGAGCTGCAGTACTGCTGGCGTCGCTCAGTGTCAGGCGCTAAAAACAAAGTAAACAAGACGGGAACCGAGCGCGGCTTGCGGTGTCCAAGAACATGAGGACGCGCGCACCTCACATCCCTGCGAGCGCCGCGCCGGCAACCACAAGGCAAGGACTTGTACGTACAAGTCCTGAGCCCTGCGGCAGCCGGCGCGGCAGAATTGCAACGCTCGCGGGGTTCTCACGGGGATCAGCAAACAATTTGTTTTGTCGGAGGGCTTGAAATGCAAGCCCTGAGATCTCTGTGGAGGTGTGTGATGTCCAATGAAAAGCGAGTGAAGGCAGAGCCACGCGCCGGCACATTCAGCGGGTGCCTGGTGGAAGGCGACGCGGAAGAAACCGCGCGGGAGAGGAAGAGCAAACGCCGCGCGGTAGTGATTTCAATTACGTTGCAAACGGCGGGATTGGCGGCTTTGGTGATTGCGCCGCTTTTTGCGAAGCCGGCGGTGCTGGTGGAGCGGGTGGCGACGCCGATTCCGCCATATGGACATACGACGCGGCATGAAACCGCCGTGCAGCGCGAGCATACTCGTAACAACGTTTGCGTGATTTGTCCGACGGCGCCGATCAGACCTATCACGGCCGCGACAACTAACGAAAGCTCGCAAACCACTCCGATTGGACCGATCATCGAGGGCATACCTGGTGCTGATGGTCCACCGAATCTCATCAACGGGTCGGACAGTCGTCGACCGCCGGTGCCGCCCGACGACATTCCACGCGTAAAGAAGCCGGTGCTGGTGGGGCACATCGATCCGGCGCTACTGACGCGGCGAATCGAGCCAGTGTATCCGGCGCTGGCGCGACAACTTCACCGGAACGGCAAAGTGGAACTGCGCGCGATCATCGGAACCGATGGCACGGTGCAATCGCTGCAAGTTGTGAGCGGCGATCCGCTGTTCATCAATTCCGCGCGCGAAGCTGTTTTGCAATGGCGATACAAGCCGACGTATCTGAACGGAGAGCCGGTGGAGATCGACACGTTCATCACGGTGATTTACACCTTGCAGTAAGGAGAAGCCGGAAAAGCGGCGTCGAGCCGCCGCACTCCACAAAGCGCAGCGGTCTCCCCAACACGGCCGCGTAATGTTGCGGCTGAAGGAGCGCGGAAGGTGCAAGGGCCCACGTCTGCCACGTGGGCCCTTCTTGCCTGCACCGAGCAACCGAAATCGAGAACGGAGAGAATCGAGACGGATGCGAGATTCCTTCCGACCAGGTCGGAACCTTTGGTCGCTCCGCTCGTGGATGGCGATGACTGTGGCGATCGCTTTGTTGGTTAGAAGTGGAAGACGATGCCGGTGGAGACGCGCAAATTATTCTGGCTCTGCGTACCAAGACCCAATTCGTTGAAACGGGTCAGGAGATATTCCACCTGAACCGGTCGAATAGAAAAACGGTCGGTGAGCTTATAGTCGACGCCACCGCCGACGGTCATGGCGAAGGAATTGTTGGAGCTGGAAAATCCCAAGCCATTATTTCCGCCAATGTGAGCAACGCCGAAAAGCACCTGGCCAAACGGAGTGATACGCGAATCGCGGTGATAGGAAACGCGCGGCCCGAAAAGAAATGTGGACAGCGTGCCATCAACGTGAGTGCCGAGAATATTGTTGGCGTGATAGCCGCCGAAATCGGCGACGCCGCTGAGCCAGTTGTTCGCGTTGTAGGCGACAGAGGCGCTGCCGCCATTCATGCTGAAGCTGCTGATGCCAGTGGTATCGGGATTTGCGCGCAGATAAGAATATCCGGCGAAGACGTCAAATTTAGGCGTGTCCTGAGCGAACGCGGAAACGCCGAAAAGCGAAACAAAAGCGAGTAGACACACTACAACCTTCAGTTTCATAACTCCTCCAGTGGGTTTTGTTTTGCGCGAGCGCGCGCTAGGCTGCGCGGCTGCACGTGCGCGGCGCGCTTCAGGCAGGGAAGCGGCGATACGCAATTTCTATTTTGTGTTATCTAAACAGATGCTTTCGCCAGGCGGAAAGTTGCAAGAGAATTTTCCGGTAAGCCAATGTTTCGCAAGGATTTAGTTTATTGGAGTGGGAACTTTTTACAGCAACTGCTCACCGGAAAACCTGGCGATTTGTTCGCGCGCGGCATCGCGCAGGCGAACCACCTGGTGCCAGTCGGAGGAGTCGGGAGCGGCGATTTTGGGAAGCAGTGGAGGGGAGAGCGTGATGGTCACCGAAGTTGGGCGAGGAAGATAGGTTCCATCGCGCAGAAAGCGCCGCGTTCCGGCTAACGAGACCGGAATGATTGGCGCACCCGTTGCGACGGCCGCATTGAACGCGCCGAGCTGGAACGGGCGAACGCCTTCTTCCGGCACGAACGTGCCTTCTGGAAAAACAAAAACGGAGTCGCCCTGGCGCAGGCTGGATTCGATTTGCTGAACCGCTTCGCGGCGTGAATCGGCGTCGCTACGAACAAAAGAAAGATGATTCATCTTGCGCAAGAAAGTGCCGATGAACGGCATGCCGTGAACTTCACTTTTGGCGACGAAACGATAGGGAACGCCGAGGCCCATCATCAGCGGCAGCACGTCGAAATAACTGGTGTGATTCGAAGCATAGACTTTTGCGCCGGGCGTATTCATGTGTTCCTTGCCGGACACGCGCACGCGAATGCCTGCAAGGAAAAAGAGAAATCTAAGAGCGGCGGAGGTGTAGCGTCCGGCGGCGCGATAATCGCGAAAGAACAACACACCGGCGCAAGTGGGAATAATCCAGAGGACGAAGACGACGATGAAATATAAGCCGTAGAGAATTTCCAGGCCGCGCTTGATTCCAGCTACAGCGTTTTGGAAAACGCTCTTCAGCGCGCCGGATGTGCCGAGCCGCGCGATCTGCAGCCAGGCCGGCGCTTTTTTTACGTTGAGCGTGCCCGCCAGGTAGAGCTGCTTGGTCTCTTCGCGCCGCAATTTTCCGCTCGAAGTTTTCGGTATGCTACCGGGAAGAAGTAGCTCGACGCGATCGGGAGGAAGACCGAGTCCCTGCGAGATCTCGTTGGTGATGGCGGCGGCAATCGCTGAACGTCGCGCGGGATCGGATTCCCGGGACTCGGCAACCACAACGAGTCTTTCCGTGCCGCTGCCTTGGTCCTTCAATCCAAAAGCCACGATGCAACCTTTTCGAATTCCGTCGGCGCGGCCGGCGAGCTCTTCAACTTCGTGAGGATAAAGGTTGCGTCCGCCCTTGATGATGATGTCCTTGACGCGGCCAGTGACAAAAACTTCGCCTTCTGCGCGATAGGCGCGATCGCCGGTGTTTACCCACGAAGACTCGCTAGTAGTGGCTTGCCCCGCGGGAAAAAGTGTTTCGGTGGCGACAGGATTGTTGAAATAACCGCTGGTGGCGGATAACCCGCGAAACCAGAGAAATCCTTCGGTGCGATCCGGAACTTCATTTCCGGATTCGTCCACGATGCACACTTCGTGATTGGGAACTGCCGTGCCGGAAGAGACAAAAGCGATGGGATTGGAGTGTGCCGGTGTGGGCACGGCGCGCCCTTGCGCGGTAAACGTTTCGCGTTCGACATAGTCCACCCGCGGACCGCGATTGAGCGGCGGAAACGTCACGGCGAGCGAAGCTTCGGCGAGGCCGTAGACAGGAAGTTGCGCTTCGCGGCGAAATCCATATTTTGCGAAGCGCTGTTCGAACCGTTCGAGCGTCTCGGGATTTACAGGCTCGGCGCCGTTCAATGCGGCGCGCAATGAACTGAGATCGAGGCCATCGATATCTTTATCGGCGATTTTACGGACACATAATTCGTAGGCGAAATTCGGCGCGGCGGTGATGGTCCCGCGATGCTGATGGATGGCACGCAGCCAGCGCTCCGGGCGCGTAAGAAAAGCGAGCGGTGACATCACATGCAGTGGAGTACCAAAGTGCAGCAGGGTGAGCCATGCGCCGATCAAGCCCATATCGTGATACAGCGGCAACCAACTGACTCCGACATCGTCGGAAGTAAGCTGCACGGCTTCGCCGATGGCGCGGATGTTCGCGAGAAGGTTCGCGTGGGTGAGCATTACGCCCTTGGGATCGCCGGTGGAACCGGAAGTGTATTGCAGCAGCGCGAGATCGCTGCCTTTGCGCACGCGGCTTCCGGAAATATGTGCCGGCAGAGCGCCGGGCGCGGGCGGCGGAGCATTGTCCGCAGCGATGATGAGCTTTTCCGCGTCAGCGACGTTATCGAGTGAACGAACGCGCGGCTTCAATAATTTTGCCACCGCTTCGGCGCGGCGGAACGTCAGCAACATGCAAACGCCTGCGTTGTTCAAGATGGCAGACTGCCGTTCGGCGTATTCTTCGATGCGGTCGGCGCGAAATGGCGGATAGATTGGAACGGGAATCGCGCCGGCAAGAAGAATGCCCGCGTAGGAAACGAAAAACGCACGGGAAGTAGGCAACATCAACGAAACGCGCCCACCAGGAGGAACGCCGCGGCGCGCCAATTCGGCCGCGCAGCTCTGCGCCGCGGCGTAGAGTTCCGCGAAGGTCAGCGTAAAAAGCTTGTCGCCGGATTCCGACTCTTCCGTGATGTGCAGATGCACAGTCTCCGCATCGTGCTGCGCCCGGTAGCGGAGAACATCAATCAGCGTTTGCGCGGCGAACACGCCTTCGTCGGTCGTGGCGCGATGCAATTTTTGAACGGTCACCGAAGTGCGCAGTGCCGATGGAGCTTCTTCGACTACGGAGCTGGCTCCCGGCGCTGCGAGTACCGCCGCAGTCAATTCTTCCGGCGTATTTACTTCGGCTGCGACCCGGTCCGGCAATCGGACGCCGAACTCCGCTTCCAGCCGCGCCAGCAATTCCACCCGCTCCAGACTGCCTAATCCGAGTTCGCTGTCCAATCGTGAAGATGGTCCGAGCATTGGCAGCGCGCCTTCGCTGCCGAGTTCAATCAACAACGAGCGCAGGACATCCAGCACGCGTTCACGCGTGGCAGGGCGGTCGAGTTGTGCGCTGGGTGTCGCCACGAAACTCCGGATAGAGCTTAGCGCGAGGCTATCACGCGTTTCCGCCGATCGCCACTCACTGAAAATGAATGTGACTTAAGCGGACTTGCTCTCCGCCTTCGCAGGAGCGTAATTGCGGGGCATCAAGGTAGTGGAAAGGTCCACACCAGAAAGATCAGCGCCGGTGGGGTCCGTTTCGCGCAGGATGGCGACACCCATATCCGCGCCGGCGAATTTTGCTCCGTTCACGTTGGCCTGCCGAAAATTTGCATTGCGCAACAGGGCGCGCCGGAAGTTTGTGTTGGAGAGATCGCAGCGAAAAAATTCCACGCCGCTGGCCTGCGCTTCTTCCAGATTTGCGCCAGGGAGGATCGCCTCGGTCATGTCGGTGTTGCGCAGATCGGCTTTGCGTAGATTTGCGCCGGTGAGGTCGGCACTCGCCAAACGGGCTTTGCGCAAGTCGGCGCCCTCGAGATTTGCGTTCTGCAAAATAGCGCCATTTAGATTCGCGCCGCTCAAATCAGCGCCGCTAAGGTTGGCGCCGCTCAAGTCGGCCCGGACGCCGCCGTCTTTGCCGGAAAAAAAGAGCTGGTGCGCTTCCAGAATCTCGCTTACGCGCTTGCCGCCGTGAGTGATGCTTTTAGTCTTCTTAAGAGCCATAACTTGCCGCTTTCCTTGTTGAGTTCGAACTTCTATTTTACCGGAAGCCGCGGCTGCGCGAAACCTCTGGCGGTATTTTTGCCGGTTGTAAAGGACCATTCGGCGATTCTGGCTCCACCGGCTATGGGCAGGAGTAGACTGGTTAAGATGAGTGAATCGAATCCATGGCGGCTTTTGTGGATACAGCGACTTGGAATCCTTGTCGCAATATTCTGGACTCTTATGTGTGCGGCGCCCGCGATGGCGCAGGATCAGGACGACGAAATTGTCGCGACGCTTTCTGGCGGCCGGATCATCGTCCACGCCACACGAGAGAATGTCACATTCATCGCAATTGATGAGCCCATCGAGGCAGGCTCGGTTCCGCCACGGGTGGTGACGTTGGATGGCCGTCACGTGGGCGTGCTGCTCGGCTCGTCGGAATGGCGCATTCCCGCTGATCCCAATCCGATTCGGTTGGATCGAGGGCAAGCTCGAATCGGCACTCCGGACCCACGCTATGAGGGCACCTACAACGGTGAAGCGGAGGCAGATCTGGAGACCATGGGTGTTGCATATCTGGAAAAGCTCACCCCGCTGGCGGCGCGGCTGCATCACAAGCTGGATTTTCCCTCCGACCAGCCGCTTTTCGAAATGGTGGTCATCGGCTTTGGGCCGGCGGATTACGGGCCCGAAGTTTGGACTATGGAATTTCGCATGACACAAACAATGGTTGCGACGCGAGGCGATTACTGGCAGACGCGCGTACTGAGGCCGCGTTTCACGCAAATCTATCCGCCAGAGAAACATGCACCGCGCAAGGTTGTCGAAACGTGTTACCCCGGGGAATGCCAAGGGCCAACCGTTCAGCAATTAATTGAAGGCAATGAGCCGACATTTGAAAAAGTGGCTCGTGCGGATCCGAAGTTCATGAAGGCATTGGAGCTGATTAGCAAAGGGCAGGCACAAAAAGCGGTATCGCAGGACGCCGCGGGTTTATTGCGAGCTGCCGTGCCGCTGCTGTTTCCTGGCAAGAAGTTCGTGATGGGCACGATAGAGGAACAGCATGGCTTCGAGTGGATTGTGCCTCCAGACGAGCCGATGGAACGCGCGAAAAAAGATGACAAGAACCGTCCGGCTGAAGCACCTACGCTACGGCGCCGGGTCGAACCGCCTCAGTAAAACTTGAAATGAGAAATCTCGCGAGCTAAGCGGTTGCTGCCGCCACGACTCGCACTATGGAATCGCCGGAGCGAATCGTGCCGCCCTCGACCACCCGGAATAGCATTCCTCGTCTGCCATATATCTCACGTCGAAGTCCGGGACGTACCAATTCAAGTTGATCGCAGGGGGTACACACTGCGCTTACTTGCAATAGCACCTCGCCGATGCGCAATTGCTCGCCGATCACCAATCCGTTTACATTCAACCCTTGTGTGGTGATGTTTTCCCGAATGATGCCAGGCTGCAAACCCATCGCGTCCAGGGTTTCCTGATCGACCAACAGGACTTGACGATTGCCGTTCTTCTTGCCGTGAACGCATCCGGTGAAGCCAAAAGCTGTTATCGCCTCTACTTGCTCGATCTCGACCATCGGCAAGCGGTGTTTGGCAGCACGGAAAAGGTGGGCGACCTTTGCCATCGGGTCAGTCTCCAGCCGACTTGGCCTTGCCGGCTCCGCCGCCGATGTCAGTCCGGTAGTGCATACCTTCGAAGCGAATCTTCGAAGCCGCGTCGTAGGCATCGGAAAGAGCGGAGTCGAGATTTGTGCCGTAGGAGGTTACGCCAAGAACGCGACCGCCGGAGCTAACCAGGACATCGCCTTGGCGGCGGGTTCCAGCGTGGAGGATCTTCACACCGGTTTTATCACTAATACCGGTTAGTCCGTGAATAATCCGTTTGGTCTCAAAGTGGCCGGGATAGCCAACCGACGCGATCACAATGCATGCACTTGCGCCGAGTTTCCATTTCCATTCTTGTGGATCGAACCGGCGCGTCGCCAGATTGGCCAAGGCTTCAGCAATGTCGAAGTCGGCGCGTGCCAAAATTGCCTGTGTCTCCGGATCGCCTAACCGGACGTTGAACTCCAGTACTTTTGGTCCGTCCTTGGTCAACATCAGGCCGATATAGAGAAATCCCTGATAACGAATGCCATCGTCGGCTAATCCACGAAGGGCCGGCTCTACAATGGTTCTCTCAATCAATTTCTGCAATTCGGGCGACATCAAATCGTCGGTAGAATAGGCGCCCATGCCGCCGGTGTTAGGTCCGCGATTGCCGTCAAAAACCCGCTTGTGGTCGCGGGTCGGTGCAAGCACCGCGTACTTGTCGCCATCGGTCACAATGATGAAAGAAAGCTCGTCGCCCTCCAGCATCTCTTCAAACATCATCCGCTTGCCGCCTGTGCCAAATTCTTGAATGAGCATCGCGCGCGTCACGAAATCTTTGGCTTCGCTTGCTGATTGTGCCAGCAGAACACCTTTGCCGGCGCACAGGCCGTCGGCTTTCACCACCATGGGATATTTGAGATCCGAGAGCGCTGCGTAGGCTTCGTCCGGCGCGGCGAATTCTCCATACATTTCCGCAGTCGGAATCGAGTGACGCTGCAGAAACTGCTTGGCAAAAATCTTGCTGCCTTCGAGTTGCGCAGCGATTTGTGACGGGCCGACGACTGCAAGATTGCGAGCGCGTAGCGCGTCGCTTAGACCGTTGACCAATGGCAATTCCGGTCCGATAACGGTCAGATCTGGGCGCAATTTCTCGGCGATGGCAACCAGACCGTCAACGTCGCCAGCTTCCACCGGGAGGCAGATCGCGTCCTCCGCGATGCCTCCGTTTCCTGGAGCACACCAAATCTTATCGACCCGCGGACTTTCTTTGAGCTTCCAGACCAATGCGTGCTCTCGCCCGCCACCGCCAATGACCAGGACTTTCACGGATTCGTCACGCGCCCCTTGGAAAATATCGCAGCTTTGACGATAGTCTCGGAGGTCGCAGGTGTCAATGCCAGGCAGCGCAAAATGCCGTGCACGCGGCCCTGCTTGAGCCGCCGGTGATTAAGAAAAATTGAAATTGAACGACGTAGATTAGGCTTGGCTGAGCGCGCGAATCGGAATGGTGACGCTCGCGCTGGTTGCGGTATCGGAGGACGCCAGCATATGACAGCGTCCATCGAAAATTCCGCCGGGATCAATAACCAGGCAAGGCGAGTGAACTTCACCGGTGACTACGCCCTTGGCTTGAATCTCGACGCGGCCCTTGGCGAAAATCACGCCGTCGTAGCGTCCGGCAATCACCACGCGGTTCCCTTCGATCTGGCCTTCCACTTTTGCGTTCTCGCCGAGAATCAGAGTCTGCTCGGAGATGATGTTGCCCTTCACGTTGCCGTCAATGCGAAACGTTCCGGTGAGTTGCAGCGTGCCTTCCATGGTCACGCCCTGATCGATGAAACCGGTCCATTCTTCACCGCTGCCGTTCGTTGAACCACCTGGCCATTTCCACGCCATAATTTTTTTCCACGCCCCAAAAGAATTCGTGTCGAACCTTCCGACACTTTTACTTTAGCTGGATGTAGGCGCAAGTCAACGCAACTGCTGAATGGAGTTGTCGAATGAACCCACTGAACCAATGGGCGGTGCGAGGAATTGCCGCGTCAGAGTTACTTCATCAGGCGATCGTAGAGTCCCATCAATTGCGCGTCCTCGTAGTATTCAAGCACCAGTTGGCCCGGGCGCAACTTCGTGCGCTGCCGCAGAAAAATCTTGGTTCCGAGATGGCGCTGCAATTCGTCCAACGCTTCGCGGACGTTTGGATCCACATGAATCTCGGCTTTTTCTTTGCGCCCGCGTGCGTGGCGCGAGGCCAACCGCTCAATCTGACGCACCGTTAAGCCGCCGCGAGAGGCTCGCTGTGCATAGCGCATGCGAAGCTGTGGATCGAGCACCGCCAGTAGCGCGCGGCCATGTCCGGCGGTCAGCTTCCCTTCTTCAATCCAGTCCTGGATGGTTGGCTCCAGTTTTAGGAGGCGAATCGCGTTGGCTACCGTCGCGCGATCCTTGCCGGTGCGTTCGGCGACCGATTCTTGTGTCAGTTGAAACTCGTCCATCAGGCGCTCGAAGGCCCGGGCCGCTTCTATTGCATTGAGATCTTCGCGCTGGATGTTTTCGACTAGCGTCATTTCGAGCGCGAGTTCGTCGGAGACCTGCCGCACAATGGCAGAGACTTTTCTCAAGCCTGCTCGCTGGGCGGCGCGCCAGCGGCGTTCGCCAGCGATTAGTTGAAAACGATTTCCGATCGACCGAACCACAATGGGCTGGATAATGCCGCTAGCCTGGATCGAACGCGCAAGCTCGTCGAGAGCTTCTTCTTTGAAACGGGTGCGAGGCTGATACGGGCTGGGCTCGACCAAGTCGATGTCGAGCTCCTGCGGGCCGTGGTGGGCTGGCTCGCGTGCAGGCGCGGCGGCTGCTCCGCCAGCTGTGGCGACAGGTGATGGCTGCGAGATTTCTATGGCAGGCGTCGCGGGCTCAGGCTCCCGAATGAGCGCTCCTAGCCCCCGTCCCAAGGCGTTTCTCGGCATTGGCAATTACCTCCTGGGCGAGCTGTGTGTAACCCTCGGCCCCTTTGCTGTGTATATCATAGAAAATAATAGGCTTACCAAAACTTGGCGCTTCCGCCAGACGTACATTGCGCGGGATCACGCTCTGGAAGACTTGCGCTCCGAAGAAGCTGCGCAGATCCGTCGCCACCTGGCGCGACAGCGTCGTCCGCTCATCGTACATGGTCAGTAGAATTCCTTCGATTTCAAGGCTTGGATTGAGGGTTCGTCGAATCCGCATCAAAGTATCCAACAGCTCAGAAACTCCCTCGAGAGCCAGGTATTCGCATTGAATCGGAACGAGAACTGAGTTTGCCGCGACCAATCCGTTTAGGGTTAGAAGATCGAGCGCCGGTGGGCAATCCAAAATCACGAAACGATATTGCGGCAGGAGAGGCTTCAGGAAAGCTTGCAGGCGATATTCGCGATTTTCCGACGTCACCAGCTCGACGGCGGCTCCGGCAAGGTTTTTGTCGGCGGGGACGACATCCAAATGGTCTACCTGCGATTTTTGAATAATTTTCTCGGATGGCTCATTCAAGATCAGCGCGTGGTAGAGAGTTCGACGGGAAGGATCCTTGGGGAATCCGATTGCAGCAGTTGCGTTCGCCTGCGAGTCACAGTCGACGAGAAGTGTGGGTTGGTCGGCGGCAGCGAGACAGGCAGCGAGATTAACAGCTGTGGTTGTCTTTCCGACCCCGCCCTTTTGATTAGCCACCGCGATGATTCTTGCCAAATCGCCCCCAAAGGCTCGGCTACGTGGCGAAAATTTAGCAAAGTAACTTCGAGTGTGCAAGCTGTTTCACGTGGAACAAATTGCGGTCTGTGGAAGATTTCAGCCACGGCTCACACGTTCCACGTGGAACATGACGCGTCCCCAACTCCGTCGATGGTGAGATCAATCATTCGTACGGCTCTGTTCCACGTGGAACGTCAATTGGAAAAATTGAACTTGTTACCCTGTTCCAAGTGAAACATACTGGCGTCCAACTCTTGATCGACGTCGACAATCGTTCCACGTGGAACTTCTTACTCGTCAGCGAACGGACGACGGTCAGTGATTCGGCCCAAACATCGGACAATTTCGTCGAAGAGATCCACGTTTTGTTAGCCTACGGTAAGTCGGCACACCGACATCTAACACGTATTATTATCAATCATTTACGGGATTTTACAAACTTCTAATCTTGACGAGTTTCGAGCAGAAACTTTCCATCTAAGTCCGCCCAATTTGATGGGTCCGAGAGAGCGGTTTGCCCGTTCGAAAATGCTCATTCTCGAAAACGTGACTGCCTTTGAATGGAAAATGCACGCATTCCGCTGAATCCAAGAGCCAATCTTGGTGGCGGCGGACGATTCACTAAATGCGGGCGTGAACGAAGACTAGAGTTGCTCGGCGCGGCTGCCGAGCACGAGATAGCGCTGCAGAGACTTTGGAACTGCCTTTGGGTCGGCCCAAGTCCATCCCGGAACGGCTTTCACTTCATCGAGATCACGTCCGCCCAGCCAAAGGAGCGCTTGCTTCGCATGGACGTGAGAAGCCGCCCATCCGAGAAAACTGGCGAAATCACCCAGCGCCCGGGAGCAGACGACATCCAGGGGAGCTATCTCCTCGCCCAGCTCCTCATATCGGCTGATGAGTACCCGTGCGCCCGTAACTCCAAGCTCACGAACGACTTCCGCCAAGAAGGTAGCTTTTTTTATGTTCGATTCGACCAGGTACACATCCAAATCCGGGCGCAAAATCTTGAGCGGGAGCCCTGGAAAACCGCCACCGGTGCCAACGTCGGCCAGCCGACAGTTTTCCACAGGCAGTAGCGAGGCACCAAACATGGACTCGCAGAAGTGACGATAAAGTATTTCTAATGGATCACGGATGGCGGTCAGATTTACCTTGTCATTCCAGGTTAGCAAGAGCCTTGTATATTGTTGAATTTGCTGGACTTGTTGTTCGTTAAGACTGAGCTGAAATTCGCCTGCGGCGCGTTGTATGGCACCGGCTGAAATTGGCGGCAAACTACCAGTTGTCATAATAGTAATCGTTCATTGAATTTGTTCCACAGCCTCCATGGCTGATTCTCGTCTGACTAGATATCTTGTTCCGGCAATCCCTGCGACGACGTCCAGTACGGCGTGCCAGAGCACTACCGGAAACAAACTATGGTACGCGATTCTGACCGCGGCGAAAAGAATTCCAAGTAGTGCTGTTCCCACACTGCCACCCTTGCCCTGATAAAGGTGCGCGACTCCAAACATGGCAGCGGACAGTGGAATCACGATCCATTTCGACAAGCTCAGATGAAAGAGTGCCGCAATAACGAAACCGCGAAATAGGAATTCCTCGCAGCAGCCCGCAGTCAGCGCCAGCAACACGTAGAAGATCAATTCCGTCGACGTACGAGGGAACAGCCGCGCGCCCATGGCGCGAAGCTTCTCGGCCGCCGGATGTTTCGAACTCCCCATGCGCCGCATGTTCATCCAGTGCGCTGCGGCGATCAGCACCGCGCCCGCAAAGGCGACGACGAACACGCCTGGCGTTCTGCCCGGCGTTACACCGAGTTCGCGAACGGTTATTCCGCGGGCCACAACGCGCCAACACACAATCGCAGCCAGCGACCACTGAAACAGGATGGTCGTAAGGTACAGCTTAATTCGTTCGCGGCCACTGGCTTCTGGCAGCGCCATGAAATGCTGCATCCGATGACGGCCGCGCCACGGCAGAACGACGCCCAGAATCAAAAAGATTAACCAGAAGTCCCACGGCATGCAGAGATGTAAGCACGCCAGAGAATCAAAGCGCAACTCGCCGGGCGCGTTGCAAGCCCGGCGCACAGATACCGAGCCGCGCAAACTCCGCGCATCCTCTTTCCAGCTCGGGGTTTGTAAGTACAAACCCCGCACCCCGTCTATAATGCTCAAGCAGACTACACAGGAGGCTCGATGACCGATCGCGTCAAATTGACGGCGATGGCCAAGGCCGCTGGTTGAGCGGCTAAGCTGAGTCCCGGGACGCTGGACTCTGTTTTGCGGCAACTGCCGCGGCAAACTGACCCGAACGTGTTGGTTGGATTCGAGACCAGCGACGATGCCGGGGTGTATCTGCTCGACGAAAATTCGGCGCTGGTGCAGACCGTCGATTTTTTCACACCGATCGTCGACGATCCACACACGTTCGGTGAAATTGCCGCCACGAATTCGTTGAGCGACATTTATGCGATGGGCGGCCACCCGATTTCCGCGCTTTCGATTGTCGGTTTTCCGGAAAAAGGAGATCCGCAAATCCTGGCGCAGATTTTGCAGGGCGGCCTGACAAAAATGATCGAAGCGAAATGCACGGTGATCGGCGGCCATTCGGTTCGAAATGAAGATGTGTTGTTTGGGTATTCCGTCACCGGTCTTATCCACCCAAAGAAAGTTTGGAAGAATGTCGGCGCGCACACCGGCGACGTGCTTTTGTTCACAAAGGCGCTCGGCACCGGCGTAATCTCGACCGCGATCAAAAAAGAAAAAGCTAGCGCGGAATCGATTGTGGCAGCGACGCTCTCAATGACCACGCTCAATCGCGCTGCAGCCGAAGCGCTGCACGAAATCGAATCGCAGCCGCAGTGGGAACATGCCATTCATGCCGTGACGGACGTGACCGGCTTCGGCCTGCTAGGCCACGCACGCGAAATGGCTTTGGGAAATCCAGAAAAGGGAATTCAGCCGGTTTCGTTCGAAATCGACCGCCGCGCATTTGCATATCTGCCCGGCGCGATCGAAGCAGCGAAAGAAGGCCACATCCCCGGCGGCTCGAAGAATAACCGCGATTTCATTGGCGATTGCGTCGATTTCTCCCCTAATGTGCCGCAGGAATTCCGCGATCTTCTGTTTGATCCACAGACCGCTGGCGGCTTGCTCATTTCCGTCGCCACGGAAGCGGCGTTCGACGCGTTGGCCGCGTTGCGACGCCATAACGTTCCGGCCAGCCGCATCGGTGGAGTGTTGGAGAAGAGATCGCCACTGCTTCACGTCAAATAGACATGGACACTATCACCCACGGCATTGCAGGCGCACTGATCGGCAAAGCATTCTGCTCCGGCGACAACATGCTTCCTCCCAAGCCCATGAGCCGCGCCCGCATCATCACCTGGGCGCTGATGCTGGGCGCTATTTTTCCGGACAGCGACGTCTTCCGCGACATGATTTCCCACAACGAATTGCTGATGATCACCTGGCATCGCAGCATCACCCATTCATTGCTCATGCTGCCGCTTTTTTCCCTGCTTCTCGCGGCGATCACCTACTGGCTGGCTCGCAAATGCAAGTGGGACCCGCCATCCTTCGCCGTGCTCGCTGGCATATATGCCATTGGAATTCTCAGCCACATCCTGCTCGACCTGGTCACGACCTTTGGCACCATGATCTGGTCGCCGCTGAAGTGGTCGCGGCCCGCTTGGGATCTGATCTTTATCGTTGATTTTACGCTCACTGGAATTCTTCTGATTCCGCAACTGCTGGCATGGGTCCATCGTAATCCAATTCACGCACCGCGGCGCGCAGTCATGATGTGGCTGCTTTTCATTCCGGTAACGTTTGGCATCGCTGCGATTGGACGAATTGTCGGCGCGCCGATTTCAACCTTGGCTATTTGGATCGCAATCGTCGTTTTTTCAACGCTCTTTTTGCTGCCGGCGCTTCGCGGATGGGGTTCGAGACTCCGAGTTGCGACTTGGAACCAGGCAGGCTTTGCCGGCGCGTGCGTCTATATCGCGCTCGCGCTATTTGCGCATCACAAGGCGTTTGAGCGAGTGAAGAAGTTTGCCGAATTTCAAGGAGCGCAAGTGCAGTCGATCGGCGCACTGCCGCTGCCGCCGTCGCTTTGGAATTGGGACGGTCTGATCCTCACGCCGCGCGGCGTCTATGAGTTGCGAATGGATTTGAGCCAGCCTTCAGGAATCCCAGATGGCAACGCCTCCGCCATGACTGCGTCGCAAACTGGTTTCAGCTACAAATATTTTCCAGACGCTGCGACTAATCCACTTATTAAACAGACGTGGCAACTCCCTGAAGTGCAGAAGGTTCTGGCCTTCGATCGTTTTCCGGTCACCCGATTTCACAAGGAGGGAACAGAGTCGGTCGTCGAGATTCTGGATTTGCGTTTTCCGCAGATTCGTACTGACCGGCCCGCTTCCTTCACCTACCGCGTGCGTTTCGACGCCGCAGGCACGGTTATTTCGCAGGGTTGGGAACGTAGATAATTCGAAATAACGTTCGGAAATTCAGTGTGGCGATTTAACATCCGCGGGATGAATCACCACTTGTCGCTGCTCGCCTATCCCAATACTTTCCGTCCGCACCCCCGGGAATTCCTGCAACGCCAAATGCACGATTCGCCGCTCGCGCGCCGACATCGGATTCAACTTGAACGGTTGCCGCGAACTCTGCACGCGTTCCGCCGCCACCTGCGCGGTCATCTTCAATTCCTCAATGCGTAGCGCGCGGTAGCCGCCGCTATCCAACAAAAGTTTGTCCTGCCAGGGAGGTTCCAGCCGCAACGCGCGCAGCGCCAGATGCTCGATGGCATGCAGCAGTTCAGCTCCGCGCTCGAGGAGCAGCTCGCGATCGCGGCCGCTCAAATCTGCAAACACTTCCGCGCCGCCGGCATCGGCCGCTGCTCCTGTCGCGAGCGCGCTCACACTGATTTTTAGATCGAGTTTGGCGGTGCGAACGATTTCCTGCAGAAATTGTTGCAGCGCGGCGGCAGCAACCGTGCGATTCAACTGACCATTTTCAAAAAGATTCTGAGTCATCGGGGACGCGATGCGTCCCCATATCCTACGACAGGTTGGCGAGCACGGCTCAGGATTTCTTGCCGCCCTTGGCTTTGACCACTGCAGTAACCGGATGAGTGCGATTCAAGTACCACTGCTGGCCGATTCCCACAACGCTGCTGGTCAAAATATAAACAGCCAGGCCGCTGGAAATCGGAAAGACCACGAACATGCCCGCGAACGTCAGCGGCATGAATTTCATCATCATCTGCTGCTGTGGGTCGGTGGTGGTCATCGGCGTCATTTTCGAAACCAGATACATCGAACCGGCCATAATCACCGGCAAAATGTAATATGGGTCGCGAGCGGAGAGGTCTGTAATCCAGCCGAACCATGGCGCGTGCCGCATCTCAATCGCCGAGCTAAGCGCGCGGTTCAACCCAAACCAGATCGGCATCTGCACCAGCATCTGGAAGCACCCGCCCATCGGGTTGATCCCTTCGCGCTGGTAAACCGCCATCACTTCCTGATTGCCCTCCGCCTTCCGCGGGTCGTTCATCTTGTACTTCTTGTATTTTTCCTGGATGGCCTTGATTTCCGGCGCCACGCGCTGCATCTTCATCGTCGTTTTGTAGCTCGAGATGCGCAGCGGAAACAGCAGCATGTTGGCGATCAGCGTCAGCACCACGATCGTCCAGCCCCAATTCGGGATGTAGTTGTGCAGCCACTTCAGTGCGTGAAAGAGTGGATCGGCGATAATTTCCATCCAGCCGAAATTCACCAGCGACTGCAGCGGCGGATTCATCTTCTTCAAATCGTCGTAATCTTTTGGCCCGACAAAAAGCCGCATGTTCGTTGGCTGCAGGGATGTGACTACCGCCACTTGCGGCACAGGCTCGGGTTTGTCTTCCTGCTTTCCCTGGTTATCAGTGGTTTTGGCGGTGTGCCAGGTTTTCCAGTAGCGCGTTTCAATCGTCCCGGGAGGCGCGCCAACCGGAGCCAGAAATACCGCGGTGAAATAGCGGTCTTCAATGCCCGCCCAATCTTTGCCGCCCTGCCACAGCGCAGGCCCCCACTTGCCGTTGTCGTCGAGCTTCTTGTGGACGAAGCCGTTCAGCTTGCCGCCCTCGGTATAAAAAGTGCTGACGGTCTCGACCGGAATCGGATTTTGTACCGTGGTATCGCCGAATCCGCCCAGCCACGAGAGCCCTGCCGTGACCGGCTTGCCATCCAGCTTCGCACTGACCTGCGTTTGCACCACGTAGCTGTCGTCAAACTTGAAATGCTTGGTGACTTCCAGATGCCCATCGCTCCAGGTGAAATCGAGTTCGGCCGGAGCAGATAATGTTTCTGGCGCCGGCTCGTTTTTCGCGGTCGCCTGATACAAACCAGAGTTCGCCGTCTGATCGAGATTCGGGTCGCTCAGTGCCACGCTCAGCGGCCAGGCGTTCAATTCCTGCGAAGCATCCTGATGCACCACATCCAGCACGCGCGGTGGCTTGGCATCATCTTTATATTTTTTCAACAGCCAGCTCTTTACCACGCCGCCACGATTGGAAAACTCAACGCGGTACAGTCCGTTTTCAACAACAATTGTGCGTTCCTGTGAAGCGCTCTTCACCGGCACAGGGGCGCTTACGGCCGCAGCCATGCTCGTTGCTGCTGCAGCACTGCTTCCGGTTGTAGAAGGCGAAGTTTGTCCGGGAACCGCCGGTGAGCTGGCCGCGGGCTTATTCTTTTCCTGCGTCTGAGGGGGAACTTTCGGTGCGAAGAATTTTGCCCATGCCACAATCACGATCATTGACAACAACGAAGCAACCAAAATGCGAAGTTCCGGGCGCAGGCCCTTATCTTTTTGCGACTCGCTCACAAACGTATCCCGTCCTTCAACGCTGCAGAGCGGTCAATCACCTGATTCGCCGCTGCATGATTTAATTTCATTTGTTGTTTCGGGTCTTCTGAAAACTTCTCGCTCAACTCATCGGGAACCGGGTCATACCCGAATTTCCCGGAAAACGGATGGCATCGAGTCAACCGCTTGCTTCCCAGCCAAACTCCGCGCAACACGCCGAATCGCTCAATCGCCTGATACGCATATTGCGAGCACGTCGGTTCGAACCGACAAGTTCCGGCAAAAAGCACCGACAAATATGCCTTGTAGCAGCGGAGCGCAAGAAGCGCGACGCGCACGCCGACGTTCTTTGTCTCGTTGTTCTGCGGCAAATCCACGTTCAGACCTTCAGCAATCGCAACAGATCGCTCTCCAGCGCAGCAAACCCCGCCCTCTCCACGTTCGCTTTCGGGTGTATGACGAAATCCCATCCTGCGGAAATCTCCTCGCGATGCAGCCGGATCGCTTCCCGTACCCGCCGCCGAATGCGGTTGCGCACCACCGCCCCGCCCAGCGCTCGCTTGATGCTGAAGCCAAAGCGGCTCTCCGGAAGGTCGTTCGCTTTCAGGAACACGGTGAAGTGGGAACTCGAGCGGCGCTTCCCGTTGCGGTACACAGCGTCGAAATCCGCCTTGCGCACCAGACGCGCAGCGCGCGGATACTCCTGCCCCGTTTTACTCGGGCGTAAGGCGATGGCGTCCCTTCTTGCGGCGTGCCGCAAGAACTTTCCGGCCGCCTACCGACTTCATGCGCGCGCGAAACCCGTGCGTCTTGGCGCGGCGTCTCTTGCGCGGTTGATATGTGCGCTTTGGCAAAACAATCCCCCTTTGTTACCCGCAGTTGTCACACCCAATGGTTATGCGCGACCGCGGCGCAGCTTCGTTCACCCGCTTCGCGGCAACGCTCTACTAGGCGCATCAACGGCTGCTTGCGAATTATCTAGTGTATTAGAGAGGCGCGCGCATGGTCAAGAAACCGACGTTAGCCTTCAGCACGAGGGCCTTCTATGCGTGGCGGTTATTTTCGAGGTACGAATCCGT
>Ga0210402_10000310_pt1 | contig 55822 bp, 65 predicted proteins | sample IncBWC7MmetaG_FD_161055 | JGI IMG/M metagenome (GOLD analysis project Ga0210402, IMG submission 161055) | Forest soil microbial communities from Barre Woods Harvard Forest LTER site, Petersham, Massachusetts, United States - Inc-BW-C-7-M | ecosystem: Environmental > Terrestrial > Soil >... | reverse complement strand
AACACTCGCAGACAGACATTCGGCGCCACGACTTTGATCATCGCGATCTCGGCGCGTGCTTCTTTGTTTCCGACCGTGTCCATCATGTAAGCCGCTTTCAAAGTCAGAAGACGTGCCTGCTCGATCTCCATGCGGGATCGCGCAATGTCGGCTCGTAGGGTGCCTTGCTCGGCCAGCGGCTTACCAAAGGCCACCCGCGCCTGCACTCGCTTGCACATGGTTTCGAGGGCCCGTTCGGCGACGCCGATGCAGCGCATGCAGTGGTGAAGGCGCCCCGGACCCAGCCGCCCCTGGGCAATTTCGAAGCCTCGTCCTTCGCCGAGCAACATGTTCGAGACGGGCACGCGAACATTTTCAAAAGTGATCTCGCCGTGCCCGTGCGGCGCATGGTCATAGCCAAACACCGTCAGCATGCGCTCAATCTTGAGCCCGGCGCTATCCATCGGCACCAGCACCATCGACTGCTGCTTATGGAGCGCCGCCGAGCGATCTGTCCTTTCGGGGTCAGTTCGGTCCGTGCCAGTCCGGCCCATAAAGATCGCGACCTTGCACCGCGGATCGCCCGCTCCAGAGGACCACCACTTGCGGCCATTAATGACATACTCGTCGCCCTGCCGAACAATACTCGCCTCGATGTTGGTTGCGTCCGACGAGGCGACCCCGGGTTCCGTCATCGAGAAGCACGATCGAATCTCACCTGCAAGCAGAGGCTTGAGCCAGCGCTCTTTTTGCTCCGCGGTGCCGTAGCGGGCGAGCACTTCCATGTTGCCGGTGTCCGGCGCCGAGCAGTTGAACACCTCAGGAGAAATAAAACTGCGCCCCATAATCTCGGCCAGAGGTGCATATTCGAGATTCGTCAACCCCGCCCCGTGCTCCCCATCCGGCAGGAACAGATTCCACAGGTCCGCGGCGCGGGCTTTGGGCTTGAGTTCCTCAATTACGGCCGGCGGCGACCAGCGGTTGCGCTCGATCTCATCGTGGTAGCGCTGCTCATTCGGATAAATGTGCTCATCCATGAAAGCCTGCAAGCGCCGTTGCAGGTCTTTCACTTTGCTGCTGAACGAGAAATTCATGTCTGCCGCCTGTCTCCTATTTACCCGTGAAAGCAGCGGGACGCTTCTGCACAAAGTGCGCGACACCCTCTTTGAAATCCTCCGTGCGGAAACACGCCATCATCTCGCGCACGGAGATGTCGAAAGCTTCCGCGAGCGGTTGCGACATGGCCTCGTATACCTGGCGCTTGATTATGCGCAACGAGCGCGGGCTCACGGTGGAAGCCAGTTCTTGGGCATACTCCTGGGCTTTTTCGAGAAAGGTTTCCCGGGGAAAGACTCGATTCACCAACCCCATGCGCAGTGCTTCGGCGGCATCGATGGTCCGGGCGGAAAACAGCAGGTCGAGGGCGTTTGCAATTCCTATGATCCGGGGCAACATCCAGGCCATTCCATACTCGGCAATCAGCCCGCGCCGCGCGAATGTGGTGCTAAAGCGGCTTGCGTCCGAGGCCAGCCGCAGATCGCAATAGAGAGTGATAACCAAACCAAGGCCAACCACCGGCCCGTTGATGGCGGCAATCACCGGCTTCCCGATCGCCGGGAAATACGAGTATTTCTTCTGAAAATCCGGGGCCGCGCCTTCACGGCGGTCGGCGCCGCCCTGCAAAACCTGCTCGCGGCCCCGGTCATCCAAGCCGCGTTCCGCCACCGCGCTCAGCAGCGACAGGTCAGCGCCTGCGCAAAAGCCCCGCCCAGCGCCTGTCATTATGATCACGCGGACTCCGTCGTCCTGCTCGGCATTCTCCAGGTGCGAACGCACTTCGCTTTCCATCAGCGCCGTCCAGGCGTTGAGTTTGTCCGGCCGATTCAAAGTAATCGTGGCCACTCGATTGGCTATGCTGTAGAGCGTCTCCTGAGTTGGCATGACGCGCGATTATATAAAATCAGCTTGCGTTAGTCACTATCATGTTATAGCGACTATCGAGATACGGAAGAGATCCGTCGAATCAGTTGATGCACACTCGCGCGATCCGGTGGGCTGCACAAAATGGCACTTGACGCCGGCGATTGGCCTAACCGCCATCTCGAAAGCCTGCGGCGGGCAGCTTGATGGAATTCCAGTTTGAGCCCAACCAGCTGAAGACAGTCTTGCCGAGATCGATGTCTGTAAGATCGATGTCTGTAAGATCGATGTCTGTAAGGAGGAGGCGCAAATGGAGTTCATCATTTGGATTGTAGTTGGGCTGATCGCGGGCTGGCTGGTCAGGTTATGAAGGGCGGTGGCTACGGGATTCTCGTGGACATTATTCTCGGCATCCTCGGGGTGTTCTGGGCGGCTGGGTCTTCGGGCTTTTGGGCATCTGCCCGGGCGGCGGGTTGTCCCAATGGAGCATAAACTTGGCCTTCGCTGCAATAAGTTGCACGCCTGACGGAGCTCTCGCCCGCAAGCAGTGCACTGCACTCGGACGCAGGACGCTTTCATGCAGGTGTTTCGCGACCGCAACTCGTTTCGCGGCAATTCGGCATTCTCCACTTGGCTATACCGGATTGCCGTAACACCGCGCTGATGAAGGTGCGCCGTAAATCTCCACCAGTGCTTTCGCTCGATGAGCCTGTATCGAGGGACTCGCCAATCTCTCCAAACGCAAGCTTGGGGAAAATGATCTGAACCTCCTTGGGGCGATTGATCGCGGTGTATTGCGTCAGGCCATCGAAGAGTTGCCCAGAGGGTGTGGGAGGATCGTCGAACTGCACGAGGTTGAGGGATACGCGCATCGCGAGATCGCCGAACTGCTGCGTTGCTCGATTGGGAACTCAAAATCACAACTCCATAAAGCGAAGACGAAAATGCGCGACCTGCTATTTCCGGAGAGGAGAATCGCCCAGAGCGCCCGGATGTCAAGAATCTGTTCAAGCCCTTTTCCGCAGGCGCGTAATCGCGACCAAAATTACCGCGCCAACAAATGACACAATGATGGCTCCTAGGATGCCGTAAAAGCGATACCCGCTTACCGCCAAGCCATCGCGAAAGGCTATTCGCGATAAGAAGTTTGGAACGATCCCGAAAATGCCAAATTGCAATCCTTCCCCGAGTTTGTAAAGCTCGGAAGAGCGGCACTTCAAAATGATATCTTCAGATCACGCGGAATTGCGGCGATTGTATTGTCGCGGAGGTACGCGATCTCGGCATGGGGTCACCCATTGGCTCGCCGGGTTGTGTCACATTGACAACAACCAGATCGTTTCCAGGTTCGCAGGAATGTGCGTCTGCGATAAGGAGGCTATCCCCGCTGCTAGGTGACCGTAAAGATCAACGCTGTGCTGTTGCCGCCGCTGTCGCAACCGAGGTCTCCGGAGAGGTTGGCAGGAGTGTGCACGACAATCTGGGCAGTACCGGGAGTTGAAATCTGGGTCGTGGTAATCGTGGCCTGTAACTGGGTGCTACTCATGACTGTGGTGGGCAATGCCTGTCCGTTCCATAGGAGGATCGAAGAGGAATAAAAGTGGCTGCCATTCACGGTGAGCAGTAAGCCCTGTTGTACCTGAGCGAGGCTCGCGGGGTTCGGTGCGACCGAAGTCAGCAGGGGCTTCGGCCGGGCACTTCCGCAGAACGGGTTGAGCGCACCGCACCCGGCGAGGAACATGATTGCAAGCAGCGGAGGAAGCAGCGATTTCTGGATTTGATTCCGGGGCATCGTCAAGAACGCACCTTCCGGCTATCCGCTGATTCTTGGATGTCGCGGATGTGCTGTTCCAACGTTCTTAAGCTTTCCTCAATGGCGTGTGACAAATGCTTGAGCCCGTCCAACATCTCGACGGTTACCGCGTCGGCGGTGTTGATTCTAGCCTTCTCGAAATGATTTCTTGATTCGCTATAGCTCATTGCATTTTTCCTCTAACTTTATGCATTTGAAATCTTCTCTCTGGTTCCTAATCGTGTCACTTTTTCATTAGCTTCTGGTGAGATGCGCGTTTAACGGACAGACCGCGCTTGAGCCACACGTGGCGAAAAGGGTAGGGGACGGCCGTGTGCTACCGCGGCATGCTCGTTCATTGCCCTGGCTGCTTGGGTGCGGCAGCTACCGTTCTGGCTGCTAAACTCCCGCGTGGTGACGGAGTGCTTGCAGACCAGGCAGTTGAACTTGGCGAAGCCGCTCATCATCTTGATGGTGTAATGTCTCACAGCTTCATTGTAGGCGCTCATCTTTGGTATGACTCCGAATTTGGTATGACTCCGAACTAAAGTTACCCCGGATCGCTCCACCCTATGAAATCGGAGCGGCGGTGGAGGCAGCCGGGGACGGAATCTGATGGCACCGGGAAACGACTACGTTCACGACTAAGGACTGTTGGGGAATCCCAATATTACGTGAATTGCCCGCGAGTCTATCTACACTGAGGCTGGCGCAATGCCTCGGCCCTTGGGCAGAGTCTTCCCTACGAAGCGAGCGACCGATTCCAGCTTCCGTAGATCGTCGCTGGTGAAGTCCGGTCCGGCTGCGGCTGGGCGGGGGGCTTTGTGGGAGACTTGAATGACGCCAACTACTGCTCCGTTCGAGGCCAGAACGGGCGCAGACATGAGCTTTTGAATTACTTGCTCATCCAGTCCGGTGCTGCCTAGTTTGACTAGTTCAAAAACGCTGAAGTGCTTCACTTGTGTGAAGCCATTGAAAAGCTCCGCTTGCTTGGTTTGCGCGGTGCGGGCAGCTACCGCCGAACTGGAAAGAGGGATCGCTCCCGCCATTTTCAACTCGGCAGGGTAAAGGAACGTCAGCAGATTTCCGCTTAGCTCCAGCAGCGCGACTTCCGTTTCTCTTACTTGGAACATCTCAGCCACGCTGGCGCAAATCGACTCCGGGGTGCTCTCCGACGGCTCCAAGCCCGCAAGCTGTTCGATTTCCCACATCTCTCCGAGCATGACGGAGGACAGGGCGAGCGACAAGGTAACCAACGTGTCCCTGCTTTCCTGACGCATGTCGTGGCACAGCCAGACTGATTCCTGCTGCGATCATGGACTTTGCAGTGCCCCGTAGAGCTCGCCTATCCACAGCGCCGGGGAGCCGGATCACTCCACTCGATGGCAACCGAAGCGGCGGTTGAGGCAGGCGGGGGCGAAATTGGTGGGCGCATAACATGACTTCAGGTCACTATAAGGTTAATGGGCTCGATGGGGATTGCGCAGCAGCGATTGCCCAGCAAGCACTGGCGACTCCACTGTCATTCGAGTGTGCTGTTTTGCACAGACTGGCGCCCGAGCATTTCGGCAAAATGTGGAAGGTCTAAGCAATCGGTGAACTCTGTGCGCACGATTTGCACAGCCGGATGGTCCGAAATTCGAAGAGGAATTGGGAGACTTCGAAAACGCCCTGAGCAGGAACGTCGGTCCCATCCGGCCGTTTTTTTCACCAAAAGGCAGACCTTTGATAAAGCGGACAATGAACAATATCGGAAAACCTCCAGAGCCCAACCGGGAAGTTGTAGAACGCGCCATCGCCGAGGTGTTGGGGATCGCCCAGCGGCAGGGCATCACCCCTGCTGATTTTGTTCGAATGTTGGATTCAGGCGTGCGAATGTCGGATTTCCTGACCGCCGTGGACCTGGATTGAGCAGAACAAAATCAGGGGACGACAGGGTTGCCGTAGATTCGGATGGGGCTTTGGGTCTGGGTGCTGGGTAACCAGGAAGATATTTTGTGTGGATGTTTGACCGGAAGTGCGTGCGTGGATGTTGACGAGACCCAAGCCTTTCTTTGATGAATGGGAGGCTTTGGGACCCTTCCCCAAGTTCCCCGAACCTCCCACTCCCGGCTTGCCTGACTCTTTAGTTTGAGGGCGGCGAGCGAAACCCCCTTAATGAATGTGATCTTGCTCCTGATCAGGGGAAACGTCCATGGAGCCAGACTGAAGCCGTATGAATTGGTCTGAAGAATTTCATCGTGGCGTACCCGATGAAGAAGCCGTTAGAAAAATGTGTGGGTCTGCCTAGCCACTCTAAGATTTTACAATTGCGTCTGAGTCCTAGACGGGCAGCTAACTAACCTAACGTAGAACCGCTAACCCTGACTTGGTTACGAAACATCTCCTCAGTCATAATTCAGGATCCATCCGCGAACTCGTCATGGATAAGGCGGGAGTAATTCGGCTACTTCAGCATTGCTATTACACGCCAATTGAGGCGTGATTGTGCGGAAGGGTGCTTGAAATCGTCGGCTTCCGGGTTTTTCGGGAAGGCGATTTGTTTTCGCGAGGCAACCGTTGGCTTGCGATTCTCCAGAGATACATGGCTGCATATGCGCGCCAAGGCCTCCACGATTCTGCGCGGTGTTCCAGTTCACGAGATGTGGTTAAGTCGAAAGCACGCAGAAGACCGAGATCAGTGGATGGAAAGGCGTCAGGTTCGCCGAGCGCGCGCATGGCCACGTATTGTGCGGTCCACGTTCCGATACCCGGGATTTCGCACAGGCTGCTAAGAAATGCGTCGGAATCCACGACTCCCTCAAAGTTGATTCTGCCAGTGCAAACCGCACGCGCGAAAGCGCGGATGGTTTCGGCGCGGCCTCCGCTGAGGCCGATGTCGCCGAGCTTCGCCGCGGCGAGAACGTCAGGGGTGGGAAAAAGATGGGTGAGACGGCGCGCGTCCCGGAACGGCTTGCCCAAGGCGCTGACCAAGCGGCCCGCGAGAGTAGTCGCGCCCTTCACAGTAACCTGCTGGCCGAGAATCGCCCGAGTGGCGAGTTCGAAGCCGTTCCAACAACCGGGAACGCGGAGGCCGGGATCGGCCTCGATGCTGGCAGCTAACGCGGGATCGCCTTTGAGACTTTGCGCGATGGCAGCCCAATCCGCGTTCAGGTCGAACATGGCGCGGATGCGTTCGACGATAAAGAAGAGCGAATGCGGATCACCAAATTCAATGCGTACCAGGAGCACTGAGCGGGGTTCGTCGAGGGAAACTTCGAAATAGCCGGCGCGGCCATGCAAAGAGATAGTGCGGCGATAACTTCCCGCCTCTACCGCCTCGACTCCGGGAGTGGCGCGCGCGGTCAGGAAATCCAACATGCCCTGCCAATGATATGGCGGGCGGAAATGCAGGCGAAAGAGATATTGGTTTCCGAACTGGACTGCCGTCTTCCGCGCCAGATGCCGCAGCTGGGTGGGGGTTCGATGATAACCGTTGCGAATGCCGGCGTTGAAGCGGCGCACGGAGCCGAATCCCGTGGCAAGAGCAATCTGGCTCATGGGAAGACCAGTCTCGTCGATCAACTTCTTGGCGAACTGTAGGCGGCGGGTTTGAGCAACAGCGATTGGAGTTGCGCCCAGATGCCTTAAGAAGAGGCGCCGAAGGTGGCGCGAACCAACTCCCAGCCGTTCGGCTAGGACTTCGACGCCGCCGTCCTCGAGGCCACTCTCGCCAATCAGGCGCAGTGCGCGCGAAACTGTGTTGGACGTACCCAGCCATGCTGGAGTTCCGGGCGAACTCTCGGGACGGCACCGCAGGCACGGGCGGAAGCCGGCTTGGGCCGCAGCGGCCGCGCTCGGAAAATAGCGGCAGTTTTTTTCCTTCGCAGTGGGCGCGGGGCAAATGGGACGGCAATAGACCATGCTGCCGACCACGCCGATGAAGAATTTGCCGTCGAAGCGTGGATCGCGCGAGAGCCTAGCTCGCGAACAGATCTGCCAGTCCAAATTCATATCTTGCGCCAATCCCTAGTAGGAAGTCGATGCGGATCGCTTGCGGGTCCAGCGGTCGCGGATCGTGGGTTCGCAAATCGGCCACTGCGCACCTATGATAGCCGACCTTGCGGCGCATGCTGGACGTTTTCGGACCGAGCTAAAAGATGCGCAAGGTAGCAGAGCGAGGTCCGCAAACGTCCAACGCATCGACATTAACGTCCGCAAACGTCCAATGTTCTGCCTTCGACTTGGCTAAGGTCGGGAAGCGCCGACTTGGTTTCGGTTTTTTCGGAAATGAAATCCAAATGGAGGCAATATGCAAACCCGGACGTTGAGGGATCGCGCCGCATTCGCGCTAGTCGCCGCACTGGCAGTCTCAAGGGGGGTGGCGCAGACCCAGCAGAAAACAACGGAGCCACCGAAATACTACGTGATCAACCTCGGGGATCCGCTAGGCGTGCCGTCTGCCGCGGCCGCCAGCATTAACAACATCGGCTGGATTGCCGGCGATGCCTTCGCGACTGCAAGTAGCGTGCATGCCGAACTGTGGGTCGGGGTTCCGCTTGACCTGGGCACGCTCGGAGGGCCAAACAGCGCTGTGGGATGGCCGAACAAAAATGACAGAGGCCAGATCGTGGGGATCACGGAAACTGCGGACATGAATCCACTGGGAGAGGATTGGAGTTGCGCGTTAGCTAATTTCCCCACCATCACCAACCACGTCTGTTACGGGTTCCTGTGGGAGGACGGTGTGATGTCGGCGCTGCCACCTCTGCCGGGAGGCTTAGACAGCTATGGCGCCGGCATTAACAACCGCGGCCAAGCGGTGGGTTGGGCGGAGAATGGCGTTCACGAATCCACCTGCGCCCCTCCGCAGGTCCTGCAGTTAGAGGCGGTGATCTGGGGGCCAAAATTGGGCGAGATGACAGAGTTGCCTCCGCTGTCCGGTGACTTGGACGGAGCCGCGACCGCCATCAACGACAACGGTCAAGTCGTCGGTATCTCTGGCATTTGCGATCAGGCAATCGGGAGATACACCGCCAGGCATGCCGTGCTCTGGGAAAACGGCGTGCCAATCAACCTCGGCAACTTTGATGGAGGCGTAGCCTGGAACACTCCCACAGCAATCAGCAACCAAGGTCAAGTCGTCGGTTTCGCCAATCTGCCTAACACCCAACCCGGCGCCTTCAACCCGGTCGCTTTCCTCTGGAGCAAACAACACCAAATGCAAAAACTCCGCCCTCTGGGCGAGGACACAAACAGCTGGGCTTGGGGTATCAACGCACAAGGGCAGGCGGTAGGCCAGTCGTTTGGCGGTAGCAGTGCGAGAGCGTTCCTCTATCAGGACGGCGTGATGACCGATCTCAATACCCTCGTTCAGCCCGATTCCTCTCTATATCTGTTGTTGGCTAATGACATCAATGCTCGCGGAGAAATCGTGGGTTATGCCTCCGATACGAAGACGAATGCGATTGTCGCATTCCTGGCGATCCCAGTTTCTGGATCGACCAGGGATGCAGCGCAAACCGAGGGGCTATTCCGGGGCAGTTCAAAGAGAACGTTTGTTCCCGACAACATTCGCCGGCCATTGAAGGGATTCGGAGGCTCTGTCAAATCAAAATAATAAGCGTCGCGACATCGGTGCGAAGCGAATATCGAGTGGTGATACGAGGGCGGGGAAAGACTCCTACCCTCGCTTCGTTAGTGCGCCAGGAACTGGCAATTCAGTCCGAATGGACAAGAAATTTATCTCGGTGGTTACATACCATGTCATCCCGCGTTCGCCATTGCATTGAGTGCCCAAAATGCGGTACTCGATACCTCGTCGGTTTCAGTCCATACCGAAACGGATCGTGCCTTCTGCCGCTTGCCCGCGGGTTCTGTGATGAATGGATCCTCTACTGCTCGTGCGGGATCCCTCCCCATTCCAGTCGAGGGAACTGGAGCCAGCTGAAGCTGTACGCTGTTCTCAATCAAGCGCATCATCGAGGCTATGGCCCACCGGAGGAGATCGTGTGCATCGGCACAAGCTCGATCCATTCGAGTTAAGATTGCGAACAAGCGATGGTTTTGGCATCTGACGCTCGTTTTTTTGGGACGCCTCATTATTCTGACGTTCATTAAGAGGAGGAGACTCCAATGCATCCCGTTGTCGAGCGGTTGAGAATCGCGCTGGTTTTCACAATGGTGCTTTTCGCCGGCGGTAATGTGTTGATCGGGTGCGTCTTAGCAGCGGAGCCAGCGCCGTCCGCCAGATGCGAGGCGGCTGCATACCGTCAGTTTGATTTCTGGGTTGGGGATTGGGACGTGTTCGACGTCGGCAGCTCAATCCCGGTCGCTCATGCCCGCATTGACCCGATTCTCGATGGTTGCGTTTTACGGGAAGACTACCAGGGAACCGATGGACACAAAGGCCAAAGTCTCACAATTTACGATGCTGCCAGGAAAGTCTGGCATCAGAGTTGGGTGACCAATCGAGGCGAACTGTTGGAGATCGAGGGAAAAACCGAGAATGGCGAGATTATGTTGAGCGGCGAGGATCGAGAGGCGGGCTCGCTGGTTCGCGGCACCTGGAAGCTTCAGAACGGCGATGTTCGAGAGACGGCGGTCACCTCTACCGATGGCGGAAACACATGGAAACCATGGTTCGATCTGGTATTCCGTCGCAAAGCCAGCGCGGTGGGCGGCGCTCACACATCTGCAGACGAAAGAAAGGCCCTGGCAGCTCTCGACTTCAAATATCAAGCCGCCGTTAAGGAGAATGATGCCGCCACCATGGAAACTATTCTGGCGGATGATTTTGCCCTTGCGACTGGTTCCGGCAAGGTCTATACCAAGGCGGATCTGCTCGCGGAAGCGCGCAGCGGCCGCGTGCGCTATGAACGCCAGGACGACACCCGGCAGACAGTGCGAATTTGGGGCGACACTGCGGTGATCACTGCCTTGTTGACCGAAACAGGATCACACGACGGCAGGCCATTCGATTACGACCTCTGGTTCAGTGACACTTATGTGCGAACTCCGTCAGGCTGGCGATATGTGTTCGGTCAGGCTTCGTCGCCCTTGCCCAAGTCGCGGTGACACGCCCTTCCGCACTGCGGTATTCACATTCCACCACCTTCCGGCACTCGGATTCGAAAGGCTAGGTCCAGGTAAGAGCTCCCGATCTCTAACGTCGCCGATTTGTTTTGCTGCGGCGCAGCTCTCTGCCCAGCATCGAGATCGAAGCGGGTCACCAACGTGACCAAGCCGAGCCTGACCGTTTTCAAGCCTTCTCCGGAGTTGAGAAACGGCACAGCACTGGTGATCTGCCCGGGTGGCGGCTTTATGGCTCCACCATCAACAGGGAGGGCAACGATGTCGCCAAGTACGTGTCCGCGAGGGGTGGGCAACTATGCCTAACGTGTAGAAGGCGTGTTTCGGAGAAACGTTGGTCGGAAACACAGGGATTGCAGCAACCGGAATCGGTAAAGGTAGTGGATTGTTGCGGTTTACGCGCCAGCATTTGAAAAGGTTGAGGGGAACAGCGGTGCTCTGATTTCAAAACAGGAAAACCCCGGATCGCAGCTCCCTACCAAGGTCACGATTCAGGGTTTTCCGCGGAGAAAGAATTATGCATGACTATAAGGGGAACGCCCTCGATTGGCAAGCGGAACCGCTGTCCGAGCTGTCCGAATGCCCTTTTCGTCGGTTCCCAACCCCCTTCGCCGCATGGTGGCTCCAATAATCCCGCTACCGGGAGCCTTCTATCCTGGCAGTCTAGCCGTTTGAGACTTCGAAGTCATCGGCGTGACGTAGCTGAACATTGCTTGCTTCAATTGTGAATCGACTTCATCCGCGATCGTGACCACGTCCAGCAATGGTCGACTGAAGTCCACGCTGCTCAAGTTCCTTTGCAAGGTGCTAAAGATACTCATCTGCAAGATACGAGATTGTCCTACCACCATGGACAGCGCAGCAGTAAAGAGCGATCAATAGGACCACGACGCCCAACGCCGCCAACTCAGTGAGTGCTTGGGGAGGAATTCCTTCGGACTGCGGCGCCGATTCATGGAACTACTGTCCTAAGGTCAGCGCAACCTGAACGGGATCAAAACAAAACGCCCCAAACTCTTTCGAGCCATGGGACGCTAGTTGAACAGTCTTTTCCCCGAACACTGCTCATGATCAGCCTAACGGTCTGGGTCGTGGAATAGGAATGGCTCGGATGGGCCATTCTGCGAATGCCTCGGGGACAAAATCGGCAGTCTACGGAACCGCAATCCTAGATAGAGCTGCCATGACGGCTGCTAGGAGCCGACCTGGTTCGGCTAGGAGCGAACCCTTCTCTATGAACGCATCTGCACCTTCCTGCACCAGTTTTGGGCCGTTGTTCTGGGACAAACTGGAAAGAACTACCACTGGGATGTGAGCTGTTAGATCGTTTTTTTTTAAAGAACGAAGCACTTCAGGGCCACTCAGCTTGGGCAACAGCATATCGAGCACGATTAGGTCGGGAAGCCTGCTTCCAGCTAGCGCCAAAGCTTCGTCACCATCACCTGCACAAATCACCTGGTAGCCTGCTTTAGTAAGAATGCGTTCTGTCGCAGCCCGCAAGAATTTACTATCCTCAACTAACAAAATCGTTTCCATTTGGATCACCTAGCTCTCAGTTCGGACCCTAGGGTCAGTTTAGGCGCATCGAAGGCGGGCTGAGGCGGCAAACTGTCTGCGCGGGGTTACCAAAGGGCCAAAGAAAGAGCCGCCCAACAGTCGAATCCCACGCCTCGCGCAAAGCCGGTGCTGTTGAGGGCGGCGGTAGTTGTTGAGAGTCCCCATTTCGCCAACAACCGGGTTCTGGTGCAGACATCTGTTTACATTTGTTTACATCAACTATCCGCAGAGTACCCAGATTGAGGGTACAGATTCAGTCCTTGACATACTTCTTTTGATCTCTGTAGCGGCCGAAATGTCTGCAGACGTATCATTGCGATCCTGACGATCTCGGCCTGCACAAGGGCGCGCTGCCCTATGGACAGCGTTCCGCCGAGCGGCTTACTCCGACGCATCGACAGACAGGAGGTTTTCCGTGAGTTGGTTTCAAATAAGAGTACTCGGTCTGGTGCTGCTTCTTCCCCTTCGAAACGCGGTTTCCGCTGAAAAACCCGCCATTGATGGGGTACCGACCAGTCTTGCTTGGCAAAATATACCGGCGGCTTGGCACGTCGAGCGTGGAACCGAACTCACCATTCTCTCCGGCAAGGAAACGGACTGGTTCGTGGATCCATTTGACGGCACGGTTCACAACACGGCGCCCATGCTCCTCTTTTCGCCTGCGGGGGACTATCTCTTCAGGACGAAGGTGAAAGTTGGATTTAACACGAAATGGGACGCGGGCGCTCTTATGGTTTGGGCCGGCGATCATAATTGGGCAAAGTTGTCTTTCGAACTTTCACCGGCGAAACAGCCGACCATGGTGACCGTGGTCACGCGGGGCCTATCGGACGATTGCAATTCAATACCAATCTCGGGCAACACGGTCTACATCCAAATTGCCAAGAGTGGCCCAGCGTATGTCTTCTATTCATCAACCGATGGGAAGAGCTGGCAGGTGTTAAGGGTTTTCAGCTTGGGAAACAGTTCGAAAGCTAGGATTGGCTTCGAATCGCAATCTCCGGCAGGCGTTGGCACCGAGGTCGTTTTCTCCGAGATCCACTACAGCACGAAAAAGATCAAGGACATCTACGACTATAAAAACGAAGGCTTCTGAACGATGCTCCCGAGAAGCCGCCATCTCACTTGGTGTAAACGCCAGATTTTCATTTGCTGAGATGGTCATTGCGCCAAAAGTAGTCGCTTCATGCGGACTCAATGACCACATCTGCGTCAGGTTCGTTCCTCGCGCCGCTTTTCATGTCACACGATTACTCTTGGACCGCGATTCCAAAGAATTTCCCCTTAAAAGATTTTCATCAATCATTCATTGAGCGTTCACATTCTCCTTACAGTTCCGAAATATTTCGATGGTAAACCCAAACAATCCATTCTCTCAAGAGCAAAGCGCCATTTCGTCACTCAAAGGGAAAGGTTGAGGTACCGCAAAATGAGGACATTTGTCTGCTCACTAGCCTGGGTGGCGATCATCATCAGTGTTGCGAAGCCAATTTCGGTCAACGCACAGCAGTCTCCCGGCAGGATCAACGGTGCCGTTACCGATGCGAGTGGCGCGGTCTTGCCCGGGGCCACCGTGGTACTGGAGGAAAGCGGCTGGTCTTCTCCGTGTTGCGCGGCCGCACCAGCATCGCCGCCAGCGCATGCAATGCAGCCTTGAGTTTCTCGTAATCGTCCTCGCTCAACGGCGCGTGCCGTGCTCCGTCCAGCCGCTTCGAGTGCCTCTTCCGTATGTTCGCGAGACTCCTGAGCTAGGGCACTGGCACGAAGTTCTTCGAGGTATTCTTCATCGCCCGAAAAATCTCAGGATGCTTCTTTGCTACCTGCTCAAGAGCTTTCAACTTCAACGCATATTCACGCGAGTGATCAGCCATAGCCGTTAGAAATTGGATTGGTTGATCGATCGTTTCTTTTTTCATAAGCGCAGCGAATTATACCCCCAACAATGGAGGAGCCGTGACAGAGGAGCAAGAAAAGCCTAATTTGGAAGTCCTTTTGTCGGAGTTCGTGGCAGAGGAAAAACGGCCTCTTGATCCTCAAGTGCGCTCATTAGTTTTCTCGATGTGGGGATCAAATTTGTCGTCAATCTCCGCCTTTAGTTCAATATCAACGCTGACCTCCGGCGCGCACAACAATTGCAGCTTCGCGTGCTACGCTTTGGGTTTGCTTCCGGATGGGGGTCGGGATCGGCATCCTTCCAGAGCTTGAGGAAATCTCTGTACGCGGCGAAAAGAGTTTCGAACGGACCCTGTGCAGTTTTGCTCAGTATTGAACGAACCGTAGTGAGACAGTTTTTTGGAACTATTTTGCCCCTTTACGGCGAGGAAGTAGACCCGTGTGGACTCTTTCAAGACATCGAAGCAAACTGACATTCAGGCAATCCCGCTCTCAACTTGAATTGCTGATCCTGGAGCGCACAGAAGCGCTCCAGAGGCTTTCACAACGGCTTCTCCGGGTGCAGGATGAAGAAAGGCGCAAGGTGGCTCGTGACTTGCACGATAGCACCGGGCAAACCCTGACGGCGTTAAAAATATCCGTTGCACTGCTGCAAAAAAGGCTAGACAACGGCGAACGAATACGTGAGGAACTGTCCGGCATAGCGCTCTTGGCTGATGCGGCACTTCAGGAAATTCGCACAACCTCCTACCTGCTCCATCCGCCGATGCTGGACGAGGCAGGTTTCACTTGCGCCGCGCAGTGGTACATCGAGGGTTTCGCCCGGCGAAGCGGGATGAAGGTGCGGTTAGACTTTGCGCCACAGGTTGAGCGATTGCCCGACACGATCGAGACGGCGCTTTTCCGAGTGCTGCAGGAGAGTCTAACTAACGTGCATCGCCACTCTGGAGCATCTGAGGTGGAGGTTCGCTTTCTTCGACAAGCCCGCGTTGTGATCCTTGAAGTGAGAGACTACGGACGCGGCATACCAGAGAACTTGTTGAGGCGCTTGGGTCAGTCGGTTCGGGATTCCGGCGTCGGTCTCGCCGGAATGTGCGAACGGTTGAATGAACTGAAGGGAGACTTGGAAATAACATCAGCCGATCCTGGCACGCGGCTGCGGGCTATCGTCCCTCTGTCTCCTTTACCTCAAAGAGAAGAGGCTCTCAACGACCGTGCATCTGTGCCGGCCGCAGCAGGGAACCGAGCGATATATCAGCCTTGCGGAACCTTCATGGCACGGGCCAGGAAGTTGCCAGAGCTCACGCGTTCAGCTTGGGCAGCGTTAAATCGAGCAAAGAGCATTCCGTTGCATGTGGGCCGTTGGGAAACCGCAGTGGGCGTGGCTGCAGTGCTGGTAATAGCTTGCTGGATTGGCTTCAGGGATCGCCGACCCCCGTCTCCCTTGGGAGTTTCAGGGCTACAGGGATCAAATGCCCTCCAGCAGCAGATACCCTTCGCACCTGCGAAACAAGTTGTGGCGAACCGTACCTCCAAGCCGCAAACCGCGCTAGGTCGAGAGCCGGTTGAGAGGAAGACTTCCAGAACCACGCCGCGGGAGGTGCTGGACAGGAACATCCGAGTCCGGTACTTCTCAGACGACGTGACGGTGCGCTATTTCATTCCCCAACCCCCACCGCAGCGGGTGCCGGACAGGAACAGCGGATTCCGGTACATCTCAGAAGACGTGACGGTGCGCTATTTCCCTCCCAAGCCCGAAGTAGCGTCGCCGTCGACTCCGAATGGAACCCCTGCGCATTCTGTCAGCCGCTAGTTTTCAGCGACTGATCGTGCACTCATGCCCCCAAATCTGTCTGAGCAGCGCAGTGTGGGCCTTTCCATCATGTTCAATATTGCTCAGATTTTCGGTGCCAGTGGGATCATTCTGGCTTCTGCTGGTATGGCCCGGACAATGAGCGCCCCAAATAGCATTCGACCGGACTGCCGTTGTCCACTCCCACTCTGCTCAACCGCGAAAACGAGCGAAACGGAAGTGCTTGCGCGTGAACTGTTCGTAAAAACTGAACCGAGGGACCTATGAATAACTTCCGAATTTTGGTGGCTGATGACCACGAAATAGTGCGTCTCGGTCTGGTTTCGTTAATAGAGTCACATCCCGGATGGGAAGTGTGTGCCGAGGCTGACAACGGTCGGATGGCCGTGGATAAGGTTAAGGAGTTGAAGCCTGATATTGCCATTCTGGACATCGGAATGCCGATCCTTAACGGCCTAGAAGCTACGCGCCAAATTCTACGAGACAACCCGCAAGTCAAAGTCTTGATTATGACTGTCACGGACGCAGATTCGACCATCCGCGCCGCACTGGACGCAGGAGCCCGTGGCTTCGTTCTAAAATCCGATGTAGCGCGCGATGTGGTTGCCGCTGTGCAGGCGTTGCTATACGGCCACACTTTTTTCACGACACGAGCGAGCGAAATGATTCTGTCCGGATACCTTGGAAATGCTCGCGTTACGAATAAGGACGAGGTGACTCTGCCGACTTTAACCTCTCGTGAACGGGAGGTTATTCAGCTCATGGCTGAAGGGAAGTCGACAAAAGAGGTGGCCTGCCTCTTGGATGTTAGTACTAAAACGGCGGAGACTCACCGGCGCAACCTTATGCGAAAACTCAATCTTCACTCAGTGAGTGAATTGGTGCTGTTCGCTCTCCGGAATGGCGTCATTCAACTTGCCGCTGACGCAATTCGACCGTCGAAGCAGCCTGTCACTGATCGAGTCGCAGCCTAGCGGGAGAGGGTCACGGAAGAGGCCTATCCACGGAAACAAAAGTTCTATCAATCTGTTCAATTTTGCACCGTTCCGGGCAGAGTCACACTTGTTTTTGTCAGTCATAGCGTAGTCCCCCTTCAAGGCTTATGCGCTGAAACATCCCGTCAGTAGCGGAAATGGTTGACTTTCGAAACCAGTGGTGCAATCATTATTTTCATCAAGCGGATCGCAGTTTTGCTGACAAAGATTCGCGCCCTTCTTGCGCATTAATCATCCCTACATAGTCACCAATCGTATTTTTCTCATTCGGAACTCGTGAGAAGGACAACATGCCACCCGTGCTAGCCGCCAAGAAACGCAAATTCGACACCAATACATTCCTTTCGACCATTGAATGCGGCAGGAAGGTCGCAGTTGTTCGCAAGAAACAAACGATCTTTGCTCAAGGCGACTCATCCGATTCTGTTTTTTATATACAGAAAGGAAGGGTGAGACTCACCGTTGTGTCGCAGAGCGGGAAGGAAGCCACGATCGGCATTCTAAACGAGGGCGATTTCTTCGGAGAAGGTTGCCTTGCCGGGCAGACTCTCCGCTTGTTCTCCGCAACTGCAATGACCGATTGCTCGGTGATGCGAATCAACAAGAAGTCCATGATCGAGGTTCTTCACCGAGAACACGCCTTTTCCGATATGTTCGTGGCATATTTGCTGACTCGGAACGTCCGCTATGAAGAGGATTTGGTTGATCAACTCTTCAATTCGAGTGAAAAGAGACTGGCCCGACTATTGCTTTTGCTGGCTCATTTCGGCAAGGAAGGTAAGCCCGAGGTTGTAATTCCGAAGATGAGTCAGGAGACCCTGGCAGAGATGATAGGCACCACGCGGTCGCGGGTCAGTTTTTTTATGAATAGGTTCAGGAAGTTAGGCTTCGTTGACTATGGCGAGAGCGGGTTGCAAGTTCACAGCTCACTTCTAAATGTCGTTCTTCACGACTAGCTTCCGCGTTCCGTTCCCAAAGGCACAGCTCAAAGATCCCGGTGGCAGGAGGGGCTGGAAGCAACCTGCGAAGACTACTGGCACGAGCCTAAGGCCGAAGGACAGAAGAGCCAAACGGGATTGGCGAATGAGTCCGTGGGAGCGATGACCGAGGAGTAATGTCCTCGCAGGAGACGGTGTAGACTTCTCCCCAGGGGGTAATTCCGACATTGGGCAAAGGGACTCTGGGCACTTGGCGATTCCATCGAGCCGCGCGGCGGTCAGACACAGAGCTGGCTCCAAGCCGATGCGGCAATGGAACAATGGAACGAGGCTATGGGCAAACCGCGGAAGTCAGGGCGTAGTGGAGTTCAGCAAACGCGTAAGCCCGCATACGATTCGACACTACCAGCGTTTATGCAGAAACAGATTTGGAAATGAAGGCCAAAGCTCTGGCAACATGCGAGCTCCCGGAGGAGAACAAAGCGAACAAAGCCTGGCACAAGGACCCAGAACTCATGAAGTTTTTGCATTCATTGTAACCAAGTAATCGAATACTTATGTGTTGTGGGGCTGGTCCCGCCCTCTAGCATCCCCAGGCCTTACCGGCCCGGAGCGCACATAAATGTGGAGGACACATAATGCAGGTCTTATCTCCTCGAGCACATAAAACCTGGAAATCCGCCAGTCCGGTTTCGGTGAGCGGGAACAGGAAACAGAACCAAGCCAAACCGGACTGAGGCAGCGGGGCGAAAGCCACGTCTAAACCACCGAGAGACTAATGTCCCCGCGCCTGTTCTCGACTCTACTCGCCATTACGCTATTCCCGGCTGTTCCCGCTGCCGGACTATCGTCACTTTGCCAGTATATCGGCAGTCTTTGGCCTGTGGATTCAAACTGAGCCCCTCCCCGCCTCACGGAATCATTTGATTCGTGAAGACAACACTCAGACAAGGTTCCCGTTCTTCAGTGTGGTGATGTAACTGCTCGAAAAGGAAGATGAGGGCGGAGACCTTTGTGAGCAACAAAGGGTTTCGCGGAAGGGCGAACCCTTCCGAAGATAGAGGAGGGCCCGTGAGCAGTGTCGCACTTGTACCAATCCAACGCTTAATCCATGATGTGACGGGAGACCTGAGCGTTGTTGTTGCAGCCAGCGAGCAGGGCTTCCGCGAAACCGCCTTGGAAGCATGTCTGTTGGCCAAAGAGAAGCTGCAAGCGATCCGCGAGGAGTTGCTCCGGCCGGAGCCTGGAATCGCAGACCCACGGTACGATTACGACAGCTAGTTTCGCATGTGGTGCCTATTTCCAGTGTGGATGTTCGAGACCCTTGACTCTCAGAAATCCTGCGAACCTGCTCCCCGCATAGAGTCAAAGACTTGCTGATTCCCTGACGTTGGCATGGAAAGTGCCATACCAATTGGCACCCGCCTCCAGGATGGAGGAGAACCCTGGCACCATGAGAGCGTACACGGTCGATGCCCGCGCCCATCCCCGGTTCAAACTTGAGGTCGATATCCGGATCAATTCGCGGACGTGCGGTGTGCTGAAGGGGCATACCATTGACATCAGCCAATCAGGAATCGCAGCGATGCTGACCCTTGAAGCGCCCTTGGGTGAGATCCTGGAGTTGAACTTCACGCTTCCGTCCGGACCTGTGATGATTCTTGCGGCGGCTCGCCAAAGAAGCGCTTTTCGCTACGGCTTCGAATTCGTTGACACAGACTCCATGTACGAAATCCTTCGTCGCACATGTCGCGACCTTGCTGTTGACCAATCTCTGTTCTTGCCCATCCATCCAGTCACGCGAACACTGGCGACAAGGAAGTCATACCAATCTGCCGCAGCATCGTCAGCATCGTCACGCTTTGCTCTGGCTTATACCTCTGGATGGGCATGACCCGCTTTTCCTCCAAGTGGATTCTCTCTCATTCCACCTGGTACAAATTTCGCCGTCAGGTCAGGGAGGAGCGGATGACGCTGATAGCTCCTATGGTCTACTTAGCCCTCGTGACGTGGGCCATCATTAAAAGCCAATCGGCGATGGACGACTCTACTTTGGATCGTCGCCGGTCTCGCGGCGAGTCTGGGTTTGTTCGCTGGCGCGTCTCAGATTTGGCGCGAGCAGACTGACGCGGTGCTTCACGCTGAATGTTTGCCAGATGACAGCGGGGCCCAAAATGGCTTTACATGACTAATTATCATCCTGCCAAGGTAATTGGGTGCTCAGATGCCCTCTTCGAGTACTTCCTTGACCGGCAATTTCTCATCGGCGGCCTCAAGATGTTTCGCATTTACCTCCGCCCCGATCAGAACGGCGGCGGCGCTCAGATAAAACCAGAGGCCGAAAACCACCATCCTGGTGGAACCGGGCCACCGGAACCCCACGAATCGCCGCTAGTCCAAGTTGCCCTGTCCCTCTTAACTTCCTAAAAACAATGCAATTAAAGGAATCGCCGCTCGTCGCTCGACATTGGCACCCAGCCTGCATCCTTTCAGGCGGACTCGTGTGTCCTGAGGAAGGTGGAGATACCAATGAAATTCAAAGTAATGCAATCAGGAAGAACGCCGCTACGAAAGCAGCCGTCAATGGCGAACCAGAACGTTTCGTCGTTTGACAGCAAGCGGGTACTCCTTGGAGCGCAGCTGCAGATGCGGCAATGAGCCGGAAGCTGGTATGGATTGAGCAAAAGCGTTTTCAGGGTTTTGGTTGCTCCGGATGTGGCTGGCGATTCAAACCCTCTGGTGCGCCCACCGGTAAATCATTCGATGAAATGATGCGCAACTTCGAGTTGCAGCGCGACAAAGAGTTTAAATCCCACGTTTGCGCCGAGCACTCTGAAAGGCCAAGAGACGGAAACTCTGGATAAAAGCGGCTGCCGTCTCGAAGCCCAGGCCCTTATATTTTTAAGTCGTTGCATGACAAGCAACTGATTTCCGAAATCATTTTTCGCCGGGCGGGTCTAAGTTCGCACGCTGGAATTCGCCTTTCAGCACGCGGCTATACCCGACCTCGGCAGGTAGTCCGAGGTATCAGAAGAAGGCAATTTCGCAAGGGCTGAGAAAGGCTCGAAACAACGGAGTGAGATACGTGAGATACGAAAGATTACGTGAAATTGTAATGCGGAAACCACCACTCTTCGCCTAATGATTTCGGATGCAGAAGGGAAAGTGATGACACGGGGCAAAAGTCACGGTTGAAGATACCCTGCGCCTCGATATTCTCGATCTGCAGAGGATGGGATTTTCTGACGCTTGCTGCCGGCATTCCTGGGCAGATCGGTGGACCAGCAACGGTAAACCGTGCGTCAGCGTCGGATACGTACTGCCCAATGCAGAATGGCCCGTCGGAGCCATTCCCGTCACACAACACAGGCCGTTAGCCTGATTGTAAGCAGTTTTCGGGGGAGGGCTGTTCAAAACTAGCGCCCCATGACTCGAAAGAGTTTGGGGCGTTTTGTTTTGATCCGTCGTTAGTGTGATGGCGATTTGGACGAAGCCGCTGGCGCGGCGGACGCTACCGCGTGTTCGCGGGACGGCCATTTTCTCAGCTACAAGATTTGTGTTTTGAGCGATAATAGGCTTCGCTGTGCAGTACCTACATTTCTCGACGATCTGGCTTCTGGCACTTCTGAGGCGATCAAACGGCGAAACGACCATTCAATACCCATTCATAAAGATATGACCGGCCCGCATCCGCCGCAAACGCCAGCGGCTTTATCCAAATCCCCCCTATCGCAAGTGCCCCGGCGGGAAGCACTTGGGTCCACGCGGACGCTCGGCGCCGGCGCACTTGTCGATAGGGCACTAAACACCGGCCACCCCTTTGGGGTGGTTGTGAGAGCCACAAACTCCCACCGGATACCCGGTCCGTGTTTTCAATAGGTTGCGTCTGGAGTCAGTGGAGAGATTTTGCGACAGGCATTCCCGGCTAACTAGTGCATTGCCAGGTAATTTGCGAATAGGCCGCGACCCGATATGTGCTGGCCCGGTGCGAATCTCGGAATCATCGATGCATACAATTGTGTCGTTCCCCAGCAGTGCCTACAGTTGCTGACTCGGATCCCACGACGGCCCAGCGTTCAAAAGGTTCGCCAGCATGTAGCCCATATTCCTGGGAAGATTCCACCAGATGCCGGCCCGCGAGTTTGAGAGCCGGCGAGTAATCGAGCGAGGGGAGTAGAATCGTCGCGCCACCCACTCCGTTCCGGCTTCGAGCGTTTCCGGTGACATCCGAGCAGGCTCGAAAACGCAGTGCTTTTTCCCGTCATACTTCGACCAGTCGGTGGTGAGGATCCTTCCATCGGCATTCATTCGATGGAACGTCGGAGTGCCGGGCATCGGCACGACCATGCTTACCGTGGCAAGATCGACAGCAGACTCATCGAGAAAATCGGCGGTGCGTCGGAAGATCCCGATGTCGTCCTGGTCGAAGCCGAACATGATGCCAAGGTGGACGGCGATTTTGTCGCGATGCAGGTTCGCGATGAGCCGGCGATAGTCTCCGACGCGGTTGTGCGCCTTGTTCGCGGCCTGAAGACTCTCCTGCGAGATCGACTCGAAACCCAGGAAGAGCGCCTTGCATCCGCTCCTCGCCGCCAGTTCCACGAACTCTTCGTCGCGCGCGGCATTCGCCGTGCATTGGCTCGTCCACCATTTCCCCAGCGGAGTAAGAGCCCGGAAGAGTTCCTTCGCGTAGCGCGGATTAGCACCGATGTTATCGTCCCAGAACACTACCGCGCGTGTTGGACTCGTCGCGATTTCACGCACAACCTCATCAATTGGACGATACCGGACCGTGCCAGGACCGTAGAGGAGTGGGATCGTGCAGTAATCACATCGATGAGGGCATCCGCGCGTTGCAATGGTGACGGACTTCCCGTAACGGCGTCCCCTGATCAAGTCCCAACGTGGCGCGGGCATGCCGGTGAGTGACGCCTGCCGCGTGGAAACGTAGACAGATTGCAGCTTGCCCCGGCGAGCATCATCGAGCACGAGCGGCCACGTGTCTTCTGCCTCGCCTGCGACGACTGCATCCGCATGGCATGAGGCTTCCTCGGGAAGTGCTGTCGCGTGCGGCCCGCCGATCACCACGGGCACCCCTCGACGACGGAATTCGCGCGCGCGACCGTAGGCGTGAAAAGCGGACGGCGTTGGCGCCGTAATCCCCACAAGGTCTGCCGGTTCGTCGAAGCGCACCGGTTCCACGATCTCGTCAGTGTGAGTGACGCTATGCTCCCGCGGTGTTAGAGCTGCGATCAGCGGCATCGTCAGCTGCGGGAATTGAATCAGGCGCCCGCGGCGCAGGCGTCGTGACTCCGGCGACTCGGCAGTGATCAGGTGAATACGCACTCGCTCTTATTGAGGTGTTCCGAAATCTGTACCATGGCGGCCCATTTCAACGCGGTTAAGAAATTCTCTTCTCCGACCTGACGCCAAGCAATTTCAGTCACTTACAATCGTGCTTCATACTATCGTAATTCCACGCGGGGTAGGCCATCAGGCCGCTCTTTGGCACGAGCGATCTGTTCCGCAAGTTGCAGACTGACCCGCTGAACAGCCGGTTTAGGCAATTGGGGCTTCCATCCGTTTCTGAGTCGGATCAATAGCTTGCGAGTTGGGATCCACGTTGCGAAGTGGGGGCAATCAGGTCAAACGGCGCTTAACTGGCAACGCGGATTTGCCATCGCAACGCCCCGGCCTCGATCCCCACTCATCTGAACAGTCGCCCCGCTCCCGGTCCAGCACAGTGTCAAGTACTCACGCTACTCGGACAGAGGGAGGGAGGATCCCCGTCAGAGGGTGCTTTGCGGGGCAGCTATGGGGTGATGTTCCTTTGGCGGGAAGGGCTGCTCCTGGGTTCTGAGTGTAATGGCGATTTGGACGAAGTCGCTGGCGCGACGGACGCTATCGTGTGTTCTTCGCGCAGCTATTTTCTCCGAAGCAACAGTTGGTTTTTGGGTGATAATAGTGCCCGCCGTGCTGCCCCATGAGTTGCTTGTCAATCCGGGTTCGGCCACTCCTGAGGCGATCAAACGGCGAAACGGCCATTGAATACCCATTAATAATGATGTGACCGGCCCGCGTCCGCCGCAAACGCCAGCGACTTCGTCCAAATCCCCCTATCGCAAGTGCCCCGGCGGGAAACACTCGGCTCCACGCAAAAGTTCGGCGCAGGCGCACTTGTCGATAGGGTACTAAGATTTTTCGCCAGCTATCAAGAGCAGGACGAATCCTGAGGTCGCCCATAAGAAACCGTGGGACAAACTCTTGCAGTTTACTTATCTCGCCTCTCCGTAGCGTCCGCGATGGCGGCCTCGGCGGCTGCCCGAAGTTCATTGCTCACCCGCCGAGCCGAGTAGGTTGAGCCCAACGGTTAATCTTCTCGGCCATGTATTGAAGAAAGGTCCAGCCCAGAGCGTGATACTCCACGTACTCGTCGGGAGTCAGCCGCACCATGATGGGGAAACTTGTTGCGGATTGCTCACACATGACGTAGAGATAGTGTGCACTGTCGTCAACCAATAGACGCCAGAATCGGCCCTCCAGGAGCCCAGGCCGCGGAGTTCTAATGGCGAGTTTCAAAGTCCACCCCCGTTTGATTGGCTTGCGACCTCGAATGGAGAAGGCCGGATTCTCATGGCTGCACGCATTCGGAGTTTTAGACTCATCTTGGTGCTAGCGACGATCTCTTTTGGTCTGCGCTTAAGGGCCGTGAGACACAAAAATCATAGCTGACGTAAACAGGCGTTGGTGTTGAAAAAGGGACCAGAGCAGTAATTATTGACCGACCGGCTCACCGGAGTTGGACACCAGAAATTATGTGCTAGGGGAATGGTTTTGCAAAGATTTGCGGCAAACGAAGATTCACAGACGTACAAACGAATTTCGCTGCTCCAGATTCCTGTTAACAGACGTTACGCCCACCACCCACTAAACCCAGTCTACTGTTCGCGGCCAGTTTGCAGGCTGTCCAACAGTGCCGGGAGGGAAATCTGGCTCGCCTTTCCATTCTGCCTCGATGACAAAATTGTGAACGTCATCCCATCTTTTCCTGCCTGCGAGGAAATGGAGAAGCTGTGTGGCAGCGGCGGTTCCAGACCACGAAGCCATAACCTCCGTGAAATGCTCGTCGCCGACAACCGACATGTCTTGCCCGGTGTGCTATGATTGTGCCCGCACGTCCGAGGTGGTCGATGACTTATCGCTGTCTAGGCTTGGTTACTTTCTGCATAGTTATCCTTCTCTTGAACGTCGCGTACGCCGGTAATATCATCCACGTCCCAGCCGATCAACCTACAATACAGGCCGGAATCAATGCGGCGACTGATGGGGATACTATTCTGGTTTCCCCGGGCACCTATAACGAGAACATCAACTTTAACGGGAAGGCCATAACGGTCAAGAGTTCAGGCGGCACGAGCGTTACGACTATCGATGGTGGAGGGATTGCCCCCGTTGTGACGTTTGATTCGAACGAAACTTCAAGTTCTCTATTGACCGGGTTCACTATCCAAAACGGAGATGCAACTAATACTTATCCAGATGAGGGCGGGGGCATCCAAATCGAAGGTGGATCACCGAGCATCAAAGGCAACATCATTCAGAATAGCAAGGCTTCTAACGGCGGAGGTGGAATCGGGATCGGCTTTGCATCGCCGCTCATCCAGAACAACTTCATCCGTAACAACAAGCAAACCTCGGGCTATTCTGGAGGAATCGGCGGCGGCGGGATCACCGTGCGAGGAGCATCATCAGCTCAAATCATAGGAAACACCATACAGAGTAACAACTGGAATTCTGCGTCTGGTGGCGGGATTTCATTGTTTGGAGCGGGAGCGCCTCTAATTAAGGATAATTTGATCATAGGGAATTCCAGTAACCAGGGCGGTGGTATTTCCATGTTCAACGAAGCAGACGAAATTATCGTTCAAAATCTGATCGTCGAGAATTCCGCTCTGGAAGGAGCGGGGATATACAGCTCGGTTCCGCAGAGCAGCACTGGCTTTCGACTCTTGAGTAATACTATCGCTAACAACAATGCCAGCGCGGCTGTAGTCGCAGATGGCTTTAATAGCAACGCACAGATCATCAACAACCTGATCATCGCACCTGCAGGACAATCTGCTTTAGTGTGTAACCCAAACTATAAGGATGGCCCTCCAATCGTGCAGTTCAACGACGCGTTCACGCCGCAGGGAAATTCGTACGACGGGATGTGTACAGGTTTTTCTGGAACAAATGGCAATATCTCCACCAAACCCACATTCGTGGGTGTTCATAATTACCGGCTCAAAGGCGGTTCAGCAGGAATTGATGTAGGAGACAATTCAGCGCCTGGCTTGCCAAGCACAGATTATGCAGGCAATCCACGGATCATCAACGGCAATGACGGTGCGACCGCGATAGTGGATATCGGCGCGTATGAATTCAATCCGGTCGTGCTCGCCCCAAAGAGCCTCGGCTTCGGCGTGCAGGCAGTCGGCAGCTCGACGAGCAAAACCGCAAAGCTCACGAATGCCCAAAATAAAATCCTGAGCATCTCTTCCATATCGGCCCCCACAGGTTATGCCGTAAGCGGATGCGGGAGCACCGTTCCCGCGTTTACGAGCTGCAATTTGACAGTTACATTCCATCCATTGGGCAGCGGGACATTTAACGGGCCGATGACGGTTACGGACGACGCCGGAACCAGTCCGCAATCTGTCAGCTTGTCTGGCAAGGCTCAGTAACTGTGGGGAGCTGGCTACCTTTTACCCGGTGAAAAGTGGTTTCTTGACACCAAGTACAAATAGGTTGTCGCTCGCGGTTTGTTCGCCCCTCGGCCAAGGTCAATGAGAGTAAAGGCGATATTTCGCGATATAACGACAGGCGATATAACGACCGTTGGCTTTCAGGCCACTTTTGTCCTAAACTTCTAGGCGCTCCCAGTCCGTGCCGGAGGCCAGCCAATGTCAGACTTGAAGGATACGATAAAGCTCATATTGGGACTGATAGCGGTGGCGGGTGTTGTCTGGGCCTATTTCCATTTGCTTGCGTTTCTGAAAGAGCGCGGGATAAGCCTAGGCCGCTACGATGCCAGCCACGAACTTGCGAAGGTGGAAATTCAAACCCTCTTCCACGGAAACACAAAAGACGAAGATCAGATTTAGGTTGGACGGGCGATTACACTCAAACGCCTGATCGCAGGGTCAATACAATTGGGGATTGTTCGCCAACTATCTCAAGCTAGCTATAATCCGGGGCGAACCGACAACGAGAACAAGGCATGTCCCATGAACAAATGGATTCTTATCCCGTTCATTTTCGGATTAGTTCTACGAGGCGATCTTCGCGGTGCACAAGCACAGTCCGGCGACGCTACCACTCAAGAGCAGCAGATAACGGCGCAGAAGCGCAAAGCCGCCTCTGGCGACGTAAAGTCGCAGGTGACTCTAGGGATTGCCTATGCGAGTGGGGACGGAGTTCAAGCAGACGAAACAGAGGCGGTGAAATGGTTCCGCAAGGCCGCTGAACAAGGCGACGCTGATGGCGAATATGTCCTCGGTGAAATGTACGCGACGGGTCGTGGTGTTGCTGTTGATTACGCCGAAGCTCTGAGATGGCTAAGGAAAGCGGCGGAACAGGGCGACCCCCGTGGTGAATTTGACCTCGCCGCAATGTATACGGAAGGGAAAGGGGTTCCGAAAGATAAGGACGAAGCCGCAAAGTGGATAAGGAAGGCGGCAGAGCAAGGATTCGCGGCGGGACAGTTCGGGTTAGGAATGATTATGCCCATGGAGACGGTGTTTCGAGGGATGAGGCGGAAGCCGTCAAGTAGTATCGGAAGGCAATGGATCAGGGTGACGCGCAGGCCATGAACAATCTGGCATTTTCTTCTTGCAACTTCAAGAGACGGAGAGGTGCGAAATACAAAAGATGCAATCGTGATTGCTCTCAAGGCAGTTGACTCAGATCCTCAGCAACCCGCATATCTAGACACCTTAGCGACTGCATACTATGAGGCTGGGCAGAATGAGAAAGCAGTGGACGCAGAGATGAAGGCACTTGCACTGAATCCGAGTAGCGTCCCTTATAAGAAAGCTCTTGAGAAATATCATTCGTCAACCACGCATTGATTGGCTGTTGACGCTAACAGGCGATAAAGCTAGCCTGTTTTCAGAGCCGTTCTGCTTTTAGCGGAGAACACTCCCCAGCGGATGACCATTAGCCAAGCACGAAGCCATCGTCCCATTGATAGTCTCATTAACACAATGACGTATTTCTCCGATCATTCCCCATATGCATACGGACACGGTTCCCATCCGGGGGTGGTTCATGTGGGCTGGTTGGACAATATTCATCCGTATCCCAAAGGGACTGTCGATGCCCGACTAATTGAAAAGATGAAATTGCTGGCTTCCAACCCCGTGGAGCTTTATCGGGGCAAGCATATCTGTGAACTGTGCGTTGAACCGCCGGATCTGATCAAAACCACGCAGCCCAACGGGGTTGCCCTCGATCCGAACTGTTCGTGGGTGCGATGGGTCAACCAACGCTCAAGCAACGGCGAAATTAGAGTGTCCGGCGAAGGGATTATGTTTGCCGCGCCAGTGCTGATTGTTCACTACATCGAAGCGCACAACTACTCGCCACCTGCTGAGTTTCTGCGAGCAGTCGAGAAAGCGCTGATCTCATAGGAAATGTGGGGATGACACTCAGAACCAATAGGATTAGTGAACTAGCGATTTACCGTCAAACGAGCCAGGTTCCCAGTTTCCAAACTGCCAACAATTCGGCAGGGATCTCGTTTTCGCTCACACGGCGGAGGGCCACCAGCCGCGGTGGCGTCGCGATTCGCGGCTGCAGCACCCGAACCGCTACAAATCCCCTTGGCGGCGCAGGTTGCGCAAAGTCAGCGCGACCGCAAGGGCGCCTAAGGCGATAAACACGCCGGCACAAGTGATCCATGCCGGGTACAGCTGCTTGGGCGGGGCAAACGACGCAGTCAGGAAGAAAAACGGGTTCACATACATTGGGGCGCGGATGTTCAGCGGGATATCGTACCAACCGCGTGTTGGTAAGTGATGTTTAGATTCGTAAATCGACATGCGCACGAAAAAGACGATGGTTGTCACTACGGTGATTGCAATGACGGTGGCGTAGCTGACGGCGGTGGCATGGACGCTGCGCTGGAAGGCGGACGAGCAATAGAGACCGATCGCGCTCATGCAGCCGAGTATAAGCACGGTCGTCACCGTGGCGCTAAAGATTTCCCATGGACCGATGCCGCCGAACGCAAAGGCCATGCTCAGCACCGGTAGGCTTGTGACGAGCAGGAGCAGGACGAAGAGCAGCGAAGAAACAAACTTGCCCCACCATATCTGCGCAGAGGTTAGCAACGAAGTCAGCAAGCCGGCGAGCGTTCGTTGCTCCTTCTCAATGGTGATGGATCCGGCGCTGAAGATTGGCGCCAGCAGCAGCAATAGCGCGAGTTGGGAGTACGCGAGTGTCAGAAACAGAGCCACGCCCACCGTTGATCCCTGAATGTCGGACCGGCCGCGGTCCGCCGTTGTGACGAAATAGGCGAAGGTCACTGCGGCCCCAAGAACGAGCAGGTAGAGGGAGGGCAGCAGCCAGCCGCGTCGTTCGCGCATGCGTTGCCGCAGTTCCTTTCGGATCATCGGATTCATGGGCGCCTCCCCTGGAAGGCGAGACGATACCTTTCCTCCAGACCGAGGGCGCGATGATCGAACCGGAGAATATCCGTGCCTCCGACCACCAGTGCCCGCAAGAGCGCGGCAACATGCTCGTCGGTGCCGGTGATCTCCACTAACATGCGGTCGGCGCCGGATTCGAGCAGACGCGCTCCGGCAACCGAGCCCACAATATTCACCGCGGGAACGCTGTCGCCTAACAGTTCAATCTCGTAGATCCGCACCCGAGCTTGCGGTGCCCGCAGTTGGATAACGGAGTGCCCCTCGGTATCCCGGGCATTGCGCCCCTCGCCAATCAGGGCGATCTGCCCGCAGATGTCTTCGAGGTCGCTCAGGATATGGGAGGAGATCAGGATGGTGATGCCTTCACCTTGCAGTTCCTTGAGTTGCTCGCGAAGTTCGATGCGAGCGATGGGGTCGAGCCCGGTGGCCGGTTCATCCAGTAACAGGACCTTGGGATCGTGCAGCAGCGTTTTCGCCAGAACGAGGCGCTGCTTCATGCCAAACGAGAGTTGTTCGACGGAGTCGCGGCTGCGCTCAGCGAGTCCGGAGCGCTCCAGGGCGCGCCCCACAGCGACTCGGTTGCGGGCTCCTGTGAGTTGGAACGCATCGGCGAAGAACTCTAAAAACTCGCGCACGCTCATGTCCTGATACACTCCGGGCTGATCGGGCAGATACCCAGTCAGGCGTTTTACTTCGCGTGCTTGGGTGGTGACGCTGAGGCCGCCGATCTGAGCTGTACCGCCGTCAATCGGCAGGAGCGTGGAGAGGGTCTTCATCAGAGTGGTCTTTCCAGCGCCGTTCGGACCGACCAGGCCGAACAGTTCTCCGGCCCCAACATGCAGAGTGAAACCGTCGAGCGCCCGCTTGCCGTTAAAACTCTTGCGGATTTGTTCGACGTCGATCATCGCTGCTCCAGGGCGACAATCACGAGCGAATGGACGCTTTGCTGATGGGGGATGTTCAACTCGACAGGCAGTGCGGGGCCGTCGCTGAGCCCCGCAAAGACCCGCCCCGCGCCGACAAACGGCAATGCGCCTTTGAGCGCCAGTTCCGGCAGCGTTTGCTTGCCGTAATCGAGGTCTGCGCCCATCCAGACCTGCTTCGAGTCTTCCGTGCGAATCGGCTTCGGCGTGATCGTGTCCAGTTGAATTTCCTCGCCTGGGGCCAGCGCGGGCAGTGCATAAAGAGCATTGGAGGCGTAGTCGAGGTACACAGCTTCGCCAAACCGCTGCCCGGTATCGTTGCGGAGGCGGTTGGGCGCCACGAAGTGTACGGTCCCGGAGAATTCGTGCAAGCCCTGCAAGTCGAGATCGTGGAACGACCATTTCAGCAACGACAGCTCGACTTGGCTTGGCGGACCAAGACGGATGTCGTATTGATGACTAACCTGCGCACCCTGCCGATTCATTTCGGCCCAGATTTGACTGTTCGGTTCTTCCCCTGTGTGATTGGAATAGGTGAACACGGCGGGATCGGCAGCCGAAACTAACACGTCCCGCCGTTCAGGAGCAGAGACGCGAAGGTTGTAGTCGGCCGCCGCTAGCGGACTTCGCGCGTCGAGGTAATAAGTTGCGAGGTTATCGAGACGAAAACTCCTCGGGCGCCGGCTCGCGCTGGAGAAATAGAAGCCGGCAGCAAACAGCAGTGCCAGTCCGCACATGCTGATCCATCCGAATTCCAAATGGCGGAGATGCCGAAGTACGGCGAAGTTCAGGACGCCAATCACGACTGTATAAACCGCCAGCCAGATCAGAACCCAGCGCAGCCGCGGAAAGTCGAACGAAGTGGCGAATTGGCGGCGCAGAAAGTCTAACTGGTTCGAGTTCCGCCAAGTGTAGTTTTGGCCGAAAACACCGGTCAAATTGCGACCGGCGAAGACATCACCGAGTGCGCTCGCGCGTAGCCCGGACACACGGAAGAGCGTGCCCTTGCCGACGCGTTCACCGTTGGGCGGCGCCGGCGCTCTGCGATATGCAGAAAGGAAACTGGGATCTGCGATTTCGTCTTCGAGCAGAACCAGGCGCCCACCGTTTCGCAGGAATCCTTCCAGCGCGTCTCGCTGCGCGGGTGCTAGCTTTGTCACGGGCATCGCGAGCACGACAGCGCTGCTCGCCGAATAAGCCCACCAATGGTCCCGCGGGTCGTCGACCACTTCGAACGCAGTCTGACGGTTTTTGTCGGCTCGTTCCTCAATGGTCCCGCTGAACTGTATCTGCGACTGCGCCGTTTTACAGACCTTCTCGCTGGCGCACATCAGGACGATCAAATTGGTTTGGCGTAACCCTTCCTCGTGTTTATCTTGGCCGAAAAATGCGCCTGCGCTGCTTGCGTCGGCTTTGATGAACACTTTTCCGACGAACGTCAGCACCGGCAACTCCAGTGCGCGCTGCTCGCCGCCGCTCAGTGTAACGTCGGTTGTGACGGTGTTTGTGACATCATTTTCGTTGCCGGCAGCAACCTGCAGATGAATGATCTGCGGCTGCGATGAGGGATTCCGTAAGATCAGCCGGACGGCGGAGGGTGTACCGTAGTAGCCGTGCAGGCCGACATCGGTGATGCGCAAATTGGAGTCGGCAATCAGCGACGCCGCGAGTACCGATACGAAACTGATGCACAACAGTACACGCCTCATCGTTAGCAAGGTTTGTACGCGCAAACGGTGGAAATATCAAGAAGCGAGATGCGCGATCTTGACCGGCGTCTCAGCGGTTCCTCGGAGCACAACACCTCGCTCAAAGTTGCCTTCGATGAATTGCCCCCACGCCACATCGTGGCAGCTTATCTGAAAACCACCACGGAAGGCACGGTTAGGACGTATCAACGGCAATCCAGAAGTAACTGTTGTTATCTGGTTTCAACAGTAATCACATCCGAGTGCGCCGTTCTCGCCCACAATCGGCGGGGGACGACTTCTCTATGCCCTTTGAGCCTTGTGCGATCGGAATGCACCCAGAGAGCTGAAATTGAGGCGAAAGCTCGGCAGGGGATAAGAATGCTCTGGAAGTATTGTCCTCTGTAGACCGGCGGAATAGGAAAGGGAAACGAAAGAAGGCAGCAGTCTGGATGGGAGTTTGAGGGCTACTCGCTCTCTGTCTCGCGCCTATTTCCTGCTTCATGGCGAACGCTAGTTCAACATGGATCTGCGGGGCTTCGTCAGAGACATGCAAACTGTAAATTGTCGGTGAACCTGTGGACTTAGCACCTACCAGCAAGGCCTCCAGCGCCGGCAGCCGAGGCAGATCGAAGCAAACAAGAGGCACGCAAGAGTGGAAACCGCTACGTCCCACTCCCGCACGCCCCCGAAGGCGGTATCTATCGACAATCAATAACTGTCCTCAGTCGCAGGCCACGGCCCGTTCAAAGGTCATTTTCTTCGTCACAATCTCAGTTGTCTGTGCACCCGTGCTGGCCGCTGCTATTGGGAAATCCGGTACCAGCGGTAAAGGCGGCATTCGACCACTCGGCCTGAGCCTTCCACTGGCTCCCGTTGGAAAACGTCACCAGAGGATGAGCAAAGGTGAAATTGCATTTGTCGCCATTCTCTTGCCCTCGGGAGTCGTACCATCCGCCGTTATTCGGGTCGGTGCGTGCCTCCGAAAGCTCGTGGGAGCTAGTGTTCGCCACCGCTGACAGCCCTTCGGAGTGTAATCCCGAAGTATCTAACGGATCACAGCCTGGATCGCCATCCAGGTTCCAGAAGAACGCGAACTGGACGATAACCCCATTGCAAGTGCCGGCGCTGTGATACCCGCAATAGCCGGCGTTGCCGCGCTGCAAATCAACATACACAGGATAGAAGCCGTCGTGAACCGCCCTGGTGCCGACGACCTTGCAAACTTCGGCCAAAATTGCTGAGGTGTTGCCGCCGCCGCTGGCGGTAGCGCCATCCACGGTGTGGCCAGTATACGAAACTGTACTCGTTACCTGTCCGTTCGTGCCGGTATATTCATCGGACGCGTGAGCGTATCCCGAGTTGCCGAATCCTTGGTAGTAAGTGTCAAGCCCGCTGACTTTGTCGCTGGTGTTCGACGGCCAGGTGGTTCCCCAGAAGATCGCCTCCACGCTTGCAGCGGACATGATCTCGCCGTTATGAAAGATCATGTTTACATTTTTTCGGGCGCGGGCTGGATTAAAGCCTTTAACCCAGTGAATGCCTAACATCGGCGGTTCGTTTTTCTGGTTCCCAAGCTGATTCTCGACTTGTTGGTCGTTGCTGTTCACTGACTGTTGCGCAAACAACATTGTGCACGCAAGCAACAGAGTCAAGAGACAAGTCCACTTCATGTTCATACAATCCTCCGGTACTAATGGACACAAAACCCCCGAATTGTGCGCTGTCAAGGTTGCGTTGTCAAGCAAGAGAACAGTAAGCAAGAGAACAGTAAGGGACGAGGAAGGGCTTTTCCAATTTATTGCAGCTCTGCGTACTCTGCTTTGGCTTCTTTCAGGATGGGAATGTCGGCGTCAGCGCTCTTCCATAGTGCAAAGAAACCTTGGTAAGCCGTCCGTGCCTTCCCTATGTCGCCACTCATCACTTCGGCTCGCCCGAGTTGCACAAAGGCCAGTGCACCGGTGGGGTAGTTCAACACGATGCCGGAATGATCGATCATCTTCTGGAACTCGGCGGCAGCGGCGCGTCCGTTATGCGCCAGTAGGGAAGCTTGCCCACGCAAATAGATAGGGTACAGATTCCCGAAAGGACTCGGATTGCCCAGTTCGTAGGGAACAGCGACTTCCAGAACACTCACGGCCCGGGCTGGATGTCCTTGTCTCAGTTGGATGGCGGATCGTATAACTGGCAGCCAGTAGTTCATCAGAACCGTACTTGACGGGTCGCTCTTCTCCAACTCCGCTGCCAGTTTCTCTGCTCCCCTTTCGTCGCCGACCCGAGCCAGCACAAGGCCTGCAAGAATCTTGATATCATGGCCCGGCGCTAACGACATAGCTTCTCTGACACCCTGTTTGGCTGCTGCAAGATTGCCGAATTCCGCTTCGCGCAGTGCCCCATTGATCTGCCAGAGCGCTGCTGTTTCTTTAGAACCTCCATGCTTCGCCAATTCCACTGCGCGTCGGGAAAGTTCGAGAGCCTTTCCCAGGCGCCCGAACGACGCCTCCGTATCCGATTGCATCGACAAAAATGCATCCTCGATCCCATCTTTCCCCTGGCCCCACGCCGCCTGCTTCTCCATCTCTGCCGTGTCGCCCTGCCGAAAAGCAAGTAAGTAGCGCGCTTGATGCAGATAGACCTCATTGAGTTTGTGCGACACCGCCTGTTCGTAGGTCGTCTTCGCGTCGTCCAGACGATTCAGACCCATATCGACCACCATGAGGTTCGCGTAAGCAACGCCATCGTCGGGGCGCAGTCGTATCGTTTCCAGGATGGGCGCTATTGCATTTTCATACTGCCCCAGCATGACGTAATTCGCTCCCAGATTGCTCCGAGAAAACGAGTCGCGAGGATAGGCCTGCGCAAACTCTATGTATGTTCGATTTGCTTTTTCTACTTCACCAGTGACGTACGTGTAGTAAGCGCCAGAGATGCGGTATTTTTCTCGCTCGCTCACTTTGTCCCGCAGCGCGTACGCTTTGCCGATGGCCTCTCTTGCCAAACCGTTCTCGCCGCGGTTGGAATACCAGATTCCCAACGCGGCATACGCCGAGGCGAAGTTAGAATCTAGCTTTACCGCACGCTCAAGTGCCGGGACGGCTTCTGCTTCTTCACTCTTGCTCGCCACGCTAAAAGCCTTGAGCGCCTCAAGCGACGACGTAGTTGCCTCGATGGGCGTGTCAAACTTCAACACCGTGTTGAGCGATTCGCCCAGTTTCTTTCGCAAATCTGTGGCCGCCCGGCTCATCGCGCCGAGCACTTTTTCCTTCCCCGCCGCCTGCTCCTGCTCTTGTGCCAGCGAATCTCCGGTCGCGCAGTTCACCGCCTGCAGAGCAACCACGTAATCACGTCCCAGACTCGCAATCGAGCCCGCGATATAGGCTTTGCTTCCGAGTCGCTGGCAAAGGTCGCGCGCTATAGAGGGCGTAAGCCGCGCATCAGACGCCTGATTCATCAGGCGAAGCGTCTGCCGCATGCGCTCCTTGGAGATGATGCTGAGGAAAGGCGACTGTTCAAGCTGCACGTCCAGACCTTGCCGGAGCGTGTCGTCAAAAACCGCATCGCCAGTCGTGTTGCTGAAATCGCCAAGAACGACCGTGTCGGTTGCACTCAGCGCTTGCGCCTTTTGAGCGCGGGTCAGCCACATGGCAATGGCCAAGCCGAGTATGAGTATTGCAACCACCGGCGCGATTGTCCTCCACCCTGTCCTTGATTTCGGTGTCGCCGCCGCCCTGCCCGCGCCCGTGACCGGTAGATGCCCTGATTCACTGTCCCGCTTCAGCCGTTGCAGGTCACTCCGTATCTCCGAAGCGTGCTGGTATCGCAGGTTCCGATCCTTCTCCAAACACTTGTTGATGATCTCTTGCAGTCGAGGGAATACCTTAGGGTTCAGCTCCGCAGCTGGAATCGGCGCTTCATGCAAGATCGCCCCAAACGTGGCTCCTGTGGTTTGTCTCTCAAAAGGCGTCCGGCCGGTTGCCATCTCGTAGAGTGTTGTTCCCAAAGAAAAGAGGTCGGTGCGCCCATCCAACGGCTTGCCTGCGACCTGTTCCGGCGACATGTACGTCACCGTACCCATGGTGCTGCCGCTGGTGGTCAAGTCCTTCGCGTCGAGCGTAGCGTCGTCCGAACCAGACCCCGTTGGTCTCTGCCGCGGATCGATTTTTGCCAGACCGAAATCGAGCACCTTGACATGGCCGCGTCCCGTCACCAGGACGTTCCCCGGCTTGATATCCCGATGAACAATACCGGCCGTGTGGGCCGCATCCAGCGCGTCCGCAATCTCCATCGCCAGTGAAAGAAGCGTTTCGTTTTCCAGCGCACGGCCTGCGATCATGTGCTTCAGAGTTAGCCCATCCAGATACTCCATCGCAATGAACGCACGTCCATCTTGCTCCCCGATGTCGTAGATCGTGCAAATGTTGGGGTGATTCAATGCGGATGCGGCTTGAGCTTCGCGTTGAAAACGGGCGAGTACTTGCACGTCACCGCCAACTTCATCCGGCAGAAACTTAAGCGCGACAAAACGATGCAGCCGTATGTCTTCGGCTTTGTAGACTACGCCCATTCCGCCACTACCAAGCTTCTCGACAATGCGGTAGTGCGAGATGAGTTGCCCGATCATTGGATCAGAATCGTACGTCTGTGGAAGGGGCGAGTCAATGAAATCGGCGAGTGGTGTGTCTCAGGCGGGTGGTTGTTGGAATATTTTGGAATATCAATTCACCGACAACCCGGTACTTGGTGCAAACGCTGTATACAACAACGATCGGCTCGAGTCGCCTACTGAAGTTCAGCCTTTGCGCCTGGTAACCGCGAACCCATCATGACTGTTGTCCCGTCCAGTAAAAGCCCCGCAGCTGGCCGGCGCAACATTCCGATCATTACCTGCGTTTTGAGGTATTCCTCCATGATGGCCAGCTAGCTCTGCTGCGTATTGACCTGCGCGCGGTTCAGATACTCTGCCTTGCCGGCGCGCATGAGGCGGGCAAGGTCCTCCCATTGCGCGGCTTTCACCAGGTTCTGAGGGCCACCGTCCCGCCAGTACTGCAAAGCTATGAGATCCACATCTTTGGCGGCCTGGAGCAGTTCCTGGTCCGACACAGTGGCGGCATCTCTCGTGGTGAAGGCATAGGCCCGTGCCATAGCGTCTATGGCTGCAAGCTGTTGCGGACTGCGCTGCGGGCTGGGGTTCACGACCGGCTGCCATGCCGCCAGGATCCTCTGACGTTCGTCGGCCTTGTTTCTCACCCACGCAAAATGCACCAGGGCCCACTTCTGCGACATCTCGGAGTGGGCTTTCTGCTGTTCAGGCGGGTACTTGGCCCGTTTTTCCGTGAGCGTGTGAGCGAAGTCATCCTTGACCGCTGGCGTGGCGTCCATGTGCGGAGCGCCGCTTTGGTTACGGATAAAGCAGAAGAGTTCGGTCCAGGCATCCGCGGTCAGCAAAAGCTAATGCGACACAGCGACATCCGCACCGCGATGAACGTCTAAGGCCGCATCGTGACGGATGCCATGAGCGTGGCGGCCGGGAGAGTGGCGCGGCTGGCCGTGCCGGGATCGGATTCCGAGACGAACAGCACACCGCAACAGCGCAGACCCGACTTAACCCATTGAAAAATGGCGGAAGCGTGTGTGAGTCGAATCCGCGCACAAACCTAGCTTCAACAACTTAGACCGCATCTTTCGCGGTTAGTGCGGTGCTATTCGGTGTCAACCGCACGGAAAAAGGCACGGGATAAATGGGCTACCAGAAAAGCCGAGAACGCAGAACACCGGACCTCTACCGTGTCAATTTTGACGTAAACCACCCAAAATCCTTTAACTTCCTGCTTTTGCGGTTCTCCTAAAGATCGAAATACCCCTGAAACAGCCCAGTTTTGGTGACGAGGAGACAGGCGTTCAGGCCGATTCGATCACGATTGGTGCCACCCATGGGTCTGGCTCAGGCGTCGCCGGTTCGGGTGGTGGATTTGGCGCGTCGGGGGTGGCAGGGATGGGAGGCGCGACTGCGCGCGGATCTACCGGCAGCAATTCCTGATGCTGGGCGGCCCATTTTGCCGCAATTCCATTCAGCGGGCTTTTCGTGTTGTATTCCTGGTATGCGATCATGCGCCCAATGCGCGTAATCAGATCGTCGAGCCTTTCGGACGCGGCCCAGAAGTCACCGATGCATACACTGGCGTCGTCGAAGTTGGGATGGAAGACCGGAGTGAGCATCCGGCACTGTGGGGCCCGCCGAGGGTAGCCGAGCGAAAGGTTAACTTCGAGCACGTGCATATCCCTTTCGAGAATCTCGCCGCTAGCAGCTACATACAGCCCCTTGATGGAATAAGTGAAGCGATAAACCTCCGGCGGCATGCCTGCGGTGCCGCTGATCTGAATAAGCGGCCATTGATTAAAGCGCTGCACCAGATTGTCGTAGTCGTGTTTGAGTCGGCGAATTCTCGGCGAAATCATAAAGTCACAGCACCGTCCCATGCAGATTTCGTGCCACTCCAAAGAGTGCGATTGACACCAATATTGCAACCGGAATCGACAACGGCAATCGCGGCAAAGACCATTGTCCGTGCCGGACGAGTCGTCCGTACCCTGCAGCAAAATATGCGGCTAGCATCGGCAGTAACAATAATGCCAAGGGATTGTAATGCCAACTCAGCGCGAACTGACCGTGAAGCAGGGCTGCTAATGCACGAGTCATCCCGCAGCCTGGGCACTCCAGATTCGTAAGCGAAAAAAACGGACAGCGCGGATAAAAGCTATAACGCGTGGGTGGAAACCAATAGAGACACGCGATGGAGCTCAGAACTGCTGCTGCCGCGAAATGAATCTTCCACCGCATATCCGTTAGTAACTTGTCCCGAACGCCGACTGGCTGTGAGAGTCAATGAACTGCAGAAATGGCTCGCGCGCGCCGACAAAAAAGCCCTGTTGATCGTCGATCCTTTTGGGTCGTAGCGGCTGCGATTGGATCAGCACGACCGCCCCGCCGATCGCCATTACCAAGAACGAGAAAAATCCGAGTCCGAGCAGTTCGTTCTCATCAAGAATTGCGCCGATCACCATGAGTAGGGGCGAGGTAATCAACAGCAAGCTCCCTACCCACAGCTTGGTTCTTCTGGCTCGCCGATGCTCTTCGCAAAGCGGAACGATAATCATCATTTGTTTACGCGCGCTGTAATACACAATGATATACACGACGATGCCGATTAATCCGAGGATGAGGAAAAGCGCTAACAACGGGTTGCACCACGCAAAGTTCTTTTGCCAAGGAGCGCCGTCGGCTGGTTGAGCGCACTTGACACAATAAGGAGGAAGCATCGCCCCTCGGGTTACGACGAGTTTGTTGCCGTCCCTCGACAATCCCAATTCCACGGGGCGCACGGCCGCCACCGGGACGGGGATGTTGCCGATGACGTGAGAAACCGGCACCCACTCCGTCATCCCCTCGCTACGGGTCAGGTCCGACACCAAAATACTGCCGTCGGCGACATAGCGTTGCAAATCGGCCAGAGTATAGGGTCCGTACTGTTGATCGTTTCGAGAAATGAAGTAGTTCATACTACGTTCGCTCGTTGTCTACACTCCCTGAGGAATAACAAACCGTCCTTGTTTCTTCAGTTCGTTAATCCGCGTGAAGTGATATTGGAAATAGTAAATGTTGAAGAAAAAGGTCATCACACCGCTCAACCTGATCGCAATCGGTTCGGCCGAATTGTAGTGTTCCTCGATATCAGACCGCATGCTGAACGCAGCAACCAACCACATGATTCCACCCATCAGGTTCAGCAACGGTCCAAAGGCCCGGGTCTCTCTGTTCATACTCAGAAATATAGTTACTGTGAACAATCCCACCGCAATTGCAAGATAGATCAGTCCTTTGGACTCGGGCCGAACCTTGCGTACCCATACCGCCTGGACGAATGCCCAAACCCAGCCGAAGAGGCCGCAAGTGACAATCCCCAGTAACGCCGCAATACCCCAATGCAGATTTGGAGGATCGGGATATAGAGTGCCTGTGGGGATCGAGGAAGCTTGCGGCGCGACTGGAACCGGAATATTTCCGATCACCTGAGAGACCGGGATCCATTCGGTCATGCCCTCACTGCGGGTCATGTCGGTAACCAAAATGCTGCCTGTCGCCACATAGCGCTGCAGATCAGCCAGAGTGTAAGGTCCGTACTGTTGACCATCGCGAGTAATGAAATAATTCATTGGCTACCCGTGTTACGAGAACTGAACTCCGTCAGCGTCCTTAGTGATCATGCAGATTTCGACTACTGCCCAAATCCAGCTGATAAGACTGCCATAACCTTGCGAAAACAACCACCACGAAAACATACTAAGGGACGCCTGAGCGGCGCCACGGCGGTAATATCCCGCATAGAAACTGTGCGCCCCCAAAAAACCCAGGAATAAACCCAACAGAACATATACCACTCGGTTCTTACGCGCGTCGACGCCCGCGTACAACTCGGCTGCCGTCAGACCCGCCGAGTTGTACGTCGCAGCACCGGGCGGTAGCGGCGAGTTTCCGTACCCGGGAAGTGGTGGAGGAGGGGGCACCGAGGTCGTGTCTCGCGTGTTCAGGACTGGAGGCGGTGGCGGCGGGGCAATCGTTGCCCCGGGGCCAGATAAACCCAAGCTTTCCGCCATGGCATGCGAAGAAACCAATTCATGACCGGTGAGACTGATCTTGGGCTCGTCCGCGGGTGCTTGGGCACAACCGAAAACCGTGCAGCCGCCATTTTCGGTGAAGCAATCCCGATGGTGAGGCGTTCCGCAACTGGAACATTCCATCCGTCCGCCGTCGTCGGTGTCGATTTCCGTCCGGCAATAGGGGCACACGGCAGTCATTTCTTGTGTTTTTCCTGATAGCGAAATGCATAACGACCAATGTTCACGATCGCGCCGCTTTGTAATACTTGAAGTCGGGTAGGCGAGCCACTGACAAAAACCGGACCCGCGCAACGGATTTGTACCCGTGAACCGGTGATCTCCACCACCGCGTGCTGGGGCAAGATGTTGGCATCTTTGAACAGGTAGATATCGCATTGCTGCGAACTACCCAACACGGTGGTGGACTTGTAAAGGATGAATTGCTTTCCGGCAAGCGGGCCTGCGGTGACATAAAGCCAACGGTCCTTGAGCGCGCTCTCGACGAGGCCCATGCCGACACCGGCAGCCATACCGAGCAATCCGAACCCCACTGCACGGCTGGTTCCTCCGCCGCGCAGGGCCAAGTCAATTGGATCGAAAATTACGCCACCAATTCCGGCGCCCATGACCCCGCCCAATGCCCCGTAGAGAGCCTTCTTGGACGATTGGCCCAAGATACCGTAGACCAATCCAGCGGCCGCTCCGAACACCATCCACGCAATGCCGCGTACAATCCACAGTGCGGGATTACGGAAGCTTTGCGCGCCCGCGCCTCTGCAGATCGCAATTCCCACGTTGAAGATGATGTTGGCAAAAGAATAGAAAACGAAGCCGAGTACAACCCCCAATGGCAAGGCGAGTGCAGATCGAATCAGAGCTTTGCGAACAGATCGCTCGACAACGCTTTCGGAGATGGCGCACGCAACGCAAATCAGGGTGACGACCATAGGCAACAACCAGGTGTTTCCCCACCGGTGTGGCGTTGGGCCATCGACGAACGCGGGTTCACAGATGGCCCAGCCGATCAGAGCACCCGCGAATCCGGCAAGGCCGAGATAGAACCAGCCCTGCAGCAGAAAGCTGCCGCGTTCTTCGCCAACCGCTGCCGGAACCTCATCTCCAGTGCTGATCGTGCCATAGCTCCGGCCTCCCGTTGCCGAAACTACCGCTGCACCTGAAGCGGGAGCCTCCGGCATAGGGACTTGGGCTAGATCGTCCAGTGTGATCTTAATAGGCTCGTTGTTATTGCTGGCCATGTTTCCCCTTGTCATTTTCATTGCCGGGACCCGGCGCGGGTGGCGTTGCCTGGGCTGGCGCTTGTCCGGGACCCGCGGCTGGCGGCAACAGTCTTCCCGGTCCGAAGGTGGGGATCGCCTCGGTCTCCATCACGAGACGACCGGTACGCAGGTCGAGATGGCCAATGAGTTGTCCGGTTCTGGAATCAAACAGATACGGTATTGGAAGAATTTGCGGGAACAGGAACCACGACAGCGCAAAACCAAGGCCAGCCGCGGAGAGATAAGAAGCAATCGTTACCGTCCAGCGCAACCACGCGGGACGTGCTTCCACGGCATTCCGTGAGATCTCAACCTTCGGTTCCGGATCTTCAGTGTCCTCCGCGGAAAACATTACTGGCTCTGCTTTCCCCGACTCGCCAGCCACCTCTCCGCCCTTCCGGTCGGTGATGGCGATTTCCGAAAGTCGTTCCAGACGCTTTCCGAGCCAACCGAAACAACCTTCTTCATCGCTATGCGGGTCATATACCCAAGCAACCTGCAGTGGAGAGGAAAAAAAGTTGTGGTGAATAAAAGTGTCATGATCCGAAAGGAAAACGCCGAACCCTGGATGCGAATGGTACCAACCGACGATGCGATGGCCGGGATACTCGGCATCTTTGATCTTGTAGATGTGTTCCCACGTGTCTTGCGTAAACGTGACATGTGCGCCTCCCTGCGCCGCGTTCAATCCCGCGATGCAGGCCTCCACCTCCACTTGCTTATCATTTTCGCTTCCAATCAGAACGCCGCAGACTTCGGTCGTCGTGCTCGAGCGCGCATGCTGTCGAATCTGTCGGATAACATCGGCGTCGATCAGGACGTTGGGGCCTTGTGACATCATGTTTTCTTTACGCTTCATTATCCGATTCCACGCTCAACCGCCCGAGCACCTCGGCTCGATCGCCGGAAATCAAATAGCCGATCTCCCGCTCCTTCTCCCGCCCCGCGAACACGTCGTACAGAGGTAATCCCAGCTTGCTAACCGGGAGGTCGCCGAAATCCTCACGGCCGTCATAGCTGTGCGAGGTCACCACGGTCCGTATCTGTCCGCACCGGGGACAGCGGCCTTCGTTATAACTCACAGTTCCTACCGCCGCAAATCGCCGTTCCTCTTCATGGCACGCCAAGCATGCTAATTTCGTAATCACGTCACGGCTGAATTCTATGACCACGTCCGAGGAGTCCATGTCCTGCTGGGCCCGCTCTCGAATTTCGCGCAGCGTGATTTCCTGGGAGCGCTGCGGTAATTCGACCACCAGTTTCAGCACGTAGTGGCTCATGCAATCCGCGTTTTCCGTGTAAGTGATCGGATAGGACGTGTGGTTCAACCCCTCAAAAACGAACCCACGCCCGGCAAGTGTGGGTAAGCCATGGATCAATTTCACGGCTTCCTGAACCTGAATGCCCGCGATGATAGAAGAAATCGTTGGGGTAGTCGGCACTTTGCCCTCGAGGTTGGGTTCATGGGCAAGCAGGTTGCACGACATGCGACGCTCCAGGAGCTTCCAGTCGGTTTCTCCAAGAGTGCATTCGTAACACGGCGGCGCGCCGGGCAGAAAGACTCGCGCCACGCCGTTAATTCCTTCGATGGCGCCGTCAATCCAGGGGCGATTCATCTTCCAGGCCGAGCGATTGATCCATAGCCGCGCTTCGCGATTATCCAGGCCCGCCAGGATAAGGTCGCTCCACTTGAACAATCCGAGGCCGCAGCCATGCATTATGTTCGCCACTATGGGGCGCACCTTCGCATCTGGGCACATGACTTGCGCCGCGCGCGCGGCCACATCGGCCTTGCATTCCCCGACATCTTCCTTGCGATAAAGGACGGTTCGCGAGAGATTCGATTCCTCAATGCGATCCATATCGACGATCACGATTTCGCGAAACCCGAGGAGAACGAGATTCTTGAGGATTTCATTGCCCAGCGCGCCCGCTCCAATGACCAGCACGCGGGTGCTCTGGATCTTTTCTTGATTCCACCAGGGAATCAGTCGAAAGCGGCTGAACCGGTCTTCTTGTGTCTCGGCCGAGGCCACAGTGACAGTGGATGGTTCCATCGCGATCAACCTGCGGTGATCTCCGGCTGCAAGCGAAGGATGTCACCATCCTTGACAGCGGCATCGGCCAGAGTCTGACTATCCTGAATTTGTCGACCCGAGTTCTTGTGGTGAAACTTATAGCTCAGTGGCGCGCCATCTGGTCCATTAGTCGGAAGGTTTAGCTTTTGTACCAGTACCGCGATGATCTTGTTGCAAGGAGCATCATCGGGCAATTCCACAGGGACGCGCTTATTTTCAGTCGAATCGTATACGGTTACATTAATAGTCGCCATATTACTCGCAGCTACCTCCCCGGGGCGGCGTTTTCTGCCGCGATCTTTTCCTTTTGCGCCTCGGCCTCGATGAATTGGTGTAAGTACTGCCCGCCATTTCCGCTGAACTGCCAACCCGTTTCGTGCAGAAACGCGTCGGCTTGGACCGCAAAACTTAGGTTTTCCGCGTTGGGGCTCAGACTCTTGTCCACCATCGAGGAGACTATTCCAACCAGGTTGCCTCGGTCGTCATAGACTGGGCCGCCGCTATTGCCGGGGCTCACTGAGGCTGATATCTGCACCACGCTATCGCGCAGCCGCGATACGATACCGGTGCTAAGGCTGTACTTGAGTCCCTCTGGATGTCCGATCACAAATATCGGAATGCCTTCGACGACCATGCCGGCAGTGGAAACCGGTTCTACGAAATCTGCCTGTCCCGAGTTACGTTTGACCCACACCAATGCCAGATCTAGCGTTGCATGATGCGCTATGACTTCGCCTGTCGCCCATATGCCTGAGGCCATCGCTACGAGTACGTGGGCTTTTGTGCGCGGGTTGAACTCATTCGCCACATGTTTCGCTGTCGCGAATAGGTAGCCGGACGAACTTGCTTGTAACAACACGCCTGCTCCCAGACTGGACGAGCGGCCTTCGTTGACGCTGAACCACCGGCGCTGCGCGGGCGAGATTACCACCACCAACGGCTTCAGCAGCTGCGAAACCTCCGCCGCAGTGAGTTGTTTGTCTGTCGGAAGTTTGGGGAATGTCGTGCGCTCGTCCAGATCCCCGAGACCGATACTTACAATCGCCGGCACCGGCACCAGTGTGATTACCATTACGCTAGCGCAGAAATAGAGCATTCCGCTGACAATGAGCAATGTGCCGAGATAGGAAGTCCAGGCATAACGGACACGGGGCGATTGGTTGCGGAACGCAATTCGGAGAATGATAGTCGCAAGACAAAGCACGGGGAGTACAAGAACCAACAAGGCGCATAGTCCCCGGCCCCACCACGGGATTGGGGCAGGAAGCCTGGGCGCTGGCTGTAGACCATCCGGAGTGGAAACCGTGATCTCCGACACCTCTTTGGAACTGACGATCACTCTTTCCATAAGTTTCTATCTATAACTTGCTTACAGCGGGAACGGGCTGGCAAGCTCAAGGTGGGAGTCCTTTATATACAACCTCCTCTGCAATTTCAAGCTCTATCGCGCGGACGGGAGACTGAGACCAGAAAATGGCAAATTATGGCAAATAAATGTTTTCCTTGCTTTGAGAGTAAATGAGACCGCCACATTTGCACCCACATCACATCAGAACTGGGTTGGGGTTGCGTCAGGCCGGGACGCGCTCGCGAGCTGGGCTATACGAGTTGAGCGCCGACGACAAAGCTATCGTCGCTGTCGAAGCCTAACGCCGCTTTAGCGAGTGCCCTCGCGAAAGGAGCGCGTCCGAGTTTGTCGTCCTTCTGTCCGGCAATTGGGGAGTCTGGTGAGATCATGTCGATATGTGACAGCGGTTATTTATTTTGCACAACGCCACAATACTACCTAGTCTTCCCGTCATAGTTTCCGCCTATCGCGATGGACATGTTGCACCCCTTTTTTCTTCGACGCCTCGATGTCTACGCATTATGAGACTCAAACTTGATCGGCTCTCTTCTCCTTACCCCGACGCTGCGACTGGCCAGGGCCAGGGCACGAATGAGTCAAGAATTAGTACTGTCACGCAATCCCCGTGCCTGCGGCCTTACTTTCTGCGGAGGTACTTCTTGCACTCTTCCGTGGTGCAACCGAAGAGTTCTTCAATACGCCCATCAAGCCGCTTTCACAATTCGTACAGCGCACGAAAACGCTGAGGAGCACAAAGTTTATGAGGATCACCGACAAGGCCCCTGAGACGATCGTCGATCACAAGGAGACCGAGTTTTTGACCGTATTCGTGGATGGTGCGGGATCCAGGCCCGATGGCACTGGTTCCTGGTTTGCCTGGATCTGCACGACCACGAAAGAGAAAGATGAACACCTACAGCGATGTGGTCACCGATGAAATGGCCGTAGCGTGTGGGAAGGTAGCACGTTTAACGCTCAACGGGCACGGAAGCGGCACGGGATGCTAGTTAAGTCCTTTGTTTTGGCGGAAGCGTGTGTGAGTCGAACTCCCGCTGAAATGTGCATTCAACAACTTGCAGAGCGGCGGTAGGCAATCTTGACGATCTTGGTACATGGTAAGCAGTGCGAACGGTATGTGAAACGGTATGTGCGACCGGAGGGTATCCCCCCTACCTAGGTAGGGTCCCGAGGAACCGATGGCAAAGAAGTGCGAATTCCGAAAGAAGAACGGCGAGCGATGCAGCGCCGACGTACAAATGGGCAAGAGTCTCTGTGTCTTTCACGATCCAGCCACGGCATCTGAGGGTAGCCGCGCGAGACGCGCCGTCGGCCTCAAACGGAATCGGCCTGCCACTGTACTTCCGCCTGACACTCCAGAAGTAGCTCTCGAAAACGAGTCTGACGTCTCAGTACTCCTAACTGACTCGATCAATCAGCTTCGCCGAGGCCAGCTCGACCCTCGAGTTGCAAATGGCGTCGGCTACCTAGCCAGCGTCCTGCTGCGCTCCCTGGAACAGGGCGTGATGGAACGCCGCATAGCAAAGCTGGAGTCGTCACTTGGGCTGATTCGAATTCCCCTAATACAAAGTGATTCACAGGGGCAGGCAACGCGGAGCGACGATGGCAGCGACGACTAGGAACCGGATCGAACGGCTGGAAGCAGAAGTGCGGTTCAGGGTCTGGGTCCGTCACCAACGCTGGCTTGAATCGCTTTCAGAAAAGGAACTCGAAATGTGGGCAGCAAGCGGCCAATGTCCCGAGCGACCGGAACCATTACCGGGGATGAGCCCTCTCGATCAAATGGAGCGAGAGGAGTTGCAAAAGCTGTGGAAAGAGGGCGAACAACGTTGGGAAGGCCGCAATCGTGAGGACCTGGCCTTCTTCTGCCTCCACGGACACTGGCAGGAGCAGGCGTGTGCTACAAACTGCCGGAAAAGACAGGAGCCACAAACTTGAAATCCAAATTCAATTCGCAGGACGCGATGTCTTTAACAAATGAAGCTAGGGAAACCAACGACCCTTCGAATCATGGGCCTTTGGAACTGGTGCAGCTCGCAGTTCTGGAACTGAGGAGGCGTCACCTTCGGCGGGAGTTGGCAAACGTTGAATGCCAGTTCCAGCAACTCCAACTCGAAATCCAGCTAAAGGGCATACAGGCGCCCTGGCTGAACAAATGACAACACCTTCCTTTCTCGTGTCACTCGAAGTGCCCGAGGCATGACCTGAACGCAACCCCACGGATTTGGCGATGGTTGCCGCCAAAACTAGACGGCCCCCGACCCTGCGGGCAGTCCTCACCCTCAACTCCCGATTCGGGAGTTGGCGCCAGAGCCACGGTCAACTGCATATCTGCAGTTGGGAAGAGGACGCCAACATGGCTGGGAAGGCACGGAAAAATTCAGTGTCCCGTGCAGTGTCCCCAAACTGGCGAATCAGGTCACATTGGGTGAAATTTCGTCACGGAATGCGACTGTAAGTGATTGGGGTTACGTCGGATGCCTTCAGTTCGGACAATTTCGTAATCGGCAGGTGGTTCGTTCAGCGTGAATCAGAACCGCCATCCCGACTGCGAGCTACCCGGTACTGCCTACACTTTGCAGCGATTGCGTCTACCTTTTGGCGCACACTTTGCCCCAAAATCAAACTCAAAATCGAAGTTTTTTCCGCAGACTGTAGAGGGAACACCCGATAGACAGTCCCGCCGTTTATCGCTGTATTCTTGTCATTGAGTGCGGCTTCTGCCCAACTGGAAGGAGGAGCTGAGATCTGGAAGTTGAAAACGGAGAGTCTGGCAAAACTGGAGATCAACAACTGGAGACTAACCATGAACATGAATCGTATACAGCGTATTTTCACTGCTATGGTGGTCATTTTCGGCCTGTTCGCTCTTGGCGATGCCGCGGTTGCAGCCCCCAAGGCGAAGCATCACAACCATCATGACGGGAAGCAACTGCTCGGCGAAAGGCTCAAAACCGACGGGCACCACGAAATCCACAAGAAGGGGAAATACCACACTCTGGTGGAAGTCAAAGGCGGAAAGGTCGCTGGAGTGCATGTCAAGCACGAGGAGAAGGGAGACATTCCCGTAACCAAGTACAAGACCAATAAGAAAATGGCGCAGGCGAGTGGACACCTCGTGTACGCGTCATGGCGTCCAGTTCAGTACCAGGATATGGGCACCGTGTACATCGGTTATTCCTACATCGACGAATACGGAGAAGCGGAAACCTACTGGTTCCCATACGACATGATCGTCGACGGTGACACGGGCGCTGTCGAGTACGTTCCAGAGAGTTAGCGGCGGCTCTGGCGTAAGAAAACGCGGACGAGGCCTTCTGGCGGTTCACTGTGCGCGTCAGGATTCGAATGGCCTCGCCGCCGCCGCTACTTCGGTTCGCCCAGCTTTGGTAGATGGCGGAGGTGGCCTGTGAACAAACTGCTCCCTCGAGCAATCTATCGAGAGTGCCAGCGGGAGTGTCGCTGTGACAAACACGGGGAGGTAGCGCACTATCTTCCGAGCCGTCCCAAAAATCCCCATGACTATTTGGACACCGCCGACAACGACCCTGTTCCGCATCACGGGAAACTGACCGCCGACCTAGACAACCAATCAGGCCATTCGTCAACCGTGTGCTTCCTCTGACGCTCACTTTGCGAAGTGGGTTTTGGAGCACACCCGGATCTTGACGGCAAAAAATCAAGGAAATAAATTACATTAGCTATGAGAAAAGCAAAAGACGTTGACGAATACATCGCGAGCGCTCCGAAAGAAGCGAGGAGCAAGTTGAAAGAAATGCGCAAGATAATCAAAGAAGTGGCGCCAAAAGCGGAAGAAAAAATAAGTTACGGCATGCCCTATTACGGCTATCACGGCCGTCTTGCATATTTCGCATGGTTTAAGGATCATGTGAGCTTGTTTGCTATGCCGCCTATCCCCGATGCATACAAGAAAAAATTAAACGTGACAGGAAAATCAACTATTCAATTTTCTTTTGATCAAAAACTCCCCAACGCTCTTATAAGAAAACTTGTTAAAGCGCGAGCAAAGAAAAACGAAACCAAAGACAAAAGCTAAATTAAGAATCTGTAGCCGCGGGCATAAGTTCTATAAATCGAGCGGCCGCATGTGGCAGGGTTCGGAGTCGTGCCGCGCCGCTGGCAATGATCCGAGCAGGCGCGCGGGGGCAGTTTGAGCGAACCGACGGTCCTCACCATTCCGATGCGATAGAATCCCCCGATGCCCAGTCGGCGGAAACTCAATCTAGAAAAAGTGAAAGCTTCGCTCTCGACGCCCTGTCCGCACTGTGGACACGCGATCGCGCCGTCGGAACTGCGCCGCGTCGACTTTGAGAAAGTCCGATGCCCCAAGTGCAAACAGGCATTCACTCCGGGCAAGCCGTAAGGCTAACTGTGCGCGTGGATACCGGTAGAGTCTGGGATCACGGGGCTGACGTAGATCACTGCCGTTGACTTGCCCTCCCATCCACCCTAAGATTGCCGCCCAAGGTTGGAGTGCCTCACTAATTGATCGGCCAAACCATCTCGCACTACCACATTGTCGAGAAGCTGGGCGGTGGGGGCATGGGCGTAGTCTACAAGGCCAAGGACACCGAGCTTGGTCGCTTCGTTGCGCTGAAATTTCTCCCCGATAACGTCGCACAAGACCCAAAGGTGCTGGAACGTTTTCGCCGCGAGGCCCGTGCTGCCTCGGCTCTGAACCACCCGAACATCTGCACCATCTATGAGATTGGAAGGCATGAGGATCAGACCTTCATCGCCATGGAGTACCTAGATGGGATGGCACTCAATCACCGCGTGGGGGGTCGCCCACTGCCGGTGAACATATTCTTCGCTCTGGGGATCGAGATCGGCGATGCTCTTGATGCTGCACATAAAGAAAGTATTATCCATCGCGATATCAAGCCGGCCAACATATTCGTTACCAAGCGCGGTCACGCCAAGATTCTCGACTTCGGTCTGGCGAAGGTCGTGACTTCAACGAGTTCTGCCAGCCATGTGGCCCGCACCCTTGACCGCTACGGCCTTCTTAACGGAGATCCCGTCATGGCAGCGGCCAGCACACAGACCGGCTCGATGGACCAACAACACTTGACCCGTCCGGGAACGATGCTGGGGACTGTGGCGTACATGTCGCCGGAGCAGGTCAGAGCTAAGCCGTTGGATCGGCGGACGGATTTGTTCTCCTTCGGAGTAGTGCTGTACGAGATGTCAACCGGGCAACTTCCTTTCAAGGGTGAAAGCTCTGCCGTCATTTGCGAAGCCATTTTGAATCGCGAACCGGTGTTCCCGAGTTAGCCCTCTCCAGATTTTCCGCCCGGCCTCAAGGAGATTATTTGCAAGGCATTGGAAAAGGATCGAGAACTTCGTTACCAGCATGCCTCCGACCTACGAAATGACCTGCAACGGCTGAAGCGGGACTCCGAGAGCGGGCACAGTTCTGCGGCAAGATCGGGCGGAGTGGCGGCTGAGCGGGGAAAGCTCTTGAAGATTGGGATTCCCGTCCTGTTGGTCACCTTACTCGTGGCGGGCGGGTTTTACTATCGTTCGCATCAAAGCAAGCCACTGACCGATAAAGACACGATTGTTCTCACTGATTTTTCCAACAGCACGGGTGATGCGGTATTCGACGACACGCTGAAGACGGCACTTAGCGTTTCCCTGCGCCAGTCTCCCTTCCTGAACGTGCTCTCCGATCGCAAAGTCAGCGAGACTTTGCGGATGATGGACCGTCCCGCGAGCGAACACATCACTGGGGACGTGGGGCTGGAGCTTTGCCTGCGCACAGGAAGCAAGGCCCTGCTGGGCGGGACGATCTCCAGCTTGGGCAGCCATTACCTGATTGACCTGAATGCGGTCGCGTGCAGCACAGGCGACACCTTGGCCGAAGAACAGGCCGAGGCCAAGAGTAAGGAAGATGTTCTGAAGGTCTTGAGCCACGCCTCTTCCAGTCTGCGCAGCAAGCTAGGAGAATCCCTCGCGTCGGTGCAGAAGTTCGATGTTCCAGTTGAAGCCACGACCTCTTCACTCGAAGCCCTAAAGAACTATAGCATGGGGGTAGCCGTGAGACGCGAAAAAGGAGACACATCGAGCATTCCGTTTCTGAAGCGGGCGACTGAACTCGACCCGAACTTCCCGATGGCGTATGCCGACTTAGCGGTAATCTACAGAAACTCTCAGCAAACGTCGCTCGCGCTGGAATATGCCACTAAGGCATACGAACTGCGCGATCGGGTGAGTGAACGGGAGAAGCTGCGTATCACTGCCGATTATTTTCTTCCTACGGGGGAACTGGAGAGGGAGGCGGAGACCTACGAAGTATGGTTAGCCAACTACCCTCGTGATGTCGCTCCCCACGCCGGTTTGGGCACGAATTACAGCAACAGGGGGCAATACGACAAAGCTCTCGTGGAATATCAGGAAGCGTCGCGGCTTGCACCTGATAATGTCGAAGGCTATGCAGGTCTGGGGATAGCTTACGCCACCCTGAACCGTTTGGATGAAGCCGCGGCCACATTCGATCAGGCATTCGCGCACAAACTAGACTCTGACAATCTGCGCGGGAACATCTACTTGCTTGCCTTTCTGAGGGGAGACGTCGCACAGATGGCGCAGCAGATAACTTGGGGGGCGGGTAAACCCGGGGTTGAAGACTTCCTGCTGTCGATGCAGTCGGATACTGAGGCCTATTACGGGCGCTTGAGCAAGGCGAGGGATTTCTCCCGTAAAGCGACTGACTCGGCCGTCCGCGCCGATTCCAAAGAAACAGCGGCTTTGTGGCAGGTCAATGCCGCGCTGCGGGAGGCGGAGTTTGGCAACAGTGCCTCGGCGAGGAAAGGAGTCACGGCGGCATTGGCGCTGTCTCCGGGGCGGGATGTGAAGGTGGCGGCGGCCCTCACCCTGGCTCGGATCGGCGATGTTCCCAGAGCCAAGGGGCTGGCCGAGGAACTGCAAAAGACCCACCCGACCAATACCGGGCTAAAGCTCTTCTGGTTGCCGACCATCAACGCCGCCATCGATCTCAGCAGGGGCGATTCCTCCGAAGCCCTGATGGAACTGGAAGCGGCTGCTCCTCACGAACTAGGTTTCCCGGGGCCGATGCAAACATCAGGAACGCTCTACCCGGCCTATGTCCGCGGGCAAGCTCATCTGGCAGCGCGCGACGGTGTCTCTGCCGCTACCGAGTTTCAGAAGGTGCTGGATCATCGAGGTGTCGTCATGAACGTGGTGACTGGCGCCGTCGCCCATCTCCAACTGGGACGCGCCTACGCCATGTCCGGTGACACCGCCAAGGCTCGTACCGCCTATCAGGATTTCCTCTCGCTCTGGAAAGACGCCGATCCCGACATCCCCATCCTGAAGCAGGCCAAGGCGGAGTACGCGAAGCTGCAGTAGCAGAAAAGACTCTTCCTTCTGGCCGAGCGAGGATCATGACTCGCATACATTGCGCAGGTTCAACGAAGCCCCGCAGCCCGTACTGAAAACAGTTCTTTTCGGAACACCCCGATGCGATCTTTTGGTCGTTGTAGCTGAGTCGTTTAACAGCCTGGGATCCTGCAGGTTTTTGGAACGTGAAATTTCCCTTTGCCTTCGACGTGCTTCCAGCGACGCCAAGGCGCGGGACGATGATCTGGGCGAGTCAATCCGCGTACAGGATTCCCGATTTGAGTCGGCTACCCTGGACTATTGCCGGATGCCAACTTCTGTTTCTGTTTCTGTTTCTCGATCGCAGCCTCAATCCATTTCCTTAGGCCGCTATCGCTGCAATCTTTGAGGGCCCTTTCCAATCTGTCAATTTCAGCGTTGATTACCGCTACTTCCTCTGGTTTCAGCATGACGAGATCGTTCACCTTCGCGACCACGAGATCTGGGATGCTACGACGACGTTTTCCGAAACTGGTAAGACTGGCCCAGCCAATGTGTATTTCCTCATAAATCAGCCGGTCAGAGGCGGGATTGTATTGGGCTGTTTCAAAATCCGAACAGGGTTCGCTGGTATGACACCTGTTATTAGTGGCCAACAGCCCGCTCAACGCACTCTTGGGACACCACCCCTGCCCGGGACTTCGTAGGTACCGTGTGCAATTGTGTACGACCTATATTGACCAGCCAAGCCAGGTTCCAGAGCCATATGATCTAGCCTCTTTATCTAGGCAGGAGAACGGGATCTCCCACGTGAATTGATCGTGCCAAAGAGACAGATGGCGAAACAAACTCTCGGTTTCAGTTCCACAGTCTTCCGCAAGAAATTCCGTGGTGGAATGAGTGTGCGGAGCTACCGAGACAACGAGATCGTTTTTTCGCAAGGGGACAAAGCCGATGCTGTGTTCTACATCCAGAGCGGCACGGTGAAGCTCACGATGGCCGCTACGCGTCGCAAAAAAGCGATCATCGCCGTCCTACCGCGGGGTAGCTTTTTTGGCGAAGGTTGTCTGGGGGGGCAATCTCTGCGGATGTACACGGCGAGATCAATTGGGACCTCCAATATCACTCGCTTGCAGAAGGAGAGGACGCTTCGCGCGCTCAAGCGCGACCCACAGTTTGCAGCGTTGCTTAATACATATCTGCTTTCCCGAGTTATTCGAGTCGAGGAAGACCTGGCAGATCAATTCTTCAATTTCAGCGAAAAGCGACTGGCACGGGTGCTGTTGTTGTTTGGGCAAATAACCAAGGAATCAAAGCCGGAGAGCCCCCTGAAGGTGAGCCAAGCAACCCTCGCGGAGATGGTTGGTACCACCCGCGCGAGGGTAAGTAAATTTATGAATGCGTTCAAGAAGAAGGGCTTCGTCAGCTACAACGGCGGTTTGCAAATAAATAGCGCACTTATCAGCGCCTTTCTGCAAAATCGGCCCATGTCCGTTGCCACGAAATCATAGGTCGAACGCCCTAAGCGAAAATCCCATAACCATTTCGGAGCAGAGGACAAAATTGATGACGGTAACGAGTGTGGCGGTCATACTGGAGCGGGAACTCGCTTCTACGATCAAGGAATGGCTGAAGCAGGTGAAACTGGTCCCAGACCTGACCATCATTCCACTTAGCGATTCAGAGCGCACGGGCCATCTGCCTAAGCTCTTCGACGACTTGCTTTGCCGCCTGCGGCTTCCGAGGGATGCCGAGCCGCCTGTTTCCATCTCTGCATCCGCGCACGGCAGCCTACGGTTCGCGCAGGGCTACTCTGCATCCATGCTAGTTGAGGAGTCGCGGATATTTCAGGTCACCACCTTCGGCACATTACAGCTTCATCAAAGCGAACTGGACCAGAATCAGGTGTTGTTAGACGTGATGATTATTGCTGACGAGGCGGATCGGCAACTCACAGAAACCGTGCGTAGCTTTATGACGGCGCAGCAGGCCGCAGTGGCGTGAGCAAGACAAGTCGAGTGCTTAGTGCTCACGAAATATTAGTTGTGCCCTGTCCGACTTGCGGTGCAGATAAGAACATGCCTTGTAAACCCGCCAGCGGCCAGCGGCGCATACAGGCGCACCGAGAACGACAGTGGGCCGCATCCGACAAGCGCCTATGCGACGAAGGAAACCAAAAAACGAGAAAAGTATAATTGCCGTAATCAGATTACACTCAGAACCGGGCAACTGGTGACGGCCTGAGTGGCTCCTCAAGCATGTATCCACATCTCGGGCACGCGACTGTTCAGAGTGAAGTGAACACGAGGGAATGTGAGATGAGCGAAGGACGAGCAAGAGGGACTGGAACTGTGGCAACAACGTCCCGCACGTTTTAGGTCCTTGAGAATCCAATTCGGGAACACATGTCATTGCTGTTGACTGGATTAGGGCAGAACAGGCATTGTCTAGCCATGCCCTAGTATGGCTTATAGGTGTACGTGACATCCAGGGATTCATCACGCCCATTCCACCATGCGGAAAATGAGCAAAGAAAAAGCCCCGGTGATTCCGGTGCCATGCTGGTTTTACCTGCTTCTTGCGACATCTGACTACGTTATCCGATCTCGGACTTATCAAAGAACACACCCATTTCTAGCCAATATCCATGCGGGTCTGCGGAGCTTCATTGGATAATTCCACCTGAAGGCGAGGCGGCCATTTTTCACTCGCTGCTATGACACCACATTCGATAGCTCTAAACAAAACCAAGGACGCTGAGTCCGTAGTCGCTGTCAATCTTCTGCTGTCCCAGTAGCAACCCTGCTGCAATCGCATTG
>Ga0210402_10000309_pt1 | contig 55837 bp, 42 predicted proteins | sample IncBWC7MmetaG_FD_161055 | JGI IMG/M metagenome (GOLD analysis project Ga0210402, IMG submission 161055) | Forest soil microbial communities from Barre Woods Harvard Forest LTER site, Petersham, Massachusetts, United States - Inc-BW-C-7-M | ecosystem: Environmental > Terrestrial > Soil >... | reverse complement strand
ATTCGTATCATTCATCCAGTGCCGCTGACGCGGCACAATTTCAATGCACATCGCAACCAGAGGTGCTCGCAAAAAGCGCTCGCACCTCTGGCTACCCTCCTTTGCCGCTAACGCGGCAGCGGGCTAGCGTTAACGACGAATCAAGCGACAACCGACAACGCGCCGCAGGCGCTAAAGCAACGCCACATCCACCAGATTGTCGTAAAACGTCGCCCCGCGCCCGATGTCGGTCAGCGCCTGCGATGTCGTCTGATTCGCGTTTGCGCCGTCCGAGGTCAGCCTTCCCCACCACACGGACGGTGCGGAGACCACGCCGGGGCGGACGCGGTCGGTGATGACGGCGTCGGCGGTGAAGGTGCCGCGGTCGTTGTAGATCTTTACGCGGGCGCCATCGGCGATCGACCGCGCCTGGGCATCGTCGGCGTGAATCTCCAGCGTCGGTTTCCCCGCCGAGCGGCGGAGCGAGGCGACGTTGACGAAGGATGAGTTGAGGAACTCGTGCGCCGGCGGCGAGAGGAGCGCCAGCGGGAAGCGGCGTGCCAGTGCGGGATCGCGCTCTTCCGACTCGTACGGCGGCACGTAGCAGGGCAAGGCATCGAGGCCGAGTGCCGCCACCTGCTGCGACTCGATCTCGATCTTTCCGCTGGGCGTCTTCAACGCCATGCCGCGGCGGAACGGCAGATGCGGCGACGGCAGGTTGAGACGCACGGAGCCGTGCTCCTTCAACGCCTCCAGCGTGACGCCGTTCATGACCTCGCCGGTGCCGGTGAGCGCGGCGTGCATCAACGCAGCATCGCTTTCATAAAGCTCGGGGAAATCGAGATGCATGGCCGCGGCGATGCGGCGGAAGATCTCGCTGTTTGGCAGTGCCTCGCCGACCGGCTCGATCGACCGCCTGTTGTACATCGCGTAGAGATGGCCGTAGGCCTTGTGGAGATCATCGTGCTCGAGCTGCGTCGTCGCGGGCAGCAGGACGTCAGCGTAGTCGGCGGTGTCGGTCTGGAAATGCTCGAGGACGACGGTGAAGAGATCGTCGCGCCGCAGGCCCCGTAGCACGTTCTCGCGGTCGGGAGCGACCGAGCCGGGGTTGGCGTTGTAGACGATGAGCGCCTTGACCGGCGGATCATCGATCTCCGTCAGCGCCTCGCCGAGTCGCGTCATGTTGATCGTGCGCGCGGCGTGATTGCCGAGGTCCGTTCGCTCCAGCGCGGCGGTGTTGAAGGCAAAGGTGCCCGACGAGGAGAGCTGGTATCCGCCGCCGGCATCGTTCCAGGCGCCGGTCACGGCCGGCAGCAGGGAAATGGCACGCACCGCCGAGCCGCCGCCGGCGTGGCGCTGCAGGCCGTAGTTGAGGCGGATGAAGGTCGGCCGCGTCGTCCCGTAAAGGGTGCCGAGGCGCTCGATGGTCGCGACCGACAACCGGCAGATCGCGGCGACGCGTTCCGGCGCGTAGTCGCTGAGGACGCGCGCGCGGAGCTTCTCCCAGCCGATGGTCATCTCATCAAGATATTGACGATCTTCCAAATGATCCCTGAAGAGCACGTGCATCATCCCCAGCGCCAGCGCCGCATCGGTGCCGGGACGGATGGCGACGTGCTCGTCGGATACGGCGGCAGTCCTGGTCCGCAACGGATCGATGCAGATGACCGGCGCTCCTTTGGCGCGGGCCCTCCGGATGAACGGCCAGAGGTGCGGATTCGAGGTGAGGGTGTTCGTTCCCCACAGCAGGATCAGCCTGGCCTCGGGGACGCTCTCGGGATCGGTGCCCATCCGCGTTCCGTACGTCAGCATGAGCGCCTCGGCGCCTGCACTCGAGCAGATGGTCCGGTCGAGGAACGACGCTCCGATGCGACGGAAGAATCGCGAGGCCATTCCCTCGCCCTGCACCAGTCCCATCGTTCCCGCGTACGAATACGGCTGGATCGCCTGCGGCCCGTCGGGCGAGGCGATGATCGCGTGCAACCGCTCCGCGATGAGGGCCGTCGCTTCGTCCCATGTGGCCCGGCGAAACCGTCCCTCCCCTTTCGCACCAACGCGGATTTGGGGATAGGCCAGCCGGTCGGGATGGTAGGTCCGCTCCAGATACTTCGACACTTTCGTACAGAGAAACCCCTGTGTGAAGGGATGATCCGGATCGCCGTCGATGCGCGTGGCGCGCCCGTCGTCGTCGACGGTGACGAGCATCAGGCAGGTGTCAGGACAATCATGCGGGCAGACCGCGCGAATGACTTCGGGCATGGAAAGGAAGTTTACCCTGCGCGTAGACGCAGGTCTCCGGTGATACCGAACAAACGGTGCCCTTATTGCAACGCCCGCGCGTTGCCACCGGAGATCCTGACGGCATCGCTACGCTCCACGTCAGGATTCGGGTTTACACATGCTCCGCGCACCCTGAACATCGAACAACTCGATGTTCGATGTTCATGGTAGCGGAAACCCCAGCCCCTTCACCAGCTTCTTCGGCGCGATGGCCCGGTAGCTCTCCTCGATCCAGGCCTTGATCAGATCGAGCGACTTCTGATCCTTCAGATGCGCCGTGACCCAGCCGCTCTTGCCGAGGCCGTAGCCGGTCGGCTCTGTAAACGGGAGATCGACGGCCATGTCGCGCGACTGCGGCAGTTTCACGGAGATGGAGAAACCGTCATCGCCGGTGCCCATGAAAAGAAACGCCTTCCCTTTCACCTTGATCGCGCTGTGACCCCACGGAAACTCCTCGTAGGCCTCGGGGAAGCCAAGGGCGAAATCGCGAAGCTTCGACTCGATCGCGCCCCCCTTCGATTTCGCCATGTCAGGAGTCTACGTTCCGTCGGGCTGCCGCCAGCGTTTTCGGCGCGACGATGGCGAAGCTCGATGCAACCAGCGACGCAACCTCGTCCCACGAAATCGAAGGACCGTCGAGCCGAAAGCCCACCCAGCCGCGAGGTCCGATGTAGGCCGGCAGATAGAACTCCGACGGCCGCTCCCGCGCCAGATCGGCGTTCTCGCCAAGACGCGTCTTCACGCAGACCGCGACGATGCCATCACCGTGATGGTCATCGAGAAAGTAAGCGAACACCTTCTTGCGAACGCGGAACGTGGCATGCCACCCCTGCCGCTCGACCGTGGCCTCAGGGAACGAGAGACAGAGCTCGGTAAGCCGGCGAAGGGGATCCGCCTTGCTGGTCCCTGGCTTCGACATCGAGTGGCTACTTCTGCCGCTCCATCTCGCGAAGGATGTCCGACGCTTCGGCGCCGAGGACCTGGGCCAGAAGGATCACGGTGTCGAGCGTAGGAGAGTTGTCGCCCCGCTCGAGAAATCCGATGTAGGTGGGATTCATGCCCGCTTTGCGGCTGAGAGTGAGGAGCGTCCACTGCCGCTGCTCCCGCAGTCGGCGGATGATGGCGCCAAAGCTGGCGGCGTAACGGCTGGTCCTCAGACGTCGCGGCATGAAGGAAGGACGAGGATACGGGCCGGAAGGGCGCCGGGCAAGGTATTTCTGTGTCCATGGCTATGGTGAACACGAGCTGTGCTCCTGTTCAAACGTCCATGGCTAATGTGAACACGACCACGTATCGCTCTCAAGCGTCCATGGCTATTGTGAATACGACCTCGCGTCGTTCTCAAGTGTCCATGGCTAATGTGAATACGACCGCGCGTCGTTGTCAGGTGTCCATGGCCAATGTGAATACGACCGCGAATCGTTCTCAGGTGTCCATGGCTAAGGTGAATACGGCCGCGCATCGTTCCCAGGTGTCCATGGCTAAGGTGAATACGACCGCGCATCGCTCTCAGGTGTCCATGGCTAAGGTGATTGAGGTCCGGTATCCCTTGAGTCGCTCGTGGCTCAAGTGGCTAAGGGTGCGTCTCCCTTTCAAAGATCCATGGCTAAGGTGATTCCGAGGCCGAGTCTCTCGTCGGCGCTCCAGGTGCAGTACGTAGGGGATGCGCACCCATCAACGCTATCCGCACCGGCTCACGCGAGAGTTATCATTCCCGCAATTCCCTCAATCCGTCTCCCAGGAGGTCACGCGCGTGGCGATGAAAAAGAGTGCGCCCGATTCGACTACTGCGACTTTCCGTCGCGGGATGCGGGACCTCATCCGCCCATCGGCGTTCGTCATCGCACTGGCCATGCTCGTGACCGCCACCCTGTGGATGCACTTCCAGCCGGGAGTTCCCGATCCGTTGCGGCCCATCGAAGACTACTCCTGGCAATGGTGGCTCTATCCGATCGAGCAGAACGGCTTCATGCGCCTGCCGCTGGTGAGCAATGAGCCGGATAAGCTGTTCGTCCTTCGCAACTCGACGCATGCATGGGTGGGAGGCGGCCAGCACTCGTCGGTCCTCCTTCACACAGCCGATCGTGGCGAGACATGGGAAACCATTACGGTTGCTGCGACGCAGACGATCCAACCACCGATAATGTCGCTCGACGTCCGTTCGGGCGCTGTGCCCCTCGACCTCGTCGTCTCACCCAAGTCGTATGGAGGTCACACTCTAGCCCCACCAGTTGTGAACGCGACATCCACGAATACGCAAGAGAAATCGCCTGGTACCGTCGAGATCGTCGATTTCTACTTCACCGATCCATCCCACGGTTGGGTGCTCGATAAAGGCGGGGAGATTCTTGAGACTCACGACGGCGGAAAGAGCTGGACCAGCCAAAGGCTCCTGGGAACCGGCTATTTAGCGCTCGCCGGATCGGGATCGCGCCTCGTAGCTGGTGGACGAGGAATCGCTTCCTCGAGCACCGACGGCGGAGAGCAATGGCGCACCGCCGCATACACCACCTATACGAACGTCTCGATCACTGCCCTGAATATCGGTCCCGATGGACGCATCTGGGCCGGCGGCAACAACGGCGTCGTGTGGTGGTCGGATGATGCTTCGGACTGGGTATACGGAGGTGCGCACGGCCAGGGGCTGATCAATCGAATCTTTTTCGACGGACCACAGCATGGCTTCGTGGAAGGTGAGTACGGAATCATGGAAACATCCGACGGCTACCGAACGTGTAAACCCTTCGTTACTGTAAAGGAGGCGCACACTGTCGCCTTCTCCAAGAGCGAGCGCCTTGGCTTCGTCAGAACCGGCTCCGTCGTCATCAGTCTGCCAGGTGGCGCGCAGATCGAAGGTGAGGAGTTTTCACCTCAAATCCATGCACTCGAAACGTTCGCCGATCACAAACACGCGATCGTCCTCGGCGAGCACGGACAGATCTTCGTAACTTTCAATGGCCAGTCGCTGCAACGCGCCACAACTCCATATGGCGTCGTCCGCGCCCTTTACGCCGACGCGAATGCTGAACACATCTGGGCCGCCGGAACTGCGGGGACTCTTCTGGTCAGCGGCGATGGTGGCGCAATTTGGAAACCGAAAAAGAGTCTCGGTGCGAAGGACTTCCGTGGCATTACGTTCTCGGCAAACGGTACACGCGGGTGGGTGGCTGGAGATAACGGAGTCATCGTCCAGACCGACAACGGCGGCTCAAGCTGGAAACAAGTGCCTCCCGACGGACTGAGTATGTTAGGGTCGCAGGATGTCGTGGTCTCCTCGGACGATGGAATGCACGTAAGGGTCGCCTCGCATTCCCCCGAGTTCTTTAGGGAAACCTTGGACGGAGGAACCACGTGGGCCCTTCGTGCTTCGGTGTTTACCTCACGCGCGGCTTTCCCGAGAGTCGACGATGTGTGGTCCGCTTTGCCGGAGCTAAACTCCTTTTCACGATTCCAACGCTTTATTCACGGTGCACTCGTCGCGTCGGCCTTGATTACCACCCGAATTACTTCAATCGCCGCTACTGGCGAGAACGGCTGGGCGCGCGACACATCTTTCCCAAAGTACCGCAGCATCGACGGCGGCCGTACCTGGCAGCCGACCAACGCGCCGCAGGATGTGAAAATCAGCGATGTCCGCTTCCTCGATGCCAATCACGGCTTCGCGGAAACGGAGGACGGCGAGAAGTTCGAGACTAGCAACGGCGGCACGTTCTGGCAGCCGATCCTCACCGACCCGAGCTCGTGGAGCGTACGACCACTCATCGCAAACAGGGACGGGAAGCGCATGTGGACCTCTTCAGTCGACGGCGTGCCGCTGCGCAGCACGGACGGCGGGAAAACCTGGCTCGCACCGAAATACCGCCGGTTCCCCGCTCCCTGGTACTACCTCACGTTCGCTCCGATCGCAGTCCTGCTGTTTGTATCGATGAGAAAGCCGGCACCGTTCGTCCGCGCGGAGAGCTCGATCGAAGACGTGCCGTGGAACGACCGGCCACTGACCGAGCCGGGAGGAGATCGTCTCGACTACGGGCCGCTTGCTGCCGGCATCGCACGCTTCTTCGGCAACCCCGGAACCGAGCCGCCGCTGACCATCGCCATCACCGGCCCGTGGGGCTCGGGGAAGAGCTCTTTGATGAACCTGGTCGCCAATGCCGTGAAGCGCTACGAATACCGGCCCGTCTGGTTCAACGCCTGGCACTACCAGAGTGAGGAGTTCCTGCTACCGGCGGTGTTGGAGAGCTTGCGCACCGAGGCAGTGCCGCGTTCTTGGACGTTGCATGGTCTGCAGTTCCGGATGCGGTTGCTCGTGCTCCGAGGGATGAAGAACTGGCTTCCTGCGCTGGTGATCATGGCTGTCCTCGTGACAACGGCGGCCTACTTCATGCGCGACCACGACGCCTTCCGCCAGCTCGTGGAAAACTTCCGGAGCCTCGGCACCGAGAAGAGCGACAAGTTCTTCCAGTCGGCCGGTCTGCTGATCAGCAGCCTCCTCTCGATCATCATCGTGTTCCGCTCGCTCAATGCCTTCGGCGTCAGCGGAACGAAGGTCGCCGCGCTGCTGTCGGGAAGTGTGCGCCTAGCGGACGCGGGCGGACAGACCGGCTTCCGCCATCGTTTCGCTCGAGCGTTCGGCGAGGTGACGCGGGCGCTGGGCAGGAACCGGCTGGTCCTTTTCATCGACGATCTCGACCGCTGCCGCCCGGACCATGTCCTTTCAGTGCTCGAGTGCATCAACTTCCTCGTCACCTCGGGCGACTGTTTCATCATCGCCGGCATGGACCGGCCGCGCGTCGAGCGATGCGTGGCCATGCGCTTCGAGGAGGAGTCGAAGAACATCGGCGCAGATGAAAATGCCGATGGAGAGAACGATCCGGTGACACCGGTACGTTACGCACAGCTCTATCTCGAAAAACTGATCAACATCGAAGTGCCGGTGCCGCTTGCTGCCTCCTCACGCTCTCGCGAGCTGTTCGCAGGCGACCAGAAAGAGGCCGGCGATGAGCGGGTGCGCGCCACGGTGTTCGGTGAGCGGCTCATTTCTTTCGGACAGGCTGCGATCCCCTGGGTGGTAGGCGCGGCTGTCCTGGCCGGCGCGGCGTACCTCGGGTATACGGTTCTTCCCGATCGCTATCCACAGCAGCGGCCGGCGCAAACGATCGTGGTCACCGCGCCAGCAGCGGCACCGAAGAGCCCCGTGGCAAGTACACCGGCCGGCGCCCCGTCTCAGCCTTCGCCAGAGAAACAGTCAGACGTTGAGCGTCCCACACGATTCGTACGGCCGATCCTGGCCAGTCGTCGCGAGGTGCTGCCGATCATCGGCATCGTCCTCATCGTGATCGGCGGGATTGTCCGCCTCTCGATCGAGCGCGCGAAGCTCGAGCAGGACTCGAAGGACTTCCGCACCGCGCTGCGACAGTGGCATCCATTGCTTTACGCGGCGAATGCGACGCCGCGCTCGATGAAACGATGTGTGAACCGCGTCCGCTACTACGCCATGAGACAACGGACGAACCCCTTGCCGCTAACGCTCCCGGAACGCCTCGTGGGGCTGATACACAGACTGCGCCGCCTTGCCCCATTACAGGACGATGCGCCTCTCGCAATCCCCGAGAACGTCCTCGTGCCAGTTAGCGTGGTCCAGCACGTTTATCCGGAGTGGCTGGAAGATGACGCGTTCTGGCGCGGTCCAGCAGCGTACGTCGAAGCACACAACCCGCCCGCCGAGCTGGCGGATGGTGTCGACGCACTGCGGGAGTACGGATCGATCGAGGGCTACCGCTCCGTCTTCAGGCACATCTCGGCCGGCATCCACGTTGCCGGAGCGGCGGACGGGAGGAGAATCGTGGATCCAGTTTCCGGCACCGCGAGTTGAAAAGGCACAGACAAGAGTGTCTGTGCCATGCCACATCGGCTGCTGGTTTGCTAGGCAAGCGCGGTGATCGACGACATCTCTGTCGCCCGCTGAAGCGGACTCGGAACAATTTGATGCCCGCGTTTCCCCCGACTGAAGCCGGGGGCTACGACCTTAAGCCAGCTTCGCCGGCTAAAATCACCAGCCGCCGACTCGACACTCTCTTCCGGGGCGCTGTCGTAAGTCAGTGAACCGCGACGGAAGCCGGCGCCCCCGTCAGTTGCCGCAGTTGCGTCCCATCCGCGTTCATCGTCCACACCTCCATCCGCCCGCTGCGGTTGCTCTGGAAGGCCAGCCGTTTTCCGTCCGGAAACCAGACCGGCAACTCGTCTTCGAACGTTGTCTCATGAGCGGCGAGTTTGTGGGCGGTGCCGCTGGGATAGTCGATGATCCAGACGTGCCCCGGGCCATCTTTTTTTGTTGTTTGAATGGCCAGACGGCGGCCGTCCGGGGACCATGCCGGGCATTGTCCTTGACCCTCGGAAGCGTCGATGTGCGTCAGTTGCCGCGGGTGCGCGCCGTCCGCGTCCATGATGTAGATATGCAGGATGCCGCCAGCGTCTCTCCCGGTATAGGCGATCGCTTTTCCGTCGGGCGACCACTTCGGATTCCAGGCCACCGAGGAGCCATCGGTGAGCTGCTTCGGATGCGATCCGTCGAGATCCGTCAGCAGCAACGTCACCTCGGTCCACGTCCCGCGGGCGACGAAGACGCGGGTTCCGCCGCGATTGAGACCGACCACCCGTCCCGGGACTGTGCCGATCATCGTCTGGTTGCTGCCGTCGGCGTCGATCGAGTCGATGCGGCTGCCGTCCTTTCCGGACACGGCAAAGCGGATACGTTTGCTGTCCGGGGACCAATACGGCGCCGACTCCTGCTCCTCGGTATGCGTGAGGCGTATGACGTTCGTCCCATCCGACCGCATCACATACACATCAGGCTGGCCGTCACGATTCGAGAGAAATGCGATCTTCGATCCGTCCGGAGAAACGACCGGAGACTGATTCTCGATCACCGGCTCCGGTGCGGCAGCGACTGCCAGTGCCAACAGAATTGCCGGGCCGATCATCGCTGAATGATACGTATTGCTGAGTTGCAGGTTACTGGGTTGCAGGGCTGATTGGTGAACAGCGGCCAAGCAACTCAGTAACCCAGCAACCCAGCAACTCTCCAACCCAGCTACAATCCCGCCATGCCAGTCATCACTTGCCCCGACTGCGGCCGCGATGTCTCCACGCTTGCCACCTCCTGTCCGCATTGCGGGCACCCGTTCGCTCCCGGTTCCGCGGCCATGGCCGTTCCGGCCGCGGTACCGATGGCAGAGGAGACGTTGTGGAAAGGATCGCCATCGTGGCGCGTGCTCATCGGGAAGGTGGTGGCGATGATCCTGGCCCTAATCGTGATCCCTGCCGTGGCCATTTTCGCCGCATCCCAAACGGCGGACCTGGAGATGAGCAGCCGCATCACGAAGATCGGCTGGTTGCTTGCGGCGGTCATCGCCCTCTGGCAGCTCATCGCATTTCTCATCGCCATGCTGCGGCTGCAGAGCACCCACTACACGGTCACCAACCAGCGCATCCTGATCGAGCAGGGGATGCTCTCGAAGAGCGTGAGCGAGATCGATCTCCGCTCCCTCGACGACACCCAATTCTTCCAGCCCTTCACCGAACGCCTCCTCGGCATCGGCAACGTGACCCTCGTCTCGTCCGACAAGGCGCTCCCCGTGACCGTCCTGCGCGGCGTCCACAACCCGCGCAACGTCCGCGAGACCATCCGCGCGGCCGCGTATCAGGTGAGCCAGCGGCAGTTGTTCACGCGGGCGACGTAGAGGAGCAGTGGATTAGTCGATCAGTAGATTAGGAACATCGCCCCTCTGGTTTACTGATCCACTAATCTACTAATCCACCGCCTCCCTGGAAAACCGCCCCTCCCTGTCCCTCCTTACATTCTCAGGAGGCTGTGATGACGACCTATCCACCTGTCAAATGGATTGCCCCGGACGGCGGCGACCGTCCTTCGTTTTCGCGTGATGGCTCGGAAGTGGTGTATCAGATCGGCAATGACCTGCTGATCATCGGATCGAACGGCGGGACGCCGCGCCTGTTGCTGGCCGGGACCGAGACTCTGGTCCCCTCGCGGGCAGACTGGTCGTGGAGTCCCTGCACGATCGCTTTCGGCGGCCAGAATAAGAACGACAACGTCAGCACGATCTGGCTGATCGAGAGCGACGGAACGAACCTTCGCCAGTTGCCCAACCACGGCACGCTGACGCACTCGACCTACCCCTCGTGGTATGAGGACCTGCAGTCGATCGTGGTCGTCGATTCAGGCAACCGGCATTTTCACGCGCTCTGGCGGCTGACCGTCGACGGAAGCGCCGATCCGGTGCAGCTCACCTCGATGGACAACTTCTGTGCCGGACGGCCGACGGCCGCGCCGGGAGGGACCAACGCCCCCGTGGCGTTCGCGGGAACCATCGGACCGTACAACGAGGATTTCAATCAAATCTGGACCGTAAAGCCTCCGTCACTCGGCGCGACCCAGCTCAATCCGCAACAGGGGCGTTCGCCGAACTGGTCGCCGGACGGACAATGGATTCTCTACGAGTCGAACCGGCTCACCGGCCCGAACGGCAACTACCAGCTCTTCATCGCCGAGGCCCCGAGTGCGGCGATTGCGGCGATGGAGCCGGTGCCGGTAACCGACCCGGCCATCCCCGTCCAGCACGGCGAATGGTCGCGCCAGCAGGACCGCATCGTCTTCGAGCGCGGGAACGGCCAGGCCCTGGGCGTAATCGACGTGCCGGAGCGGTTCCGGAGTTGATGGCGGACGACGGGCGGTGATTGATTGCCCGCGCGATCAATCACCGCTTCCTGCACGTCTCCGCATCGAACGTCTGCCACGTACCCTCGATCTCGGCCTCGGTGGTGTGTCGGATCTCTGTCGCGCTTTTCTTCACGAACGTATTGCGCGACGGGATGGTCATACCTCCGGCGTGCATCGGGCCGCTCCAGACGATGGTGTCGCCTTCCCATCCCGTCGATTCAACCGTGCTGTGGCCTCCGCCGTTGTCGACCGCGTAGCCGGTGAGCTTCTGTGTTCCTTCGTCATAGCCCCAATGGACCGTCCCCTCCGCAGGATGAGGATTCCGGGCGCTCTTCTCTTCCTTGTAATCGATCGCCAGCCAGTATCCGCGGAGCGCCCAGACGACATGGATCGTGGCCCTGGTGGCATGCTCCGGTCCCCACGCCGAGGCGAACGCCTTGCCACTGCACCGCCAGGTGCCGGTGAAGGACTTCAGATCGGCAAGCCTCGGTGACGGTTTCGGCTGGGCGAAGGCGGGAGTGACGACGAGGGCGGCGACGATGAGGAACCGCAGCTTGATCATGACATCCTCCATCGCTCGATATCATACGTCGTGACGGAAATGGTGGTTGCCGTCACGAACCTCGTCTCCTTGCAAGGATTTTGTCAGCCTCTTCCCACCGCCGTTCCACGTGCTCCCGCCGCTGCTAGAGTCAGCGGACGTGATCCCCTTCGACCGATCCAACGCCGGCACGCTGGTCCTTCTAGGCCTGCTGGTCACGGCCATGGTGCTCACCGCCGGCCTCACCTTCGAGGCCGTGAGCGCCGAGCGCGCCCACCGCGCGGCGGTGCAGCGGGCCCTTCGCGATGATGCCTCCGTCCTCGGGGACGATCTCCTGCGCCGCACGGTCTTTGAATTCGAGATGTTCGCCTCGACACCGCTGCAGCGCGCAATCGCCAGGCACCTGCTCGACTACAACCTCCTCCCGTCCATCGACGGCCTGGCCTCGGATGACCAGGTATCGGACGTTGCCTTCGTCATCGACCGCATCTTCCTCGTCGACGCAGACCACGGCACGGTCACTCCGCCGCTTCCGGAGCCGCTTCGAACCTGGGCACTGCAGACGTTCCCTGCCATCGTCCGCAAGCGCTACGCGGACGGCGATCAGGCCACGCTCCGCGTCACCCTGAACGACGGCGAGCACCTCCTCGTCTATGGCACCGCCCAACTCACGCAGGGCCGGATCTTCGCCTTCACTGTTCATGAATCGGCTCTCGGTACGCTCGCCGCCCGCGCCTTTTCCCGCCGCTCCGTCTTTCCCGGCGTCCTCGGCGGCGGCCACCTCACCAACGCCGACGTCTTCATCCGCATGGCGCGCGGCCGTCAGGAGATCTTCCGCACGGCTGGGACATTCGACGAAGCGTTCGGCGTGACGATGCCACCTCATGATGACTACGGCGACGCCGTCCGCGGACTGACCGTGCAGTGCTCCTTCGCACCGCGGGCCATCCCCGCACTCATCCCCGGCGGCCTCCCCCGCTCGCGCCTGCCGCTGCTCATCGTCATGCTGCTGACGAGCTCCCTGGTGCTCGGCGCGGCCTTCATCGTCCTGCGCCGCGAACGGCAACTGGCCCACATCCGCTCCGACTTCGTCTCCGGCGTTTCCCACGAGCTGCGCACGCCGCTCACGCAGATCCGGATGTTCTCCGAGACCCTGCTCCTCGACCGCGTCCGGTCGGCCGATGAGCGACAGCGCTCGCTGCGCATCATCAGCGAGGAGTCCCAACGGCTGACCAACCTCGTCGACAACGTGCTCTTCCTCTCGCGCGGCCCGCACGCGAACATCCCGCCGGCGATCGACGACTGCGACATGGAAGCGCTCGTCGCCGACGCGGTCGACGCTTTCGCGCCGCTGGCGATGCGGCGCGATGTGGTCATCACCGTCGATACGCCGCCGCGCCTTCACGCCCGCGTCGACGGCGAAGCCTGGAAGCAGGTGCTGACGAACATGCTCGACAACGCCGTCAAGTACGGACCGCCGGGACAGACGGTGCATGTGCGCTTGTCTGCGCAGAAGACGATGATCCGGCTCGAAGTGGAAGACGAAGGGCCGGGCGTGCCGGCCGGCGAGCGCGAATCGATCTGGCTGCGATTCCATCGGCTCGATCGCGACCGAGGCACACACAAGTCTGGCAGCGGCATCGGCCTGGCCATCGTCCGCGAGATCATCGCCGGCCACGGCGGGCGCTGCTGGGTCGAGAACGCGGACGGCGGCGGTGCACGCTTCGTCGTCGAAGCGCCGATCGATGCTTCGGAGGCGATCGCATGAAACGGATCCTGATCGTCGAAGACAACGCCGAGCTGGCCTTCGGACTGCGCAACAACCTGGAGATCGAAGGCTACGCCATCGACGTCGCCACCGACGGCCAGGCCGGTCTCGACGCCGCCCTGCAGTCGCCCCCCGATCTGATGATCCTCGACTTCATGCTCCCGAAGCTCGACGGCTTCCGCGTCCTCCGCAGCATCCGCGACGCCGGCCTGACCCTGCCGATCCTCATCCTCACCGCCAAGGGCGACGAGTCCGAAAAGGTGCGCGGCCTGAAGATGGGCGCCGACGACTACGTCACCAAACCCTTCGCCCTGCTGGAGCTGCTGGCCCGAGTGGAAGCCGTCCTCCGCCGCGGCGCCCCGGCCGTCGAACGCCGTATCGGCAGCTTCGGCGACGTGATCGTCGACTTCGCCAGCCGCACGGTAACCAAGCGCGGCGAAGCGGTCTCCCTCTCGCGCAAAGAGTTCGACCTCCTCGCCGCGCTACTCGAAAAGGAGAACGTCGTCGTCCCCCGCCTCGACCTGATGCGCGCCGTCTGGGGCTACGCAGATTCGGTGATCACGAGGACGATCGATACGCACATCGCGGAGTTGCGAAGGAAGCTGGAAGACAATCCCCGGATGCCGGAGCACATATTGACGGCGCCCACGATTGGGTATCGGTTGAAGAGGGGGTAAGAGGAAGAGGGGTCGCTTGCGGTTGGGAGGTTAGAGCAGCAGTGAACTCTTCGTTTCCAATTACGGTTCCGCTTCAAGGCCCTCATTGCTTTTCTCTGTCCGTAGCCTCTCGATCGCAGCGGCCACGTCATCCTCCCACGACAGTTTTTCATCTTTGGCGGGATCGTAATGCGGCAAGTCAGGGATCTCCACGTCAAGCTGTTCGAGCAGGCCGCGGGCTTTGTTCAATTCGTAGCGGTGGACAAAGGGCTCGCCGTCAGCCCAAGCCCATTTGTACGCTGCGAGTGCGTGATTCTTTGCCTGATCGGAGTCGCCGATGGCGAGCCACAGGGCGGCGAGGTCGCCGTGCGCGGGATTTCTGGCTCTGCTCAACTGTTCGGCTTCCTGCCCAGGAATGGCGAGCCGGCCGAGTTGGAAGTTGGCTAGGGCGAGTTGAGTTTCCGCTATTTCGTCGATCTGCTCGACATCGTGCGCCATCCGCACAGCTTCATTCAAGCTCGCAGCGGCGGGTTCCCACTGGCACTGCTCAAGTTGCCACGTTCCTCTAAGGCGTTCGAGCAACCGAATCGCCGCGCGATTCCTGCCTGCCTTGGCCAGAACCTCTGCTTGGTTCAGTGGCCCTTCGCTTAATTTCCCCCGAGCAAACAGGAAACGCGCGAATTCCAGTTCTGCAAAGCCAGGTCGGTATCTTGTTCGTGTCCAATGTCGGCCCATTGAGTCAAGCAGTATCCACATCTCCTTTGCATCCGACCATAGCCCGATTCTAGTGAGCTGTCTGAAACGATAGAGTCGAGCCATAAATAGATCCTCCTGATCGTCCAATAGCGTGGCAAGCTCGAAAGCGATCAGAATGCAACGTCCTTCTGCAGCAATGCGGTTTTGCGCCAGTAACGGATAGGAGACATTGAACACTCTGCTAGCCAGTGCGGAGAAATTTTTCTGCCTTACACCTGCCTGAATAGAAACGGCATACGCCGCTATGGCTTCTTCCGTCTCTCCTATTTCGTCCAAAGCATACGCCGCGTCATTTGTTAATTTTGCAGCATCACTTTCAAGAAGGCCACTTGGTAAGGCGCCCCAGCCGTCGGGAAAGAATGGGCGGAGCAAAGAAAGGACACTAGGGAAGGCCTCGAGATTAAAAAACAGGGCATTCGACAAGTCACCCCAATAGGTATAAAAGGCTTCTTGAATGCGGCTCATCTGGAGCAGTGTACGGGTGACGTGAAGGCCGTCGCGAAGATCGTCTATAGTCTCTGCCTCGTCGTATGGGCTATGTCCTAGCTGAGTGAAGTGATCTACGACGCGCTGGCCATATCGCTCCCGTTCCTCCTGCCTGAGACCGCCGGCTGCGATCCCTCGCACCACTGGATGAAGGTCGTAGCGCTTAACCTGAGCGTCGTACTGCAATAAGCCACGGCGTTCCATGTCGAGCACGGTTTTCTTCAACTCATGAGGTGCTGCGATAAACGCTGCTGACTGATGCCGAGCGGCAATTGCCTGTTCATATTCCGCTCGGCGTTGAAGGTCAGTCTGATAAGCCCGCTGGGCTTGAGCCTTCTCGTCGTCAGACATGCCTTCCCACCGCCAACTGTCCTGCGGTTTTCCCGGTACATCCACTTCGTCTGGTTCGGGAGGAAGGTGGGGATTGAAGGCGCTGAGCGTGGCGTAATCGACTGCTTCTGACAGCAGGGCCAGCGTCGAAAGAAGCTGCCGCCCTTTCGGCGGCAGGGCATCGAGTGCGGCGCGAAGGATATGGTTTCGCTTCTGCACAAGATTGAGATCGTTGAGGTTGAGTGCCGCGCCTCCGTCACGATCAGCCGACCATGAGTCAAAATTTCCGCGGTCGGCAAGGTAATCGTTGATAAGGCCCGCCAGTACCCCAGTCACGAGCGGGTGGCAGTCGCAATGGCTCTTTAGGTAGTTCTGAATGTCCTGCGAAGTGCCGGTGATACCACACGAGCGCAGAAGTGCCTCGGCGTCGGCAGGGCGGAGGCCGGGGAGTCGTTCGTGAAGTACGCCGGAAATCGGCTGGTTAGCGGAGTTGAGAAGGACACGGGGAACGAGACGGGACGTGAGTAGGAGCTTAGATGGAGCCGCTGAGGCGAGGGCGCGTAGAAGGTCGTCGTCCTCTGGCCGGATGGCCGCGCAGGGATCACGCTGGGCGATCTTGTCGGTGGTGCCCGCCTCCTCGTCGGCAAGCCGCGCGGCATCGAAACGGTGATAGGCGACGAGCACGCGTTCAAGCCCGTCTAGGACGATCAGCCAACGTCGCGCCCGAAGCTGGTGGAGGAGTAGTTCGCTCAGCTCGAGCGTCTTCTTCTTTCGAAACGCTTCGAGCGGTCGTTCAGTGATATAGGCGAGCGCCCGCTGGCAGAAATCGGCCATCACGGCGCCCTTTTCATAGAACGAATACCAGAAACGTCCTGCCCAATCATCGCGGACTGCCATGGCGTGTTGGGTCGTCCACTCCCAAGTGAGCATGCTCTTGCCAGCGCCTCCGATGGCTTCGAACAGGAGTACCGGGTGTGGGTCGGCGGCCGCGGCCCAGTCGCTCAATGTTTCGAGCTGCGCCTCACGTCCAACGAACTTGTGTGATCCGATATACGGCGGCTCGGCATAGAAAGCCGGAGGCATCGGGATAGGGTCGGATTCGCCTGTATTGGCGACTTCTCGGCGCTCAGCTGTCGACTCAGCCGGCTGATCGAGATAGCGGCGAAGTTCAGCGACTGATTGCATCGCCACCACTTCGAACTCGTGAAGGCTATTGAAAACCTTGTAGACGCGATGAACAGCAGAGTCGGATTTCATAAGCTTCGCGTTCTCGCGGAACGCCGCAAGCTTCGTGATCTTGTCCGGTTCGATCTCGACATCACCCTTCTTCACATCATGGCCGTCTCCCATGATGAAAAGGAGCACCGGACGACCGAGCCGTCGCGCTTCGTTGAATTCGAGCTCCGTCACGGAAAGTCCCTTCGGGTTCCGCTTGGGGCACTCCGGAATCTGGCCGTACTTGTGACTGATGACACCGATGTACGCCGCGGCGTCACGCACCATCTGGAGGGACGAGTCTATGAGATCGATCGCAGGCAGCGCCGAGTCGTTCTCCATCGCCACAGCCTTCAACTTCTGCTTGTCGATCGCCTTGATCAATGCCTCTCGATGCTGGACGAGATCCGTAAACGTGCTGGAGACCATCACTCCTTTGTAGGCTACAGGCTCAGAGCGTTTGTCGTTCGTCATGACGATCTCGGCACTCGAATAGTTGGGAAGGACCGCGATCAGTATCCTCGATTGACGTCCATCCGGCAATGGTCCGAGGCAGTCGAGTGCTCTCCGGACAAAATCCTCACATAACCCTCACTCCCCGATAACCGCCGATCTGATGCCGAACGGTACCCTCGCCACACAATGAAGACCCTGACGATCGCGCTCACGCTCGCCCTCTCTCTGACGACTCTCTCAGCGCAGAACCTGACGACGACACCGGTGCTCGTCGTCCCCGGCTTGCGAAAGTCGCAGGCGTCGCCGGGTCGTTCTTTCATACCTCGTTGTGGATGACCAATCCGAACGACACGCCGATCGTTGTGCGGTTGCGCTTCGTTCCCGGAGCGGGATTCACGAGCGCGGGGGCGGTCGATACCAATCCGATCACGATCGCGCCACACACAATGATGACGTTCGATGACCTCCTGACTGACGCCTTTCACGCCACCGCCAACACCGGCGGCGTGGCCATCGTCGAAGCGGATGACACGGCAGCCATCCCGATCGTCACGGCGCGAACCTTTAACGACACGTCCGGCGGTACCTTCGGCCAGTTCATCCAGGCCATGCCGATCCCATCGACGCCGACGGGCGAGTCTTGGATCGACGGACTGGCCGGTGATTCCGCGAGCCGGACGAATGTCGGCATCGTGAACTTCGGTGCGAGCGCTCTGACAGCCACGCTCTCGCTATTCAATCCCGCCGGTGTGAAGATCGGAAACGACATTCAGGCAACGGCGCCTGCGCACTCCTCGATTCAGATCGGTGCCATATAGGCCGCCGCGGGCCTCGGCAACGTGCCGCAGTTCAGCGTGCGCGCCACGGGCAGCGGCACCTACGCCATGTACGCCTCGAAACTCGACAACATCACCTCCGATCCGATCTTCATCACCGCGCTTCCGGCGAGGACGACCCAATGGATCGACGGCGTCGGTTCCCTGCCGGGCGCCGGCGGCACCTTCTTCCCTTCCTCGCTGTCGCTGTCCAATCACCAAAGCACTACCGCGCACGTGCACATCATCCTCATGATCAGCGGACAGACGACGCCGTTCCAGAATACCGACCTCGTGCTGGGACCGGGCGAATCGCGTTTCTACGGCAATGTGATCGGCGACCTGTTCAACAACAACAATACCGAGGGAACGTTGATGCTGACGAGCGACAACCCCGTCACAGCCTGGGCACGCACCTACAACGACCGCGGAGTGCTCGGCACCCTTGGCCAGTTCATCCCGTCGTTCGGATCGGATGACCTGATCGGAGCGAATGGCGTCATCCTCCAGGGTCTCAGCGAGAACGACAAGTTCCGCACGAATGCCGGCTTCGTCAACGTTGGACGTGTGGACGCCGTCGTCATCGCTCTGGCCTGGGGCAGCACGCAGCTCCTTCCGGATCTGAACCTCTACCTGGTCCGGCCCGGCCAGCCTGTCTTCATCGAACGCATCCTCGCCGACCTCGGCGTCGCTCCCCAGACGAACGCCTACCTGCAACTGGCCACCACCCCCTCCGACCTCGTCTACGCCTGGGCAAGCTACATCGACAACAAGTCGACCGATCAGACCTTCATCCGGCCGATCCGGATCGAGGGACAGTAGCCTTCGCGGCTTCGCGGCTTCGCGTGAGATCGGATTTCACGCGAAGACGCGAAGGCGCGAAGTGGAAGGCGAAGAGACCGTCCTCCTATACTTCCTGCGTGCCGACGGCGCTCCTGCTCTACCTGACTGTTGCCGTCGTCACGCTTCTGGTCTGGAGACGTTGGGTCACGCCGCTCTCCCGTGGCGCGGCGCTGGTGCTGATCCTCCTGCCGTTCCTCTTCGTCGGGCCGGCGCTGGTGACCAACCGCGTCTACGGCGGCTACGACATCCTCTTTCTCAGCCAGCCGTTCAGCGACTACGCCAAGGAATACGGATTCACCACCGCGCACAACGGACTGCTCGTCGACCATGTGCTGCAGATGGTGCCGTGGCAGCAGATGGTGCGGGAATCGTTCGCACAGCACCAGTGGCCGCTCTGGAACCCGGCCATGAATTCCGGCGAAGTGCTCGCCGCCAGCATGCAGGCGGCGCCGCTCAATCCGCTGAACCTGATCGCGCTGCTGCTCTCGCTCGGCCTGGCCGCGACCTTCACCGCGGCGATGATCTTCTTCCTGGCCGCGCTCTTCACCTTCGCCTTGGCCCGCGAGCTCGAATGCAGTGAAGAGGCGTCGCTCGTCGCCGCGGCCGCCTTCTCGCTCTGCAGCGCCATGGCCTTCTTCGGGACCTGGCCCCATGGGCGAAGCTGGACTGTGCTGCCGTTCGTGCTGCTGGCCGTGCGCCGCGTCGTGCGCGGCCGCGACATGGCCGCCTTTTCGCTGCTGACGATTTCGTTCGTGCTGCTGATCGTCTTCGGCCATCCGGAGACGATGCTGCACGTCGCCGCCATCGGCATGCTTTACGGCGTCTTTGAGCTCATTCCCGTGTGGCGCGAATGGCAGCGGCCGACGGCCATCGCCCTCGCCGCCGGCGGGATAGCATTGCTCCTGACCGCTGTCTCGCTGATGCCGTTTCTGGCCGCGCTCCCCTACTCCTTCGACTACCTCATCCGCCAGACCCCGCCTCCGCCCGCCGCCGCGCACGAGATCTGGAAGGCCGTTCGGGCCACGTTCATCCCCTACTACGGCGGCGCGTCGTGGCATACGCCGACCGGCGAGTTGGACTTCGGACTGGCACGGGTCGGAAGCGTGACGCTGGCCCTGGCCTTGATTGCCGGTCTCCGACTCTGGCGCCGCCGCGAGGTCCAGTTCTTCGGCGGACTCTGCGTCATCGCGCTCCTCGCCAGTTGGAAAGCACCGCCTGTCGACGGGCTGCTGCGGGAGCTCCCACTCTTCAAGATCGCCGTGAACGACCGGCTCGGCTTCGCCGCCGCGCTGACGTTCTCGCTTCTGGCATCGATGGCATTCGACGCCTTCACGCGCCGCGACCGGCGCATCGTTCTTCTTGTAACAGCAATGCTGGCGATCGCCACCGCCTCGTTCTGGCGGATGCAGATCTTGCTCGGCGTCGATCCGAAACTGCTCATCGCCGGCGCCGCCGCGGAGCTGATCGGCCTGGCACTTCTCTTCACCGCGCTCGGCGCATCGTCACGCCGCGTAGCAGTGATCGTGATCGTCGCCGCCATCGCCGGACAACGTTTCGTCGAGGACAGCAACATCCATCCAGTGATCCCGCAACGGATGTTCTACCCCTCCGTTCCGCTCATCGCCGCCATCCGCCGCGATCCGCTCTACCGCTTCACCGCGATCGGCAACATGGTCATACCGAACGTGGCCGGCATGTACGGCCTGGAGGACGTCCGCGGCTACTCGGCCATGACCTACTACCCCTACGTGGAGACGATGAAGCTGTGGTGTCCCGATCAGAAGCGGACCTACCACGACATCACCGATCTCTCTCTCCCCTTCCTCTCCTTCCTCGGCGTCCGCCACGCCATCACGCCGCGCACGATGGACCCGCCCGCCGGCTGGCGCCTCGTCGCCGACGACCGCACCTCTCGCCTGATCGAAAACACCCACGCCCTCCCCCGCGTCTTCGTCCCCCGCCGCATCCGCTTCATCGACAGCGACCCGCGGACGCTCGAGGAAATGTCCGCCGCCACCGACTTCGCCGACGAAGCGTGGATACTCACCCACGACGTCCCGCCGCAACTGATCGACAACGGCAACGCCGTCCTCCACACCCAGCGCGTCGGCTCCCGCTACGAGATCGACGCCGATGTCCACGCCCCAGCCCGCATCGTCATCACCGAAACTGGGTGGCCCGGCTGGCGCGCCTACATCGACGGCCGCCGCGTCAAGCTCGACCAAGCCAACCGCGCCTTCCTCTCGGTGTACCTCCCCGTCGGCCGCCATCACCTGCAAGTCGTCTATCTGCCGGACGCGTTCGTGCGCGGACGGGTGATCTCGCTGGGGACGCTGGCGTTGCTGGTGGTCGGCGTAGGTGTGCGGAGATGGCGAAAAGGCCAAAGGCTTTAAACCACAGAGACACTGAGATCACAGAGGCTCGTATTTCTCTGTGTTCTCAGTGTCTCTGTGGTTAAAGCCTTTTCGGACGTTAGACTGCCATCGTGTCCGCCATCTACGAGGAATTCGAGCGGGAGTTGGGGCGGCTGCGCGTGCTCTATGCGAACACACCGCACGAGGAGCTGATGCGCCTCTTTCTGCTGGCGCTGGAGCGCGAGGAGATCGTCTCCATCGCCTATCGCGAGACGACAATCGTCGAGCGGCTGGCGCGCATGCCGATCGATGACGGCGTCCGCGAGCTGGTCCGCCACGCACTGGTGTGGGCTTGGAAAGACGAGGAGATGCACACCATCTACATCCGCGGTGCCATCCTCCGAGGAGGGAGCCTGGCGGCGCGGGGGAGAGCGTATGTCCGTCAGTTCGCGGGAGCGGTCGGCGGATGGGCATCGTCGGTCCGTCAAAACGCCCGCTGGCGCGATGCTCCTCTGTCGCGCTTCGCCGCGACCGCCATCACCACAGCCGGCACGCTCACGGGGCAGGTGCCCCGCGGCGTCCGCGAAGCGCTCAACTACGGTCCCTTCCGCAGTTTCTGCGAATACAACGTCGACGCCGAGAAGACCGCCGCACGCTGCTGGGGCCGCATTTGTGAGCTCACCGCCGCCGACGATTCCTTCCCTTCCTCGCTGCTCGCCGACTTCCGGCGCATCACCGACGACGAAATCCGTCATCAGCAGATCTTCGAGGTGCTCTTCGCCGCCCTGGACGACGACGATGGCCTCGCGCCGGAGGAGAGCGTCGAAACGCTGGCCTCGAAGATCGGCGCCATCGGAGAAAACTTCCTTCCGCGGGCGCTTCGTGCATCGCATCCGCTCGGCGCGGGTGGAACAGTGCATGTCGCAACACGCGTCAAAGACAAACGCGCCGCCCTCCGGCAGATCCTCGCGGATGCGAAGCTGGCCGAGCGCGTCGCCGGCAGGAAGTCGGTGGCCATCAAGCCGACCTTCATGCTCGGCTACGACCGAAACGACCGATCCCACATCACCGACCCCGACCTCCTCGACGAGCTGGCCCGCTTGCTCCACGAAGCCGGCGTCGACGACGTATCGGTGATCGAGTCGGAGAACATCTACGACAATTTCTACGCGAACCGTTCCGTCGCCAACGTGGCACGCTACCTCGGCTACGGCTCCGACGCCTACCGGATCGTCGACGCCTCCTCCGAACAGGTCGTGCACAGCTACTCGCGCGGCCTGGCGCAGACCACCATCGCCCGAACGTGGCGCGACGCCGACTTCAGGATCTCGTTCGCCAAGATGCGCAGCCATCCCATCGAGCTCGCCTATCTCAGCGTCGCCAATTGCGAATGGATCGGCGGACGCTGCGATCACTATCTCTTCTGCGAGCGGCAGGCCCAACGCCAGACCGCCATCATGATGCTGCTGGCCGATTTCCCTCCCGACTTCGCGCTGATCGACGCCTGCGACAGCGCCGCCGACGGCATTATCGGCGCCATGGGCTGCCCGCGTCCGCGGACGCCGCACCGCCTCTACGCGGGCGACGATGCGCTCGCGGTCGATCTCGTGGCCATGCGCCACATGGGGGTGACCGAGACGCGCGCCGACAGCATGCTGCGCGCGGCGGTGCATTGGTTCGGTGAGCCGTCGCGCGATCTGCGCATCAACGGCACCGACGAGCCGCTCGCGCAATGGCGCGGCCCGTACGACAACGAAGTCCGGGCCATGCTGAGCGCGATGGCGTACCCGGTTTACGTTCTCGGAAGCGGCCGCGGGTCGCTCTTCACCCCCGAGATGGACACGGCCGCGTTCCCGCCCCTGACCGGCGAGAGCGCCCTGCTACAGTTTGGGCGCGGCGCCATGCGCCGACTGATCGGTCTCCACCACCGGCGATGAGAGTCGCAGTCATCGGATCCGGGATCGGCGGTCTCGCCGCGGCGGCGGGGGTTGCCGCTGCCGGTCACGACGTCACTATCTACGAGGCGCGCAGCGATTGCGGAGGCCTTGCCGGCGCGGTGGAAGCCGATGGACTCACGTTCGATGCCGGTCCCTACATCCTCCTCGACCGCCCCGGCCTGGAATGGGCGTTCGGCCGCCTCGGCGTGCCGCTTCCGCCGCTCGATCGCCTCGATGACGTTGTCTACGAAGTGAGCTGGCCGGACGGCGAGACGATTCGGATCCATGCGGATGTCGGTCGCACCGCACGCGAGCTCGGCCCCTCGTACCCCGCCTTCGTCGCATCGATGGCGAAGCGATACCGGCAGTTGACGCCGATGCTTCGCGTATCGCGTCCCAACCTGTTCACGCTTGTCCGCCACGGCGCCCTCGGCGCATCGCCTTTCCTCCTGCAATCGCTGGCAACAGTCATGAAGCGCAGCCGCCTCCGCCCGCGTGCGATCGAAGCACTCACGATCTGGACGCACATCGCCGGACAATCGCTCGATGCCGCGCCGAGCCCGATGGCGTTCGTCCCGGCGCTGATCCACGAACACGGAGCCTGGGTACCGCGTGGCGGAACATCCGCGATCGCTCGCGCGCTGCGCGACGCCGCGACGTCGCGCGGCGTCCGCTTCCGTTTCGGGGCGCGCGTGACAGCGATCGTGGCCGGCCGGGGTATCCGCATCGGCGACGAAATGACCGACGCCGATGCCGTCATCTCCAATCACAGCGCGGTCGGCACCTACGTCGATCTCCTCGATACCACTCCGCGCCGAACGCGGGAGCGGCTACGCAGACTCCCCCTGCAATCGCCCGGCTCCTGCGCGTACATGCGCATCACGGCGCCGGCAACTCTCCCCTACCTCCGCTTCCGCCTCGGCGGCGACTTTCCATGCCGCGTCCTGGTCGCGCGCGGTGAGACGGCGCGGCTGATCCTTCCGAACAGCGACTCGCTCGATGCCGCGCTCGCCGAGCCGTGGTGGCGGGATGGGATCGAGCGCGCCGACGTTCTCCTCCACCGCACGCCTCGGCAATGGGGCTCCGAGTACACGCTCTACCGCGACAGCATGAACGTCGTCATGACCAAATCGCAGATGCGCCGAGGGCGGATCGCCCACCGATCTCCCGACGCCCGCGGCCTCTATCTCGCCGGATCATCGACGCATCCCGGCCAGTGGATCAGCTTCTGCGCGATCTCCGGCGTTCTCGCCGCCGAGGCGCTGATCGAGGATCGATGCTGACGGAAGCGTATGACGTCGTCGATGGCAAGCGCGTGCGCATGGCGCGCCTCGGCAGTGGCCCTCCACTTGTCCTGCTTCACGGCTATCCCGACACGCTGCAGATCTGGAGCGCTCTTGCGCCGCTGCTCGCGGCCCGCTTCGACGTGATCGCCTTCGACTGGCCGGGAATCGGTGGAAGCGAGGCCTGGAGCGGCGGCGCAACGCCCTTCGACCTGGCCCGCCGCATCGTCCGTCTTCTCGATCACTGGCAGCTCACGCGCGCCACGGTCGCCGGCCACGACATGGGCGGCCAGGCCGCGCTGGCGCTCGCCGCCACCGACCCTGCGCGTGTCGAACGGATCATCGTCATGAATTCGCTGGTCATGCCGTCCGACCGCACCTCATGGGAGATCGACCTGCTTCGACGCTTCCGCATCAACAGCCTGCTCCTCCGTCACTTCCCTCGTCTGGTCTTCCACCGCGCGCTATCAACCTCGGTCTCGGAATTGCCCGCCGAGGTCCGCGCCGAGCTATGGCGCCACTTCCAACGCCGCGGCGCGCGCGACTTCATCGTCCGGATGTGCGCCGGTTACGAAGGAACGCTACCGAAGCTCGAAACGCTCTACGGCCAGATTCGCACGCCGCTACAGATCGTATGGGGCGAGCGGGACCGCCACTTCCCGCTTGCGCAGGGGCAACGCCTTCACGAGCGCATCCCCGGCTCCACGCTGGACGTCATTCCCGGAGCTGGTCACTGGATGGTGTGGGACAGGGTGGCGGAAGTTGCGGAGGCAATCATCAATGACCAGCCGATCGACGGCGCGTTTCGACCAACCGCACCTGCTGCGAACCCGCCTGGTAATTGGCGTCGCCGGGATAGTTGACGGTTAGTGTCGGTGACGATGGAAGGTTGGAGATCGTCGCGTGCGCACTGGAGATCCCGCCGCTGGAGGGAACGAGCGTTACCTTCGCGACCTCCGTTCCGCCGTTGCGGATAGACAGTGTGCCCGTCGGAGCCGCGAGCGGCGAGCCGGTGGCGTGCACCGTCACGGTGTACGTTCCCGTCGTGCCAGGAACCCGTTCCAGCCCGCCGGTCATCACAAGCTGGCCGCTGTTCACAAACACGGAGGTACTCAAGGAATCGGGAAGGAAGTTCGCGTCGCCGCTGTAGCTGACCACGTAGGGAACCTGACCCAACGACGGCAGATACACGGGGAACGTGATCGCACCTGGTCCCGCGATGACGATGCGCGCCAGTTCCTGCCCCGCTGCCGTAACAGTCACTGTCCCTGTGGCTCTTGCTCCGCTGATGGGGGCCGTTCCGGAAGGGGTTACGGTGATGGTCATCGGGAGATCAAAGCGCGTTCCTGTGATGTTGGGAAGGAGCGTCACGCCGCCCGGCCAGCGAGGCTGCGTGCCCGGTGCGAGGACCGTGACGACCAGCGGAGACTGTCGTCCATCGACGTTGATGGTCGAGCTTCCCGGCTTGAGGGCGGTTACCGTGAACGTTCCCAGCCCCGCGGTCACCTTCGTAATGGTCGAGGGCACGGCGACAACGGTCGGATCGGACGAGGTAAGGAGCAACGGCTGGGTAAAGAGTTTCGCGGTGACGGTCGCGGTGGCGCCGGTGGTGAGATATCCGGCGTTCATGGCCATGTTTCGGGTGCCGTTGAAGGTCCACATGGCGCTGTTGTTCGACAGTTGCGGATCGCGCTGACGCGGGAACGCCGTTACGCTCATGAATACCTGCTGCGGCAGAAGCAGGAGGCTGCTATACGCCGGCGTGGATGCACCGGCAGCCAACTGCGGGATCGGACAGTCGGCGGCGCAGCCGTTATAGCTCCGGCCGTTCGCCGGCGTGGCCGTGAAGTTAAGGGCGATGTCGGTGGCCGCGCGCGGACCGTTGTTCGAGACGGTCACGGTATTGCCGACGGCGAAGTCGGCCTCCTGGAAACTCGACGCCACGCTGATGTCGGCGATCTGATCGTCATCCTCGATGATTCCCACTGCTTCGCTTTTGGTCACCCGCGCTCCGCTGGCATTGCGCAGGGTGATGAAAAACGTCTCGTTATTTTCAGGCAGGACGTCGCCTCGCACATGCACGTCGATGGTCTTCGCGGACTCGCCGGGTGCGAATGTGAGCGTTCCCGAGACGGCGTCATAGTCGTCGCCCGCATGCGCGGTACCGTCGGATGTGGCGTAATCAACGGTTACGCTCTGCGTTGCCGGCTCCGTGAGCGAAACCGTGAAATGGGCCACGACGCTGCCCGCATCACCTTCGGTCACTCTCGCATCGTTGATCGAAAGGCGGTTCCCGGTCAGTGGAAGGGCCCACAATTCACGTCCCGTAGCCGAGGTATAGGCGCTGAAGTACAGCAGGTTGCCAACGCGCGTGAAGCCGCCCGGATCGGAGCTCGCCGGGCCGGGCTCGAGATCGAGAAAAAGCCTGGTGCCTTCCAACGTCGCATCCGTCGTCCAGATCTCCGTTCCATGCACGTTATCGTTGTTCGCAAAGTAGACGGTCCCATCGACACTGACGAATTCTGTCGTCTGCAGACCGGAGGCGAGGAGCAGTTTCGTCCCTTCCGGAGTGCCGTCGCTGCCCCACAGGCTGTATCCGGTTCTATCATCGTGCCCTACAAAGAGAACCCGGTCGCCGACCGCGGAAAGCGCTTCGACTCTCGGAAACACATAATAGGGAACTTTTACCAGTTCTCGCGTCCCTGCTTCTGTCCCGTCGCTCACCCAGATAGCGTCGGCGATACTGAAAAACACGTTGTGCCCGGCGGCTGCCAACAGGTCATTCAATGGCGCGCTTACCGCCAGATCCTTGACGAGAACGGTTCCGTCCATGGTCCCGTCGCTCTTCCACAGTTTTGTCGTCTCATTGTGAACGGTCTTGAGGAAGAACAGCGTTCCGGCGGCGTTCACGAGAGGGCTTAGTGACTGATAGTCGGCGTTCAGATCGGGTACGACCGCAATGGTGCCGGCCGGCGTGCCGTCGGTCGTCCACAGTCCCAGGTTTTGGCTCGCAGCATCTGCGTAGAAGTACTGGCGTCCGATTCCATCGACCAGTCCGCGGGGGTTCTGCGCGCCGAGTTTTATCGCGGAGGCATTCGGAGCGGCCGTTGTTTTCCAGAGCGACGTTTCGTTGAAGGTCAGGTTGTACACCGTCGCAAGAATCGTGTCGCCAAAAGGAAAGAACGTCCCGAAAGGAAACGGGTTGAAGCGGCTCAGGAAGTCATCCGCTGACCTGGTTCCCTCAGGAGTGCCGTCGCTCATCATCAGTTTTTGGGGGATGGTCTGCTCATAGAAGAAGACAAGCGGCCCGACGGGAATGAGCGCTTCGTGATTTCCTTCGTCGCTGACCTTGAACGTCCCGGCCGCCGTGCCGTCGGAACGCCACAATCCAGCGACATTGACTTCGCCGGCATTGAAGAACAGCAGATTGCCTGCCGCCGTGAGTAGTAATGGGTTGGACGAAGGGGCAAGATCAGCCGCCAGGTTGGCGATCATTCGCGACCCTGCATCCGTCCCGTCGGTAACCCACGGCTCGATGCCGGTCAGCGGCGTCGCTCCCGCGAAATAAACCTTTCCATTGATCGCCCAGAGACCATTGCTGCCGGAGACCAGAGCCGGTCCTCCGATCGGCTGTGGATCGCTTACCCCGTCGGTTACCCACAGCCTCGAACCGCCTGCAAGGTCGTAAGCTGCGACGAATAGCTTCCCGCTTGCTATGACGAAGACGGGATCGAACGACGATGCCGGTCCAGGAGTGAGATCGGCGAATAGAGTCGTCCCGGCGTCCGTCCCATCGGTCACCCACAATTCCCAACCGTGATCGCTGTCATACGCCCAGAGGAACGCGCGGCTGCCAAACGTGATGACGGAGAGGTAACCGGTATCCCACAGTCCAGTGGCACCGGGTACGAAATCGCGCACCATGTGCGTGCCGGCAGGGGTGCCGTCGCTGATCCACAATTCCCGTCCATGGACGCCGTCGTCCGCCACGAAAAGGATGCGGTCGCCGAACGGTGTCGCATGGGCCGAGGAGTAGTCGCTATCGAACGCGGCTTTCGTCCCCGGAGCGATTTCCGTGACCATGTGCGTACCGGCGCTTGTACCGTCGCTGACCCATAGCTCCCAATTCGACGCTGAGGTAAATCCCTCGAAGAAAAGTTGAGAGCCGGCGCCGACCATGTTGCGCGCCGCGACGGTCGTTACATTCACTGTGCCCGATTCCGTACCGTCCGTTTTCCAGAGACCACCGGTGGCGAGGAAGTAGACGCTGTCGCCCATGGTCACGAAGGAGGTTGGCGATGACGATGCGCTGCCGGGACTGATGTCCTTGAGCATACGCGTCCCGGCGACGGTTCCGTCCGTCGTCCATAGCTCCCGGCCGTTGGTTCCGTCGTCGGCGGTGAACAACAGCCGGTTCTTGTAGACGATTTTCGGTAATGGCGACGATGATGTCGGTCCGGGATTGATGTCCAGGAAGAGGCGGGTCCCCGCCGCCGTCCCGTCGCTTGTCCAGAGCTCGACGCCGTGATTGACATCGCGTGCCTCAAATAGAAGCACGCCGTTGACCACATCCAGGGCGCCCGGGCTGGAGCTGCCGGTGCCGGGGATGATGTCGGCCACCATCGACGTGCCGCTGCTCGTTCCGTCCGTGCTCCAGAGCTCCGTTCCGGCGGCGTCGGTTGTTGCCGTGAAGAAGATACGGTTACCAAAAGCCGTAAACCACGACGGAGACGACCCTTTGGTACCGCTCGAGCTCGTCGTGTTGATGTCTTTGACGAGGTACGGAGTCTGCGCGATCAGCGGAAGAGACACGACGACCAAAAGGAAATAGATAGTCTTTCTCATGATTGCCGGCTGGACCCGGTCCGGCAGTCGGGAATTCTATCCCAGACCGGCTAGCCGTTCCCGACGATACAATTCGATGGTCATGTTTGCCGTCCTCAGCCGCGCCACATAAACGTGCGGATCCTCCTGCTCACCCCCCGCCCTCCCTGGCCGCCGATCGACGGCGGACGCATTGCCATGGGGCGGCTGGCGGAAGGACTGCTGCACGCAGGGGCGAGTGTGGAAATCGTTTCGCTGAATCCGCGCAAACATCGAGCGAAGGGGGTCCAGGCGCCGCTGCCGATGCAGACCGTCGACATCGATACGTCGCGGGTGGCCGGGCCGGCGTTCTCGCGAGGGACGCCGTTCATCGTCAGCCGTTTCCTCTCCGGCGAATACCGTGAAGCGATTCGGGCGGCGTTGCGGCGGTTCAAGCCCGACGTCGTGCAGATCGAGAGTCCGTTTCTCCTGCCGTATGTCGCGACCGTGCGGGAGGAGTGCGACGCGCGGGTGGTGCTGCGCTCGCTGAACGTCGAGTTCCGGATCTGGGAAGGGTTGGTGCGGAACGAGCGCAACGCACTGCGTCGATTCGCGCTCCGTCGCGTCGCCGCGTCGCTCCGTGCGTACGAGGTTCGGCATTTCAATACGCCGGACGCCATCGTCCCGATCTCCGCCAACGATGGGGAAGAGTTTCTACGGCTCGGCTGTACGAGGCCGATGCACGTCGTTCCGTGCGGCGTCACGCTTTCGGATCGTTCGAAGGTACGGCCGGAGCCGGGCACGGTCGGCTTCATAGGCTCGCTCGACTTCCGTCCGAATCAGGAAGCGGTGATGTGGATCGTCGATGAGCTGTGGCCGCGCGTGACCGCGCGTACACCGGAGGCGCATCTCTCGCTCGCCGGCAGCGGCACTCCTGACTGGCTGCGGCGTCGCGCCGCCGGACAGAACATCGCCTTTCTCGGGCAGGTCGATGATGCAGAAGCGTTCCTGCAGCGAATGTCCGTCGTCATCGCGCCGCTCTTCGCCGGCGGCGGGATGCGGATCAAGGTCCTCGAGGCGATGGCTCTGGCCAAGCCCATTGTGGCAACGGCTCTCGGCGCCGGCGGGATCGACGTTCAGAGCGATCGCGACATCATCATCGCCGACGATGTGATGGCCTTCGCCGGCGGGGTGACGCGCCTGCTTCACGAGCCGGAAACGGCGGCGCGAATCGGCACCGCGGCAAGGAACAGCATCATCGACCGCTACGACAACGACACGCTCGCCCGCGGCCTGCTGCGATTCTATGAATCGCTACTTTGAAGCGCGCGCGCGCCGCGGATGAGCGCGGGCGTTTCATCGCGCCGGAACATACGGCTCCAGGCGACGCGCATCCAGGCCGCGCTCACCAGGGCGATTCGCGCGGCGGCCGACCACCGGCGACCGTAGTGCGCGGTCCCCCAATCGAGCAGGTCGGGCCAGAGCCGTTCAGGATCGTGGCGCAACGCGCCCTTTCCCGCGACCGTTCCTCCGATGGCGTGGACGACGCGCGCGTTCTCGACGACGGCAACACGCCAGCCGGCCTTCCGCGCACGGAGACAAAGCTCGATGTCCTGGCAGTAGAAGCGGAACCGTTCGTCGAGCGGCCCGGCGGCATCCCAGACCTCGCGGCGAATGGCCATCGCCGCGCCGCTGACCCAGTCGACGTCGCACAGACAAGAGTGTCCGTGCTTTCGACAGGCGGCAGGATCAATGTGGCACAGACACTCTTGTCTGTGCCGGCGCCGGAAGAAATGCGCAAACCGACCCGCGCCGCTGACGACGCCGATCATCCACGGCAGCGTCGGCGTCCGGCCGCCACTCCACTGCGGCGTGCCGTCTTCGTTCACCAGCCGCGCGCCGGCCACGCCGAGGGTGGGATCGGAATCGAACGCGGCGACAATGGCCTCAAGCGCGCCCACTTCCACGAGGGCATCGCTGTTGAGCAGCAGGATGATGCGGCAGTGCGCGGCGCCGGCGCCGCGGTTCGCCGCTGGTGCGAAGCCGCGGTTCGACTCAAACCGCACGACCGTCACCCCCGGCACCTCGCGCCCGAGGATCTCCGCGGTTCCATCGGTCGAGCCGTCATCGGCCACGATGATCTCCGTGGCCGGCGGCATCGACGCCAGCACGGCGCGGCAGCAGCGCAACGTCATCGATGCCGTATTGAACGTCGGAATGACGACGGAGAGATCGGGCATGCACCCCTACGTTACCGCGCATGCGATCATCGCCGCCGTGTTCTTCATCGCCGAACATGCGGCAATCCTGTCGCTCCTGCTCGCGGTCGCCGCTTCCGCCGGGACCGTGGTGCTGGGACCGCGCCTCCCGCTCGCGCTGCGCGCGGTGATGGGAATGGCCATCGCCGGGCAGCTCTTCGTCCTGCTCGGCACGATCGGCGCGCTGCGCCCCTGGAGTCTCTGGACATTCGCGGCCATCGCACTGGCCGCGGGCATCACGCCGGCGGTCCGCCGGCTGGACCGCCGCCAACTCGCGCGCGGCTCGGTCGTCGCGCTGGTCACCCTCCCCCTCTTTTTCCTCGCGCTCTATCCGCCGCTGGCGTTCGATGAAACGCTCTATCACCTCCCCTTCGTGCGGGCCATCGCGCGCTCCGGCGCAATCCGTTTCCTCGCCGAGCACCGGCTTCCCGCCTTTCCGCAACTCCATGAACTGCTCTGCGTCCCGGCCTTTCTGCTGGTGGGCGACACCGCCACGCATCTCGTCGCACTCGCGGAAATGCTGATCCTGACCGGGCTGATGATCGCGTGGCCGCAGCAGCGGCTGACAGGAGTTCTCGCCGCTGCGCTCGTTCTCGGCAACCCGATCGTCATTCAGATGGCGACGATCACCTATGCCGAGGCGGCGCTGATGCTCTTCGTGGCGGCCGGCTTCTACTGCCTCGACCGCAATCCCATCGCCGCCGGTTTTCTCCTCGGCACCGCATGCAGCGTGAAGTACCTCGGCTGCTATTTCGCCGCGGCCGGGTTTGCCTACCTTCTGCTCTTCGGCGCGAATCGCCGGCGTACGATTCCGCTTTTCCTCGGCGCGCTCGCCGCCGGCGTGCTTCCGATGTACGGACGCATCGTCGCGCTCACCGGCAATCCCTTCTTCCCGTTTCTGCCGAGCCTGTTCGGAGGGACTCCCTGGACTCTGACGACACCGCCGCTGCACTCCAGCCACATCGTCACGGCGTTACGCCTTTTCTGGGACATCACCTTCGCGCGGGCGCGCGTCGGCTTCCAGCCGCCCTACTCGCCTCTGTTCGCGGTGGCGATGCTGATCACGCTCATCGCCGCGATCCGCGATCGCCGCGCCACGTTCCTCGCGGCGGTCTGTGTGGGATATATCGCCATCTTCACCTTCCTGCCGCAGGACTCGCGTTATCTACTGCCTCTACTGCCTCTGGTAGCCATGGCCGCTGCCAGTGCTGTCGCGCCGATGCTCCGACAGAGAGCGATCCTTGCTCTATCGCTGATTGCCATCGCCCCTGGCATCGCGTACGCCGGCTATCGCCTTGTCCGGCAGGGTCCGTTGCCGGTCACCTCGGCGCAGCGGCAGCAATTCCTCGAAACCCACATTACCGAATACCGCGCCCTGGAACATCGCGGGCCGGGACGGATCTACGTTTGCGGAGCGGAGCAGTTGAAGTACTTCGGCGGCGACGACCTTCTCGGCGACGTTGCCACCCCGTTTGCCTATGACACGATCATGGGGAAGAGCGCCGATGCCGAACATCTCTGGCAGACCCTCACGCAATCTCACATCCGCTACCTGCTCGTCTCGCGCGCCCACTGTCCGATCACGTGGCAACGCCTCCCCTCGGCAACGCGATTCGAGTTGGTGTACGCGGATGACGGCGCGGTGCTTTGGCGGGTAAGGCCAGAGGATCATCAGCAGATGACCCAGATAGAAGACGGTCTAATCTGCGAACATCTGCGTCATCTGCGGATTCAACTCTGACACCTTGAAGATCATCGAATCCATTCGCAGCGTTTTCGGCCGCGGTCCGCTCGACTGGACGCGCGGCGCGGGAAGACCGCTGGCCACGCGTCCATCGACGATCGATGTGATCGTTCCGATCTATGGCGCCGCCGAGGAGCTTCGGGCCTGTCTGGCGAGCATCGAACACGAGACGGATCTGACGCGGCATCGCCTCATCCTCGTCGTCGACGGGCCGCAGGATGCCGAGGTGGAGGCGATCGTCGCCAACTCTCCGCACCGCGTGCTACGGAACGAGCAGCGAGGCGGCTTTGTCGCGGCGGTCAACCTCGGCATGCGCGAATCGACGGCCGACGTCGTGCTGCTCAACAGCGACACCATCGTCACGCCGCGCTGGTTGGAGAAACTCATCGATGCGGCGTACTCGTCAGGCGACATCGGAACCGTCACGCCGCTCTCGAATCACGCCACGCTCTGTTCCGTTCCGCGGGGCTTCGAGGAGAATCTGCTGCCGACCGGGTTCGATGCCGCGTCGTTCGCGGCGCTGGTCGAGAAGGTGTCCGATCGCAGCTACCCACCAATCCCGACGGGAGTGGGAGTCTGTCTCTACATCCGGCGGGCTGTGCTGGATGACATCGGGCTGTTCGACGCCGCGCAATTCGGGCTCGGATATGGAGAAGAAAACGACTTCTGTCTGCGCGCGCTGGCCCGCGGCTGGCTGCATGTCGCCGACGACGCCACCTTCATCTACCACGCCGGACATCGCAGCTTCCGATCGTCGCGAATGCGCTTGCAACGACAGGCTCAGGCAACGCTGCGCCGCCTTCATCCACGCTACATGGCCACGATTGCCGCATTCATGCGCGACGATCCACTCGAGCCGGTCCGCGCCCGGATCCGCTCGGCACTCGGGGAACGGGATACGACTCAGCGCCGCGTCGTCCATCTCGTCCACGGCTGGCCTCCCTTCCAACACGCCGGCACGGAGCTCTACGCCTACTGGCTCGTACACCAGCAGAAGGCAGCGCACCACGCCGCGGTCTACGTGCGCGGCGCCGATCCCGCTCGCGCGCACGGCGAGGCGTTGGAACTGATCGATGATGGCGTACGGGTGCGGATCGTGACCAACAACTTCACGGTCCGGAATCCGTTTCGCCGCAACGCCATCCGCGACCGGCTGCTCGAGCGTGATTTCGCACGGTTTCTGAGAGCCGAGCGCCCTGATCTGCTGCACATTCATCATCTGGCCGGCCACGCCTTCTCGCTGGCCGGCGTCGCTAAACGGCTCGGCATCCCGATCGCGCTGCAGATTCAGGATTGGTGGTTCCTCTGCGCGCGCGTCAACCTCTACGACCGCGATGGGAACCGTTGCACCGGACCGGCCGTGGCCAAGTGCGCGCGCTGCGCCACGCTCACGAACGTCGCCCCGGCCTCGATCACCAATCGCCTGCTTCACGCGGTGCGCAGATTGGCCGCACGCTCCGCGATCTCGGCGAGCGATGCCTTCATCTCCGGATCGCATGCGATCCGTGACGACTACATCAGCGCAGGCGTGATCCCTCCGGCGACGCCGTTTCACGTGATCCCTTACGGCATCAGCGTCGACCCGCCGAGCGAACCGAGAGCAAACGCTCGACAGCCGGTACGCTTCGGCTACGTCGGCACGATCGGGCCGCACAAAGGAGTCCACATCGCCGTCGACGCCATGCACGGCATCGATCCCTCGCAGGCCTCGCTGCACATATGGGGCGACGTGCGCGCGCTACCGGATTACGTCGACGATCTGAAGAGGCGGACCGGCGATGCAGCGGTCATCTTCGAGGGACGATTCGCCGAGGACGAGAAGGCGCGCGTCTTCTCATCGATGGATGTGCTCCTCGTCCCTTCCATCGGATTGGAATCGTTCGGTCTGGCCGCGCGCGAGGCCATGACCTGCGGTGTCCCGGTGATCGCATCGGCCGGGGGCGCACTCTCGGAGATGTTCGCACCCGGCGAGTGCGGCGAGCTCTTCCCGGCCGGAGACGCCGCGGCGCTGCATGAGATCCTGCGCGGCGTGGCCGGCGACCCAGGCATCATCGACCGCTGGTCGGAACGGCTTCCGCGGCCGAAACGCAATGACGTTCACGCCGCCGAGATCGAGTCGGTGTACGACGCGGTGCTGGCGGCGCGCAAATCATGATTCGTATCATCGCCAGTGTCATCCGCGGCGAGGGCCTTTCGTCCGCTCTGCGCAGAACGGGAGAACGGATCGGCGACGCATTGCACGGCGCGGCATTGCGTGTGCGCGGTACGTTCGACGGCCAATCCGAGGCCGGCATTCTGAATGTTGCGGCCTCCGGCACGGCGTTGCGGTTGGGCGGGGTGCAAGCGCAACTCGCCGCGCGCCTTCGTGTCGAGCGGGGTCTGCGCAGCGTCGCGCTCCTGTCTCCCGGACTACTCGAGCAAGCGGGATCCCGTCGTATCGCCACCGATCTCGAAGCCGCCATTCGTGAAGCGATCGCCATCACCGGCGCAGGCACGGTTCATTTCGAGGGGATGTTTGAGGTGCCGCTTCGCGCCGTGATGCGCCTCATCGAGTCCGGCATTGGCGTGATCGCCAGCCTCCACGACTTTTCCCTCTTCTGCTCACGTCCGCACCTCATCGAAGAGCCGATGGGAAGTTTCTGCTTCTACTCCGACGACTTCGACCGTTGTCAACGATGCCTTCAACCGATCCAGGACGTTCCACAAAACGAGCTGCGCGATCGTCGTGCGTTGGCGCGCGAGATACTCGTCGCAGCGACAGGGGTGATCGTCCCATCGCAGTTTCTGCTCGAGCAACATCGACAGCTCTTCTCGCTGCCGGATCTTGTGGCCGAGGTCGTCGAGCCAGGGGTGCCGGCGCCGGCGAGACCGCTCCATACGGCCGGCGCACGACGCGCCATCGCCTATGCGGGGAGTTTGAAACGTCACAAGGGCGCGCATCTGCTGCCTGATCTGGCCCGCGTTCTCGGCAACGTCGAAATACATGTCTTTGGAGGCGGCGACGAAGATCTGCTCCGCGCAATACGACGCGTTCCGAATATCACGGTACACGGCTACTACCGGGGCAACACACTGCCGGCGCTGTTGGCGCGCTTCGGCATCGGGCTGGTCGTGCTTCCTTCGATCTGGCCGGAGACCTACAGCCTCGCGCTATCCGAGGCCTGGATCGCCGGCGCCGCCGTGGCCGCCTTCGACCTCGGCGCACCCGCAGAGCGAATCCGCCGGCACGGCGGCGGCTGGCTCGCCCCGCTCGAAAGCGGAGCGGAGGGGTTGGGCCGGATCATCGAGCAGTGGAGGGCCGGCTTGATCACGACGACCGTGCCACCCTCGGTGCCTGAACCGGAGGATGCTGCGCACGCGCATCTGGATCTGTATCGGAAATGGGGAGTCTTGTGAGCAGAGCGGGCACCATCAAACGAACCCGTCGCGCGCGACGGCGTGCATCACAATCCAGCCCCGCGCTGGAGCGTGGACGTTCGGCCGGCGATTGCACAGACAATCGTGTCTGTGCCACATCGGTCTCCCGATTGGCTCATTAGCCTGGCTATCCGATCGCGCCGAGATCCTCGAAATACCGCCGCGCCATCTCCGGGCTGGCGGGGTTGGTGTAGACCTCGGCGCGCGGGTGTGCGATCACATCGGCGACCACGTCCGCGACTTCTTCGGCCGTCTGCGGCTTCATTGCCGCGCCGGGGGTCCACGACGGCGGCACGGCGCTCGGGGTGCCGATCACATTTCGCGCGAAATCGGTCGAGACCAGTCCGGGCATCACCAGCGATACCTCGACTCCCTTGGCGGCGACGTCCGCTCGGAGGTTCGCCGTCAGCGCGTTGAGCGCCGACTTGGCCGCGTTGTAGGCCGAGCGGTGTGCGGCGATCGGCACCCGCCCGAGGAAGGAGGAGATGTTGACCAGATGTCCATGGCCGCGCTCGATGAAATAGGGGACGATGGCCTGCATCCCGTACAACGCCGACTTCACGTTGATGAGCATCATCTCGTCGAGATCCTCGTCGGTCAGTTCGAGGACGGGGCGGCTGATGCCACGGCCGGCATTGTTGATCCAGACGTCGACGCCGCCGAACGCGCGGATGGCCTCATCGCGCAAGCGCTCGACGTCGTCCCGGCGTGTAACGTCGGCGGTGACGGCGATCGCATCAGGGCCGCATTCCGCGGCCACCTCGGCAAGCAATTCCGCACGCCGCGCCGCCAGCGCGACCTTGTTGCCGCCGCGCCCGAGGCGCCGCGCGATGGCCGCGCCGATCCCTGCACTCGCTCCGGTGATGACGATGGATTTCACTCTGACCTGCTATTGTCTCCCCGATCGCGCCCGCGCCTCGAATCGAAACCACTCTGTGACCGCGGCGTATTGCCGTCATTCCGTACAGGATGGTAAGGTTCGGGATGAGGCGCAGAAGTTGCTTCGACCTTACCAGCCTGCCCCAGGACACTACGAAAGAAACGGAGAGAGAGCGCCCATGGCGACAGACAGGGATGAAAGAGTGCCGACTTCCTCGATCGTGATGAAGGCGATCGACGCCAAGACGTTCACGGAACTACAGTCGTTCGTCAAAGATCTGGAGAGCCGCCCCACGGAACGATTGCTCCGCGATCTCCCCGATCTGGTGGGGCTTTCGGAAGCGAAGGCCGAGATCATCTCCTACGTCGTTGCCACGAAGTTCCGTCACGCCGATGCGGACGAGCGCCAGACAATCCGCAACAGCGTGGCGGCAACGTCCGAACGGCTTCCGCACGGCGAGGAGCGCTCGCGGATTCTCTACATTCTCGACCGGCTTCGCGGATTTGAGAATTGATCAGAACGCCGCCGGCTCCTGATACGTCCCGAAGACGTCCCGCAACGCGTCGCTGATCTCCCCTACGCTGGCGTACGTCTTTACCGCATCGATTAGGAACGGCATCGTGTTGGCGTTCGGGTCGGCGGCGGCGTTTCGGAGGGCCTGGAGCGCCTCCTGGACTTTCGTGGCATCGCGTTCGGCGCGGATGCGGTTCAGGCGCTCGATCTGTTCGCCGGCAACCGACTCGTCGATGTAGAGGATCTCGTACGGCTCTTCGGTCTCCATCTGGAAGGCGTTCAGACCGACGACGATTTTCTCGCCGGAGTCGACGGAGCGCTGGAACTGATAGGAGGCGTCCCAGATCTCGCGCTGCGGGAAGCCGGCTTCGATCGCTTCGACCATGCCGCCGAAGGCATCGATTTTAGCGATGTAGTCGAAGCAGCCCTCTTCCATCCGGTTCGTGAGCTCTTCGATGAAGAACGATCCGCCGAACGGATCAACCGTGTTGATGACACCCGATTCGTGGGCGATGATCTGCTGCGTGCGCAGGGCGATGCGCGCGGCCGCTTCCGTCGGCAGGGCCAGCGTCTCATCGAGCGAGTTCGTGTGCAGCGACTGCGTGCCGCCGAACACCGCGGCAAGCGCCTGGATCGTGACGCGGACGATGTTGTTGTACGGCTGCTGCGCGGTGAGCGAACAGCCGGCCGTCTGCGTGTGGAAGCGAAGCTGCCAGGAGCGCGGATCCTTCGCGCCGTAGCGGTCGCGCATGACCTTGGCCCAGACGCGGCGTGCCGCGCGGAACTTGGCTACCTCTTCGAACAGATCGTTGTGGGAGTTGAAGAAGAACGAGAGGCGCGGCGCGAAGTCGTCGATGTCGAGACCGGCGCGGACACCGTACTCGACGTACTCCATCCCGTCGCGAAGCGTGAAGGCCAGCTCCTGCAGCGCCGTCGAGCCGGCCTCGCGGATGTGATAGCCGCTGATCGAGATCGGGTTGTACTTCGGAACGTTTTCCGCGCAGAACCGGAAGGTGTCGGTGATCAGCCGCATCGAGGGGCGCGGCGGGAAGATGTACTCCTTCTGGGCGATGTACTCCTTGAGGATGTCGTTCTGCAGCGTGCCGGAGATCTTCTTCCAGTCGGCCCCCTGCTTCTGCGCCACGACCAGGTACATGGCCAGGGCGATCGGTCCGGTGGAATTGATGGTCATGGAGACGGTCACGTCTTCGAGGTCGATGCCGTCGAAGAGTGTCTCCATGTCGGCCAGCGTGTCGATGGCCACGCCGCACTTGCCGACCTCGCCGGCACTGTAGTGATGATCGGAGTCGTAGCCGTAGAGGGTCGGCAGGTGGAAGGCGGTGGAGAGACCGGTCTGCCCCTGGGAGAGCAGGTATTTGAAGCGCTCGTTCGTGTGCGTGGCGCTTCCGAAGCCGGCGAACTGGCGCATGGTCCAGAGCCTTCCCCGGTAGCCGCCAGGATGGATTCCGCGCGTGTAGGGGAACTGGCCGGGGAAAGCGAGGTCGCGATCGAAATCGAGAGCGGCCACGTCGGCCGGCGTCGCCAGCGGGTTGACTTCCAAGGCGCTGACGGTGGTGAAGTCCTTCTTCCAGGACGGCCTCTTCACGGACGCGTTCTTCCACTCCGCCGATTCCTTGCGGATACCGCCGAGGGCCTCGGCGGAGAAGAGCGGAAGCTGGTCAGAGTCCGCGTTCGGGACGGGAGGGACCGCTACAGGTTGTGGAATGTCGATTTCGTTTCGGCTCATATGAGGTCCATTTTGTCAGATCCAGTTCGGTCGCCGCTCTTCAGCGGGAGTAAGGAAAAGTCATGCGAGGCGGAGGGGGATGTGTTGGGCGATGAGGCGGAAGATCTTGTCTCGCGCGATGAGGGTAGCATCGAGATCGATCACGCACTGCGTAACGTGCGCGTCGGGAATGGTTACTTTGAGACCGTGCCGTGCGAGATCGCGCCGAAGGTCACCAACGGCAATCCAGTGATGGAGGCTGGTCTCGTGCATGCGTGCTAATCGCAGAACGTCCGCAATCGCCATGGTCTCGTTGAATCCAATGCCACCAGTGACGAGCTCCGATATTACCAGGGGCGGCAGGATCAAGAGCTCGTTCGCCAGTGCCTCTTCAACGGCGTCGACAATGCGCCCGTTGACATGCTCGATGAGTACTGACGTGTCAGCGACAACGACCACGAAGCTCGTCCAAGTCGATATCCAGATGGATCTTGCCTCTCAGCGCACGCAACTTCTTCGCGAGCTCCTTCTGCCGAATCCTGTCGTACTCCTCCAGGACTGTTGGAGGCCGGATGCCAGTCGGCTGAATCCTGACCTTCTCTTCATGGGCAACTTCCTTAGCTTTCGCCATATCGCCATCATAAACAGGATCACCCGCCACTTCAATCCTTCCGGGCGACAAGCAAGAGTCCCGGTCCGAATGGGATGAACGAGAAGAGGCGGTCGAGCGAGAAGATCGCCCGGACGGCGTTCACCAGCATCCGCGAGCGGCCCGCCCGGGCCACGGAGCGAAGGGCGGCATCGTCCTGGATCGAGCGACGGGCGCGGCGCTTGTTCATCGGCAGGATCACCAGCGTGTCGTAGACCAGGACGATCGGAAAGCCCCAGAACGCCGCCTTCGCGATCGTCATCGACGCGGCGTGGAAGAGCGAGGAGAGCTGTGTGCGGGTATAGCGGCGGCGATGCTCGTAGTAATCGTCGCTGGCGGTCCAGAGGGATTGCAGCGCCGGGACGGTGGCGACACAGGTACCGCCGGCGGCCAGAACCCTGGCGATCTCGCGGACGGCCGAGGCATCGTCGTCGAGGTGCTCGAGCGTCTCGCCGGTCGTCACGGCCTCAAGCGAGGCAGTGCGGAACGGGAGGCGGGTCATGTCGCCGATGACGACCGGGATGCCGAGGTTCGCCTTGACGTGGAGGGCAGCATCGAGCGAGTAGTCGATGCCGATGACATCGTAGCCGCGCTGCTGCATGCGGCCGGCGAGCTGGCCGAGGCCGACCGCGGCGTCGAGGATGCGTGCGCCCCGCGGCAGTTTCTCCACCTCCCGGGTGATGATGCCGAGGCGGTACTCGTGGCGCGGGCCGAACATCTCGGGCTGGGTACCCCAGGCGTGAGTCTGCGGGTCCATGGCCAGTCGTGGTATCATTTATTAGCCGTATTGATGAGGAGGGTGGATTGTGAGGCCGACTCTAACTACGTTGACACTCGCATGCGCGTTATTTGCACCAATGTCAGCCCTGGGTGACTTCAGCACACCCGTCAACCCAAGGCTGGTGGTAACGATGAGCTCGGACAAGGCTTTTCCGCTCATGAACGGCAGGGCCGCCACGTTTTCAAACAACGATAGTACCTTCAACATCACTCTGTCGGATTTCAACTCCGATCTGCTTCCGGACCAGTTCACGATTTTTGTCCAGTCGAAGACTATCTTAGTGGCCCAGGAATTCGATCTTTTGTTGGGAGCGACTGCCGCACCTCAGAAGAATCTGAGTGTGGGCAACTTCACGCTCGCAACCCGCGACGCGATTTTTTCCTCTCCCAGCTCCCCGGTACCGTTTCCTGCCATCGATTTCGGCTTTGATAGTCAGGGGTGCGATCAGGAGTTCGGCGATTTTCAGATTTCTCAATTTCAATACGATACACAGTTCCTGGGACCCGCTGACAATCCATTCGGCGCGCTTTTCCATCTGACAAAGCTCGTCGCTACATTCAGATCCGCCTGTGTTTTCAACGGCCCAGCCGTTCGTGGCACGATCACGTACACCGACACGTCGAAGAGCGCAGGCGGGACCGGCGGCACGCCCACACCGACCCCCACACCCACACCCTCACCCACCACCCCTCCGGCCATCATCCTGTCCGACGACGTCCGCGCAACCCCCCTGGTCTTGGGAAATGCTTCGTCGGCCACGGTCTTCTTCTCGACGTTCGTCCCGGATACGACAACGGGCGGCGTTACCCTCTCCGTCACGACTGACGATGTCAACCTTCTGGCCTCCGTCACACCGTTGGTAATCACCGCGGCCGGTACGACAGACGGGGCCGTAACCATCAGCACGACTGCGACGACAAACGCGGGGACTCACGCCGTGACTCTCACAGCGACGACTTCCGACGGATCGACGTCGTCCGCCACAATCTTCGTCACCGTCATCTGCGACCCCCCTTTCATCCTCGGTCTCGATCAACCACAGAGCTCGACCGTCTCCCCCGGCAGGCCGGCCCTGCTCTCGGTGAAAGCATCGGGAAGCGGTCCGTTCACCTACCAGTGGTTTAGCGGCGCGAGCGGCCTGGTGAACTTCCCGCTGGCCGGCGGGACGACCCCGAATTTCACGACCTCCGCGATCAACGACACCACGGCCTACTGGGTCCGCATAACGAATCCCTGCGGCAGCATCGACAGCCAGACCGCCACGATCACGGTATCGCCTGGCGCGAAGGGGAACGCGCGCCGCTGATCGCATCGTCGTCGCAAGAGTGCGAGGAGTGCCGTACAAAGAGCGAAGTGCTCTGGCAGTTCGCTATATCTGCCCACATCGACTACACTCACGAAAGTTCTCGTCCGCTCTACCTGAATAGACTGGCCGCGTTCACCACTTCCGCTGGCCTGCGGAGGCGACAGTGATGCGCCCGAGCCGGCGGTTTTGCGCGCGCCCACATCTTCGAGCTGCGTGCTCCAGGTGTGGGTATTAGAAAGTGGTCATCGGATAAGCAAAACGTGCGCGCTCTATATCTTAAGCTTGAACAAAATGTTCATAACGTGTGTCGGGAGGTGTTCTGTGCAACGACTCGCATGCCTGATTGTTTTTTCGCTGTGTCCGCCACTCTTCGCGTCGACTTTGACCACGCCGAACACCCTGGCGGTCCAGAGCTCCCCGGGTGACAAGTTAGGCGGCGGAAAAACCTACTCGTACATCGGCGATCCGGTGAGCGTCAGGTTTTTTGAACCCTTCGGTGTTGAAGACCTCAACAGCGATAGTCTTCCTGACGGATTTGCGCGCCTCGAAGTAACTCGCGGCAAGAACGCAGGAACAACGGAGGATTGGTATTTCGACTTCTCAGTCGGCACCGCCGCGCCCACGACTGATGTGACGAAGCCGGCGACCTACTTGGTGACCGACGGCACTGATCCAGCCCACAAGAACCCGGTGATGTCGATCGGTTTCAACTTTCTACTATGCCACGTCTTGCCAGGGAGCACTCTTCGCATCGACGAACTCGGATTCAGCAGCCACACCGCGGGCTCGAGTTGGGAAGTGAGCCGACTGAAGGCACACTTTACAGTGACGTGCAGCGGCTCATCAGGCCGCTTGAGCGTGACATCGACTATGACCTCTCCGCCCCAGGCGGGACGGGGCTTGGCGGCGCACCAATACCAACGCCTACACCGTCCCCTACGCCCACACCAACCCCCACACCCCAGCCCACCCCAGCCGGTCCGGTCATCGTCCTCTCGGACGACCTGCGCGCGACGCCGATGGTCATGGGAAACGCGGTGTCGAGCACCGTCCCCTTCTCAACGTTCATCCCGGATACCGAGACTGGTCCTGTTTCTCTCTCCGCCTCGAGCGACGCTGACGATCTCCTAGCCTCTGTCACACCGCCGCTCATCACCTCGACCGGTACGATTGATGGGGTTTTAACAATCACCACGACCGCGACGACAACCGCGGGCGATCACGCAGTGACCCTCACCGCGACGACTTCCGACGGATCGACGTCGTCGGCCACGATCTTCGTCACAGTCATCTGCGATCCCCCATTCATCCTCGGTCTCGATCAACCAAAGAGCTCGGCCGTCTCCCCCGGCAGGCCGGCGCTGCTTTCGGCGAAAGCATCGGGCAGCGGTCCGTTCAGCTACCAGTGGTTTACCGGTTCGAGCGGCCTGGTGAACTTCCCGCTGGCCGGTGGAACGACCCCGAATTTCACCACCTCCGCGATCAACGACACCTCGTCCTATTGGGTCCGCGTCACGAATCCCTGCGGCAGCGCCGACAGCCAGACCGCCACGATCACGGTGTCGCCGGGCGCGAAGGGGAACGCGCGCCGCTGATCATCACGTCATCGATAAACCTGCAAACGCCCGGACCGGTTCCGGGCGTTTTGCTTTTATGATCCGCGTATGAAAAAGAGTGTGGCACTCGCGTTTCTCGTCCTGTTTCCAGTCGCCGCTTCCGCGCAGAGCGCGACGCCGCCACCCCAGGCACCGTGGCAATTTGTCGTCGCCGGCGATTCGCGCAACTGCGGAGACGTCGTCATGCCTGCCATCGCCGCGGCTGCGAGCAAGGACGGCGCGAAGTTCTACTGGCATCTCGGCGATTGGCGGGCCATCTACACCTTCGATCAGGACATGGTGCAGGCAGCGACCATGGCCGGGAAATCGCTGCAATTGCAGTCCTACCTGTTTACCGCCTTCCAGGACGCCATCGACAATCAGTTGAAGCCGTTTGAGAAGAAGGGAATCTCTGTTTACGTCGGCATCGGAAACCACGAAACGATCTGGCCGATGACGCGGAAAGCGTTCGTCAATGCCTTTCGCGGCTACCTCGACATGCCTGCCATCCGCGACCAGCGCGCGAAGGACGATCCGTATACCTTTCAACCGCCCGTCCAGACCTATTATCACGTCGTCAAAGACGGAATCGATTTCATCACGCTCGACAACGGCTCGTGCGATATGTTCGATCCGCAGCAGATGAGCTGGCTGACCGCGCTTCTGGACCGCGACGCGGCCGATGCGAAGATCAAGACCGTCGTGGTGGGCATGCACGAGGCACTACCCGACAGCCGCTCCTGCGGCCACAGCATGAGCAACTACCCGCGCCAGCGCGAGACCGGCCGCCGGGTCTACCACCTCCTGCTCGATCTGCGGGACAAGCACCAGAAGCAGGTTTACGTCCTGGCCAGCCATTCCCATTTCGTCATGGAAAACGTCTACGACACCGACTACTGGCGCGCGAACGGCGGGGTGCTGACCGGATGGATCGTCGGAACCTCGGGTGCGGTGCGCTACGAGTTGCCCGACGGCGTCACACCCGGGCCCAATACGAAGACCGGCGTCTACGGCTATCTGTTGGGCACCGTGAGTGCGAACGGCTCGATCGCCTTCACGTTTCGCGAGTTGACTCTGAGCGACATTCCGGATGAGGTGATCACGAAGTACTCCAAGAGCTTCGTCGAGGACGTCTGTTTCAAGGGGAACCGCGATCCGACGAAACAGAAGAGCAGTTGCCCGCCGATGTCTCAGTGCTCGGCCGGCAGCGACTGATCAGTTCCGCATTTCGCTCGGCACCCGGCTGATCCACGAGAGAACGACGTCCGCCTCGGCCAGCATCCGGCCGGTGGCGCGTAGGAGCGCCTCCCGCTCGTGCTCCGTCAGGTCGGGCTCCTCTTCGATGATCCGGGCCAACCCCCGCACGTTGTCGACGATCCCTGTCATCTTCAGGACGATCAGATTTGAGAGCAGGACGGTGTGGAGTTGATGCATTCAGTAAAGGAGTAGCAGCACCCCGGAAAATCTCCCCGGTCCCCCGCCATACTCCACTGAAACTGAAGATCGGCGAACATTTCGAGGCGTAGAACAGGTTCCCGGACGTAAAGCGTCCATTTGACGCCGGGACGATTGAATGGAGCTCACACGGAGGCGCGGGGTGCGCGGAGAGAGAACTTCGCTCCGCGTCTCCTCCGCGTCTCGCGTGAGTCCTTCAGTCCGCCTCCCGTCGAGACTACCCCCCGTCTAATTAGTGCCTCTTAGGGCAGTGAACTGCCTTTCGGGGGCGGTTCGCTGCCTTTCGAAGAAGCGAGCTGACGGCAACGCCGCATCCATACCAGTTCAGCACCGGTGACGGCCACCACGCGGGGGGCCGATATCAGACGTGTATGACCTCAGGCCACATCGCATGGGGGTCAATATCAAACACGCATGACCTCGACATCACATCGCATGGGGGCAAATATCAAACACGCATGACCTCGATACCATCGCGGGTCCCAAATCGCACGCCCGTCTGATCTTAAAGGCCATCGCCGGTCCCAAATGGCATGCGCGTCTGATCTTGAAGGCCATCGCCGGTCCCAAATCACATGCGCGTCTGATCTTGAAGACCATCGCCGGTCGCGGATCGCATGCGCGTGTGACCTGAATGCCACCGCCAAAGGCTAACCGCCTGCGGCGCCTCTCTGCCGCAAACGCCTCGTATCGCCACGCCCGCGTTCGTCGAGGCACGCCAGATGTTCAGCCAGAGCGGCGAGGCTGTCGAGGTTGTGGACCGGAAGAAAGTCGTCGATGAACGGCAGCGCGGCCTGGATGCCGCGCGTGAGCGGCTCGTAGTCCGGCGCACCGAGGAGCGGATTCAGCCAGACCAGGCGGTGACTGGAGCGGTGGAGGCGCGCGATCTCAGCGGCCAGCAGGCCAACATCGCCGCGATCCCAGCCGTCGCTGATGACCAGGGCCAGCGCTCCCTGGCCGAGGACGCGGCGTCCCCATTGGAAATTGAAGGCGTGCAGCGCTTCGCCGATGCGCGTACCGCCGGACCAGTCGGGAACGGCCAGCGAAACCTCCTGCAAGGCACGTTCAACGTTTCGCTGACGCAGTTGCCGGGTAATGCGCGTGAGACGGGTGCTGAAAACGAACGCTTCCACCTTCTGCTCCAGCGCTTTCGCCAGTCCGCAGGCGAAGAGCAGCAGAAGGCGCGAGTACCTCTCCATCGAGCCGCTGACGTCGGCGATGATCACGATCGGGCGGGGCTTCCATTTCTGTTCCCGCCTGGCCCAGTCGAGCACTTCTCCGCCATAGCGGAGGTTGCGCCGCACGGTGCGCCGGAGATCGAAAAGAGGCCCGCGTCCCGGCCGCAGCCGTCGCGTCTTCCGCTGCCGGATACGCCAGACGATCTCGGACATGAGAGCCTTCACCGCCTGCAGCTCAGCCGGCGTCATTTCCGCGAAGTCCTTCCGCCGAAGGATCTCCCGCCCGCTGTAGGTCAGGACATCGGCCGTCGCCGATTCGTCGGACGACCCCGTGCCGGCAGTTTCGGGAGCATTCGGGCTCGCGAACAGCGTCAGCGGCGCTCCCTTCTTGCGCCGCAACTCGCCGCTTACGCGCGCAGACGGGCGCGCCAGCGGGTCGCGGCGCGTGAAGAACGCATCGAAGGCCTCGTCGAATCGCGCCAGGTCGTCGTGCCGATGTACGAGCAGACTGCAGGCGGCAGCGTGAAAGTCGGAACGGTTGCCGATCGAAACAACCTCCAGCGCGGCAACCAGGTCGGCCAGGCGTCCCGGATGAACGTCCATGCCCAGACGCCGAAGGATCCTGCCGAAGAGCACGAGATTGTGAAGCAGCGCGCCGCTCATGCTCCTGCCCGGACACGGCCGAGGATCGTCGCAACCTCCTCGCCCTGAACTTTCTCGATGTCGTCGCGGTACTTGAGGAGGACGCCGAGAGTGTCGCCGACCACCGATTCGTCGAGCGCGTCACGGTCGAGAGCGACGAGCGCGGCGGTCCATTCCAGTGTCTCGGCGATGCCCGGCACCTTGTAGAGATCCACCTGACGCAATTCCTGCACGAACGCCGTGATTTCCCGGGCCAGCGTCGCGGGAGCGTCCGGGACCTTCGACAGGACGATCTCCAGCTCCCGCTCGAACGACGGATAGTCGATCCAGGCATAGAGGCAACGCCGCTTCAACGCATCGTGGACTTCGCGCGTGCGATTGGAGGTCACGACCACAACCGGCGGCCGCTCGGCCTTGATCGTGCCGATCTCGGGGATGGTGATTTGAAAGTCGGAGAGGATCTCGAGCAGAAAGGCCTCGAACTCCTCATCGCTGCGGTCCACTTCATCGATGAGCAGGACCGCCGGTTTTGCGTTCTCGATGGCTCGCAGCAGAGGACGGCGCAACAGAAACTCGGGGCCGAAGAGCTCCGCCTCCGCCGGCCGCTGTCCCTGCGTCTCCATCAGGCGGATGTGCATCATCTGCCGGGTGTAGTTCCATTCGTAGACGGCATGGTGGACGTCGAGTCCTTCGTAGCACTGCAGGCGAATGAGCTCCGTATCGAGAATGCCCGCCAGGACCTTGGCCACCTCGGTCTTGCCGACGCCGGCCTCTCCTTCCAGGAAGAGCGGCTTGCCGAGGTGGAGCGACAAAAAGATGGTCGTGGCCAGCCCGCGGTCCGCGAAGTAGCGGTGGTCGCGAAGCGCGGCCTGCAACTCGTCGATCGACGTTATTGGCGTTTTCATTTCGCCTCGATCTTCTTGCGCACGCACTCGAAGAACGTGTTGGTCAGCGTTTTGGTCACGACGCCCATCAGGCGTGCCGCGAGACTGGCGATGGCGCCGATGATGGTGATATCGGCAGACCACGTCAGCAGCGTAGCGCCTCCCTCCACATCGCTGAGCGACATCTCACTCGTACCGGTCACACCGCTGCCGGGGGCCTTCCCCTGGATCTTCATCCCGGCGCGATTGGGCGGATCGAGCTCGACCCACTCGGCATCGACGGTGAACTTCACCTTTACCGCGCCGAAGCCGACCGATGCCACCGCACGGAACTTCTCATTCGGGGTAATCACCTCGACCGACTCCAGTCCCGGTGCGCACTCCGTCACTTTCTCGGGATCGGTCAGGTACTGCCAGACCTTCTGGCGAGGTGCATCGATGGTCACGGTTCCGTTGAAGTTCATCGTCCGGACTCCTTGATTCCTGATTGCAGTACTTCGAGCGCCAGCAGCGCGCATTTACGCCGCGCCGGCTGGATTTCGGCGCGAAGGGCCTCGATCATCCACTCTTCCGGAAGGTCGCGCGCCGCCTGTAGGGGGAGGCCGATGACCAGCTCCGTCAACACCGAAGCGGCAGCCTTGGCGATCACACAGAGGTCTCCCTGAAACCGCGCATCCTGCACGGTGCCGTCGGGTTCCAGCGCCAGCTCAACGCGCACCCGATCACCGCAGAAGGGGTTGTACCCCTCGTGACGGATGTCGGGCGCAGCGAGCGAGCCGACGTTGCGCGGATGGCGGGAGTGATCATGAATGACCTCACCGTAGGGGATCATTCTCATGATGGAGGAAGCACTGCCGCCACAGCGCGCGCGCTCAGCGGCGATCCGTTTCGTCCATGCATCACCGCCACGATTTCGGAAGCGATGCTCAGCGCGATCTCCGCCGACGTCTCACCACCGATGTCGAGGCCGACCGGTACGCGTACGCGGGCCAACTGTTCCTCCGCCACCCCTTCCTCGCGCAGCATCTGCAGGATGGCCGCTCCGCGCTTCCGGCTCCCGAGCAGACCGACGTACGGCACCTCGCCGGCGAGCACCCGCTTGAGAACGGGAACGTCGATCTTGTAATCGTGAGCCGTGAGCACGACAGGAGTGGCGGGCCCCATGGCCAGCTCCGCGGCGATCTCGGAGACGATCCCGACGCGAAGCTCGCCGGCATTCGGGAAGCGTTCATGGTTGGCGAACTGCGGACGGCCGTCGACGACCACGGTCTTCATTCCGAGGGCTTTCGCGAATTCGACCAACGGGATCGCGACCGCGCCCGCGCCGAAGATCACCAGCGTCACCGGCGGGCGAAGCAGCTCGATGTAGACCTCCGATCCCTCCAATGCGATCGTCGATGATCCGGTGGACGAGCGAAGCAGGCCCGGAACGCCACGCGCCAGCAACTCGACGACAGCCTTGGGAGCGACTCCGTTTACGACTCCGTTTACGACGCCGTTTGCATCGATCAACAGACGCGAACCGAGCCCGTCACCGGCGATGATCGCCGCCAGCGCCACGCTTCGTCCCGACTGCCAGGCATTGCGCGCCGTTTCGTATAGCTCCAACAGGCTGTCTGTGACCGGCTCGAGAAAGACGTCGACCGTGCCACCGCACGTGAGTCCGATCTCCCACGCTTCCTCGTCGCCGAGCTGGAGATCCAGCAGGCGCGGTCTCGCCTCGGCGACGACCTCGCCCGCGTGCTCCATCACCCGCGCGTCGACGCAGCCGCCGATCGTGACAGAGCCGAATACGCCGCCGTCCTCCCCGACGAACATCGTCGTCCCTTCCTTGCGCGGCGTGGTCCCGTGGGTGCGCACGAGTGTGGCCATCGCCGCGCGCGTCCCCGCGCGCCGGAGCCCTTCCAGCAGTTCGTAGGTCTCATGCGACATGGGCGTAACGATGCGGGTCGCGCTCGAATGTGTGCTGGCAATGCTCGCAGCAGAAGTAGAACCGGCGGCCGTCGTGCTCCGCGACGTGGCCGGCCTCCGCGACCGCGACGGTCATCCCGCAGATCGGATCGGTCACTGTCTCCACACGCGCGGGCGCCTCGGTCACGACCGCCGCTCCGCTCCGGCGTATCTGAACGATCTCCGCTAGGATGCTCAGCGCGATCTCGTCCGAGCCGCGAGCTCCGATGTCCAATCCCGCCGGCGCCTTGATGCGGGCCAGCGCCGACTCGGGGACACCGCGATCGCGCAGGTGCTGCACGATGACGGAGCCGCGCTTCCTGCTGGCCACGAGGGCGATGTACGGCGCATCCGTCTGTACCGCCTGCTCCAGCGCTTCCTCGTCGAAGCGGCCGTGGGTGGCGACGACGATGAAGAATTCCTTACGCAGCGGTAAGGTCGAGAAGTTCAGTTCGTTCAGGATCGTGTCGGCGGCCGGCACGGTCTCGCGGGTCGCCAGCGGATCGACCACCGTCACATGAAACGAGAGCGTTTTCCCGATCTTGACCAGCGACCGCGCGATGGGCTGCGTACCGACAACGATGAGTTGTGGTACCGGAAAATGAGGCTCGATGAAGATGTCCAGTGCGCCGCCGCTGTAGCACTGCATCTGCGCGCCGATGACGCCCGAGCGCGCCGGGGTCATGTCTCCGGCGCTGAGGGCCAGCAGGCGTGGCTCGCCGTCGCGAAGCGACTCGATCGCGTTCTTCACCACGAGGTCATGCGCGCAGCTTCCGCCGATCCAGCCGGTGAGCGTTCCGTCGGCATGGATCACCGCCTTGTCGCCCGGCTTCGACGAGGTCGGCCGCTCCGCGCGAACGACGGTGGCCGTGGCATATGGTTGTAGAGGCTCCCCCATCGGACTCTCTCCCACTAACGTGTCGAAGTCTTCCCTGGTGTCGATATCGACCAGCACACCGCGGTCGTCGACCGGCACCTTGGTGATCGATTGCACGTGGTCGCCGAAAATGGCGCGGCAGCCGACGTCGCCGCGGATGCCCAGCATCTCGCCGAAGAGCGACCGGTCGACGATCACCGGGTTTCCGCGAAAGCCGTTATAGGTCGGGACCACCACGCTGGCGCGGGTGCGGCGACACTCATCGATCAGCAGATCGATCGTGCCCGGCGTGACGAACGGCTGATCGCCGAGGACGATCATGGCCGCCTCGGCCGACTCGGGAAGGGCACGCAGGCCGGCCTGAATGGACGAGCTCATTCCGCTCGCAAAATCGGGATTCATGACGATGCGCTCGGACTCGCGTTCGAGCAGGCGGACCTTTTCCCGGATCTCCTCCGCGTGCGCTCCGAGCACGATGACGATGTCGTCGATCTTCGATGCGCGGAGGTTGTCGAGGGCGTGATCGAGAATGGTCTTCCCGCCGAGGCGGAGCACCTGCTTGCACTGCCCGAAACGCGTTGCCTGGCCGGCGGCCAGGACGATGGCGGAGATCATAGCCGTGGGGTAGCGAAGTTGCGTGGTTGCGCGGTTGCGCGGTGGGGATACGCAGGGACGCCGGCGCGCGAACCCACACCCCGCCGCGACCCCGCGACCCCGCAACCTCGCGACCAACGATTCATTCTGCGACTCCCTTTTCATTCAACAACGCCCACACCTTGGGCGGCGTGATCGGGATGTCGACGTGGCGGATACCCAGATGCCAGAGCGCATCGACGACCGCGTTGGCGATCGCCGCGGGCGCGCCGACCGTGGCCGACTCGCCGACTCCTTTCGCACCGATGGGATGGTGCGGCGAAGGGGTACAGGTCTTGTCGGTCTCCCAGCTCGGCGTCTCCATCGACGTCGGCACGAGGTAGTCCATCAGGCTTCCGCCCTGGATGTTGCCGTCGGCGTCGTAGTTGATCTCTTCGTACAACGCGGGCGCCAGGCCCATCGTCAGGCCGCCGTGGATCTGTCCGTCGACGATCATCGGATTGATGATGTTCCCGCAGTCGTCGACGGCGACAAAACGGCGGATCTTGACCTGCCCCGTCCCCTTGTCGATGTCGACGACGCAGATGTAGCTGCCGAACGGATAGGTGAGATTCGGCGGATCGTAGTAGTTCACCGCCTCGAGGCCCGCCTCCATCCCCTGCGGATGGTTCGTGTACGCGGCGAAGGCACACTCCTGGATGGTCTTCGACTTCGACGGCGAGCCTTTGACGAAGAACTTTCCCGGCTCCCAATCAAGGTCCTCTTCGCTGACTTCGAGCAGATAGGCGGCAATCTTCCGCGCCTTGTCGCGCACCTTGCGGGCTGCCATCGCCCCCGCCGCCCCCGCCACCGGAGTGCTGCGGCTGGCGTAGGTACCCAGGCCGTACGGCGCCGTGTCGGTGTCGCCTTCCTCGACGGCGACGTGTTCCGCCGGGATCCCCAACTCCTCGGCGATGATCTGCGCGTACGTCGTCTCGTGCCCCTGCCCCTGCGACTTCGTCCCGAAGCGGGCGATGGCCTTTCCGGTGGGATGGATGCGCAGCTCGCAACTGTCGAACATCTTGATGCCGAGAATGTCGTAATGCTTCGAAGGACCGGCGCCGACGATCTCGGTGAAGCTGGAGATGCCGATGCCCATCAGCTCTCCCTTCTTCCGTTTCTCGGCCTGCTCTTTCCGCAACTCGTCATAGCCGATGCGCTTCATGGCCAGATCGAGCGCGCCGATGTAATTGCCGCTGTCGTACTCGAACCCGAATTGCGACTTGTAGGGGAACTGGTCCGGCTTGATGAAGTTCTTCTTCCGGAGATCGGCCGGATCCATCCCGATGTCGTTAGCGAAGATGTCGACCATCCTTTCGATGGTGTGTACCGCTTCGGTGACCCGGAACGAGCAGCGATAGGCGATACCTCCCGGCGGCTTGTTCGTGTAGGCGGCATCGACTTCCATGAAGGCATGCTGGAAGTCGTACGAACCGGTGGCGATGTGGAAAAGACCGGCGGGGAACTTCGACGGATTCGCCGCCGCGTCGGTGTAGCCGTGGTCGGCGATGGTCTTGAAACGCAGCGCCTGCAGAGTGCCGTCTTTCTTTCCCGCGAGCTCTGCGGTGATGTGGTAATCGCGCGCGAACGAGGCCGCCTGGAGGTTCTCGATCCGATCCTCGATCCATTTGACCGGCGCCCCGGTCAGCACCGAGGCGGCAACGGCGATTACGTAGCCGGGATAGACCGGAACTTTGCCGCCGAAACCGCCGCCGATGTCGGGCGAGATGATGCGGATCTTCTCCTCCGACAGTCCGACGTGACCGGCCACGAGCGCGAAGACCGTGCGAATGGCATGCGGCGCCTGGGTGGTCATCCAGACGGTGAGCTTGCCGTCGGTCTTGTTGAAATGGGCCACACAACCGCAGGTCTCGATGGAGGCGACGTTGATCCGCGGAATGTAGATGTCCTGCTTGACCGTGACCTCTGCCTGGGCGAAGGCCTGATCGGTGGCGGCTTTGTCGCCCGCTTCCCAGTGCCAGATGTGATTGTCGGTCTTCCCTTCCTTGTCGGTGCGCAGCACGGTCGCGCCGGGCTCGAGGGCCTTGAACGGATCGACGACTACCGGCAGCGGCTCGTAGTCGACTTCGACCGCCTGCACGCCGTCGGCGGCGATGTAGCGGCTGGTCGCCAGGACGGCCGCGACCTCCTGCCCCTGATGCATGACCTTCTCGACCGGCAGCACCATCTGCGTGTCCGACATCAGCGTCGGCATCCAGTGCAGGTTGTACTGTTTGAGAAGCTCACCGGTGACAACCGCCAGCACACCCGGTATGGCCATCGCGTTCGAGGTATCGATCTTGGTGATCTTCGCGTGCGCGTAAGGGCTGCGCACGATGTCGAGGTAGAGCATGCCCGGGAGCTTGACGTCGTCGACGTACTTTCCCTGGCCGCGCAGGAAACGCGCGTCTTCCTTGCGCTTCATGGAATGGCCCATGCCGCCGATTTCGGGAGAGGTGCGGGGTGTGGTGCTGCTCATGATCCCTCCGGATTCATTCCGCCGGCTTCTGCGCGGCGTACTGAATGGCCTTGACGATGTTGACGTAACCGGTGCAGCGGCAGAGGTTCCCGGAAATCCCCCAACGGATGTCATGCTCGCTGGGCGAAGGGTTGGACTTGAGGAGCGCGTAGCTTGTCATCATCATGCCCGGAGTGCAGAAGCCGCACTGCAGGCCGTGCTCCTGATGAAACCCTTCCTGGATGCGATCGAGCTTGCCATCCTTCTCCAGACCTTCGACGGTCATCACCTCGCGGCCATCGGCCTGGACCGCGAAGGCCGTGCACGACTTGATGGCCTTGCCGTTGAGCAGCACCGTACAGGCGCCGCAGCTCGTGGTATCGCAGCCGATGTGCGTGCCGGTCATAGAGAGGTCTTCGCGGAGGAAGTGGACCAGCAGCAGGCGCGGCTCAACCTCCCCTTCCCGAGGAGTACCGTTGACGTTGACAGTGATCTTGTGCATGGTCATGTCAGTGTTCCCCTTTCGCGCGCGCGATGGCCAGCCGGAGCGCGCGTGCGGTCAGAACGCGGACCAGTGAACGTTTGTAGTCGGCGGATCCGCGCAAGTCATCCGCCGGCTCGGCCTCCTCCGCGGCGATACGCGCGGCCTCAACGATTGTGCCGTTGTTCGCTGCCTTTCCTCGGAGTGCCGCTTCGGCGCGTGCGGCCTTGATAGGCATAGGACCGACATTCGTTAGACCGATACCAGCGTCTTTGAACGTGTCGCCGTCGAGCCTGATCTGTACGGCCACCGCCGCCGCGGCGAAGTCGCCCACCTTTCTCTCCACTTTGAGATAGGCGCCTCCGCTCCCCGCCTGCGGCATCGGAATCCGAATCTCGGTGAGGATCTCGTCGGGCTCGAGGGTGGTGGTGAAGATGCCGGTGAAGAAATCGGAGATGGCGATCGTGCGCGTCCCCTTCGGCCCGGTTGCCACGACCGAGGCGCCAAAGGCCAGCATGGTGGCCGGATGGTCGTTGGCCGGATCGGCATGCGCAAGATTCCCCGCCACCGTGGCCTGGTTGCGGACCAGCGGGTCGCCGATCACGCCGGCAGTGTCGGCGAGCAGCGGATATCGAGTGCGGACCAATTCCGATGCGTCAACGTCGGCCTCGCGCGTCAGCGCCCCGATCGTGAGGAAGCCGCCGTCCTCCTTGATGTAGGAGAGGCCGGCGATGCCGTTGATGTCGACGACGTGCTTCGGAGCCGCCATCCGCAACTTCATCAGCGGAATCAGACTCTGGCCGCCGGAGAGGATCTTCGCATCCGCACCGTGTTGCTGCAGCAGCGAGATCGCTTCGGAAAGGGTCTTCGGAGAGGAGTACTCGAACGAAGCCGGAATCATGACCTGTCCCTCCAAATGTTGGCGACATGCGGCGTCGAAATCGGTGGCGATTGGGGCTCGCGCGGTTATCCCCCCGGATCATGGGAATGTCAAGTTTGCCGTCAAAATGTTGCGATGGGCGCCCGCTTCGTGGCACACGAGCGGGTGGAGACGATTCCCGCGGCAGCCATCGCCGCGACACAAGTCCAGAGCAGCGGGCGAACCTGCCGGCGATGCCTGGCGAAGCTCCGGGATGTGCTCGGAGGCACGGCATCAAGGTCGCGAGAAGGC
>Ga0210402_10000308_pt1 | contig 55857 bp, 37 predicted proteins | sample IncBWC7MmetaG_FD_161055 | JGI IMG/M metagenome (GOLD analysis project Ga0210402, IMG submission 161055) | Forest soil microbial communities from Barre Woods Harvard Forest LTER site, Petersham, Massachusetts, United States - Inc-BW-C-7-M | ecosystem: Environmental > Terrestrial > Soil >... | reverse complement strand
GTCAGCAGTTTATACAAGCCCGATTACGGTGAATGCGTCGGAGACGATCGAGGCGATCGCGGTGGCGACGGGGTACACACAGAGCGGCGTTGGGAGTGCGGCTTATACGATAACGACAGCGGCGGCGACACCGACGTTTGGTCCGGGAGGCGGGACGTACACAACGGCGCAGACGGTGACGATCAGTGATGCGACGAGCGGGGCGACAATTTATTACACGACGAATGGGGCGACGCCGACAACGTCATCGACGCCATACGCAGGCCCGATTTCGGTGAGCGCAACGGAGACGATCGAAGCGATCGCGGTGGCGACAGGGTATACGCAGAGCGCGATAGGGAGCGCGTCGTACACCATATCAACGGGTGGCGGCCCAGCGGCGACGCCGAAGCTGACACCCGGGCAGGGGACGTACGCGGCCGGGCAGCAGGTGGCGATCAGCGATGCGACCAGCGGGGCGACGATTTACTACACGACGAATGGAGTAGGGCCGACGACTTCGTCGACGCCGTATACGGGACCGATCACGGTGAATGCGTCGGAGACGATCGAAGCGATCGCGGTGGCGACGGGGTACACGCAAAGCGCGATAGGGAGCGCGACGTACACGATCACGTCAAGTGCGGCGGCGACACCGACGTTCAGTCCTTCGGGTGGGTCGTACGCGACGGCGCAGACGGTGACGATCAGTGATGCGACGAGCGGGGCGACGATTTACTACACGACGAACGGGACGACACCGACGACGGGGTCAGCCGTTTATACCGGGCCGATCACGGTGAATTCTTCGGAGACCATTGAAGCGATTGCGGTGGCGACGGGGTATACGCAGAGCGCAGTGGGGAGTGCGGCATACACCATATCGGCGGGAGGCCCAGCGGCGACGCCGAAGCTGACACCAGGGCAGGGGACGTACGCGGCCGGGCAGCAGGTGACGATCAGCGATGCGACCAGTGGGGCGACGATTTACTACACGACGAACGGAGTAGGTCCGACGACTTCGTCGACGCCGTATACGGGACCGATCACGGTGAATGCGTCGGAGACGATCCAAGCGATCGCGGTGGCGACGGGGTATACGCAGAGTGTGGTTGGGAGTGCTACGTACACGATCTCCACATCAGCGGCGGCGATGCCGACGTTCAGTCCGGCGGGTGGGTCGTACGCGACGGCACAAGCGGTGACGATCAGCGATGCGACCAGCGGGGCGACGATCTATTACACGACGAACGGGACGACGCCGACGCCCGGGTCAGCCGTTTATACCGGGCCGATCACGGTGAATTCTTCGGAGACCATTGAAGCGATTGCGGTAGCGACAGGGTATACGCAGAGCGGCGTTGGGAGCGCGGCATACACCATAACGGGGAGCGGCCAAGCGGCGACGCCGAAGCTGACGCCGGCGCAGGGGACGTATGCGGCAGGGCAGCAGGTGACGATCAGCGATGCGACGCCCGGCGCGACGATTTATTACACGACGAATGGCGTAGGGCCGACGACGTCGTCGGCGGTGTATATCGGGCCGATTACGCTGGAAAAGATGCAGACGATCGAAGCGATCGCGGTAGCCCCGGGATATACGCAGAGCGCCATCGGAAGTGCGACCTACAAGATTACTGGGCAAAAGTAACGCTGGAGTCCACGGTCGGGAAGTGACTGGTGACTCGTGACTGGTGACTCGTGATGTGTCAACGAGCAGCACAGCCAGGGTGGCGGTTGCTCAGGGTCTAGCCTCTGAGTCAACCGGCCGGTCTGTACCGTGCCGCTACTAGCCCCCACCCCCCCAACCTCCACGTTTTCCGTGCAGCGGGCCCCAAGTAGAGCCCCCTCCCGTTTTTCCGTAAGTGCAGATGATAAAGGAGTTAGCGGAAGCGAACGGCGGGCCTGGAAAGGCACGTGGCCTCCGTAAGGGCGGCGCAGGAAAAGATTAGCTACGCTACCCATACCCACCCCCCTATTTTTGGCTTCAAGTGTGCGTAACGCATTGAAAATAAGGTGCTTAGCTTTTTGCGCCGCACCAAGAGTGTGTAAGCGTATGAAACGAAAGGGATTACGGGGGGCGCGGAGAGATCCTTCGGTCGCGATACTCTCTCCCCGAAGAACCGCCCGAGGCAGGCAGGACTCATACCCTTATTCCTTGGCGGGTTCAAGTGGAGTCCCGCGGCCGATCTGAAATCGTAGAGAGGACCTTCGCTTCGCTCAGGATTTCGCACCCTCGTCGGATGCTCAAATTGTCAAAGAGCGTGGATTTACTCAGGGTTTGCAAGTACGACTTCCGTTTCTCAGGGTCTGCAAGTACAGACCCTGAAACCCTGAAACCCGGAACCAGTCCAGCTGGCCCGTACTACAAGAGTCAATTATCGCGCGGAGTCCACAAATTGTCAAGTAAAATTATTGGCGAAGTGGTAGCGGTTCGAACGGAGGACTAACTATAGGCAGGCCAGCAACTTCCACTGCCAAGCGAGAACGTCGGAATAACTGGACTTCGCTCGGCTCGCCGTACAACGTAGATCCGGACGGGGTGACGCGCACGACTGACCGCGGAGCGTTTCAGTTTGTGGCGGGAGCAGTAGTAGTGCTAGGCACGGCGGCGATTTCCAGCTTGCACTGCGCGGCGGCGGTGAATACGACGGCTGCGGGACTTCTACCCACAGATGTGGTCATCGTTTCGTTTAACGCTGCTCCATCTGGAGCTTACGTAACAGGATTAACCATCCTTCCTCCGGATGTAGCAGCAGGGAGCTTTAACATAAGGGTGTGCAACCCGACCGCCGGGAGCTTAACCCCACCAGTAGCAACGCTAAACTGGAGAGTGGTTCACTGAGAGGGTTATTGCTGGCTGATTGGACGAAGGCGTCGGCTGCTAGCTCCGGGTAAGCTTGGTTGCACTAACGCCGAGGCTCGGAAGAAAGGAGAAGGCACCCAAATTCGTTGGATCAGCTGCGAACGGGCTTGAGGGGACGCAAAGCCCCTGCTATGAGTACTCCCAACCCCAAAATTAAGGAAATACAAGTTCCGGGCTCGGCGGTAGAAAACTGACCCACGAAGACGTTCCCATCACTGCTGATACCCTGTGGGTCGGTTGTCACGGCACCCGGTATGTTAAAAAGGCTAAAGTTTCCAGAATTATAGGTGAATCCCTGCAATCTGCCACCGCTTATATCGTACCCGGTGATCTCTCCGCTGGCGCTGATACCCGTCGCGTAAGTTTGGCACGGGCCCAATTGAGTAAAACTACCTTGGATGTATAGAAAAGAGTAATTTCCGCAGCTTGGAGTATCGTACCAACCGATTATCTCTCCAGAGTTGTTGATACCCTGGGCCGAGGTTCCTAATGCCCCCGGTACGTCTAAGGTAGTGAAATTCCCTCCGGCGTACAGGAAGCCGTGTTCTGAATTGCCCGACACCCAATAACCCACGATCTGACCGTTGTCATTAATCCCATAGGCAGCAGTATCGTCAGCACCAGGAGCGCTAAAGACGCTGTAGACCCCACCGCTGTACACATAAGCTGCGCAATTTATGCCTCCGCAAATTGTAGCCTGAGCGCGCACTGCCCCTACTATTTGGCCGTTGTCGTTGATGCCGCGGACTTCTGTCTCAACTGCATTGGGCACATTAAGCGCAGAAACTGTCCCGTTGGAATAAAGATAGCCCCCATCAAAACCCGTTGACATAGTGAACGAGCCAACGACTTGGCCTGAGTTGTTGACGCCCGAAGGGAGACCAGGAACCTGTGGAATGTACGTGGCCCCATTGCTGAAGATGAATGGAAAAAAATCGTCAGCCTTGCTTACACAAGCGCTGAGAATCAGCACGCAGAATACTATTAATAGCTTTCCTGTCAGACGGTTCATGGCAGTTCCATCCTGACTTCGGGCCGGAGTGAGTTGTATCTCAGCGAGGAAGCGGAAGCCAGCCCAAAGCCGAATAGTATCCCTTAGCAACGAAAATCACAAATTGGGATCTTGCTGGAAGAGCCTACCCACATCGTAGCGCGGTTGAAGTGTTCGAGTGAGCAGAGCCGGCTGCCTTCCTCTCACCGAAGCTGGTAAACGGTTCACTGTCCATGGACTGTTTTTGAAGTATGGGCTCAGGCGTCTGTGCGAACCAGAATGTCGCCGTAGGTTTTCTGGTTCTGGAACTCGGCGGTTCCCAAGAATTTAACCATTTCTTCGCCAGGAATCCAGTTCGAGAAAAAGAAGTCGGTACGCAAGCCAAACGTGAGATTAAAGCGTGAGCTGGCGCTGAAACACTTCTGCCTGACACACTTCACAGCCAGGTCAGGCACCTCGGTATTCACCTCAAAAATTAAGTATCTAGGGGCTATTGAGAGGCCAGCGAGTGCGTCGTTTTCATACCCCTCCACATCGATCTTAATGAAGCTGGGCATGCCATATTTCTTGATCAGTTCGTCCAACGTCAGCACTGGCACCGTTATTTTTTGATTCCACTTGATGCCGGAAAATCGTTCGGATTTTTCGGCAACCGCAACCCAGTCTGGAGAGAGCGTGGACAGAACGTCGTGGTCACATAAGAAAAGTTCCGCAGTACCGTTCTTCGATCCTACCGCGGCAGACTCAACGGTTATGCGATTGAAAGGACGAATTCGCTTAAGGTTGGCCGTGAGTTGCGGGTTGGGCTCGACCGAGATCACGCGCGCGCCAAGAGAAACAAACATATGGGTATATTCGCCCTGGTTTGCGCCCACATCGAAAACCAAGTTATCGCGCTTGACGAATTGAGAGAAAAAAGAACTGATTCGTTGCCGCTGTGCCCAATAAGATCGATTAAAAATACGCTGATAGGAATCGCGAAGAAAATCGTATGCTGGCGTTTCGCGAGTCGCCTCTGCAATCGCTTTTTTTAGGCCCATCTTGGTCTCCGAATCTTCCAAAGCAATGGCTCGCTCCTCGCTTCCAAACGCTGCCGATTAAGCTGAAGCTGAACCAACAATTTGCTCTTTCTTTACGCTCGGCCTCTGCAGCAGCCACAAGACGGGCCAGAGCAAAAGAAGTCCGATCAGGAAAAAGACGACGCCACCCTCACGATGCAGCTTGCCGAAGAGGAATCCCGGCTCAACATAATTCGCGAGCAGGGTCAGGGTAACGATCCGAATGGCGTTTTTGACGATCATTACGGCTATTCCGGTCAGGACAAAGACCAGTTTGCGCCAGATGCCCTGCAGAACGAAGTGTCCCGCCAATACAGCCAGGATTAGAAGGGCGATACTCGAACGGATTCCGCTGCACTCGCGAGCGACCTCAATGTTCACAGTGGTCAGGTGGAAGACGATGCCTTCGCGAAGCACCGGAACGCCGGATAACTCGAAGAAAATTCCGGAGAGGTTGGCGGTGCCGTGCTGCAGGAATGAGATGACGCGGTCGAGCAGGAATTGGGGCGGCGGAACCGCGAACAAGAGAAACAGCAAAGGGAACTGGGCGGCGAGCAAGGCGCGGCGCCCGAGGAAATAGGCAAAGCCGCCAACCAAGAGAGAAAAAAACGCCAAGGTCAGGGCGGATAAGCGGTCCGCGGAGTCCCAGTCCGCCGAAGCGTAGCGCACGATAAGCCAAAGAATCGCCGCGGCGACACAGAAAATCGTTCCGCTAAGGCGGTCGCTGGCCAGGGACTCGCGGATTTTGTTTCGCTCCTGGAAGAGCAACACTACCGAGATTAGAGGGATGATCGGAAGGTGAGAGTAATTCTCATCGGTCATGGCCAGATGCCAGACCGAGGCGAGGGTGGGCCAGAAAAGGATTGCGGCCACGGCGATCCACGCTACGAGAAGCAAGCTACGGCGAGCGAAATTGGATTCTTGGGAGTTCACGATTCCTTTTGTTGACTGCGTTTTTCTCGAGCAACTCCAAGAACCGGGCTGAAGCCCGGCCACTACAGGAGCTCGGACCTAGAAACCCCGCTTGTAGTAAAGATAAGGGATCAAGGCAATTTCGGCCAAGCCGGGCAGTGGATCGCCCCAACTGAAAACCGCCTCGGTGACTGGGCCGCTGAGTGACCGAAGGTAGTCGCCGGTATTGAGCCGGCCCTTAAAAATATCGAGAAGGCTGGACGGCGTGTCGGTTACCAAGCGAATCCACTTATGTCCCGGACGAGCCCGGCAGACCTCGACCGGTTTACCGATCTGGTCGGCAAACAGCATGGCGGGAAAATCAACGCCTGCCGCGCGGCCCAGAGAATGGTAACCCCAGGTTCGCAAGTTCACATCGTGCAGCTTGTAGGTCGAGTCGCGCGGGTCCAGTTTGAATTCAACTTCCACCAGGCCATAGTAATCAATGGCACGCAAGAACTTCTCGCTGGCCGCTTCCAGCTCCGGGAGATCCAAGGTTTCCACAAAAGTGCTGGCGCGGCCAAATTCGTGCGGGTGCTGGCGGCGCCTGCGAACCACCATACTCCCCAAGGCCTGGCGATTTTTCCAGAAGGCACAGTAGGCGAATTGCTGGGTGCTGCTGCCGGGAATAAATTCCTGAATCAGAACTTCGCCGGGTGCACCCTTCTCGGAAGCGAGAAGGAATAATTCCTTGAGTTCCTGACGGCTATTCGCGCGCCACGCTTTGGCCTTGGTCTTGTAAAAGAAGTGTTCCTTGATAGCGGGCTTGACGGCATAGGGAGGATCAACGTCTACCTGATCGAGATCTTCGACCGATTGGGGGTTCCAGGTTTTTGGAGTGGGCAAGCCGAGCTTAGAAACCATCTCGTGGAGATTGCGCTTATCCCACGCCCATTTGACGGAGGACCAGTCCGGTGTCGGAACACGAAAGAACGCGGCGAGCTCCTTTCGATGATGAGAAAACGCCGCGACGGTTTCGTCGCGCGTCGGGTAGAGCACCCAGCCTTTCAAATTGAGACGCCGGCCAGTTTCGAGAACCGCTTCGACAACGCGCTCCTGGTCGCGCAGACCAGAATAAAAGCAGGAATGGCGAACAAACCGGGAATAGGCGGAAATAGAGCGCTCGTCGTCCACAATGCAAATAGGAATCCCATGCGCGCCGAGGCTCCTGACAATGCCGAGACCCTGGTAGTCGCCGCCAACGATCAGCGCACCGACATTTTCCGCGGGCATGGCTTCGCCGTCCAGATGCGGAGCGGTTTCCATGAGTTCTTTGGCTGGATTCGACAAGTTGGATTCACACTGTGAAGTAGCTGATCAATGGTCCCTTTTTCGTTGCAGGTACTGCGCAAGCGAGCGCGAAACAAAGTGGGTTCCGGAGACGAAGCGCATTAAGGGGCCAAAACTCCATGCCGCGGGAGCTCCGACAAAGTGAAGGCCGGATGCGGCGGATTCAAAGCCCGGTTGAAGCACAGGATAGCCATTGACTTGCTGGATTTCGGCGCGCAGCCCATCCGAAAGGAACGGGCACTGAGAGATGTCAACGCGGTAGCCGGTGCCGAGAAGAACGTGGTCGGCGGACAGCTCGCTGCCGTCGTCTAGGCGAAGAGAAACGCGCCCGCCGGCAGGTTGTACGGAGCTCACCGAGCGACCAAATGAAAGTTGAAGACCTTCGACGTGCTCGACGCGCCGTTTAAGCCAACCAGCACCGGCCGGGCGAATGCAGCGCTTGGCCAGCGGCGTCTGAAGAAAACGCGGCAGCAGGCGGAAGGCATTTGGCCGCGCGACCAGCTGGCTCAAACCGGCAGGTCCGACGTCAGAAGGAGCGTAAAGGAGCCGGCCCAGGAATCCCAGACTGGCGATGCGATGCCGCCACGCCAGCCAGTGGACACCGGGCTCGCGAACCAGCATGCGAACCGAAGCTCCCGCCTCGCGAAGCAAGGCGGCGGATTCGAGTGCGCTTTGACCGCCTCCGACGACGATGACTTCCTTTCCGCGAAATCCGCTGAAATCGGAATGAGCAGATGCGTGGGAAACCAGTTCTTGAGGGGCGTTCTGGAAAGACGGCGGCGTCCAAGCGAACTTGGCGATTCCGGTGGCGACAACCACTCGGGAGGCTTTGAAATGTTCGCCAGTCGAGAGATGCACGTGGAAGCCCTGCGAGTTGCGTTCGACGAGACTGACCCTTCGTTGGTCGAGATGCGGAACCGTTTGTTGCTGAAACCATCGCCCATAGGCAACAAAGTCTTCGATCGGAACAGGTTTAGAAATTTTTCGAGACACCGTCGATTCGTAGGCTTCCAACTTAAAAGCCCCATCCGGATCTGAGATATGAGTGGCATCCCAGCCGGAACGCAGGAACATCCCGCGAGGCATCTGGCGCTGCCAGAATTCCATTGGCTCGCCAAAAACCTGAAAATCCAGGCCGGAAATCTTTCGCAAATGCGCGGCCGCCGACAAACCGTATGGCCCGGCACCGATGATGGCTACCTCAAGCGTAGACATGGAACTCCAATGATCGAAGCCTCAGCATGATTCCTGAGCTCCGGCCAAGTGATAAACGATGTCGCTGCCAACTTTACGAGCGAAAGCCAACCGTGCACGGTGCGACGAAGGCCCCTCGATCGTCCAACCCTGCGGAGAGCGAACCAACCGCATCCGGGAGCGGTCGCGCCACCACCGCGCAACATCCCTGGGCAGTGGAAGCCATATTTTATTTTCTCTCCGAAGCTGACTCAGGTGGGCAAGTAATTGCGAATATGTGTCGCGTGCCCTGTTAGCAATTACGTAATCGGGGTGCACGATGAAGCTGGCCATACCATTGATTTTCGCGATTGATGCGATTTGGGTTTTCCAGAGGTCGATCGAGAAATCCTGGAGGATGTTAAAGAGCGAGTAATCCTGAGTGCAGGTGACCGGCAATTCCACCAGATTTCCGTTGAGGTATGGCATGACGCTGCAGCAGCCGCCGCGCTGAGGATCAAGATGCGCCACGTTTGGAACTGACATGTCGTATTCAAACTCAAGCGCTCTCATCCAGGCCTGATTGCGGTATAAGACTCCAGAACGGAATCCGACGGCGGCAAACTGTTTTCCGTATGAATTAATCTTGGCCGCGCGGCGAAGAAATTCGTGGTGATCGTCGAAGAGATGCCCGTCATGATTCAAGTCATGAACGTTGACTTCGAACCCGCGGCTAGTGATGAGCTGCAGCCAATCCGATGGCACGTTGTAGCGTTCCTCCGGAACGATCTGGAACGAGGACTTAATTGCAAAGGAATCGTTCAAGTCCATCAACGTTTTGCAAAAGTCCCTGCCTGCTGGCGCTTCCACGTCGTGGGTCATGATGGCGCAGGCCGGAAGTCCTTCCGGCCAGAACCAAATAAATGGAATCTCGTCGAGATTGGATTGATCGAGCGCGATTCGCAGAAACATGCGCTGCAAACGATCTACGGTGGTATCAACCGGCCAATGTGGGAAAGGAATTTGCTGCCAGCCCCGAAGAGAAAGTCGCTGGAAGTGCTTGCGGACACTTACCGGAAGAAGCGGACGCACCAGGTAGTAGGCATTTCGAATCGCGTTCTTTTTCCAATTGGCGGAGTCCTTACTCGTGCCATTGGAAGAAGCGTATTGCTCAAAGAGCAGGTTGGAAATGACTTCCGAAGGATCGAAAGGCAAGCCGTTTTCCGTTCCATTCCTTGGATTCCAAGCTAAAGACGGATTCGCGGGCGAGTCGGAAACTTCAGTTCCCTGAGCTGTCTTTGCAAAAGCGATGAGTTCAGGCTCGATGCGGAAGTAGCCGGCCCGGTTTTGGAGATCCCGGGATCGAGGGAGAGTCACGAGCGACTCGGGGCAGCGATAGTAGTCGATTGTGGGATTGGGGCTGTTCATTGCAGGAGTTGGGTGCTAGCCGACGTGCCGATAAAGAACGTTTCCGATGGACTGCAAAACCGGATCTGGCAGACGGGAGCACGCGTTGTGAACGAGACGCATTTTCCAACCCGCCCCGTCCGTGACCCAGGCTTGCGCTGGATAACGGTAATAGTGGATTTGTTGAAGCGGCGCGCCCCAGTGGCCTTTAAATTCGATAAGACCGGAGTTCGACGATTCAGAGCGGCCAAGATCAAACGATTCCGCGCCCCAAGCCTTGGCTTCCTGGATTGCCCGCCAAAACAGAAGAATCGTTCCGCCATACTTGTTGTACTGGCTGTCAGAACAACCGTATTTGTAGACGAGTGTTTTTTTGTGCCGGAGCGTCAGAATGGTCGCGATTGGCTGGGAATCCTTTGAAACCAGATGGATCTGAAGATTATCTCCGAGTGTTCTTACAAGATTTCGGAACCACACGCGAGGCTGAGGAGGGAGTTGGTGGCGCCGGCGTGTGACCAGCAAGAGCCGGTAGAATTTTTCAATTAACTCCTCGGAACGTCCCACGCTGTACTGCAGACCTTCTTTTTCGGCCTTGGTGAGCTTGCGTTGCACACAGCTCTTGTGAAAGTTCTTTAGCAGGGCGCCCAACTCCGGGCGCAGGTCCACCATATGAAATGCAAAAGTCTCGGCTGGGCTAAAGGCCGCGCTCCGTTCCGGCTCTCCGGAACTGGAAAGCGGGCGAATCTCGACGTATTTCCATTTTTGGAGTTTCGCTTGTGTTATGGCAAATTCCATAAGCGCTGCATAAGTTGCGTCACGATCGACCAGTGGCGCGCAATGATCCGAAAACGGCAATGAAACGATTCGATTGCCGGTTAGCCAACTCGAAACTTTCGCAAAGAGCAGCGCGTTTTGCAGCGGCCTGCTGGGCTCGTTGGTGGTGAAGGCAATCGGCTCATATCCGTAGGTGGATTGAAGTGCCTGCAGCCACCCCGTTGTATGAAAAATGGAGGACTGGGGATGGGTTTCAACAAACTCGGTCCAGCGGTTGTCCTTCAAGGGATCGATTTGATAGACGTTCATTGGCTCCATTGGATTATCTGGTTTCAGTCTCCGACCGCGGCTGCCATTAGCGCCGAAGAGGTTCTGCCGGTTCCGCTAGTTTAGGCGGCTCGTTGGAACTCAGCGGCGTAACATCGGGCGCCGCCGAGTACCCAAAGGTGTTGTCGGCAATATCCTTGAAAAGGTTGAGTGCGCTAGTCTTCGCTTTAGGTACCACTGCTTCCAGCCTACTGCGAATCGCCTGTCGATTTTCGTAGATGGAGCGCACCTGCGCGAGGATTTCTTGCGCGGTGCAATACCGCGGGTCCGCGACCAGTGTTTCCGCGCCGATGGTGCGCATCACGCCGATAAATTTGTCGCTATATGCAATCGGAACGGAGGGAACGCACTGGGAAAGCGCGGCGATGCAGGCATGCATACGCGCACCGACGAAGAAATCACATTGGCCAATGACGTATTTGATTTCACGTTCATCCAGCCCCTGTCGTACGACTTGCAAACGATCTCCATACTCGGCAACGAGCTCGTTGTACAGACTTTCGGAAACGGCTACGTCGCTTTCGAAGTTGGAAGTCCCAAAAACATGCGGAATCAAAAGCAAAGTCACATTGCGATCTTGCAGGAAAAAATTGATGACACTGCGCGTGAATTCCGGATAGGAGAACTTGAGTCCGAACGCATTGTCCTGGTTATAGCCGCCTTTGAACAGCAAGCCACTCACATTGAGCCCGACAACAGGCCCCTTCTGTTTGAAAGTTGAAAGACCGGAGAGCAATGGGTAGTCGGCAGGCCGAATTGGGTCAACCACAAATCCGACATCATGGCTGAAGCGGACCTTGCCACGCCCAACCGCAGTTCCGAGCAATTTTTCGACATCCGCCACCCCTTTCAAATCGCGGGAATAGGCCCTATCCGAGTTTCGAATGATGAAACGGGACACTGATTTGGCGATGGATGATGTGAAAGGCCCGTACGTCTGCGGCAAAAGGATCAGTCGCTTATTCAGGAGTATGATCAAAATCTGAGGTAGCGAAACGTAAAAAAATCGCTCCAGCCCGTAAATATCGCTGAAGCTATCGCCGCCCGAGATTGCGGTGATTACGTCCATCTCACGGAGGTGCTTCAATATAGGATTCCCTGACAGGAATCGTTCCCTAAGTCCTGAAAACGGGATACATCTTGCGACCGCGGCCTGAAGTATCAAATATGCGATATGGTTGTGCTGCCAAAACTTCTTTGAAAAACGAATGTTCCACAGCGCCACTTCAATAGTTCGTTCGCCAAACTTCAGCTCCCAGCTATTTGGCTCGCGGCCATAATCCAGTATGGATATTTCCGCTTGTGGATAGGCCTCAAGCAGACACTGCGCCGTGCCCACAGTAAGTACGTTTACGCCAAAATTGTTGGTTCCGAGAGAAGAACCCAAAAGACAAAATTTGCGGTAAGCGCTCATGGCGTTTCGAATTCCGCTTTTTCGGGTATTGAGCCGTCTGCCAGCTTGCTAATCTCTCCGGATTTCAGCGGTTTCGATTGCTCCACGGAATCACCTAGAACAAACTTCCAGGTGGTTGGGTCATGTGTCCATTTACGCAGTTCGCCGTCGGTTAGATAGAGGAGACCGCCCGCGACGACCGCAGAGAGAGAGGCACAGATTGCAAGACTGAGTATTGGCGGACGGTTTTGATCTAAATGGCGCGCAGCAATCAAGAAATTCAATCCACCAACACCGGCCGCAGCGACAAATGCCGGCATCACAGCCGAAAGAAATTGACGAATTGTAATTTGTGAGACTCGAAACAAGAGCACTAGATGCAACGGCGCATCGATAACCAGAGAAACCAACAAACGGGCGAGGGCGATGCCCAAAATCTGCTTCGAAATCGGGGCACTGCGAAGCAGCATTGCCACGCTCACCAAAGCTATCGTAACCAGAACCGCATCGATCCAGCACAAGAGAGCCAACAGGTGCGGCTTCGAGCGAGCCTGCAATAAAGGTCCAGTGAACTGAATGAACGAAGAGATGATTCCCCCGAGCGCCAATAAAGCAAGAACTGGGACTGCTGGCATCCATTTCGTTCCTACGACACTGATGATGATTCTGCTTGATCCCGCAATCCCAGCCAGGATCGGGAGGGTCAACATCGTGCTCATGCGTATGCAAAACTGGACACTCTTGCGCAATTCTTCAGGTTTGTCCTGTAGCCGGGAAAACTGAGGAAAAGAGGCAACTTGCAGTGAACTTGTCAGTACCTGAAGCACCAGGGAGACCAGGCGCTGCGCGAATCGGTACAGCCCGACTGCGACAGGCCCGAAGAAAATGCCCATGAAGAATGCTTCCGACTGGACATTGGCGAATACACCGATTTTCGCAGCGAAATTAGCGAGCGAAAAACTTAACAGATCCTTGATGCACTTGAGGGAGAACCGAAGCCGCGGCCGCCAGTGACTCAGTCCCCACAGAAGGGTGAGCGCGCAGACATCCTGAGTGATGCGCTGTCCAACCAGCGAATAGGGCCCAAAGCCCTTTAATGCCATCCCCACACCCACCAAACCACCCAGAAGGAACGAAATATTGGAGCGAATCGAGAGACTCTTGAAGTCCATATTCCGCTGAAAAAGCGCTTTCTGAACAACGGTGAGAGCCTCGAGGGGGATAGTGATGGAAAGCAGGGAAATGATTGTGGCAAGTTTGGGCAGGTGATTAGCCGCACTCCACCACGGACTAAAGCCCAGGCTTAGGCCGACCAGTATCGTGCTGATTGCCAGCACCATCCAAAAAACGGAGTCGAGATGCTCAGGATCGAGATCCTTCTTCTGAATCAAGGCCGCGACAAGCCCCTGATCCAGGAACATCTGCAGAAAGAGGATATAAACCAGCGCGATTGCGACGATTCCAAAATCGCCAGGCCCAATGATTGCCGCGAGGACGAATGACAGAAGGGCAGACAGACCCTGTTCTCCCCAGTTCATTAGATAGGCCCATTTGATGGCCTTACCGAAATTGCGATTTTCAGACATGAAAACTGTTGAGGATTCCTCTCTTAGACGCGACTGATTTTTTGGCTTCGGCAAGCAATTCCGTCCCGAGCAGGCCATCGGCAAGTCCGAGCGTGAGTTTGCGCGGAAGGTCCATGCGCTCGCTCGAGATGGTCCGAAGGGTTGCTACTCGGAGTCCCGCTTCCCGTAGCCAACGACGGAGTCTGGTCGGACCGGTCTGTTGCACCCCGGCCTTCTCAAAGTCTCCGAGATTTCGATGCCCATTACCCTGGCGCCAGCGCAAGATTCGAGCGGAGAATTTCTCAGTATTCGGCACTCGAACGATCACGCTTCCATCCTTTACCACAAGATTTGGCAGAACTTTCAGAAACGCCGTCGGGTCGGGAACCAAGTGCAATATATTTGAGACGACCACACAATCGAACTGCGTATCACCAAGAAACGAGACAAGATGCGCGAAGTCGGTCCCGATTACTTCTACTCCGCGGGACTTGGTGCACTCTCCGATCACATCGTCTAATGGAAGCGAACTGACCTGCTTTCCACCCTCCACCAGAGCAGACTCTAATTCTCCCGATCCGCTGCCAATTGAAAGAATACGTCTTGCCGAGCCGGGCACAAGGTCCAGCAGCGCTTTTGAAGCAGGTTCGTAATAGCTTTTTGACCACATGGCTTGCGGCAGCTTGGTATAGAGCGGAAAGCCAAATCCAACCTCTTGACGGATCGTCTCTGGTTGCAGCAACTTCCGGACTTGCACCGTCATCAACTCCTCGGGAAGCCCCATTTTGCCGATATATTTGTTCGGTAGATGTGGGATTACGAAATCGTCCAGCTTAGAGATACAGATCATCTTTCGGAACCCGCACTGGGTGTAAGGATCAGTTGCCGCGGAACAAAGCAGGTCATACCGACTGGAATGAGGTTCCACCAAAAAACCGCCGGATTGAATCGCCTTTTTTAGCTGATTAGCCGTCAATACAAAGCACGCTGCGTGCTCGTTCGTAAAGTACGCGAAGGTTTCTCCGCCGCACTGATGTACCGAGGCAGGATCCCAATGAAAGTGGCTATGGACGGTGGAAAAATATCGCTTCCCTTGCGCGTCCTTTTCATAGCGAAGAAAGCCAGCAATCTCATTCTCAGGCAGCAGCGAAGTGGCGTCTAAGAAGGCGTCGATATTCTCTTTGTGAAGCGGCGTGTCGTCTTCCGAATAGACGAATAGGTCGAAGTCGTTCTGGCGCTCCGCAAACAGCTTCTTGTGGGCGAAGGGCAAGGACCAGGGGTCCCTGCCCGGCAGTCCGACGATTACTTCAACGTCGGGGCCAAGGTCTTTGGGTAAATTGGTTAAAACGGCGACGTGCACCTCGTAGGGAATGGCGCGGTACGCCGTAAGCAACTGTTGCAGGTAGCCGTCGTTCTTTGTGCCATAGTTCGCAATTGCCACCAAAATCTTCATTCCCAGTTTCCTCTTTGCTCCGGTCATACAGTTCGATACAGAATAGGATACGCTATGGTGGACAGCCGGTGACTTGCCCGAAAACTGTACCCACGGGCAGTAGTATTCGCTATGCCACACTGGCTTAAACTTGGGTGGTAGAGCGGAGTGCGGTTTTTAGCCCGTGAGTCTCCGAAATAGACCAGGGCACATCGGTTAAGATGTGACGGCCTCGAATGAAAAGGAAGACAATGAAGCAATTAAAGTTAAAGCCGATTTCAGCCATTTCCACATTCCTAGCGGTTCTTTCCTTTGCTGTTCCAGGCACCAGCCGCGCAGCATGCCATGTGATCACACCCACCGGCGGCGGAACTAACAGCGGCGCGGATTGGAATAATCCCTGCAACGGTTTTAGCGGAAATTGCGCCGGCAGCGCGATGAAGCGCGGCGATGTCTACTATGTCGCAGGAGGATCCGGTGGTTCGTATACTAGCTCGGCTAATGCCCCTGTTCTTAAAGTTTCTGTCGCTGTCTCGGGTAGCACCCCAATTACGATAAAAGCAGCGACCATTGCTGACCACTGCACGTCGACTGGATTCGTTCAGGCCATCCACGCGGTGGACGGGGGGGCAGGACAGGCTGACTTTGTGACGGCTGGAAACGGTGTCTTCGAAGCGGCCACAAGCTATGTAGTGTTCGATGGAAACTTCAGCGCACCGGATACCAGCAGCGCTTGGGGCAATCCAGGTCACGCTTGCGCTGGAACGCAATGCGGCATTTTATCCGACCAGCGCGTTATCAGCCCGGTCTCAGCTTCAAGTTTGTCCGCGTACGGCGTGTATATCGACGCGAATGTTACGAACGTGACGGTTCGCTCAATGGAGTTTTGGGGAGCATGGAACGCAGCCGGAAACCTGGGCATCGGAACGGACTTCATCCGCACACCCAGCGGTGGCAGTGGCATGCTTTTTACGCATAACCATTTGCATGATTCCAGCCAGGCGTATTTTCAGATCTATGGGTCTAACGGTACGGTGATCAGCTATAACTACATGTATAAAAACTATAGCCATGTGACCTCGCCAGCGGTCCACGGCAGTTGTGTTGAGATGAGCGGAAATACCAACCTAAGTTTTGCGTTTAACGCCGTCCAAGACTCTCAAGGTACTGCGTGCGTCAGCGAACTCAGCAGCGGTCTTACTTCCTCCAGCGGAGTGATGGTCTACGGAAACGTCTTCTGGATGACCCCTGGGAACCCGAACGGCCTGGCAGGCGGCTATGACAACGGAATTGTGTCTTGCACCAACGGCCAAGTTTGTACGGGCTGGAAGGTCTACAACAATACGGTCGTGAATGAAAGTATAAGCACAAACAACTCTCTAAACGGTGGCAATCCGGTGGGCGCAGGCAGCTCCATCGCGGTGTATAACAACCTTTTCTACAACTCCGGCTCAGCCAACAACCAGTGCGCGCATTGGACGGGCTCCTGCGTATACGACTACAACTCTTATTCCGGAACGACGCAGAACACGCCTGGGGCACATGACATAACGATGACCGCAAATCCTTTCACTAACCTGACGGTTGGTAATTTTCATCTAGCTACCGATCAAAGCGCCTGGTTTTCACTTGGTTCGCCCTTCAACATGGACATGGACGGTGTGGGCCGCAATTCGAGCCGTGGCGCCTATCAATACGTTTCGGGGACTTCCGCGACCACCGCTCCGCCGAGCTCGCTAACAGCAACTGTGCAGTAGAAGATTCCGATTCCTAGTGACTCGTCCGTTCTTTGCGAGTCATGACTTTGTAAATCTTCCGGGTCGCTATCGCAAAACCAAGCGTCACGGCCACTAGAACGAAAATGAGAGCATACAGCCGAGCGTATCCACCTACTTTTTCCGGGTCAATCTCCTGGTAATAGAAAGTTGTAAGCCGGATTCCGAGCCGGCTCCGTGCAATGATGAGGTCGCGAAAATCGGAGATTCCTCGGAGCAGGTCGCTTCGAAGATTAGATCTCGAAATGCTCACTTGTCCCAGGTCCTGTGGAATATCGTAATTGATTGTCAGAAGACGAGTGCCGCCGGCAGGAACTACCAAATGTGTTGTTAAGGAGTCACCTTGCCTCTCGTAAGCGACTGATTGTCCGTCAACGATCACGGTCCGCACAGCTGGATGGAACGACTCCTGTTTCACCACATTGAAAGCGCGATCCTGGGAATCGGGATTCGATATTGCGAGTTCATTTGACAAGGCACGCAGGTCAAATTGTCCGTCGTCACGCAGCTTGATCAAGTAATTGCGTCGAACAACCTCCCCGAGGCTGGTCCAGGTGACGTTAGGATTTAGCTGATTGATTTGGTCCGCCATCGGATCGAACGCGCCAATACCGGATGCGAAAAAATCCTGGTGAGCGTAAAGAAGCAGCGGATTGCCAAGGAACGATTGAATCGCCAAAAAAGTACTGGTCAATCCTCCGTCTGCGGCGTATCTCCGGATGCTCGGAAAATTATCGTATTCCAGCGTCACATTGTTGAAACGAAAGACAGGATCGGCAGGGGGAGTCACTCCCTGCGGTACCGCTTCAGAGTTGGTGGTCGCGAGAAAGCCGTTTTCCTTCAAAAGCCCCAGGACTGGTTCAGGACCGATGACGTGGGGGAATATCCATACTCGATCGTAAGGAATTTTCGTCAGTCGCGAGAACTCATTCATGCGAGCCAATGCTTGTCGAATCCTGAATGTGTCTTTTTGCCGGGTTTGTTCGGAGTAATCGTAATTAGGGGGAGACAAAGCAAATTCAGTGTGGCTGTGGTCGTCGCCGTGGGGACAGATCGAAAACTGTTTGGGGTGATTGAGGACGAGAGACACCACATCGGCCCGGCTACGGTCGAAATTCCAAGGGATGAAGGCTACCGTAGTATGGAAATGGTGTTTCTCCATTTCGGCCAGCAAATTCGCGTAGCTCATCCGCCCATAAGGCTCGATGAGCCATGGATCATCGACAGTGAAGTTCGCGTATTTGCCGGGAAAATGCCAAGCGGTTTCCCCAGCAACTGCCCGGGTGAACATCAGATATGGCGCCGCCCACTGCGAAAACACTGCCGGAAGGTACGAAATCGACTTGGATTGAGGGAGGGCAGCGCGCGGCGTTTGCGCAAGGAAAAACACAGCAATTTTATCGGATACATCCTCAACAAAAATCGGAAAGCGATTCGAACCGTCAACGATTTCCGTGACTGGTCGCAGAGTCGAGCTGCTGGCGACCTTTAAGCAAGTACGATCGCTCGCGAAGAGTGGCAGATCCTGGTCGCTGAGCTCCGCGCTGACGTGCTCCACCTTATCCACATGAAGGACGGCGACCCGGGAAAGACTCGGACACGCGTAGGCACTCTCGACTCGCCCGCCAGACCATTCCCGCGAGGCCGCAGTGCTACTGCTGGGAGCCAGGCCGGCAACGAGAACAGAAACTGGTTTAGCATCCGGTCGAGAAAGCCATAGCAACAAGTCACGACGATGAATTGACGGAATCGCGTCCGCGGTAAGCACAACTCCCACAACCTGTGGCTGGGCAAGAGTCCGAGCAATGTCTTTAGTGCCGTTGGCCAGATTCAATTCGACTAGCTCGAGACCATAAAACCGAGTTGCATTCTGAACCTGTTGCCTCAATTCATCAGAATTCCCGTCTTTAGTAATCAAGACGATTTGGCTTGCGCTAGCACCCGGCACCCCAAAAAATGCGGATAGAATAAGTACAAAAACAAAGTTTCTGAAGTTTGGTTGCATTAACTCGTTGATCCCACCTATTTTGTGAATCGAGCCGAATCATAGTTCCACAGCAGTTCAAAGCGAATCGCAACGAACGGGTTACGATCGATTGGACACCAAAGATCGCGCTGGGTATAGGCTCGGCGTCGCAGCCGCGACCTCCACTGAACTGGCTTCGGCCTTCGGCAAAACTCGCGGATACGCAAGCGACACCGCAATCGTTATCCAGAGCATGAAACCATTTTGTCCCCAGCCGTAAATCGCCACGCTGAGCATAAGAAAATAGTACTGAAGCATATTCACGACGAGAATCCACTGCAAATATCGATCCGGCTTTGGAAGTGACGGCAAACTGCGGACCCCTCGAACGGCTGCGCTTGCGAGAAGCAGAAAGAAGATCCCCAGTCCAACAAATCCGGTTTCGACCATGGCTTCAATCCATGCACTGTCGCAACTCTCGAAAAGGTGGCCTTCCTTTCCCATGAATGGCCCTTCAAGGTGGAGATAGTAAAAAGACTCCATCCCGTATCCCCAGAGTTCCGTCGCCGTACTCTTGGAAATCGCCTTAACCGAGACATCCCGCAGCGAATAGCGATACTGATACGAGCTGGCCATCGGGTTATCAGGGCTGACGGTTTCGTCATAGAAGCCCGCAATGGTGTCGTAAACGCCTGGCCTTACAACCATCACCAGGGCACACAGCACAATGATCGCAAACATGTATTTCTTGATAGGCCTCAGGGTATAAAAGAAGACCAATACAAAGCCGAGCATCGCCGCGATCCACGGACCTCGGCTGCTCGTCTTATACAAACACAGGAACATCAAGAACACCGAGAGCCAGAGCAATATTCGCTTGAGCTTGGAATTGGCGGTGGCGATCAAGTAAAAAGTGAGCGGCAGAATCATCGCGAGGGCGCCGCCGTACAGAATCGAGTGTTGGAAGGTAGACTGAGTCCGAATTCCTCGAGCCTGATCTAAACCGAGATCGAAGCGCAACCCTAGAGCCGGAAACCACGAAGTGACACTCCACCCGGTATACGATTCGATGGCACCGGGAACGGTGGTTATCGCCATCGCGGCGACCATTGCCGTCACTATCCTTCGAATCGTTTCGGTGTTTGAGATCACCTTGAAAAAAATGAAATAGACGGCGTAATACTCCAATATAACGCTGAACAGCTTTTTGAAACTCATTAAGGGAACAATCGAATTTGCCGTCGATAACAAGGACCAACCCAGCTGCAGAAAAATAAGGACTAGGAGGGGAGTCGAACTCGAGGAGGCAGTACTTTCAGGCTTCCGCCTAAACAGGAAGAAGCAAATGAGCAAAACTATGACCGCCAGCCGCTGTGCGGACAAGCCAAAAACGCCGGGAATAGGAATCATGCAATTTTCAGGCAGCAAGACCGTGAAAAATGCAAATGCCGGAAGCGCGTTTTCGACGCCCTTTTGCGACGATTTGTAAAGCAGCGTCGCGACGAGCAGCAGGTCGATGAGGATGACAAGGATCATTGTTTATGGCGAATGCGTTGCTATTTCTACGATGTTGCGGTGGAACCGACCGCTGCTGTTTTCGTCGCTAACGGTTGTTGAAGTCCCAATGACCAGCGCAGGATAGCCAGCCACTTGCTCAGCGAGGATCGTAGTTCCTGCCGTCTTTCCGGTCCGAACGGAAAAATCAGGAGCGTCGCGATCATCGCCATTCGAATGACGGCGATCGGTACCCGGGAAACGCGAAAACTGAGCGCATAGAGCGAACCGCGCATTTTATGGAAATAAATCAATCGGGATTCCTGTTGCATGATGTGCGTGAAGTTGCTTGGTCTCTTGTTCGTGCTTTGTCCGTTGTAATGGATGACGCTTACTGAGGGAACGTAGTACGCGTTCCATCCGGCGCGATGCGCTTTCTGGCAGATGTCCACATCCTCAGAATACATGAAGTAGTCCTGGCTAAATCCGCCGATTTGCTCGAACACCGACCGCCGAATCATGAGACACGCGCCGGAGATCATGTCCACGCGGGTTGGCGCGGTGCTTCCGCTGAACAGCGCGGCCGTTCCCCACAAGCGTGATTTCGGAAACCACCGATGAAGCACATCGGCATCGAGAGTTTGATTCAAAAGAGTCGGGAAAGCCTGAACGGCGGTGGTCTGCACGGATCCGTCCGAATTGAGAATACGACAGCCAACGATTCCAACATCATGGTGGGCATCCAGATAATCCCTCATCACGTCCAGCGCGTTTCCTAGGACTTTTGTATCGGGGTTCAGGAACAACAGATTGCGCCCGCTCGAAGATTCTGCCGCTGCATTATTTCCGCGAGAAAAACCGAGATTATCCGGGCCCTGAAGGTACTTAATCTTGGGGAACTCACCGTGCACCATCTCCGCGGAGCCATCATACGAAGCATTATCAATGACAATCGTTTCGTAACTGAAGGGCGGCGGATTTTCCTCGATGCTCTTTAGGCAATCGCGCAGGAAGTCCCGTGAATTCCAATTGATGATGATGATGGATAGTTCCACAGTGTTAAGGGGGGCGAACGTTCTTAGGCCAGTGCCGCTACCGGACTGGCGATGAATCGCTGATGCCACAGCTCAAACGCAATGAGCAGATAAATGTGGCGCAAATAGTTTTGGCGGCCAGCCTCGTGGTCCTCGATTAGCTTGCGGAGGTACGCCTTTTCAAAGAATTGGCTCACGCCTGACGAGTCGCTCAGAAGGCATTCGTTCACGTAGTGCTTCATGCTTCCGCGAAGCCATTGATCGATGGGATTCTCGAAACCTTTCTTTTTTCTATGCACTACCGATCGGGGCAGCCATTTTTCGATTGCCTTCTTATGCAAATACTTGCCCTGGAAACCGCGCAATTTCATGTTCGGCGGCAATGATTCGATGAACTCAACGAGCCGATAGTCAAGGAAGGGCACTCGCGCTTCCAACGAGTTCGCCATGGACGTTTTGTCGCCGACCATCAGAAGATCGTCAGGGAGACTTGCCCGGGTGTCGATGTACAGCATCTGGGTCAGAGGATCAAGGTCTTGGACGTCCGAGTACAGTCCGCTGAGCGCTTGCCTCGACTCATCACCATCCGCCGAAATACGCTCTTTGACCCATGGCTTGAATAGCTGAGTCTTCATCTCCGTATTGAAGAACGAATATATTTTTATAAAACGGGTCAGCACATCGGTTTCTTGAAGGGAGACGACACCTCGCCGCAGGCGCTCATTGGTCGCATACCGGTTCACTACTCCTGCGAACAATCCTTTGGTGATCACCGAAGGCAATTTGCTATACAGCGTCGAAAGTTTGACGCCCATATAGCGGTGATATCCCGCCCACGGTTCATCGGCGCCCTGGCCCGAGAGCACCACCTTTACTTTTCGACTGGCAATAAGGCTCACGAAATAGAAGGCTACCGATGTTTCGTTCCCGACAGGCTCCTCCAAGTCCCACATGTACCGTTCAAAGTAGCTGGTATAGTCTTCGGGACGGACGATCATCTCGTCGTGATCCGCCCCGAATTGGTGCGCCAAGTCGCGGGCGTCAGCGGTTTCGTTTTGTTGTTCGCCCTGCTCAAAACCGATCGTGAAGGTTCGAATAGGCTTGTCTGACTGCCGGCTCATGAGTGCGAGCAGTGCTCCAGAATCGATACCAGAACTCAGAAAGAGGCCGACAGGAACGTCGCTGCGCATTTGAAGGCGTACGGCGTCCTCGACCAGCGAACGATATTCCTCAACCAACTCGCTCTCGTTAATGCGTGAGCGCAGTTTAGGAGTCCACATCCAATAGCGCTGAATCTGGACAGCCGAACTGCTGACCGTCATAAAGTGACCGGGCGGAAGTTTGTTAATCCCCTCGAACATGGTGTCCGGCGACGGAACATAGCGAAGGGCAAAAAACTTCGCGAGTGACCGCAAATCCACCTCGCGGGGACACTCTGAATCTGACAAGAGACACTTGATTTCTGAGCCGAAGAGGAAGCGAGCCCCCAGCATTGTGTAGTACAGCGGTTTCACTCCAAGATGGTCGCGCGCCAAAAACAGCTGCCGCTTCGGGATGTCCCACAACGCAAACGCGAAGATTCCGTTGAATTTAGTAACGCAGCTATGACCCCACTGTTCGTAGGCGTGCAGGATTACCTCGGTATCGGACTGGGTTTTGAAACGGTGCCCACTCTGTTTTAGTTCGTCTCGCAGTTCTACGTAGTTGTATATTTCTCCGTTAAAAATAATCTGTAGAGAGTCATCCTCGTTGGTCATCGGCTGCGCGCCGCCGCCCAAATCGATAATGCTCAGGCGCCGATGCCCCAAACCAATTTCGCCTTTGATGTACGATCCATAGCCATCGGGACCGCGGTGGGAAATGACTGACATCATCCTGTCGAGCGCATCGCGCTCGACAGGGCTGCCATCGCGATGATAGATTCCGCAGATCCCGCACATCGAACTAGGCTCCTTCGAAAGCGAAAAAGTTCTTAATCATTTGACTGTTTATGCAAGCGCCCTGTAATCCGCGAGTTAAGCATCGCACGGTAGCAGCGTGCTTCTTCCGCACTGACTGCGCGACCTTGGCCGGATAACCAGCAACGGCCGTACCCTTTCATCATCTCCAGGCCGGCCCAAAAGAACGGTTTGTCAACAAAAACAGATCGGAGGCACTTGAGAAGGAAGAAAAACTTACCGCCTCCAAGCAAATAGTAAATGCTTCCGTTGGTGTTTAGGGTTCGGAGTAGACCAATCGCTGAACCTTCAACGCGCAAATGTCGAAATGGGATGTCTTCATAGTGGCGGGTTTCCCAACCCTTCATCTGCGCCCGAATTTCATCGAGCGTGTCCCATCCCGCGGTGGCGGCAAATCCCCCGATCTGCTGGTAACAATCACGCCTGATCGCTTTCGAGGCGCCTGCCGCATGGTAGTAAGGCATTGGGATCATGTGCAGCCCATCCCCGGATTCCTCGTAATAAACGCCGGAAGCAATTCCGAGGCGACTATTGTTTTCAAATCGGGTTAAAAGTTTTTCAAAATAGTCTTCAGGTAATTCCAGATCGGTATCTAGTTTCACGACAATCTCAAAATCCAAGTCTTTGAGGAGATCGAATCCTTTGTTGAATGCGTGAACGACCGCAGGACGAGGATTTCGGGCAGGGCTAGCTGATCTGCGAAGAAGAGTGATCCAATCATATTTTCTTGCGAATGTTTCAATGATTTCGGGCGTTCGATCTTGCGAGCCATCGTCCACCAGGATCCATCGCAGTGGACGCACCCTTTGGTTAACCACTGAATATAAAACTCTTTCGATGAACTGTTCTTCGTCTCGCGCAGGCGAGATCACCACGTATCGCGGCAAAACTTTCCTGGGTTCGGGTGACTTTTCCGGTGGTGCGCTTACCAGAGTTGTTCGCTTGTGCATCATTTTGGTCCTGAAAGGCGAATCTCAGGCATCCTCCCACGCTGAGGCAGGTTTCAGCGATGTATTGGGGCTATCTTGGAGATGTTCGACTGATCCATCTCTCCGGTCCAGAGTCGGAGCTCCATACCCGTTTTACATTCTACAGATACAACGTATCGATTGTAGTTGCTACGAGTGCCCTGTTTCCTGAAATTTCGAAGGATGGGACGAACTAAACAAGGCGGCAATCCTGGCATTCAGCATTTGCCGATAGTGCTTGGCCTCCGCATCGGTGACCAGTCTGGGGGTGCGCACCAGCCAATGCCGCAAAAAGCCCACCAGCGTCGATAAGCTAACAATCAGATATGGACGCAGCGTCAACTGTCGAAGGCACTTAAAAAAAAGGAAGAAAAAACTCCCACCCACAAGATAATAAGTTTCGCCATTCTTTCGAAAGGTGTTAAGCCGCCCAAGGCTTGAACCCTCGCGCCGTAAATGCCAGAAAGTCAGCTCTGGAATATGACGCGTCTTCCAGCCCTTCATCTGCGCCCTGATTTCGTCGATGGTGTCCCAGCCGAAGGTTGGAGAGTAGCCTCCGAAGTCACTGTAGCATTCTTTACGCATGCACTTGGACGCGCCCGCCGAGTGGTACCAGGGCATGTGAATCGGAATCCAGCGTTTGTCCTCCTCCTCCAAGTAAATTCCTGATGCGATGCCCAGCTTGGCATCTTGCTGAAACTCGTTCAGAAGATTCTCAAAATAATCCTCTGGAAGTCTCAAATCCGCATCCAGTTTGACGATAAATTCGAACTCCACATCTTTCAGTTCGGAGAGCCCGGCATTAAACGCGTAGACGCCTGCCGGTCCAGGATTTCGATCTTCCCGGCGCGGCAGCGTGACGATGCGAATCCAATCGTACCTCTGGCTGTAGTCCTTGAGAATCTCTGGCGTTCGGTCTTTCGATCCATCGTCCACAATTATCCAACGCAGCGGGCGAAGTGACTGCGCAATTACAGACGTGAGAGTCCTTTCCAGGAAAACTTCTTCATCCCGGGCGGGAGAAATGACCACGTATCGCGTTCCGAGCATCATTCTACTTTCAAGTGCTTCGGCATTCCGAGGAAAAGCTGAACTCCGCTGGCGTCCTGCGTCGTTTCATTCAGTTTCTCGACGCTCAACCTGACTGGCTTGTTGCATCTGGGTCATGTGGTGGTGCATTGTCTTGTAAAGCCATTGAGGCCAGTGCAGCCAGTCGTAGCCACCTTCAAGTTTGGCTCGGAAAAAACTGGGATCATCCCAGGAATTCGCTGGCAACCTCGGGAGGAAGAGCGGATCACACTGAGCCGATGCTCGTCCCAGAATCGTGGTAACACCGTTTTCATACCCTTGGTTTTCCAAGGCGTCGCGAAGGTAACGCACAAAATTTTTGTCTTCTTCAGGGAACGCATAGGGATAGGCGAACGAAGTGACCCGCTCGCCAAGCTGGCTCTCCATTGTTTCTTTTGAGCAACCCAATTCGTATTCTATTTGTTCAGGAGAAAGAGACCGCATGTCGGGATGTGTGACCGTGTGCGAGCCAAACTGAATTCCCGCCGCACGCATCTCGCGAACTTCATTCCAGCTAAGATATTCCACGCCTTCGTATATTTCCGCTGAATTCTTGATACGACTGGTTGCCAGATAAATGGTAGCGGTGAACCCGAATTTCCTCAGTACCGGGAACGCGTCGGTGTAGAAATCTCGATATCCGTCATCGAAGGTAATGGACACGATCTTCTGACCAGCCTGCTTTCGGAGCGTATCGCCGACACAATCCCCAGGATCAACCGTCTTGTAACCCGCATCCCGCAGAGCGCGCATCTGTTGTTCGAAGAGTTTCGGGGAGGTGTTGATCTGATAGTAGGGATGCGATTTCCCAAAAAGATTATTCGAAACGCTGTGATACATCAGAATCGGTACTTTGGTTTCGGCGCCGAAGTTCATCAAGCGCGTTAGCGGCCAGAAAAAGAACACACTAGCCATGCGATCTGGGCGAATCATAATGCTCATTTCCTTTATTCAGTCTTTTCGTTTCAGGAATGAACCGGGGAATTGCTCTCGGCCGCGCTTTTGTCAACGACTGGCGGGAAACTCTGCGGCGGCGTCACGGCTGCCGCTTTGCGGCCTGCCAAACGGTCAACTAACGCCAGATATTCAACCTTCTTCGCTGCCCAGCTGTTCTGTTTCGCGTGCTTCTCGGCGTTTCGAACCAGTTCCTGCCTGCGGTTGGAATCGACGCTGAGACGCAGCATCGCAGAGGCGAGGGCTGGTTCATTTTCTGACTCAAAGAACTCTACACGCGAATCGTTGTGGTAAAACTCATCAATCCTGGTTCGCGAAACGATGACCGGCACCCCAACCGACATGAACTCCATGATCTTGGTGCTTGCCGCTTCGGTGCCAAAAGCAGAAGACGCTCTTTTCGGAACGACCGCCAGATCGGCGTTGCACATAACTTGCACTACTTCATCCAGAGGGGTCCATTCGTGAAAAATCACGCGGTCCTGAAGATGTAGCGAGCTGGCCAACGTAATTAAATCCGGTTTTGCGGCGCCTTCTCCGTAAATATGAAACTCCGCGTTTGGAATCTCATCCTTGATCCGGGCGAAGGCGCGAATCGCAACGTCTAATCCCTGATGCCAGTTCAATGAACCCGGATACAGGATTTGGAACTTTCCATCACTGCGTGTGCGCACCCTCGGATAAAACCGATCGGAGTCCGGGTAGTTACAAAAAGCACTGCACTTTTCCGGCGTAACCGAACGCTTCAACAACCGTTCTTTCCACAAATCGTTCGCGATGATCACGTGGCTCGCAAATTTTGCGGAAACCAGTTCCACGAAAACGAGAGCGCGGAACATCAACGACTTCTGCGGCACCTTGAATTTGCTGGCATAAAACTCCGGCAGGATGTCGTGAATGTCCAGAATGACCGGTACCCCGGTTAGCCGCAGACTGGCTGCTGAGAAAACCAGAAAGTCCGGAACCGAATGCACGTGCGCGATGTCGTAGCGCTTCTGCCAATGCAGCTTGGTGATCACGAGAAAAGAATGAACGAAAAATCGCAACGTCCGCCAGAGGTACGACATCGGCCCGCGTTCGTTCACCGTGCGTTCCTGAATCCGAAAGACTCTCGCACCGCCAACTACTTCAAACGGTGACTGCTCCGGCCGCCGCAAAGCAATTACATCCACCTCGTCGCCGCGCTCCAACAGACTCTTGGTGTATTGCAGGATGCGCGTATCCACTTCGTAGAACGAATATGCCAGGACGCAGACTCTCATCCGTTCACCTTGAGGGGTTGCCGGCGCCAGAGATTTCGCTGTATCAGGCGGGTAAGTGAACCGAACAATGTCCGCAGTTTCTCTCGCAGTGGCAGCCGTGCCCAGCTACGAAAGAGCGAAAATCCGATGTAGTGTGGAATTGGAATCATCAGCAATTTTCTGGCGAGCAGCCTGCCAAAAATCTCGCGTCTGCGGGTGAGCAGGTTGACTTGGGCAGCCATCACTGCTTCTGGTCCCACGCGGGTCAGCGTGACGTAGCCGGCTTCCATTGCGCGATGCAGGATTTGTCTTCCCCGTTCGGTTCGCACCAGCACGATTGACCGGCCGGGATCGTTGCCGCCTTCAAACTGTTCCCACGCATCTCCGCAGGAGATATCCGCCACTCGTCCGAGCCCATCGGGACAAATCTGGCACCGCATTGGCCGGTACGCTTGAAGATGCCCCCACGATTCCTGATAGCTGAATGACTGCGAAACCTCTTCACCGCCAACCCACGCGCGAAATCGGCCCGGCCAACCGTCGCCGCGGTAGCGCAGCCCGCTGAGACTCTCGAGCGGCACATCAATTTTGCCAACTAAATCGCGCGAACCTTTTGTGCTTGGTGTACCAGCACAAAAGAATGATAGAACTAGCCCGAGTTTTTGATCGAGCGCTGGCTGATCCTGCCTTGCGAGCATGGCACCGGTTGTATCGCACGGCTTTCCCACGAAGACGCACGGCTCGCTGCTGTTCTCGATTTCCTGTAGACCGTCACAAGGGGAAGCTGGCGCGTATCGAGAGCCGGTTCGCTGCAATAACGCTGCTCGGTCACGGCTCTGCACCGTCTTATTGAGCCACGGTTTCCCGGCATCCTGACCGGTGTGAAGAACAAACGACATTCCCTCCCGTTCGAGGCAGTAAAGAGAGAGTGCCGTAAGGATTCCCCCAGAGGATGCCCGCAATCGGACTTCGGGATCGCTGGCGAATCCCTCCCATATCTCCAATGCCGGTCCGAATTCGTGATCTGCTTCGGCCGTTTTAGGAAGAGCACCGGACGCAAGTAGGCTGTCCACAGTGTATCCAGGACAGACTTTTAAGCACTCCCCGCAAGCGGCACAACCGTCATTCAGAAACGTGGGCCGAATTCCCACGTTCTCCACATTGACAAGCCGCACGCCATTTTTGCTGCAAGCGTACGCGCACGCGCCACAGCCGGTGCACAGACCCCAATCCACGACATCTTTTAAATTTTGGATAGTTCGCGACACGGGTCTAGCGCGATGCGCCGACCTTGCCTGTGACGAACTCTTTCACCTGTGCCACAACTTCGTCTTGCTGGGAATTCGTAAGTTGCGGGAACATTGGCAGCGAAACAATTTCAGCGGCAACGCGTTCGGTTACCGGGAATGCGCCGTTCTTGTAGCCAAGATGCTGATACGCTTTTTGCATGTGTAGTGGAATTGGATAATGAATTCCGCTGCCGATTCCGGCGTCCGTCAAGTGCGCTTGGAACGCCGCGCGGTCACGAACGCGGACCACGTACAAGTGATAGACGCCCTTGGTCCACCCAGCCTCGTGCGGAATCACCAAGCCATCTTCTGTGCCGGAGAGCATCGAATGATAACGATGTGCAAGCTCTCTCCGCCGGGCATTCCAGTCTGCCAGATGGCGCAACTTCACGGATAGCCAGCCTGCTTGTATCGAATCCAGGCGGCCATTGTAGCCTTCGATATCGTGATAATACTTCTTCGCTTGCCCGTGATCGCGGATCATCTTCATCCGTTTGGCCATGGCTTCGTCGTTTGTAGTGATCGCGCCAGCTTCACCGCAAGCACCCAGGTTTTTCCCGGGATAAAAACTGAACGCCGCCGCAAGGCCCATTGACCCGGCTTTCTTCCAGACGTTGTCCCGCTTGGAGAAATACTCCGCACCGTGCGCCTGGCAAGCGTCTTCGATCACAATCAGCTTGTATTTCGCAGCTAGGTCCTCGATAGGGTCCATGTCAGCTGTCTGCCCGTACAGGTGCACCGGCACGATCGCCGAGACGGCTCGCCGCGAATTTTTTTCCACCAGCTTGCCAGTGGCGCGGTCAAATTCGCATTGTGCTTCAAGATATTCCCGGAGCTTTTCCGGGTCCATGGTGTAAGTGGCTTCGTTGATGTCCACAAAAGCGATGTGCGCGCCAGCTTGGGAAATCGCCTCGGTTGTTGCGATGAAGGTGTGCGGCACGGTTATGATTATTTCTCCCGGCTGAACGCCTGCCGCCATGAACGCAAAGCGCAGCGCGTCGGTTCCACTATTGACGCCAACGCAGAAGTTCGCGCCCGAAAAGTGGGCAAATTCCCGCTCGAAATCCTCTACCATCGGGCCGCCAATGAATCCCGCCGTCTGCAACGCCTTTTCGACAACTTGCAACAGCTCAGTCTTCAACTCCTGGTGCGGGGTGACCAGATCCAGGAACGGAATTTTAGTCGCAGTCATGTTTGCTATTTTTTCTCCTGTGAAATGTGTCGCAAAACCTTTGCCGGATTTCCAGCAACAATGGCATTCGCCGGCACATCTTTCGTAACCACGCTTCCGGCGCCGACGATGGCATTTTCACCGATCGTCACCTTACTTAGAATCGTCGAGCCCGAACCGATCGAAGCCCCTTTTTTCACCAGGGTGGCTTCGACCTTCCAATCGGCCTCAGTCTGCAGTGACCCATCCGGATTTGCCGCGCGCGGATAGGAGTCGTTGATGAACGTCACACCATGGCCGATGAACACGTTGTCCTCGATCTCCACTCCCTCGCAGATGAAAGTATGGCTGGAAACCTTGCAGCGCCGGCCAACCTTGGCGTTCTTTTGAATCTCAACGAACGCTCCAATCTTCGTTTCGTCGCCGATCTCGCAGCCGTAGAGATTGATGAATTTTGAAAACTTGACGTCTTTTCCAAGTTTTACGCTGGGAGCTATGCAGACAAACTCGTTCACAGGACTACCGCCTCGCCTCGCCCGCGTACGGATTTTTCGGCGGCTTCCAAAATCCTCACTACACGAAGCCCCGCGTGTCCGTCGTTGAAGGGACTCTTATTTTCTTCAATGCATTTCAGAAAATAGGAAGTCTCCGCGCGTAGTGCCTCAATCTGTTCTAATTGCGGTGACCACATGTCTCCGGAACGATAGCTGACCAGCAACTGATGCAAGTTGCTGGGATTCGTTGACATGCTCACACCCTTGTCATAAACCTTAATTTTTTCGTCTGCTTCCAGGTCGTTCCATACCAACATTTTTTTCTCTCCACCGATAAGAGTTGTTCGCACCTTTACTGGAGAGAGCCAATTCACGTTGACGTGAGCGATGATTCGCTTTGGAAAGTACACGGTGATGAACGCCACATCTTCGACTCCGTTCAGGTGCTTCTCGCCGGTGGCCACCACCGCTTCCGGCTGCTCTTTGATGACGTGGTCTATGATCGAAAGATCGTGTGGCGCCAAGTCCCAGATTACGTTGACATCATGTTGAAACAGCCCCAGGTTTACCCGCAGAGAATCGTAATAGTACAGATCGCCCAAAGCCCCCTCATCCACGAGTTCTTTGATTTTTTTCACTGCGCCTGTGAACAAGAATGTGTGATCCACCATGATCTTCAAGTTCTTCCGATCGGCGATTTCGATCAGTTCTTGCGCCTGTATCGAGCTGCAGGTAAATGGTTTTTCGACGAATACATGCTTTCCATTTTCGAGGGCGGCCTTTGCCAATTCGTAATGGGTCCAAACCGGTGTAACCACCGCGATCATGTCGATCTTGGTTGACTTAAGAACTTCGTTTGGGTCGGTCGTCGCGGGTATGGACGGAAAGGCTTTCTGCAGCCGTTCCAGCGACTTAGGGTTCTTGTCGCAGACCATCGCCACTTCGGAGCCATCGTTCGTGTGAAAATTTCGCACGATGTTCGGGCCCCAATATCCGTATCCAATCACACCAACTTTGATCATAAAGCTCCTTGGCAGGAATATTCCTCACGGTGATACTGCAGGCGACGATTCATACCAGGTTCTGGTCGTGAACTCTGGTATTTCCAACGTGCCATCTGGGTTGGCACAGCTGGGTTATTTGTGCGGAACAACTACTGCGGAAATCGGTTTGTTGGAAGTCTCGACGATCGCTGCTCTTGACGACGCAGTTTTATCGCTTCAGTGTGCGCCGTCGCCGGTAAATACAGCCGCCGGCGTCTGCAGAATAATCTTTACATCGAGCCACAAAGACCAGCCGCGCGCGTACTTCAGGTCCAGCCTGACCATGTCATCGAAGCGCGTTCTGCTGCGGCCGTTCACCTGCCACAGCCCAGTAATTCCAGGTTTAATTTCCAAAACGCGGCGGCGGTGCCATACATCATATGCGCGAAATTCGTACGCAATTGGCGGCCGCGGTCCAACTAGTGACATATCTCCGCGCAACACGTTCCAAAATTGCGGTAACTCGTCAAGGCTGGTCTTGCGCAGGAATTGCCCGACAGCCGTGATTCGCGGGTCTCTCTGAAGCTTGTACACTTTTGCTGGCCCGGCGTCGCTCTCGTTATCGGCGTCGCCGGCGATAAATTTATTCACATATTCCTGGTGGATTCTAGAGTCGCAATCGGTCCGCATCGAGCGGAATTTCAATACCGTGAATGTCTTCCCATACTGCCCGAGCCGCTCTTGCTTAAACAGAACCGGTCCCTTCGACCCTAGCTTAATCGCCAGCGCAATTGCCGCGTACAGCGGCGAGAACAACAGTAACGCCGCGGCGCTTCCCGCGATGTCCATTGCCCGCTTCACTCCAAGCGCGAATTTACGAGTCTCTTCCGTCCGTGAAAGGTCCGGATAGAGCGCAATGCTTGCAGTGTGGTCGGAATCGCCTTCTTCCCACTCTTTCGGGAAGAAGTGGAAGGACACGCAGATTTTCGCGCTGCGTTCTTCGCCCAACGATTCTTTAAATGCCAGCCGCACCTTGTTCAACATCTTTTCTTGAACAACCTTCGGCTTGGCTCGGCCGATCTCGGTTCCGATCACCCCGATTAAGCTTTCTTCCAAGTACCAGCCAATAATGTCGGTCTCGCGAGTTACGCCGGTCAATGCCGAAGTAATCTGCGATAGCGTCCGCTTCCGCGGATTTTCGAGGATCGCCTTCTTGACGTCCACCAGCATCAGGACGAATCGCTTTTGTGCGCGCTCAGCCCGCCTCCGCTCCAGATACAGCATCGAAACGAACGCGTCTTCGTCGAGCACTAACCTGGTTGCCACGGCGTTCGGACGCGATTTAGACGAGTGGTTCATCAGTTCGGATTCCTGCTCCATCCTCAGCGCTTCGTGCAACTCCGGCTTCATTATTCCCATGGTCCCGTATTCCTTGTGTTCCTGTACCAAACCCTTGTGATTCACTATCGTTCGACGACTGGCGCTAGGCCAGCAGTGCTCACGCCAGCCTTAGTCGCGTGACGCGTCGAGGCAGTTACGCTTATCGGTCTTACCCAGGCCAAATCCACTTCAAAAGCGACCGAACGCTGCAACAGCGTCACAGATAGCACCACCCGGTGACTTCCTTTGAAATTCAAGAGGATGCCTTCGAGCCCGCTGAGGCTTCCATAAACCACTCGAACTTGTTCCCCAACTTCAATAAACGGCCAAGGCTGGCGTGGAACACCCGCCGCCACCGCCTGTTGTAGCGCCAAGATCTCACTGGGCGCGACTGCCGTCGGAGTTCTCGCAGTTCCCACGATTTGCATGACGCCAGGCGTCAGAAGCAACGGCCGCCGATCATCCAGATGAAAGCTGCAAAATAGATATCCAGGAAAGAGTGGCTGATCTAACTCCTTGATTCGGTCCGACCAGCGCCTCACGCTCCTGAACTTTGGGAGAAAGCACTCAATGCCGCGATTCTCAAGCTGAGACGCAATATAACTCTCTTTTCGCGAGCGCACCTGAACCGCGTACCATGCCGGCTCTTTGATCGAATGGGTAAGCTCAGACGGCGGGATCTTCAAAAGAACACCCTCTCCAAAGGTCAAACCCTATTACCGACCGACAAGCCTAGGATAGGCTACCGCCATAAAACTCACGCGATACATCCTAGCCCACGTCTGAAGTGCAATTACCCTGCCAGTTGCCGAGCGTTTCCAGCGGCGAGTCGCATTTCGAGAATCAAATTAAGTCTAACAAAATGAACATCTTACGGAATCATCCGGTGATAATCCGCTGACCGCAATGCTCGCCTGCAGCCAGTAAGAGAAATTGGCTGCCTGTTTAATGCAAACTCATTCCGGGTTATAGGGGAAATTTATTCCCTTTTCGATGAATCCAACTTAAACCGCACATTTTGTTGGTGTTAAGTCGAGTTGAGTCCGGTTACAGCCTTCAAATCCGCCACTCGAAATGAATAGTATTGGCTCACGTATCGGTAACCGCTCACGTTCGAACCACTTGAAATCAATTGACTTACGAAATTCCAAGTGGTTCCTTCTCTGCCCGGTGCTAGGTTGAGAACTCCCACCACGAGAATTGACTTTCTTGGCCACTTGTAACGACTGACCCTACAAAGTTCTGGTGCGGAACGAACGATTTTACCACCCATCCGATGTTGTCAGAGTCAGATCCTAGTAGAGTGTCTTGGTTCGTAATCCCGACCTCGAAACTGCTTAGCGATGTCGATAGGCCTCGCCCCAGAGCTTTTACATACGCTTCTTTCCTCGTCCAGCCCCGGAAAAAGGCTTCGTTCCGTGTTTCTTTTGGAGTTGCTACAAGTTCCCCGAGCTCAGCGCCGGTAAAATACCGACCCGCGATCTCGACGCACTCCACATCGGTTCGAATTTGCTCCAGATCTATGCCAACACCGGAATTCCTGGCAAACACATACACGGCAAGCGGACCGGAATGAGAAAGGTTGAAGCAGATATCGCCGTCAACGACCGGCTTTCCGAAAGGGTTGGTGTGAATCTCGAATGCGGCCGGTGGACAGTTATGATACCTAGACAGCAATCGCCGCAGGATCCCTCTGCCCGCTTCATATCGCAGTCGATCGGACTCGAAAACGTAGCGATTTGCCCGTTCAATCTCTCCTGGTGCAAGTGAAGTCCGCAGCTCCGCTAACCAACCAGAGTCCAGATCCAAACTGGCACGCCACACGTGGACTTCCCCGTCTGGTAGCTCTAGGAGCTCCGGAGGTGCAGACCATTGGATAAACTCAGTCATGAATTCGACCGGAAGGGCCGCGACCAATAGCTTCAATTCTGCTCAAGTTCAGCCTTGCGAATATACTCTCCCATTTTTTCCGCGAGTCCCTTGGCATATGGCGGGATGAACATCGTAAAGTGATTGCCGTCGACTTCACACACTTCAAATTTCTTGCCAAGCAAATCGCCCCAGCCCAAGTCGAGCACCGATGCGAAGCCGTAAGTCTTCTGCCTCCCGCGGAACAGAACCACCGGGGCATCGTATCCTACACATTGGTAGCGCTCAGCAGCCCAGTGAAGAAAGTCGAAGTAATCTCGCTCAAATTGCGATTCACTTTCTGAATCTCTAGACACTCCTCTTCCGTTGGCGCCTCGCTTGCCCGGCCACGCCAAGCGGTTATAGAGGTAGTGGCCTCCTCGCTTTATGCCAAGATGGCATAAATACAGAATCTCGAATTTTGTTAAGTGCCAATCCAATTGAGTGCGAGAAACAAATCGCTTCCAGGGTGAATAGCATTGTAGAGCCATAGGATTGGATGTTTGCAACATCACAACCAACGGCACGTGGATCCCTTCTTCGCGTAGCTGCTTGGCCATTTCTAGAGCTAATACGCCGTGGTTGCACCAGCCGGCCAGCACATAGCGCTTCCCGGGGACAAGTTTTTTCAGTTCGTCTTTACAACGAGCAGCTATTTGTTCCAGAGTGTCCGAATGATGTAATCCGCTGAGTAATTTGGCGCTGAGCCCTATACTGCGCACCGTATAATGCTTTTTCAACTCTTCCATGAGCGGTTGAAACGTTGGATCGGCTCCAAGCAGTATAAACGCCGATTCTGCCGAAGATTTTACTGAGGTCTCTCGGCCTATCGAGTCCAAATCGATAGTTGTGCCGCCCAACAATTGGGCTTGCCCCTCGATTGTGGGGAAGTCCACAAGCGAGGCAAGAGACAATTCCTTGCCAAGTACCCGATGAATTCGTGTGAGTAGCTTTGCCGCGAGTAAAGAATGACCCCCAAGCGCAAAAAAGTCGTCGTGCAGGCCGATATTTTCTTTTTTAAATACTCCCTGCCATATTGTTCGCAGCTGCGTCCGCAGGTGCAGGACTTCTGCACCGGGATTTGTCAGGCCTTCTGTCTCAGCACTAGCACATTCCAACTTGTTGGCAGGCGTCGGAGCGCTGTTATTCGATTCGTGACTATTTTCACCGGAATCCGCGCTCATTTTCGAGCGATCTGCAAGGGCTCTATAACACCATTCGTTGGCTTCGGGTGTTTCAGTTAGGGTCCAAGAATACTTCAATTCGGTCAGCGCCTCATGGTCACGACGCGTCATAGTTGCGCCTGCATTTCGCCGCTCTGATCGGATCGAAACCGCGCCCATTTCACGGTACCTCGAAATCAGACGCTCAACTATCAGTCGAGCGTCTTCGCTTTCGATAAGGATTGAGTCGAGGACCCAAACCAGTTGACTCTCATCGTCCAATATCAGTACGAAGAATCCGAGAAGCGGAAATTTATCCCGCCGTCCTGCACGCGCAATTTCTGTTTGCAAGAACTCTCGCTGCCACTCAGAAAATTGGTCAGCCGTTAGGCCACGGCAGTCGTGTTCTTCCCATGTAAGAATCGCTGCAGAAGCTTCGAGGTCGTCCTGCTGATTGCGGTGCCCCGAAAAGTTCAGGTACAAGGTTCGGAGCAGCGAGTCTTCGTCCGCCAACCGCTCCCACGCTTTTCTTATACTTTCGGGATCCAAGCCGCCGGCTGCCATGCAAACTCGAAGTACGAAGGGCGACCCTGGAACGGCAATTCGAGTTGCAATCTCTCGTGACTTGGGCTGATCCGGGGCAGAACTCTCACCTAAGAGGCCTTTTGACAACGGCATCACGGATTGTTCTTGGTATGGCTTCAACTCTCTTGGTATCCGTGCGTCCATTAGAATTCGACTTTTCACGTAAGATAAACAAATGAAAAGAGATAGTGAAACACGCCTATCGGGAATCGATTTCAAGATAACAGCAATCTGGTATCCAACCCCGCAAGAGTCGCCGACCTCACCGATGGTTCCGAAGGTTTGGTCGCGCCCGCGATCATCCTGCAAACGATTCTGTGATGCAGCCGACTCGAATTCTAACTATATGATAAAAACAGACTTATGTTGGTAATCCAAAGGCCGATACTCATTGCGACCGAAGCGGTTGTGCGTTTGGACGGAATTTCCACAGTTCTTCAGGCGATTTCGCCGGGCAACCACCAAGAAGCGTATAGGACATTAGAGCAAAAGTAGGAAAACTATTTCCACTTCAACGCTCTCAAGCAAGGCCTTTTTTGCACTCAGACCGCCCTGTAAGTTGTTGAAAATAAAGCTATTTCGCGGTGAGTCGATTGGCCAAAGACTTGCACTTTCTCTTTATTGCAAAGAAGCACATTTGAAACGCGTTTTTTTGAGCCATTACCGGCGGGTCATGCGGCTCGCGACAATTGGATCTTTCGAGGCAAATAGCGGCAAATGGTGGCAACGAAGTCTTATCTCCGGGCAAACACAATGGTCGAGCCGTTGGTTGACGGTTGGTACGCCTGGGCTCATCTCATTCCCCCCGCGACGGCCGCGCGCAATCTCACCCAGCGATATCTGAAGATCATGGATTCCTACATTGAATCCCCCGAGACCCACGCGTCCGCCGTCAAGAATCCCGCACTCTTGGGCGGGCCATTCATGGACTTTGACCGGAATCGTGTGGAAGACGTATCGCGACTCCGCGAGCAAACCTTGCAACAGCGGACAGCGCTCATTCGACTTTCTCGGGCGATTGAAAAACTCGATTGCATGCTGCAAGAAAAAGCTAAGGGCTACAGCATGGAGCCCCTCTACGCCGAAATTCCCGAAGAGTTGCAAGGTTACGTCGAGTTAGTGTACGACCTCAACAATCAGCCATCGTTTCGACTTATTGAGCCTCTTCTCTACCACAGTGAGTATTATGACGATTCCATGCAGAGTTTACTGCTGTCAGAGATTGGGCACGACGACCGACCATTCGCCCTGAGCACTCCGAGGCTAAGTCGCAAAGAATCTACAGAGATTCGCCTGCCGTTTAAGAGCACTGAACTTGACTTTCTCTTCCGCGCAAAGAACGCTCCTGTGGACGCGAACGAGTTGTGCGAAAGGTTGCGCTTATCCCCGGAAGGCGAAAAGGTTTTTCGATCTTTTCTGACGACTGAGGTTCCGAAGCCTTATCAGAAATACGCAGGCCCAGGTGCGCGGTGGAGGTATTTCGGCCATGCTTGCATCCTTCTCGAAACCCCCAGCGTAAACGTCTTGCTCGATCCGGTGTTGAGCTACACCTACGAGTCGGAAATTTCTCGTTACACCTACGAGGACCTTCCTCCCGTCATCGATTACGTCCTGATTACCCACGATCACCAAGATCACATTCTTTTCGAGACGCTTCTACAGTTACGTCCCCGCATCCGGAATATCGTGGTGCCTCGCAACAATTCCGGATCGCTGCAAGATCCGTCTCTGCGGCTCCTGCTGCAGCAATGTGGTTTCCGGAATGTGATCGAGCTGGACGAAATGGATCAAATCGAATTTGATGGCGGTTCGATCATGGCCTTGCCGTTTCTCGGTGAACACGGCGACCTCAACATTCATTCCAAGGCTGCGTGGCGGCTTAGCGTCAACCGTCATGTACTGGTATTTGCTGCGGACTCTTGCAACATTGATCCGAAAATTTATCAACACGTCCATGAGCAGGTCGGCGACGCCGAAGTGCTATTCATTGGGATGGAATGCAACGGCGCCCCGATGAGTTGGTTGTATGGCTCGCTCCTGACCCGCCAGGTGGAGCGCAGCAAAGACCACTCCCGCCGTTTGGCTGGCTCCGACTACGAACGTGCCAAGGCCATGGTCGATCAATTCGGTTGCAAGGAAGTTTATGTCTACGCGATGGGGCAGGAGCCCTGGCTGAATTATGTGATGAGCGTGAAGTACACTGAAACCTCGAAACCCATCGTTCATTCCAACCAACTCGTTTCCTATTGCCAAAGCCGTGGCATCGAGGCCGCAAGGCTCTTCGGAGAAAAGGAGATCTTGCTACCTTGACCGGATTCCGAAAGCGCCAAAAGGTCGAAACTTTTTGTTAAAGCAAGAACGAATGGAACCAGCCACTCAAAATCCTTCGGCGCACGCTGTAGTAAATCCGCCTGAGGCCCCCTCGCGCTCAATTGACGCGAAAGCTGTCGCTCGTCCGCTCGAACAAACCATCATCCAGCTATTTGAGACCGCAGCGGCCACGTTTCCCGATCGGGTCGCGGTCGTTTGCGGCGAAACCCAGTGGACGTACCACGAGCTAAATCAGCGTGCCAATCGGCTCGCTCGTCGGCTGCGCGACTACCGCGTCGGCCCCGAAACAATGGTTGGAGTCTGTATCGAACGTTCCCCGGAAATGATTTTGGCAATCCTCGCGATACTGAAATCGGGTGGCGCTTATGTGCCGTTTGACTCCGAATATCCGCGCGAACGCCTTGCATTCATGCTGAAGGACACCAGCACTCCGCTGGTGATCACGCAAAAGTCGCTTGCCTCGGTTATTCCTGCGGACCGTTCGGTTCCATTGATTTTGATTGACGCCGAACAGCCTGAAGAATTGCTAGCGGATTCGGAGAATCCGCTTTTCGCGGCCACTCCCGCTTCGCTTGCCTACGTGATGTATACCTCCGGTTCCACTGGCCTGCCCAAAGGCGTCCTCGTTGAAAACCGCTCCGTCGTCCGCCTGGTTTTTGAAACCGACTACTGCCAATTCGGGCCAGACGAAGTTTTCTTGCAATTTGCGCCAATTTCCTTCGACGCATCGACCCTCGAAATTTGGGGAGCTTTGCTGCACGGCGCCAAGCTTGTCATTATGCCGGCAAAGTTTTCCTCACTGGAAAATTTGGGCCGCACAATTCGCGAACATGGCGTTACCACCATGTGGTTAACCGCCGGTCTGTTTCACCTCTTTGTTGATGAACGCCTCGAAGACCTGCGTCCGATCAGGCAACTTCTTGCCGGCGGAGATGTTTTATCGGCGTCCCATGTTCGAAAGGTTTTGGACCGGTTGCCGAATACCACTCTGATCAACGGCTACGGACCTACGGAGGGAACCACCTTTACTTGCTGTCACGTGATGAAGTCCGGCACTGCGATCCCAGATTCCGTTCCAATCGGCAAGCCTATTGCGCATACGCGCGTTTACATTCTGGATGATGAATTGCGTCTCGTTTCCGAAGGCCAGGTTGGCGAACTCTGCGCCGCGGGACTCGGAGTTGCCCGCGGCTATCTGAACGCGCCAGAACTGACCGCAGAAAAATTCATCGCAGACCCATTTCTCGAATCGGAAAATGGCAGGCTTTATCGCACCGGCGATTTAGCCCGCTGGTACGAAGACGGCACGATTGAATTCCTCGGGCGCAAAGACAATCAAGTAAAGATCCTCGGCCATCGAATTGAACCGGGCGAAATCGAAACCGTATTGAATCAGCACCCCGGCATTCAGCAATCTTGTGTGGTTGTTAATTCGGATGGCGCCGGTAATAAGCGTCTTGTCGCCTATTATGTCGCTGGACTTAACGGGGCTGGCTCCACGAGCGAGATCCGAGACTACCTGGCCGCTCGTTTTCCGGCCTTCATGGTCCCAACCGCCTTCATGCCTCTAACTTCTTTGCCGCTCAATCCCAACGGCAAGATTGATCGCGCGGCGCTGCCCGCTCCGGACTCCATTCCCGGAAGGTCCATATCTTCACAGCCGCAATCGGACCTCGAGCAAACCATCGCCGGTCTGTGGAAGAAAATATTACGCGTTGAAAGCGTCGGGCTAGACGAGAACTTTTTCGACTTGGGAGGAGATTCGCTCCTTCTGGTCGCAGTTCATTCGCAGCTGCAAAAAATTCTCGTCACGGAATTCCCTGTGACAGACCTATTCGAACAAACCACCATTCGCGCGCTCGCCGGACATTTGGCCAAAGTGCATCCGGAAAAGGAATCTTTCTCCGCCGTAGAAGAACAAGCGCAAAAACAGAAGGCTGCGATCGCGCGGCTCAAGCAGGCGCACACGGCAAGGATGTGATGAAGGACTGGAATCCCCAACTCGATGGCGTCGCGATTATCGGTGTAGCGGTACGTCTGCCTGGCGCAAAGAATGTCAGCGAGTTCTGGCAGAACCAGCGCAATGCAGTGGAGTCCATCTCTCACTTCCGGGAGGATGAGCTGGAGATAGCGGACGCTGCGTCACTTGTTAAGCGCCCGGAATATGTTCGCGCCCGCTCCATCCTCAGCGATCCTGAGTATTTTGACGCTGCCTTCTTTGGCATTTACCCTCGCGAAGCAGAGTTCATCGACCCGCAGCAGCGCGTCTTCCTCGAATGCTGCTGGGAAGCATTGGAAGACGCCGCGTACAATCCGTTCTCCTATACTGGCGCGGTCTCCGTTTACGGCGGTTCAAGTCCCAGCACCTATTTCCTTTCCAGGCTCTGTTCAAACCCGAAATTTGTACGCGACTATACTTCCGCCTATCAAGTCGGAAACTACCCGGCAATGCTCGGCAGTTCGCCCGACTTTCTGGCAACGCGGGTTTCGTACAAATTGGATTTGCGCGGCCCTGCTTTCACCATGGTCGCCGGTTGTTCCACGTCGCTCCTCGCGATCTGCCAGGCGTGCCAGGGGCTGCTTACTTATCAGGCGGACATGGCACTTGCCGGAGCCGTCTCCATTTCCTTCCCGCAAAAGCGTGGCTACCTGTATCAGGAAGGTGGCATGGTTTCCTCCGACGGCCATTGCAGGCCGTTCGATGCCGCTGCCAGCGGCACTGTTTTCGGCAGTGGTTGCGCCGTCGTCTTGCTGAAGCGCCTCGAAGACGCTGTGAAAGACGGCGATCATATTTACGCTGTGGTGCGCGGCTTCGGAATGAACAATGACGGCTCGGCGCGTGTTGGTTACACGGCGCCCAGTGTGGAAGGCCAATCGCGCGCCATCGTGATGGCTCAGGAATCGGCGGGAATCGATCCGAATAGTATCGGCTACATCGAAGCCCACGGAACTGCTACTCCGCTTGGCGATCCTATTGAGCTGGCAGCGCTTTCCAAGGCTTTCGAAAACAAAACCAGCCGCCGCGGATTCTGCGCGGTTGGAACCGTTAAAGCCAACATCGGTCACATCGACGTCGCTTCTGGCGCCGCCGGACTGATTCATGCCGCACTTTCGATTCAGCACGGTGAACTGACTCCCACGCTTCACTTCCAGAAGCCAAATCCTAACTTCAATATGCAGGACAGTCCGTTCTTCGTGAATACCAAACTTCGGCCATGGGAAGTAAAGGACGGGCCGCGGCGTGCCGGAGTCAGCTCTTTCGGCGTTGGCGGCACCAACGCTCACGTGATTCTGGAACAGGCGCCGGAACTGACTGCTTCGCCAGCAAGACGTTCCAGCCAGCTATTCGTGCTTTCCGCCCGCTCTGAGAGTGCCCTGAACGCGAGCGCGGAGCGCTTTGCGGCACATTTGCGGGCGCATCCCCAGATCAATCTCGCTGACGCCGCGTTCACGATGCAAGTTGGTCGGCGTCACTTTGACTATCGTCGCATGCTGGTGAGCAACAATCCTGCCGACGCTCAACAAGCCCTTACGCCTAGCGACCCGAAACGCATCTTCTCACGCAAAGTCAGTTCTGCTACGCCGAAGTGCTGCTTTCTTTTTCCGGGCCAGGGCTCCCAACAGCCTAATATGGGCCGCGCCCTTTATGAATCGGAGCCAGTCTTCCGCCAGGAAGTCGACAATTGTGCCGCGATTCTAAAGCCCCATCTCGGCCTGGATTTGCGTGAGCTTCTCTATCCCGCCCAGGCTGTAACCGATGAGCTCCGTGATGCCGTGACGCAGACCATTCTTGCGCAGCCCGCTATCTTCACCGTCGAGTATGCCCTGGCCAAACTGTGGATGAGTTGGGGCATTCAGCCCAGCTACATGATCGGCCACAGCGTTGGTGAGTTTGTCGCTGCATGCCTGGCCGGAGTCTTCTCACTTGAAGACGCACTCCGTCTGATCGCAGTTCGCGGACGGCTGATGCAATCTCTGCCCCACGGGGCCATGCTTTCTGTCCGGCTCAGTCAATCTGAAGTGCTGCCACTTCTCGGGCCGGATCTTTCGCTCGCTGCCGTGAACGCTCCGTCGCTTTGTGTGGTTTCAGGCCCGACGGATTCCATAGCGCGGCTCGAAGAAGAATTGAACCGCCGCGACATTGTTCATCGCCGCCTGCACACTTCGCATGCGTTTCATTCTTCGATGATGGATCCAATTCTCGATCCATTCGTGGCCGAAGTGAAAAAGTCATGTTTGAATGCTCCCACGATTCCTTACATCTCAGGTGTGACTGGCGATTGGATCACTCCCGAGCAGGCGACGAATCCTCACTATTGGGCTGCCCATTTTCGCGAGTGTGTTCGTTTCTCAGCCGGCATTTCTCGCCTTCGCGCTAAAGAAGATTGCATCCTGCTTGAAATCGGTCCCGGCAACGTCTTGACGACACTTACGCGTCAGCATCCCGCCGCTTTCGACCAAATCGTCGTTTCGTCTCTCACCAACGGTACTTCACAACTTTCTGAAGCGGACGCCATTCAACAGGCACTAGGCTGGATGTGGCTTGGCGGCATTCAGCCCGACTGGCTGGCATTCCACGCCGGCGAACGCCGTTTGCGGGTTTCTCTGCCCACATATCCTTTCGAACGCCAAAGATTCTGGATCGAGACTTCGCCATCCGAAGAAGCCGGCTCAGCGTCCCCGGCATTCTTGCCGGAACAAATTGCATCGCCGATCCAATCTGCGGTCGCTTCGGTTTCCCGACCGGTCAAGCCAGCCGCCAATGATTTTATGACTCAGCCCACAGTCACAAATGCACCCCGCGCTCCGCGAAAAGTCACGCTTCGCAAAATATTGGTCGAAATCTTCCAGGATCTTTCTGGAGTAGATCTCGAACAAGCGGACAGCAATGCGACGTTTCTGGAACTCGGCTTCGACTCGTTGTTTTTGACCCAAGTTACCCAGGCCATCCAGAGCAAGTTTGCCGTGAAGGTCACTTTCCGGCAGTTGCTCGACCAGCAATCCACAGCGGACGCTCTCGCTGCTTTCCTTGATGAAAAACTTCCCGTCGGCGCGTTCGAAGAAGTCGCGCCACCGACGACTGTTGCGGCAACCTCATCGGCACCCTTGCAACCGGCAATGCCCGAAATCTCTGCGAATCTCTTTGCGCAACTGCCGACCGTTCCTTCCACAGGCGCTGCCAGTGCCGTCGAGCAACTTCTGCGCGATCAGCTCCACGCGATGAATCAGCTATTCGCGCAGCAGTTAGCTGCACTCCAGACGCTGCCGGCGGCACCGCCCGCGCCAGCTTCTCAGTCACCCGCGATCAGCACGCCGAATGCCTCTGTGGCGTCATCCGCGGCGGCTCAAGCCGAAGCCGCGAAAGAACTGAAAGGCTACACACCGTTCAAACCTCTCCAGAAAAGCGTCTCCGGCGACTTGACGGCAACACAAGAGCAGTACATCAAAGATCTGGTTCGGCGCTACACCAGCAAAACAAAAACCTCCAAACAGAAGACCCAGGAATATCGTGGCGTTCTCGCTGATCCTCGAGTCGTCAGCGGATTTCGCGCGCAATGGAAGGAGATGGTTTATCCCATCATCACCTCGCGCTCAAAAGGCTCGCGTCTCTGGGATCTGGACGGCAACGAATACATCGACATCCTGAACGGTTTCGGTCCCATCATGTTGGGACACCGCCCTGACTTCGTCGAAGCAGCGATCGAAAAACAGCTACACGAAGGATTCGAAATCGGTCCGCAGACGCTGCTTGCCGGAGAAGTCGCCAAAGCTCTATGCGAAATGACCGGCAACGAGCGCGCGACGTTCTGCAACACCGGCTCGGAAGCAGTCATTGCCGCCATGCGCGTCGCGCGCACGGTCACTGCTCGTAACAAGATCGTTTTCTTTGCCGGCGATTACCACGGCATGTTTGATGAAGTTCTCGTGAAAGGTTTCAAAAAGGGTGGCCAGCCTCAGGCCATGCCGGTCGCTCCCGGCATCCCGCGAGAAAAAGCCGCCAACGTGATCGTTCTCGAATATGGAACCAGCGAATCCCTCGAATGGATTCGCAAAAACGCCGGCGACTTAGCTGCTGTGATGGTAGAGCCCGTGCAAAGCCGTCATCCTGATCTGCAGCCGGTGGCATTCCTCAAAGAGTTGCGCAAAATCACCGAAGACTCCGGCGCCTGTTTGATCTTCGACGAAGTCGTGACCGGCTTCCGCGTTCATCCGGGCGGCTGTCAGGCGCTCTTCGATATCCGCGCCGATCTCGCAACTTACGGAAAAGTTCTCGCCGGTGGCATGCCAATCGGTGTCCTTGCCGGCAAAGCGCAGTACATGGACGCCCTTGATGGCGGTACATGGCAGTTCGGCGATGACTCGTTTCCCTCGGTCGGCGTCACCTTCTTCGCCGGAACCTTTGTCCGCCATCCCCTCGCCATGGCTGCTTGCGCCGCTGTGCTCAAGCATCTCAAAGAGCAGGGTCCTGCGTTGCAGCGGAATCTCTCCGAGCGCGCTGCCGGCCTCGTGCGCCGCCTGAACACCTTGCTGGAACAAAATCAAGTTCCGACGCACATCGAGAATTTCGCCAGCGTTTTCTATTTTAGCTTTCCGACAGACTCTCGATTCGGGAGCCTTTTCTATTACCACCTGCGTGAAAAGGGAATTCATCTCCTCGAAGGCTTCCCGTGCTTCCTGACCACCGAGCATTCTGACGCCGACTTGGACCGCATCGTCCGCGCGTTTGAAGAAACCATCGCGGAGATGCAGGCTGGCGGTGCATTGCCCATTCCGACGGATAAATCGCCGGTCGCGGTTCAAGTTCCACAGGAAGTATTGGTCACCACGGATTCCGCCTACGAAGCTCCAGTTACCGAGTCGCAGATGGAAATTTTCCTCTCGGCGCGTCTTTCGCCTGAAGCCAATTGCAGCTACAACGAATCGTTTTCCCTGGTCCTTCGCGGCGATTTGAACGAAGAAGCCCTTCGTGATTCATTTGATGCTCTTATTGCCCGCCATGACGCTCTTCGAGCAACTTTTAATACCGACGGGGATACCCAGCGCTTTATTTCTTCTCTCGTGCTCGATATTCCGCTTGTGGACTTCTCCAGCCTTACCCCGGCTCTGGCCAGTGCGGAATTTGAAGCGCTTCTCGCGGACGATGCGCATACGCCATTCGACCTGATTGCCGGCCCGCTGATTCGCGCGCGGCTGGTCCGTTTCGAACCAAACCATCATGTTCTCGTCGTTACGTCTCATCATATCGTTTGCGATGGTTGGTCAACAAACGTTCTGCTCGACGAACTCAGCAAGCTCTATAACGCGCACGTTGCCTCAGGTTCTTGCCAGTTGGATCCGACGATGTCTTTCAGCGAGTACTGCCGCGCACAGCAACTTCATTTCAGCGGAGCCGAAGGCGCGGAAAACGAAGCCTTTTGGACAAAGCAGTTCGCTGAGCTCCCTCCGCTGCTTAACTTGCCTCTGGACCGTCCTCGTCCTTCGATGAAAAGTTTTACGGGTGCGACCTATCGCAGGAAAATTGGCGCCGAAGCTTACAAAGCGATCAAGCGTGCCGGGACCCAGCAGAAATGCACGCTTTTCGTTACACTACTGTCCGGATTTCATGCTCTCTTGTCGCGTCTTAGTGGCCAGGACGACATCGTGGTTGGCATTCCCGCCGCCGGCCAATCGCTCATTGAAGACCGCACACTCGTCGGCCATTGCGTCAATTTCATCCCTCTTCGCGGCCGCTTTGGCGTCGATCTCTCTATGTCGCAGTTTCTCGACCAGATGCGAAAGACTCTGTTCGATGCTTACGATCATCAGAACTACACCTACGGCCGCCTGGTCCGTAAACTTTCTATTCCGCGTGACCCCAGCCGTCTGCCGCTCATTGAAGTCCAGTTCAATCTGGAGAAAGTCGGCAGCAACCTTCATTTCGCCGGCCTCGAAGCCACAATCGATCCCAATCCCAAGGCCTTCGTCAACTTCGATCTCTTCCTCAACATAATCGAGAGTGAAGACGGACTTTCCATCGATCTTGATTACAATTCTCAACTTCTGGATGAGTCCACAGTCGCTCGTTGGCTCGACGCCTACGAGTCCCTACTGCTCGGCTTCGTCGCCAATGCCATTAGCAAAATCTCTGAGCTTCCTCTTCTCGACGAAGCTCAGCGCCAAGCCTTGGCTAGCCACAATCAAACCGAAGCCGACTTCCCTCGGAATAAATCAGTGCATCAGCTTTTTGAAGAACAAGTCTCGCGCTCGCCTGAGGCAACCGCTCTTCGATTCGAAGGCGAAACTCTCAGCTATGCTCAACTCAATGCCCGTGCTAACCGCCTCGCGAATCATCTCGTAAGGATTGGCGTCCGTTCCGGCAGCCTCGTTGGAATCTTTCTGGACCGCTCGGCGGAAATGGTCGTCTCGCTACTGGCAGTTTGGAAGGCCGGTGCTGCCTACGTCCCGGTCGATCCAGCCTTTCCTCGTGAACGCCTCGCGCACATCCTGCAGGACACGTCTGTGTCGGTGATCATCACGGAGAAGAGCCTTCTGCCCGAAATGCTGGAGACGTCGGCTCGCTTGGTGTGCGTCGATCGTGATGCGATTTTGATGAAACGCGAATCCGAACTGAATCTAGATATTGCCGCCGATTCGAACGCGATCGCGTACAACATCTATACCTCCGGCTCCACCGGCAAACCCAAGGGTGTTGAAGTCACCCACCGCAACTTGGTGAATCTCTTGAACTCGATGTCCAAAAAGCCCGGCCTTAAGTCTGGCGATGTTCTGGTCGCCGTGACCACAATTTCGTTCGACATCGCAGCTCTCGAAATTTATCTGCCGCTCATTACGGGAGCCACGCTCGTTCTGGCCAGCCAGCCCGTTGCCAGCGATGGCGTGCAGTTGCTTTCGCTACTCACGCAGAGTGGCGTCACCATCATGCAGGCCACTCCAGTTACTTACCGCATGCTTTTGGAAGCTGGTTGGACAGGCAATCCCAAATTCACCGCCCTTTGCGGGGGTGAGGCCCTCCCGCGTGAACTCGCTAATCGTATCCTCGAATGTGGCGTCCCTCTCTGGAATATGTACGGGCCGACCGAAACCACAGTTTGGTCCGCCGTATCTCAAGTAAGTTACCATGACGGCCCTGTTCCTGTCGGTCCACCCATCGACAACACTCAGTTTCATGTTCTCGATGGTAATCTGCAGTCGCTCCCACTCGGCGTGCCCGGCGAACTCTTTATCGGTGGTGAAGGTGTAGCCCGCGGCTACTTCAAACGTCCCGAACTAACCTCTGAGAAATTTATTCCAGATCCGTCTAGCAGCGAACCGAACGCCCGGCTCTATCGCACTGGCGACCTTGTTCGCTTGCGCGCCGACGGCGGCCTCGATTTTCTCGGACGGTTGGACAGTCAGATTAAGCTGCGCGGTTTTCGTATCGAACTCGGCGAAATAGAAGCTGCCATCGCTTCTCATTCCTCGGTGAAGGCCGCCATCGTCGCACTTCGCGAGGACTCGCCAAACGAAAAGCGTCTCGTCGCCTATATGATTCCAAATCCCGGAGGCATTCCCGCGTCCGGCGAACTTCGCGCGTTCCTTCTCGACAAGCTTCCGGACTATATGGTTCCCGCGGCATTTATCACCCTCCCATCATTCCCATTGACTCCCAACGGCAAGGTTGATCGGCGCGCACTGCCTGCCCCGGATTGGGCCAAACAATCTCGCGCAACTTCCTTCGTCGAGCCCTCTTCCGCTGAAGAAAAAAACATGGCCGCCATCTGGGCTGAAGTTCTCCGACTTGAAAAAATCGGCATTCACGACAATCTTTTCGAACTCGGCGCCGACTCTCTGCATGTTTTCCAGATCGTCGCGCGCGCGAACAAAGCTGGTCTTGACGTCTCGCCTCGTCAGCTAATGCAATTCCGTACCATTTCGGCCGTGCTGGCTCAGCTTTCGAGCGCCCCACCATCTGCCCCGAGTGCGCCGGCTCTTGCCCCGGTCTCTCGCGCCAAGTACCGGCTGCTTCGCCAGACGAGCTAACTTTTTCAGGTTTCATTGGCCCCAGGAGCCTAACGCCGATCATGGATTTCGATTCCAACAGGGAGAGTGCTTATCCCAGTGGCTCTTCGCCCGAAGAATCGGACGAAGTCACCGCGTTTCCGCTCTCTCCTGCGCAATTCAAGATATGGGAAACCACGCGCGCCGACCCTCGTGGTACCACTTATAACGGTTCGTTCCGCATGAATCTGGCTGGTCCCGTTGATACCGTACTTCTCGAGCGCAGCCTAAAGCAAATTGTTGACCGCCACGAAATCCTGCGCGCTTCCGTGGAGCTTTTGGATCGCGAGCCCACCCAGATCATCGCCCCGGTTCTTCCGCTCCGGCTGCAAACCTTCGACCTTCGTGAATCTCCCGGCGAGCATCGCGAAGCACAGATGGATCGTCTCTGTATGGACGAGGCGCAACGTCCTTTCGATCTGGCTAATGGTCCGCTCATACGCGCCGGGCTTATTCGCATGGAAGATCAGCGCTACATCCTCATGCTCACCATCCACCAGATGATCTGCGATGGCTGGTCCATCGGCTTGATCATGGAGGAGCTGCAGAAAATTTACGCGGCTCTGGCGGATGGGCGCGCACCACTACTTCCGTCCCTCTCTCTGCAGTTTGGAGATTTCGTAATCTGGCAAAAGGATCTTGCGAACAGTCCGAAGTGCGCGCAACAGTTGAATTATTGGAAAAATAAGCTGCGTGGCTATCGCCGCAACGAATTGGCGTTTGATTATCCCCAAGCGGATCGTACCGCAACTTCCGCCGCGATTGTCTCTCAGCTTCTGCCCCGCGAACTTACTGACAAGCTCCGTGATTTTTCCACTCAACAAGGCGCCACGTTTTTCATTACCACACTCGCCGCCTGTCTCACGCTGCTGTACCGCTACACCGGGGAGTACGATCTCAGCGCCGGTTCGCCGCTCGCGGGCAGAAATACCACCGAACTCGAATCGCTGGTCGGCCAGTTTGTGAACCACGTGATTTTCCGTGCCGACGCATCGGGCGACCCACCGTTTTCGCAGTTTCTCACGAGTGTTCGCGATTCTGTTTGGGAGGCATTGGCCAATCAGGACGTTCCGTTCGAATCGGTACTGCAAGCCGTTCGGCCTGTCCTGGATTCGGCCCATGATCCCGCATACGTCATCAATTTTATCTGCCAGCGCGAATACGGCCGCGCTTCCACTTTCAACTTTGATTTTGCCGGCGTCCGCATGTCCACCATGCCCTCCAAATCGCAGGGCGCTCTCTATGATTTGAATTTCTTTCTGGTCGAGAGGGAAGTTGGCTGGCGTCTTTCGCTCGAATATAAAACCGGTCTTTTTGAGGAAGCAACCGCCAAATCCCTGCTCGACCATTTCCGCGAATTGCTCGAACAGGTCGTCGTTAATCCGGATTCCAGACTGTCTGAATATTCTCTTTCCGGCGAATCGCCGCGCGTCCAGGCATCCAATGAAAAAATCGCCGCCAGCAAATCATCTGACGCCCCGTTCCTGGCGCCCGGCGAGGTCTTTGCCATGCCCGCCAGCATTGTTCAGCAGCGTTTTTTCCTTCTGGCCTCGTTGGATCCACGGAGCGCCTCATTCAACATGCCGGCATGTGTTCGCATTGCCGGGCCCCTGTCTCGTGTGGCTCTCGAAAAAAGTTTTCAGTTCTTAGTCGACCGTCACGAAACTCTTCGCACAACTTTTGAAGAGATCGACGACGAAATCGTGCAAATCGTTTCTCCGCCGCGGCCTTTCCAGCTTTCCTTCACCGATCTTTCCTCCGTTTCTTCCAGCGAACGCGAAGCCTCGCTACAATCCAAAGTTCTGGAGTCTGCCGAACTCCCTTTCAATCTTGAAAAAGGCCCGCTCTTTCGCGCCCATCTTTTCCGGCTCGACGCCGACCACCATGTTCTGGTTACCGTCACCCATCACATCCTGACCGACGGTTGGTCCAACCGGGTTGCTCAAGATGACTTGTGGGCGAGTTACGCTGCGTTTTCCGAAGGCAGGCGCCCTCAACTTGCGCCGCTGCCTTTGCAATATAGTGACTTCTCGACATGGCAGAAGGATTGGCTCGCCTGTCCCGAAGCTCAGCAGCACACCGATTATTGGTTGAAGCAACTGCACGGAACCTTGCCGGTCACGAATTTTCCGCTTGACCACCAACCGTCCAGCAAGTCCGCGCCGCGCGGCGCCATCGAAACTAATCTTTTGTCTGCGGACCTCGCGGCCGCGCTCAAGTCTTTCAGCCAGTCGCGAAACGTCACCATGTTTATGCTGATGTTATCTGCGTTCGGCGCGCTTCTCTCACGCCACTCAGGACAGACCGACATTCTCGTCGGTTCTCCTGTAGCGAATCGGCGCACTGAGACTGAACTTCTCATCGGGCCATTTTCCGGCCCGCTTTGCCTGCGTCTTGATCTTTCCGGCCAACCCACTTTCCAGGAATTGCTGGGCCGAGTCCGCGACGTCACTCTCGATGCTCTCGGTCACACCGATTTGCCATTCGAAGTCTTGATCGATCACCTCAAGGCGCCGCTGCAACGTGGTCGCAAGCCTCTCTTTCAATTCTATTTCTTCTATCAGTCCGCTTTTCTCAAGCCACGTCACATCGGCTCACTCACCATCACTCCAATGCCAACATTTAGCACTGGAACGCCGTTTGAAATGCAGCTCGGCATCATCGAGCGCGAAGAGGGAATCCGAGCCCAGCTGGAATACAACGCCGCCTTGTACAATCCGGAAACCATCCGTAAGGTTCTCGAAGATTGGGTGAGCATCCTTCGCACAGCGGTCGCCAGTCCGGAGTTGCGCATGGATTCCATCGCCTGATGAGCGCAGCTTCATTATTCATTCGATTGCGCCTGTTTCAAATCCGCGTTTTGGCCAGGTTGCTGGAGGTGATTGGCGTCTCTACGGGCGGCGCTGCCTTCATTGTGCGGCTTCGTCGGATTCCAATCCTTAATGATTTTCTGCAATTTCTCGTTGGCTACCGCCACACTTTTCCTTCATTCGGCGCTGCTCAGGAGTTTGCCCGGCGATTCGTCCCGGCGGGTCATGAGCACCCTGACGTCGTCGCATTCCATTCATCTATTGCCGACACCATCCGCGAAAGCGATTTTCCGGTCCTTTTTTACCTTGCCCCGCTGGTCTCAGGTTTCAGAAAGGTCTTCGACCTCGGTGGCAATGTAGGAAATCTTTTCTACGCGTATCAGAAGGAACTTAACTTTCCGCCGGAGCTCATTTGGTGCGTTCTCGATCTTCCTGCGGAAAAAATGGCTGGCCAGGAACTCGCTCGTCAACGAAACGAAACCCGTATTCGGTTTTCCGATTCCCTCGCGGACGCTTCGGGCTGCGACTTGTTCATCGCCTCTGGTTCGCTCCACTATTTCGAGCAGCCTCTCGACCAAATGTTGCTGGCTCTCAGCGAACTTCCGCCTCACGTCATCGTCAACCGTACTCCCTGTTTTCGGGAACCGGTGTCGTCTTCAAACTCTGGCAACTCTCTCACCGAAGATATGATCACCATTCAGGACAATAAGACTTACCTCGTCCCTTGCATCATCCACAATGAAACGAAGCTCATCGCTTCCATGCGCAAAATCGGTTATACGCTCCGGGCTTCCTGGTCTGTCCACGAGCGAAAATTATGGATTCCGCTCTATCCCGACCGCTCCTCGCAACGCTATTCCGGATTCTATTTTCAAAAGACGGATTCTCGCTCGTAACAGCCCTGTCTAGGTACGTTTTTCTGTTGTAGAGCCAGAGAGTTCTCTGGCCTCTTTATTTCGAAGGACTCGAACCTACTTCGCCGGACTTCCGCAAAACGTTCTGCACCGGTTCCCACGAACAGATCAGCGCGCCAAGATATGTTCCAGCGGTATTTGTAATCAGGTCTGTCATCCCCGAAGTCCGGGACGGAATCCACGCCTGTAAAATTTCAATGAGCAGACTCACGGCAAATCCTAGCAGTATGATTCTCGGAATACTGCCGCGCTCTCCGAACCGCTTCGAAAATAACGGAAGAAAAACAAACCCGAGCGGCATGAATCCAGCCACGTTCACTATGACGTCCGCGACATACCCGCGGCTGGCTCGGAATTCCTTCCACGGCGGCGTAAGCAGTGGCTTCCAGGGAATCGCGAAATATTTCGGAATTTTCAGTTCGGGACTCTCCGGCAAGTCAGCCTTCGCAACGCTGCCCTGACCCTCCCGGAACCAGTACGCGCCAACCTCTCCAGTAATAGCTGGGGCCCCTCGCGCCGCGATTCCCGCCACAAAGTTGGCTTGGATCGCGCGTTCATCCAGCTTGCGGCCGGTAATTCTGATTCCTTTCAATTTTCCTTGCCACGTCGCAAACCGCGTCGTTGCCGTCCCGAAATATATCCTTCCGTCCAAATCCGCCCGTGTCATTCCAAACCGCGCTGACTTGCCCGCTATTCGCCCGTCGACGTAGGCTGTGGTGCCGCTCTCATCGCCCGCAATCGCAAGGTACACCGGTTGGTCCGCGCGAAACGCATGCGGTACCTCAATCTCCGCGACCCTCGCAGCCTGTCCGGTCCTCAGGATTTCCCTCTGGAACAGTACCTCGTCCCCGTACTGCGCCATGCGGAATCTCTTCGCCTGCTCTGGCGTTCCGATGGCCAGAAACGTATTGTTGTCATCTCCGCTCTCTGGCACCAACCACAACTCCAGCGTGCAACCGTTGCCACTCTCCGCTTCCTGAATCGGCAGCGCCTTATCGGTCCACACAATTCCGTGCAGCCCGAATTGCAAGCCATTTTCTCCGCTTGCCCAGCTCACGTCGTTATGTGGAAAAGGATTGAACGGCCACAGCCCGGCAACAAGAATGATCACCAGCACTGCGACTCGCAAAATCGGCATGCACCATCCAATTACCCGGTACACACCTTTTCGCTCTTGTGGATTGTCACTCACGATGTTGTTGTTTATTCGGAAGTCGGTTCCGCAATTCGCTCTCGATCAATCTTAACGATTCGCGGATGTCTTGCTTACTTTTCCTGGCTTGTGGGAGTCAGCGCATGCAGCGAAGAGTCGCGGTTTTCATAATACTTCGCGTAGTAAGACCGGTAATCGCCGCCGCGCACCCTTGCCAGCCATGCCGTATTATTCTTGTACCAATCGATGGTCTGCCGCACCCCATCTTCCAGCTTCACTTCCGGCTTCCATCCCAGCTCTCGTTCGATCTTTGAGCAATCCAGAGCGTATCGCCGATCGTGGCCAGGCCGATCCTTGACTGACGTCATCAGCGAGTCCGGTTTTCCCAAAGCGCGCAGCACCCGCTTCACCATCGTCAAATTTTCTTCTACATCCAGCCCGCCGATGTTATATGCCTCGCCGATTTTCCCCGCTTCCAGTACCCGGAAAATTCCCCGGCAATGATCTTCCACGTGCAGCCAGTCCCGCTGCTGCTTTCCGTCTCCATAAATCGGCAGCGGCTTTTCGTCCATCGCGTTCGTAATCATCAATGGCAGAAACTTCTCGGGAAATTGGAACGGGCCATAATTGTTCGATGCCCTGGTGAGCACCGCTGGGAATCCGAACGTCCTCACGTACGACTTCACCAGCAGGTCCGAACTCGCCTTTGACGCCGAATATGGGCTGCTCGGCTTCAGTGGAAATTCTTCCGTGGCAAACTGATCCGCCTCCATATCGCCGTACACTTCGTCGGTCGAAACGTGCACGAACTTCTCAATCCCGGTTTTCCGCGCCACCTGCATCAGTATGAATGTTCCGGTAACGTTGGTCTCGATCACCGGCGCCGGCTCGTAAATGCTGCGGTCCACGTGCGATTCCGCGGCGAAGTGCACCACGGACTGGCACCCTTTCATCGCTTCTTCCACCTGCACCGGGTCGCAAATGTCGCCCTTCACGAATCGATAGCCCGGCCCGCTCGAAACCGATTCCAGGTTCTCCAGATTTCCGGCGTAGGTCAGCTTGTCGTAATTGACGATTTCATGCTTCGTTCCCAATCCCAGTACGTGCCGGATGAAATTCGATCCGATGAAGCCCGCACCTCCCGTAACAAATATCTTCATCGCATCGCCCCTTGCTTCCCCTCGCCCTGCGCACTCGCCACACCCATCTTATTCGCACCAGTCTCCGCCACCAGATTGTTGGCTTTCAGCAGCGACTCAAACTGTCCCGCGTCGGTCCACCAGCCGTCCAGGAATTCGTAGGTTAGCGTGCCTTCCTCGACGTAGAAATTGTTCACGTCGGTAATTTCCAGCTCGCCGCGTCCCGATGGCTTCAACCTCTTGATCTTCTCGAAAACTGTAGCGTCGTAAAGATAAATTCCGATCACCGCGTAGCTCGATTTTGGATTTTTCGGTTTCTCTTCGATTCCTATCACTTTGTCGCCGCGCAGTTCCGCAACTCCAAATCGGTTCGCGTCGTCAACTTTCTTGAGCAGAATTTTCGCGCCCTTGTCTTGTTTTTGGAAATTCTTCACCGCGTGCGCGATATTGTTTTCAATGATGTTGTCGCCCAGAATCACGCAGATCGGCTCGCCGTTCGCGAAGTGTTCGGCTAGGCCCAGCGCCTCGGCAATCCCACCTTCACCTTCCTGATAGGTATAGTTCAGGTGCTTCAATCCAAAATCCCGCCCGTTCCCCAGCAGTCGCAAAAAATCTCCCGAATTCCGTCCGCCCGTAACCAGCAGAATCTGTTCGATTCCCGCATTGACCAGCGTCTGTATCGGGTAATACACCATCGGCTTGTCGTACACCGGCAACAAATGCTTGTTCGTCACTCGCGTCAACGGGTTCAACCGGCTCCCCGTTCCGCCTGCCAACACCACGCCTTTCATGGTTTCTCCTGTCTCTTGCCGGCGTTCACTTCACTCGAAATCAC
>Ga0210402_10000307_pt1 | contig 55948 bp, 58 predicted proteins | sample IncBWC7MmetaG_FD_161055 | JGI IMG/M metagenome (GOLD analysis project Ga0210402, IMG submission 161055) | Forest soil microbial communities from Barre Woods Harvard Forest LTER site, Petersham, Massachusetts, United States - Inc-BW-C-7-M | ecosystem: Environmental > Terrestrial > Soil >... | reverse complement strand
CCTGGCTCATGAAGGCATTGACCGCGGCGAGCTGGATCGGGATGCGCGGATGGCCGATCGGGCCGGGATTGAACAGCGGCACCGTAAGGTTGATCTTGTAGTGCGGGCCCTGGATGTCGAGCGGCGTGCCGTTCTGCCAGCAGTCCCAGATGGCGCGCACGGCGCCGACATATTCGCGGATCCACGGCCCCGCCGGCGACCAGGCCAGGCCGAAGCGCCGCTCGATATGCGCCTTGACCTGCGTGCCAAGCCCCAAGGTGAAACGTCCGTGCGACAGCTTCTGCAAGGTCCAGGCGCTCATGGCCGTCACGGTCGGACTGCGCGGAAAGGCGATGGCGACCGACGTCGCCAGTTTCAGCGTGCTGGTGGCCTGCGCCGCCAGCGCCATGATGATGAAGGGATCGTCCTTGGTCTCCTCGACGACCATGCCGTCATAGCCGATCTCCTCCAGCAGGCGGGCGTCGCCGCCGATGCTGGCGAGGTCGAGCGGAACCTCGGGCGCGCGCAGGCCGGGGTCGACCTTGCCGAGCGGCAGGAGAGTTTCCAGGAGCATTGTGTTACGACAATAGGAGCAGCGAGCGCGGGAGGACAAGGACATGAAGGATCTCGCAGGGCGGATTGCCGTCATCACCGGCGGCGGCACGGGCATGGGCCGCGAACTCGCGCGCCAGCTGGTGGCCGAAGGCTGCAACGTCGCCATGTGCGACGTCTCGGCGACGGCGATGGCGGAGACCAAGCGGCTCTGCGAGGTCGATCGCCTGCCGCAGGGCCTGCGCATCACCATGTCCGTGGCCGATGTCTCCGACGAAGAGCAGGTGAAGCGCTTCGCCGACGAGGTCGCCCGCCAGCAGGACGCCGACAAGATTCATCTGCTGTTCAACAATGCCGGCATCGGCGGCGGCGGCAGCATGATCGTGCATGGCCGCGACGAATGGGAGCGCACCTTCAACGTCTGCTGGTTCGGCGTCTATTACTGCACGCGCGCCTTCCTGCCGATGCTGCTCAGGGCCGACCGCGGTCACATCGTAAACACCAGCAGCGTCAACGGCTTTTGGGCCTCGGTCGGCCCCACCATCCCGCATACCGCCTACAGCGCCGCCAAGTTCGCGGTGAAGGGTTTCAGCGAGGCGCTGCAGACCGACCTCCGCATCAACGCGCCGCATATCAAGTGCTCGGTCGTCATGCCGGGCCATATCGGCACCTCGATCGTCACCAACTCGCGCAAGGTCCAGAGCGGCAATGACTCGGACACGATGAACGCCAAGGAAATCGCCCAGATGCGGGCGCGCGTCGCCTCGATGGGCATCGACGTGGCCAAGCTGCCGGACGGTGACATCGCCAGGCTCGCCGAAGAGCGCGCCCGGCGCTTCCTCGAGGACGCGCCAACCAGCGCCGCCCAGGCCGCCAAGATCATCCTCGACGGCGTCAAGGCCGACCGCTGGCGCATCCTGGTCGGCGCCGATGCCGAACGAATCGACCAGCGGGTGCGCGAGGCCCCGGAACGCGCCTACGACCTCGATTTCTTCGACAGTTTCGCCAAGGAAGTGGGGTGGAAAGTGGGCCGCTGACCCCGCCGCCCGCCGGGAACCCACCCCTGTTGCCGCTCGTTTCCCTGGTTCGGGAAAGGAGTGGCGTCATGAACAAGGCAACATCGCGACGTGCGCTTTTGCATGTGGGCGCCCTTTCGGGCGTCGTCGCGGCCGGCGGGCTCGCTTTGCCGGTCCTCGCCCGCGAGACCAAGAAGACCGGCGCCGACGAGGCGATCTCGCCGCCCGAAGATCTGATGCGTGAGCATGCCATTCTCGATCGCATCCTGCTCGTCTACGAAGCCGGCATGCGCCGCGCTGGCCAGGGCGAAGACATCGACCCCGCCATTTTCGAACATTCCGCCGGCATCGTGCGCGATTTCATCCACGATTATCACGAGAAGTCCGAGGAGGAGCTGATCTTCCCGCGCTTCAAGACGGCCGGGCGCATGGTCGAGCTGGTCAATGTGCTGGTCGTTCAGCATGGCGCCGGACGCAAGCTCACCGAGCGCATCCTGGCGGCGGCGCCGCAGGCCCGCAATCGCGAGCCGCGCGAGGCGATGGGTCGCGACATCCAGGCTTTCATCGCCATGTATCGTCCGCACGCCGCGCGCGAGGCGACGGATCTGTTCCCCACCTTGCGCAGCCTCGTCACGACCGACGAATACGAAGGCATCGCCGACGACATGGAAAAGCGCGAACGCCAGGCCTTCGGCGCTGACGGTTTCGAGAAGATCACCAAGAAGGTGGCCGAAATCGAGACCGTGATCGGCATCCACGACCTCGACGTGTTCACGCCCAAGAGCTGATCCGGGTGGCTAGCCCCGGTAGTGACAGGACACCCAGTGCCCCGGGCGGCTTTCGCGCAGCTCGGGCACGCGCTGGGCACAGTCGGGGCGGGCGATCGGGCATCGGGTGTGGAAGTGGCAGCCTGACGGCGGCCGGATCGGGTTGGGCACGTCGCCCTGCAGCATGATGCGCTTGCGCTTCACCGTCGGATCGGGGATCGGCACGGCCGACAGTAGCGCCTCGGCATAAGGATGCAGCGGATTGTCGTAGAGCTCGCGTGCCGGCGCGATCTCGACCACGCGGCCCAGATACATCACCGCGACCCGGGTGGAGATGTGCTCGACCACGGAAAGGTCGTGGGCGATGAACAGGTAGGTGAGCCCGAACTGCTCCTGCAGGTCCTCCAGGAGGTTGATCACCTGGGCCTGGATCGAGACGTCGAGCGCCGACACCGGCTCGTCGCAGACGATCAGCTTGGGCTCGACGGCGAGCGCGCGGGCGATGCCGATGCGCTGGCGCTGGCCGCCGGAGAATTCGTGTGGGAAGCGGCGCATGTGGTCGGGCTGCAGGCCGACCGTCTCGAGCAGCTGGACCACACGCTCCTCGAGCTCGCGCCGCGACTTGGTGAGTTTGTGGATCTGCAGCGCCTCGCCGATGATCGCCGCCACGGTCAGCCGGGGATTGAGCGAGGCGTAGGGGTCCTGGAAGATGATCTGCATGTCGCGGCGCAGCGCCCGCAGCGCCTCGCTGCCGAGCTGCCCGACATCGTCGCCCTGGAACCAGACCTTGCCCGAGCTGGGTTCGATCAGCCGCAGGATGCAGCGGCCGGTGGTCGACTTGCCGCAGCCCGACTCGCCCACCAGGCCGAGCGTCTCGCCCTTGCCGATGTCGAAGCTCACGCCGTCGACGGCATGCACGCGGTCGACCTCGCGCGAGAAGATGCCGCCGGAAACCGCGAAATGCTTCTTGAGGTCGCGGACCCTGAGCAGCGGCGCCTGGTCTCTCACGGGATCGCTCATAGCACGCACGCCACGCGGTGACCGGGCGCCACCTCCTTCAGGGGCGGTACGGCCTGGCGGCAGATATCCATGGCGTACTTGCAGCGCGCCGCGAAGCGGCAGCCCGGCGGCGGATCGAGCAGGCTCGGCACTGTGCCCGGAATGGCCTCCAGCCGCTCCTTGTGCAGGGCGGCGCGATCGACCCGCGGGATCGAGCGGATGAGGCCCTGGGTATAGGGATGGCGCGGATTGCCGAACAGGCTTGCGACCGGCGCCTCCTCCACCACCTTGCCGGCATACATCACCACGACCCTCTGCGAGGTCTCGGCGACGACGCCCATGGCATGGGTGATCAGCATGATCGCCATGCCGAGCCGCTCCTTCATGTCCTGCATCAGCTCGAGGATCTGCGCCTGGATGGTGACATCGAGCGCCGTTGTCGGCTCGTCGGCGATCAGCAGCTTGGGGCTGCAGGCCAACGCCATGGCGATCATCACCCGCTGGCGCATGCCGCCGGAGAACTGGTGCGGATAGTCGTGCACGCGGCGCTGCGGGTTGGGAATGTTGACGAGCCGCAGCATCTCGACGGCGCGCGCAATGGCCGGTTTCTTGCCGAGCTTCTCGTGCAGGCTCACCACCTCGGCGATCTGCTGCCCCACGGTGTAGACCGGGTTGAGCGAGGTCATCGGCTCCTGGAAGATGATGGCGATCTCGCGCGCCCGGATCTTGTCCATCTCGGCATTGTCGAGCGGGATCAGGTCGCGGCCCTGCCACAGGATCCGGCCGCCCTCGAAACGACCCGGCGGCATGTCGATCAGCTTCAGCACCGAGCGCGCCGTCACCGTCTTGCCGCAGCCCGATTCGCCCACCACGCCCAGCGTCTCGCCCCGGTCGATCCTGAGGTCGACGCCGTCGACGGCCCGCACCACGCCGTCGTCGGTGGCAAACCAGGTCTTCAGTCCGCGGATGTCGAGCAGCGTCTCGGCGGCCATATTATCCTTACAGAACGCGGCGCGAATCGAGCGCGTCGCGCAAACCATCGCCGATGAAATTGATGGTGAGCACGGCCAGGAAGATCGCCGCACCGGCGAACAGCGCCCAATGCGGCGCGATGTCGAGGTAGTCCTTGGCGTCGAACAGTACGCGGCCCCAGGTCGGGATGTCGGGCGGAAAGCCGAGGCCGAGGAACGACAGGGTCGATTCGGCGATGATGGCGGCGGCGACGTCGATCGTGCCGGCCACGATCACCGGACCCAGCGCGTTGGGCAGGATGTGACGCACGACCTGGCGCAGCTTCGAAGCGCCGAGCGCGCGCGCCGCCTCGACGAACTCCTTCTCGCGGAGCGACAGGATCTGGGCGCGCACCAGGCGGGCGACCGGCATCCAGCGCAAGCCGCCGATGACGATGACGATCATCACGAAGATGCCGCCCTCCGGCCCCAGCACGTTCTTGAGCCCCTCGCGGAACAAGTAGATGATCAGAAGCAGCAGCGGCAGTTGCGGCAACGACAGAAAGAAATCGGCGAGCCACATCAGGATGGCGTCGACGCTGCCGCGCGACATGCCGGCCACCGAGCCGATCAGCACGCCAACGAAGCTCGCCACCAGCATGGCGCAGAGCCCGACCGCCAGCGAGACGCGACCGCCGTAGAGCAGGCGCGCCAGCACGTCCTGGCCGAGATCGTCGGTGCCCAGGGGGTGCGTCCACGACGGCCCCTCGAGCTTGGCGGCGAAGTCGATCTCGTTGATCGGCACGCGCCACAGCAGCGGGCCCAGCGCGATCGCCAGCACGATCAGCAGCAGCACGACGCTGCTCGCCATGGCGAGCCTGTGCCGGCGGAAACGGCGCCACGCCTCGCGCCCCGGCGAGAAGCGCTGGGCCTTGCGCGGCTGGACGGCTGCGGCGACCGCAACCCCGGCAGCCGGCGCGTCAGCGGAAAGCGATACGGGGATCGAGCCAGGCATAGACGAAATCGGCCATGAGGTTGAAGAGAACGACGAGGCAGGCAAACACGAAGGTGACGCCCATCACCACCGGCGTGTCGTTCGCCAGGATCGAGGAGATCAAGAGCGAGCCGATGCCGGGCACTCGGAAGATCTGCTCGGTGACGATGGCGCCGCCGAACACGATCGGCATCTGCAGCGCCACCAGGGTGACCACGGGAATGAGCGCGGTGCGCACCACGTGCTTGACGATGACCTTGCGCTCGCCGATGCCCTTGGAGCGCGCGGTGGTGACGTAGTCGAGCCGGATGACGTCGAGCACCGCCGAGCGCACGTAGCGCACCAGCGAAGCGCCCTGGAACAGGCCGAGCACCGTCACCGGCATGATCGACTGTTTGATATGCTCCCAGTAGAACTGCCAGCCGGTGGCGTTTATGTCGGCGCGATAGACGAAGGGCAGCCAGTCGAGCTGGATCGAGAAGACCAGGATCAGCAGCAGGCCGGTGAAGAAGGTCGGCAGCGAGAAGCCGATGAAGGCGAAGGTGCTGGCGATCTGGTCGAACACCGAATAAGGCCGGGTCGCAGCGAGCACGCCGACCGGGATCGCCACCACGATGGCCAGCAGCTGCGCGCTGCCGATGACGATCAGCGTGGTCGGCAGGCGCTGCAGGATCAGCGTGTCGACGTTCATCCGGCTGACGAAGGAGAAGCCCCAGTCGCCCTGCACCATGGCGGCCAGCCAATGCAGGTAGCGCGACCAGACGGGGTCATCGAGGCCGAACTTGGCGCGCAATGCCGCCCTGACCTCGGGCGGCACCGCGGGATTGCTCGCCAGCTCGCCGAACGGATCGCCCGGCGCCAGCGCCAGCACCGTGAACAGCAGGAGGCTGATGCCGAGCATGCTCGGCACGACGATCAGCAGGCGGCGGATCACATACTCGCGCGACACGATCCCGCTCTCCTCAGGCCTCCTTGTACCAGTCCTGGATGTCCCATGTATTGTTGTCCCAACCGCTCATGACGGCCACGAGCTTTTCGTTCATGGCCGCGACTCCGGGGCGCGCCACCACGGGGATCACCACCACGTCGTTCACCACCATGTCGTTCAGCTTGATGAACATGGCGGCGCGCTTGACGGGATCGAGCTCGACCGACGCCGCCTTGTGGATGTCGTCGTATTCCTTGTTCTGCCAGCGTGTGATGTTGAGGCCCTGCCACTTGTTCTCCTTGGTCGCCGCTTCATTGGACAGGAACTGGCGCATGAACACTTCCGGATCGGGCTGCGTCATGGTGGTCGTGTACATCTGCAGATCGCAGTAGAACTTGGTGTAGGTGTCCGGGTTGGCCACGTCGGACGAGAAGAACACCGACGCCGTCACCGCCTTCACCTCGATGTCGATGCCGGCCTTCTGGCAGGCCTGCTTGACGATGGCCTGGTTCTTCTGCCGCGGCTGGTTGATCGACGTCTGGTAGACGAACTTCAGCTTCTTGCCGTCCTTCTCACGGATGCCGTCGGAGCCCTTCTTCCAGCCGGCCTTCTCGAGGATGTCGGCCGCCTTGTCGATGTTGAACTCGTATTTGGTGGCCTTCGAGCGGAACTTCTCCGGGTTGTTGACGAAGTTCGCCGTCGCGGTGCCGGTGCGGCCGTAGATGAATTTCTCCACCGAGGCCTTGTCGACCAGCAGCGACAAGGCCTGACGCACCGCCGGGTCCGACAGCGTCGGATGCTTGGTCTTGAGGCTCGAGCGCTCGCCGTCGACCTCGGTCCACGGATCGGTGGTGTTGAGCTGGATGTGCTCGATATTGCCGCCCGGCGAGATGACGACGTGACCCTTGCCGCCTTTTTCGAGGCGCATGAGAATCTCGTCCTCGACCTGCATGTTCCAGGCGAAGTCGAACTCGCCGGTCTGCAGCACCGCGCGTGCCGCCGACACCGCATCGCCGCCGCCCTTCATCTCGATGCTGTCGAAATAGGGCCGGTTCTCCATGTGATAGTTGGTGTTGATCACGCCCTGGACCATGTCGCCCGGCTTGAAGTCCTTGAACTTGTAGGGACCGGTGCCGACCGGCTTGAGGTTGGTCGGCGCATCGCGCGACTTGTCGCCGGCATAGTCGGCGAACAGGTGCTTGGGAATGATCATGCCGCGCGTGCCGACGAAGGAATCGGCCCAGAACGGCGTCGGCTTGTCGAACATCACCTTGACGCTGAAATCGTCGACCTTCTCGACCGTGACGTCCTTGTACGAGCCGTTGGTGGTGGTGGCGGTCGCCGGGTTCTTGGCGTACTCCCAGTTGAAGACGACGTCGTCGGCGGTGAACGGCTTGCCGTCGTGCCAGGTCACACCCTGCTTCAGCTTCCAGGTCACCGACTTGCCGTCGGGCGCCAGGGTTCCGTCCTCGCGGCCGGGAATCGACGACGCCAGCACGGGCTTGAGGTTGCCGTCGCCGTCCCAGTTGGCCAGCGGCTCGTAGAACAGGCGCGCGGCATCCTGGTCCTTGGTGCCGACGGCGAAATGCGGATTGAGCAGGGTCGGGCCCTGCCACCACAAGACCTTGAGGGGACCGCCGCCGCCCCGCTTGGTCGGCTTGTAGGGCGGCCGCGACTGAGCCATCGCCACGCCGGAAAAGGCCAGCAGCTGAGTGGCCAGCGGCGCCGTGAGGCCGACCGCCGCCATGCGCTGCACGAAGCCGCGTCGCGAAAGCCTGCCCTTCTTCACATCGCTGATCAGCCGGCGCAATTTACGTTCGTCCATGAGACGCTCCCGTCACCCTGTTGAGTCCATTCCCATCCGACGCTCTCGCTATCCTGCAAGATGCGTGCAAGTCTCAATCAGAACAGGCCGGTAGGCCGTCGTCAACGACGGCGCTGTCGCGCTTGACGGAGGGGGAGAATGGCTTGGCTTTATCTTGTATTGGCGGGCGTTTGCGAGATCGGCTGGCCGGTCGGGCTGAAGCTCGGCTGGACCGACCAGGGCGCCCGGCCGCTGTGGATCCTGTTCGCCATCGTCTCCATGTCGGCCAGCGGCGCGCTGCTTTTGTGGGCACAGCGCTTCATCCCCATGGGTACGGCCTACGCGGTGTGGACCGGCATCGGCGCCGTCGGCGCCTTCACGCTGGGCATCATCGTCTTCGGCGACTCCGCCTCGACCGTGCGCATGGTCTCGATCGCCCTGATCGTGGCCGGTATCGTCGGCCTCAAGATCGCCTGAGAAAGGAGCAGCCATCATGCGCATGAAGGACAAGGTCGCGCTGGTCAGTGGCGCGTCGAGCGGCATGGGCGCCGCAACCGCCCGCCTGTTCGCCCGCGAGGGCGCCAAGGCCGTAGTCGTGGCCGATCTTCTGGACAAGGAAGGCGAGGCCGTCGTCGCCGAGATCAAGAAGGCGGGCGGCAAAGCGCGCTACATCCATCTCGATGTCACGGACGAAGCGCAGTGGAAGGCGGCCATCGACAAGACGGTGGCAGATCACGGCAGCCTCGATGTCCTGGTGAACAATGCCGGCATCTCGGGGTCGGCGGAGCAGGACCTCTACGACACCGCCGCCTGGAACCGACTGATGGGCATCAACGCCACCGGCGTCTTCCTCGGCATGAAACACGGCATCGCGGCGATGAAGAAGGCCGGCACCCGCGGCTCGGTGATCAATCTGTCGTCGGTTTCCGGCATCGTCGGCCAGGGCAACATCCATGTCGGCTACAACGCCTCCAAGGGCGCCGTGCGGCTGATCACCAAGGCGGCGGCGGCGCAGCACGGCCGGGACGGCATCCGCATCAATTCGGTGCATCCCGGGCTGATGCCGCCCATGCGCACATCGGGGCGCACCGCCGATCCGGCGACGCGCGCCAAGACCTTGAAGGGTGTGCCGCTGGGCCGCGCCGGCGAGGTCGACGAGGTGGCCTACGCCATCCTTTTCCTGGCGTCCGACGAATCGTCCTACGTCACCGGCGCCGAACTGGTGGTCGATGGCGGCTGGACCGCGGTCTGATGGCGGATGCGAAAAAGCCTGCCGCTGCGATCGAGCCGTGGCAGGTGCTCGACTCGAAATACTCCTACCGAGACCGCTGGCTGGCGGTGCGCAGCGACACCGTGCGCGTGCCCAACGGCACGATCCTGTCGCCCTACCACACCATCGAGTTCCCCGAATGGGTGTGCGCCATCGCCCTCACGCCCGGGCGCGAGATCGTGCTGATCGAGGAATATCGCCACGGTGTGGAGCGCCTCTCCGTCGAGCTGCCCTGCGGCACGCCCGAGGACGAGGGCGAGGACGTGCTCGCGGCGATGCAGCGCGAACTCCTGGAGGAAACCGGCTACGGCTCCGAGGAATGGCACAGCCTGGGCTCGTCGACCGCCAACACCGCGCGCCAGAACAATCGGGTGCATGCCTTCCTGGCGCTCGACGCGCACAAGGTCGCCGACCAGAAGCTCGATCCGGGCGAGATGATCCGCACCCACCTCGTTCCCTGGCAGACGTTCGTCGACGACCTTGCCGACGGACGGCTGGAAATTCCCGGCCTCCACCTCGCCGCGCTGTGGCAGCTCAGGACCTTCGCCAAAAAGGCGCGCGATCCGCGCCTGCTCGCGCTCGGACTTTAGGCTACCTCTCGATCGCAGTAGCGCGCCGCCGGATATTCCTGGCGGAAACTGGACACCATTGCCACGCGCGCGGCATCGGCCTGCGGCCGAGCGACAAGCTGCCTCTTCCGTCCGGGCCGCTTTCGTGCGTAACTTGACCATGGATCGCAGACGCCCGGACACCGGCTGGCGCGCGGCAAGCTTTGCCGCGGCGCTGTTTGCGATCACCCTCAACTTCCTTCAGCCGCTCGCCCATGCCGCGCTGATGCGCGACGCCGGCCCGCTGGCCCTCTCGCTGTGGACGTCGATGTGCGCGCCGGGCGCCGGCCAGGACGATGCCCAGGACTCGATGCCGGCGGCCGGCAAGATCCACGAATGCTGCCTGGGTCTCGCCCATGCGCCGACCCTGGCCGCGCCTTCCGCCGCGTTCGTCGTCGCGCCGCTTTTCGCCGCCATCGTCGACCGTCTGCCGGCGGCCGTCGACGCCCTTGCCCCCGTCGGCATCCGCGACGGGCCCAACCAACCGCGCGCGCCACCCGCCCTCGTCTGACACCTGAAGCCGCGACGCGCCTCGCCGCGCGTCGCGTTCGTTTGTCTGTCGAGGGAAAACTTTCATGTTGTCCGTTCGCGCGGCGACGATCGCCGCATTCGTGGGCCTTGCGCTGATTCCGGCGCTGGCCACGGCACAAGACACACCGTCGGCAACGACGTCACCGACAACGACTCCGCCGGCAACGACGGCAACGATAACGCCGGCAACGGCGCCGCCGGTCAGCCTGCCGCCGGTCACGGTCACCGCCGGCCGCGGGTCCGCGCTCGAAAACCTCGATGTCAGCACGACCGTGCTGACGCGCGCGCAGGTCGAGGCGATGCCCGAGACCGGCATCGACCAGGTCATCAATCGCATTCCCAGTATCTGGACCTACACGATCCCGAGCGGACAACTGCATCCGACCGGACAGCCGGTCAGCATCCGCGGCTTCGGCTCGAGCACCACCATCAACACGCTGGTGATGTTGGACGGCGTGCCGATCAACGATCCTTTCTTCCGCACTGTCGACTGGACCCAGATCTCGAAAAACAACATCGAGCGCGTCGAGGTGATCCGCGGCGGCGGCGCCACCAGCCTGTGGGGCAACATGGCGATGGGCGGCGTCATCAACATCATCACCCGCCAGCCCACCAGGACCGGCGCGCAGGCCGATGTCAGCTATGGCATGTACAACACCGCCAACGCCAACGTCGCGGGCAGCGTCCTGGTCAACGACAAGCTCAATGTCGGCGTCAACTACAACCACTTCCAGAGCTCGGGCTACAACCTGACGCCCGCGCAATACCAGAACGTCAACCTGGTGCCGACCGCCAACAAATCGGACAACTTCGATGCCTCGGCGTACTTCAATTCCGGCGAGAACCTCAAGCTCTTCGCCAAGGCCTACTTCCACCAGGCGTTCGAGGACGGCCTCGTCTTTAGCCTGTCGCACAACAACTGGTCGAACTACCGCCTGCTGCTGGGCGGCAGCTACGCCCTCGACGAGAAGTCGTCGATCGCCTTCAACGCCTGGGGTGCAGGTGGTACCTTCGGCACGATAAACACGGCCAGCGGCAGCTACACGCTGAACACGCCTGGCTTCACCAACCAGTTCGTCAGCCAGATCGAGTCCGCGCCCTACTCCGACTTCGGCGGCTCGGCCTTCTACCAGCTCGAAGCAGGGCCGCTGCGGGACGTCAAGATCGGCGTCGATGCCCGGCGCACCACGATCAGCGACTACAACAACCTGTTCGCCAGTGTGACGGCAGCCCCGTCGACCTTCATCGCCAACGGCGAGCACCGGTTCCAGGGCCTGTTCGCCCAGGGCACGTACCGCTTCACCACCGTGCCGGTCGACGTCACGATCGGCGTGCGCGGCGACTTCTGGCAGGCGCTCAACGCCAACGTCCTCACCGTCAACTCGGCCACAAACAACGTGGTCCCCAACACCAGCGCCTCGAGCTTCGATCCGCGCGTCGGCCTGAAATTCTACGCCAGCGACGAGGTGACGGTGCGCGCTGCGATCTACCGCAACTTCTCCGCTCCCGGCATGAACCAGATGTACCGCAGCTTCGCCAGCGGCACGTCCTTCACGGCGATCAACCCCAACCTGCAGCCGATGACCAACTTCGGCCAGGAAGTCGGCATGGACTTCAACTGGAAGGGCTTCTCGCTGTCGGGCACCTACTTCAACAACAACCTCGACAACTTCATCGACTTCGTCACGATCTGCAACACCAATGCCGCCTGCGCCGCGCCGTTCATCACCGCCGCGGGCCTCAGCCCGTCCTTCACGACGGTCAACCAGTACAACAATGTCGGCAACGCCACCTTCCAGGGCTTCGAGCTGATCGCCACCTGGCAGGCGCTCGACCAGCTCAGGTTGACGGCGGGCTACGTCAACACCGTCGCCTATCTTACCAGCTCGTCCTTTCCGACGCTGGAACGGACCGGTGTTCAGCTTGGCCAGGTGCCTAACTGGACGATCACCGCCGGCGCCGAATGGCGGCCCCTCCCGGAGCTCGCCCTCACCGCGACCTTGCGGTCGTTCCCGGCCTACTGGAACAACACGGGCCATACCCAGCTGAACGACGGTGCCACGATCGTCGACCTCGGCGCATCCTATTCGCCGGCGAAGGCGGTGGACATCTATGCCAGCGTGCAGAACCTTACAAACTTCCAGTACCTGGCCATGGGCTATACGACGACGTCGTTCGAGGGCACCACAGTCAGCACCACCTCCATCCCGGCCCTGGGAATGCCTCTCACAGTCATCGTCGGGCTCAGGGCAAGGTTCTGAAAGGAAGGACAAGATGCGTAAACTGCTGATCTGTCTTGCAGCGCTGCTGGCGGGCGGCACAGCCGCCGCCCAGCATCAGCACGGCAAGCCCGGCGCCGGCGCGCCGGAACCCTTCACCGCCGCACCGGCCTTCGGCCCGGACGGCACGCTGTGGCTGGTGCGACCGACGGTCGACCGCATCGTCGTGACGCATTCCCGCGACCTCGGGAAGACCTTCTCCCAGCCGGTCGCCGTCACGCCCGAGCCGATGAACCTCGACTGGGGCCCCGACGCGCGGGCGCGCATTGCCGTCGATCCCAAGGGCGGCCTGGTCGTGACCTTTGCGATCTTCCAGGACAAACGCTTCAACGGCCGGGCCTTCTCGGCGCGCTCGAGCGACAACGGCGCGAGCTTCACGCGCCCGCAGCCGATCACCGCCGACACCACCAGCCAGCGCTTCGAGACCGTGGCGATCGATCCCGCCGGCCGGGTGTTCGCCGCCTGGCTCGACAAACGCAACGTGGCACCGGCGGTCGCCGCCGGGCGGGCCTATCCCGGCGCGGCCCTGGCCTATGCCTGGTCGGACGATGGCGCCGCCTTCGGCAAGACCAGCATCGCCCTCGACAACACCTGCGAATGCTGCCGCCTGGGCATCGCCTTCGCCGGGCCGGGCCGACCCGTGATCGCGTTTCGCAACATCTTCGACGGCTCGATCCGCGACCATGCCGTCGTCGCCTTCAAGGACGCCGCGACTCCCGGGCCGCTGCGCCGAGTCAGCGTCGACGACTGGAAGATTGAGGCCTGCCCGCATCAAGGCCCCAGCCTCGCCATCGCGCCCGACGGCTCCGAGCACGTCGCCTGGTTCACCGACGGCGCCGCGCGCAAGGGCCTGTTCTACGCCCGGGCCGATTCGGCCGATGCGGCCTTCGGCCCGCCGCGCGCCCTCTCCTCGCCCGAGCGCCAGCCGGCGCGGCCCTATCTGCTCGCCGACGGCCAGGCGCTGCACCTCGTGTGGAAGGAGTTCGACGGCACCAGGACGCAGGTGCGCTGGCAAGTCAGCCACGACAGCGGCCGCACCTGGAGCGCCACGCGAACCGTCGCCGACACCGACGACGCCTCGGACCATCCGCTGCTGGTCGCGCACGCCGGCCACGCCTATCTCTCGTGGCTGACCAAGACCCAGGGCTATCGTCTGATCCCGCTGGAGGACCAACCGTGAGACGAGCGATCCTTCTCGCCCTGTTGCTGGGCCTTGCGTCGCTGTGCCGGGCGGAGGCCGCCGGCCCGCTGTCCTTCGAGCGCGGCAGCTGGGCGACGCTGCGCGCCGCCCATGCCGGCCAACCGACCGTCGTGCATTTCTGGGGCCTCACCTGCGGTCCTTGCCTCGTCGAGCTGCCGCACTGGGGCAAGCTTTTGGCCGAGCGGCCCGACCTCAGGCTGGTGCTGATCGCCGCCGACCCGCTGCCGCAGGAACCGGAGCGCGTGGCGGCGACGCTGGCGCAAGCCGGCCTCGGCGGCAGCGAGAGTTTTAGCTTCACCGACCGCTTCTACGAACGCCTGCGCTACGAGATCGACCCCGCCTGGGCCGGCGAACTGCCGCGCACGGTGATGATCGACGCCGACGGCAAGATCACCGTCCTGCCGGGCGTCGCCGACCTCGCCCAAGTGCGCGCCTGGCTCGATGCCCAGGCCAAACCCCGTCTCTGAGGAGTTGTTTCGATGACCCTTCACCGCCTCGCCCTGGCCGCCTTGTGCGCCGTTCTTGCCCTGCCCGCCTTTGCGCTCGATTACAGGCTGGGCGCCATTGAGATCGCCCAGCCCTGGGCGCGCGCCACGCCGCCCACCGCCGAATCAGGCGGCGGCTACCTGGCGATCACCAACACCGGCACGACGCCCGACCGGCTGATCGCCGTCAAAAGCCCGGCCGCCGCCAAGGTCGAGATCCACGAGATGAAAATGGACGGCAACATCATGCGCATGCGCGAGGTCGAAAAGGGCATCGAGGTCCCGCCGGGCGCCACCGTCGAGCTCAAGCCCGGCGGCTTTCACGTCATGTTCATGGGGCTGAAGGCGCCGTTCGCCAAGGACGCCAAGGTGCCGCTCACCCTGGTGTTCGAGAAGGCGGGCAGCATCGACGTCGAACTGATGGTCCAGGCGATGGGCGCGCCGCCGCCCCTTCACAAGCAGTAGGCGTCTCTACATCGCCTGCAGGAGCACCCAGGCGATCATGGCCAGGCCGATCACGCTCACGAACCAGGCGAGCGTGCGCAGCCAGGGGATGCCGATCAGATAGATCACGGCATAGGCAAGGCGCGCCCAGAAGAAGATCATGGCGCCCATCGCCGTCGTGGCGTTGGCCTTGCCCGCCACGGCTGCGATCAGCACCAGCGCCGCGAACAGCACCAGGTTCTCGATCGTGTTGAGATGGGCGCGCCGCGCGCGGCCGGCCCAGCCGACCATGTCGGGCAGGCCCTCGCGGTTGCCGGCCAGAGTCGGCAGACCGACCTGCGTGTTGGCGCCGGTCGCGGCGATCAGCATTTGCACGAAGCACAGGATGACCGAGAACAAGAGATAATGCAGATCCGGGCTCATCGCGTTTCTCCCCCTGAGTTATTTGGTCCCGAAGAGGCGGTCGCCCGCATCGCCCAGGCCGGGGACAATATACCCGTGATCGTTGAGTTTCGCATCGATTGCTGCCGTGAATACCGGCACGTCGGGATGGACCTCGGCGAAGGCACGCGCCCCCTGCTCCGAGCCTAGAACGCAGATGAACTTGATCCGCTTGGCGCCCGACTCCTTCAAGCGATCCACCGCCGCGATGGCCGAATGCGCCGTCGCCAGCATGGGATCGCAGACGATGACGTCGCGATCGGAGATATCCTGCGGGATCCGGAAGTAATACTCGACCGCCTGCAGCGTGCGCGGATCGCGGTAGAGCCCGACATGGCCCATGCGGGCGAGCGGCACCAGATCGATGATGCCCTCGGCCAGCCCCAGTCCGGCGCGCAGGATCGGCACGATCACCAGTTTCTTGCCCTCGAGCAGCGGCGCGTTCATCGTCGCGATGGGCGTGGAAATCTCGCGCTCCACCAGGGGCAGGTCGCGCGTGGCGTCGTAGCCCAGCAGCAGCCCCATCTCGCGCAGCAGGCGGCGGAAATTCGTGCTCGACGTCTCCTTGTCGCGCATCTTGGTGAGCTTGTGCTGGACCAGCGGATGGCTGACGACGTGGATCGAGTGCGGCAAGGACATCAGTTTCTCCCCAAAACAACTGTCATCCCGAGGCCGAAGGCCGAGGGACCTTTAAGGCCTCATGAAAGGTCCCTCGCTACGCGCGGGATGACAAGCTTGCTCGTGCTGACGAGCGTGACTCAAAACACCGTCCCGTCGCTCGCCACCGCGATCGGCGGGCCGCCGCCCGGGCGGCGTTCGGCGGCGAGCGCGCGACCGGCGAACCAGGTGCCGGCCTCCAGCACCTTGACCAGCGGCAAGCGCGCCGCATCGAGCCCGAGATGGACGCGGACATGCTGGGCGATCCGGTCGAGCAGCGCCACCGTCAGCGCCCGCCATTCGACGATCGGCTGGTCGCCCGCGACAAAGGTCTTTTCGAGGAGCGCCCGCTGCTTGGGCCTGAGCGCGCCCGCGTCGACCAGCAGCCCGCCGTTGCGGTACTCCGGCAGGCCGGTCAGCTGGTCGAGCTCGACCACCTTCAGTTCGGCGCCCTGCAGCGGCTCCACGAGCGAATAGGAAAGCCATTGCGACAGCTTGTGGAACGGCACCAGGCCGATCACCGGATGCGGCCACACGTCTCCCATCGGCAACGGCCAGATCGGCGACAGCTTGTCGAGCACGGCAGCCAGGATCGATGCCGCCTTCACCTCGCTCCGGGTCGCCATGATGTCGAACAGCGCGCCGGGTCGATCCAGCCCCACGCCGCCCAGCTTGCGCAAAAGCTCGGCGCGGCCTTCCAGGCCGGTCAGCGGATTATGGGCGCGCACCTGGAAGCCCATGGCGATGTCGGCGGGCGTGAGCGCCGCCAGCCGCTCGGCATCGACGCGCAGCGGATCGCCCCTGGCGTCGCGGCTGAACGCGCCATTGACGAACATGTGGAAGCTCGCGACGCCCAGCCCCTCGGAGCGCGCGTAGGTTTCACCGGTGCCGGGCTCTCGATAGGACCAGGCCGGACCGGCGCCGGCGTCGAGCAGGACCGACACGACGGCGAGGTCGATGCGGCGGCGCGCGATCTCTTCTTTCGGCAATCCATTCAACTTTTCGGCGAGCGCGGCCCAGCGGTCGCGCCCGCCCGCCTCGAATTGCCGCCAGCGCGAATGGAAGGGAATGTCGGCAGGATTGGCGAAGCGCCGGCGAGTCACCTCGAGGGTCGCCTGCACGGCCGCCTCCAGCCCGTTGCTGTCGAGCGCGAACCATGCCGACTTTCCGTCCTCGACATAACTCAGCATCTTCTCCGCCCGCTCGCGAATCGCCGCAGGCGTGCGGAGATAGGCAAGGGAATCGTTCATGGCTGGGGGCGCGCGACTCCAGTCGCGCGTCTTTGTCGATGCCAGCGAAGATCGCGCCACTGGAGTGGCGCGCCCCCAGCATCACTCATTCAAGCCCCGCCCCTTGGGCTTCACGAGATCGGTCGTCCCGGGCTTGGTTGCGCTGAAGTAGCCGGCTGCCTTCTTGGCATCCATCTCGACCTGGGCGTCGGCGGGGATCAGCTCGTCGGGTATCGCCACCTGCTCGACGATCTCGATGCCCTGCTCCCTCAGCGCGTCGGACTTCATGTTGCTCATTGAGGCGAAGCGGTCGATGCGCGAGATGCCGAGCCAATGGAACACATCGGGCATCAGCTCCTGGAGGCGCATGTCCTGCACGCCGGCCACGCATTCCGTGCGGTTGAAGTATTGCGCCGCCGAATCGCCGCCGGGCTGGCGCTTGCGTGCGTTGTAGACCAGGAATTTGGTGACCTCGCCCAGGGCGCGGCCTTCCTTGCGATTGTAGATGACGACGCCGACGCCGCCCTTCTGCGCCATCTCGATGCAGATCTCGATGCCGTGCGCGAGGTATGGCCGGCAGGTGCAGATGTCGGAGCCGAACACGTCGGAGCCGTTACACTCGTCGTGGAGGCGGCAGGCGATTTTGGTCTCGGGCTTGCCGAGCTTCGACACGTCGCCGAAGAAATAGATCGTCGAGCCGCCGATCGGCGGCAGGAAGAGCTCGAGGTCGGGCCGCGTCACCAGCTCGGTGTACATGCCGCCGGTCTGCTCGAAGAGCGTGCGGCGAAGATCGACTTCCTTGACGCCGAAGCGCTCGGCGATGCCGGGCAGCCACCACACCGGCTCGATTGCCGCCTTGGTGACCTTCACATCGCCGGAGCCGCTCAGGATGTCGTTGTCGGGCTTCAGCCGGCTGGCGGCCATGGCGTCCATGATCTCCGGCATGTTCACATGCGCCTTGGTGACGGCGATGGTCGGGCGGATGTCCCAGCCCGCCGCGAGCTTGTCGGCAAACACGTCGGCGATCATGTGCCCCCACGGGTCGAGCGACACGATCTTCTTGGGATCGAACCAGCTCTCGAATGGCCCGATCCGCTCGGCCGGTGAGGTATTGGTGAAGTCGGGCCGGTGGTCTGCCTTGAGCTCCTGCGCGGCGATCGCCAAGGCGCGATAGATGCCGTAGGAGCCTGAATGCACGCCGATGACGTTGCGCTTGGCGGGATCGCCGACGGTGCCCACGACAGGGCCGCGAATTTTGGGATCGCGCGCGCCCCAGATCACCGGGGGAGCCGCCTGGCCGCCCTGGGAGGGGTGAGTGTTCAGTCTGATGTGAGCCATGTGCTTTCCGGTACGCAACGAGCGGGAAAGCGACGCATTTTAAGGCCTGCGGATTAAGAAAGAAAGACGCGGAAAAAGGCCATTTCAGGCCGGAATCACGTCTCTTTTCGCTGGCCGCGACCGCCCTCGAGGCTCTGGGCGAACATTTCTTTCGTCGTCACCGGCCGGCGGTGCTTCTTCAGCAGGTCGGCGATCGCCTCGTCGACGAGGTCCTGCAGGCTCACCTTGCGGTCGGCCGCCAGCAGTTCCAGCGCCTTCAGGGCGGCGCTATCGATGTTCAGCATCTTGCGCATGCTGCGCCTTTCTGGGGTATCGGCTCAGGCGCGGATCATCGCATCAACCGGCGTGCTTGGCGACGATGCGCGCCAGCAACTCGGCCTGCACCACGGGCGATTTCGACTTCTTCGTGCGCCTGAGCGCGCCCGCCTCGAAGGCCGTGACCACCGCGTCGTGGACGTAAGAGGTCCGGCAGACCGTCGGCGTGTTGGCAAGTTCTTCGGCAATCTCGACCACGGCGTCGCGCACCTGGCGCCGGCGCTTGGCGGCGCTGTCGGCGGGGATCGTCGCCGCGAGCGCCTGCACGGCGCCCGCCGAGGCGACCAGCGTGCGGAAATCTTTCAGCGAGATGCGCCGGCCGGCAATCTCCTGCAGGCAGGCGTTGACCTCGCCGGCGCGCACGGTGCGGATCTCGCCTGAAGGGTCGCGGTGCTGGAACAGGCGGCGGCCGGGCAGCTCGAGCAGGCGCGCGATGGCGGCATGGAAGCGCGGGCTCTTCACCTCCTTGGTGATGGCCTTGCCGCCCTTGGCCGTGAAGGCGAGCGCCACCACGCCGTTGTCGGCCAGCCTGACGTTGGATTTCAGCAGAGTCGTTGCGCCACGCGTGCCGCGCTCGCGCGCATATTCCTCGCCGCCGGCGCGAATCGCCGTGAGGCAGACCAGTTCGATCACGCAGGCGGCAACGAAACGGCGATCGATCTCGTTGGAGGAAAGTCCGCGCCCCACCGCGCGCCGGATCGCGGGCAATGCTTTGGCGAGACCGGCGAGCCGCTTGGCCTTCAGCACCTCGCGCACTTCGGTCCATTTCGGATGGTAGCGGTATTGCCGCCGCCCGGCCGCGTCCTCGCCCACCGCCTGCAGATGGCTGGCCGCATCGGCCGAGAAGCGCACGTTGCCATAAGCCGGCGGCACAGCCAGCGCCTTCAGCCGCTTGATCTCCGCCGCGTCGCGCACGATCGCGCCCGACTCTGTCAGGAACGCGAACCCCTTGCCGCGGCGTTGGCGGCGCAGCGTCAGCGCATCGGGGTTGACGATCACGAGGCCTTTTTCCTCGGCCAGCCGGGCAATGGCGGAACGTTGCGACATGGCGCGGCAACGCACCGGACCTCGCCCGCGTTCCATGACGCTGCAACCGCGCAACTCCTGCTGCGTTGAGCTTACCCCGCAACCTCGCACACGCTGGCCGGGGCCTCTGGAGGATCCATGCCCGACCTGTTCCCGACCACGGACGAAGCCGAAAAGGACCAGGCCATTGCCGACGCCGCGGCCGGCAAGCGGAGCATCGTCAACCATCTCGGTCCCGACTCTTTCGAGAAGGATGGGCTGCGGCCCTACTTCGAGTACCGTCCCCTGGGGCTGAAGGAGCTGACGGATGGCAAGGTCGGCGCGCAGGTGATCCGTGCCCGGCCGGGCCAACATGCCGACGCGCCGCGTCATGCCCACACGCTCGAGTTCCAGTTCATCTATGTGCTGAAGGGTTGGGCGATCTTCGACTACGAAGGCTATGGCGAGCACAAGCTGGTCGCCGGCTCGACCGTCTATCAGCCGCCGGGAATCAGCCACAAGGAGATCGACCATTCCGAGGATTTCGAAGTGCTGGAGATCACCATGCCGGCCGATTTCGGGACCAAGGAGGACAAGTAGCTCTTTCATCCCGGCGCTATGGAGTGCAATTCTGCCGGCATGAAATCCCTGTCGGCTCTTGCCGTCCTCCTCCTCCTGCCGCTTGCCGCTTTCGCCCAGGGCGTCACCGCCCTGCCGCCAATGACAGTCGTCACCTTCGCTCCGGGCTCGAACACGGCGACGATGAACGGTCAGCTGACGCCGGGCAGCCGCGACATCTATTACGTCCAGGCCAAGGCCGGGCAGACGATGAACGTCTCGATCGTCTCGGCAGCGCCCATCGCCTTCCAAGTCTACAATCCCGAGACCACCGTCGCCCGCGCCGCCGACGGCAGCCCGCTGATCACCGGCAAGACGCTGCCCGACGCGGGGCCGGCCGACAACGCCCGGGCCTGGATCGGCGCCCTTCCGCGTGACGGCAAGTACCTGATCGCGGTCGGCGGCGGTCCCGGCGGTCTGGTCGCACCCACCCCCTATAGTCTGACAGTGTCTCTGCAATAAGCTGCGGCAAAAAGTTGATTGCGTCTCGGATGCAATGAACTCATAAACGCTACCGTCGGCGGTGCCGGCTGGAGCGGACATTGTCTTGGGGGGATGTCCGCTCCGCACGATCGTCGACAAGCGTACGTGGAGTGCCGGCTTGCCTGGGGTGGGTAGCCGGCACATCCGCTTCGCCACCCATACTGTCGGTTGCAGCACTGCCGCGAACGCGCCAGCCTCTCGCCGTGCGAACCGTGCTTCTCCTCACCGCCTGTCTTGCCGCGCCGGCGTGCCGCGCCGAAGCCGCGAGCTTCGATTGCGCCAAGGCCGCGACCACCGTCGAAAACGCGATCTGTGCCGATCCCGCCCTGTCGCAGGCCGACGAGCGCATGGCCCAGGCCTACCGCAAGGCCCTGGACGCCACGTTGGCGCCACGCGCCTTGCGCAGCGACCAGATGCGCTGGCTCGCCAGCCGCGAACAGGCGGGCACGCTCGACGACCTCAGCGGCAGCTACGACCGGCGAATCGCGGAACTCCTCGCCGAGTCGGAGCAATGGCAAAGCGTCCGCCGCGAGATCGGCAAGGCCGAGGCACGCCGGACCTGCGTGGCGATCCCCGATGCGCCGGACGATCCCTGCACGGTCGACGCCTATGGCGACGTCGCGGGCTCGGGCGACACCCTTGCCTTCCAGCTGCAGAGCTACACCAACCCGAAATATCGCAGCGGCGGCGGCGTGGTGGTGTTTCGCCGCCACGGCACGATGCTCACGCCGGTCATTGCCACCGCCGTCGACTCCGTGACGTTCGGCTCGCCCGTCGTGGTGCAGTCGCCGGCGGGGAAGCTGCTCAACGTACCGGGCATGATGGCGGGTACCGGCGCCTTCAATGCAGGCTCGCTCTATCTCATGGACGGCGAGAAGATGAGCGAGATCGACATCGAGAGCTGGCTGATCGATCTTGGCAAGCGCCTGCCCAAGGGCTGGGGCGCCTGGAAGGGCATCTTCCCCGATTACGCCAAGCTCACCGCCACCACGCCGCTGTGGAAGAGCGGCGATGGCAATTGCTGCGCGACCGCTGGCCGCGCCACGCTCAGGCTGGGCGTCAAGAACGGCCGGCTGGTGATCCTCGACCTGCACATCCGCAACGGCAAGGCCGCCGCGCAGGAGGATTGAGTTCTTGCTTGGGGGGGCGCCTAAGGCCGCTTGCAGTCGAACGTGATCGCCCGTGGCGCAAAGACCGGCGGCGGTGCGGTCGACGGCGTCGCCTTGCGTGGCCAGGAGCCGCTCTTGAGGTGAGCCTGCACGATCGGCACCAGCAATTGGAAGAAAACCCAGGCGCGCATCCGCTCGCCGGGGTAGGTCGTGTGGATGGCGTCGACGAAGAGATCGGGGTCGAATGGCGTGTAGCGCGCCACATCGATGAAATCGAGATTGTGGACACGCGCGTATTTGGCGAACACGCGGTTCTGGAAGGCGGCCAGGCGCTCCAGGTCGCGATAGCTGAACGGCCCGTAGCCCTGGTTGAGATATTCCAGGATCGCCTGGTGGCGGACCGGATCCAGCACCATGCCGTCCTTCACCAGCCAGAAAAACGACGCCAGCACCAGTTCGGCGCCCGATTCCTGCGCGGCGCTGCGCATGGCGTCGAGATCGCCCAGGATGGTCGAGAGATGGATCGGCAGATCGGAGCGTCCCACGTCGGGATCGCGTTCGTCGACGCCGGCCGGCCAGACCAGCTTGTAGTCGGGCTTGCGCCATTCGCCGCCGCCGCCGGGCATCTCGTGCGCGATGAACAGCGCGCGCGCGTGGCGCACCAGTGCGAATTCGTAGCCGAGGCTTTGACCGAACCGCTCGAGCCAGCCCGGGCCGCCCGCGGCGGCGCCCGCGCCGCCGGCCGCTCCGCCATTCCCGCTCGCCGCGGCGGCCGGCGGCGGCCGCGCCGGGCAGCTCTCGCCCTCGGCAAGCAACATGCGGCTGACAGGCTTGGGCGGCAGGCCCGGCACGATGGTGCTCAGCTGGAACTGGTTCGCGCCTTCGTAGTAGACGAGGAGGTCGGGTTTGAGCGGCAGCACCTCTTCGCGCACGACGTTGACGTTGTCGGTCGAGGTGATGCTCTCGCGGCCGGCGTTCAGCACCTCGAACTTGACGTCGAGCTTGCGCTGGGCGGCCCACAGGTTGAGCCAGTTGCCGACGAACTCCGGGTACGAGTACGGGAAGAAATGGCTGCCGACCGTGGTCGAGGCACCGATGAAGGCGATGCGTATTGTCCTGGGCTGGCGTTGGAACGGGACGGGCGGCCCGCGAAAGCCGTAGGCGTTGGTGGTGAGCCGGACCGGCGTCGTGGCATTGGGCAGGTAGCGGTAAGGCGGCCGGTTTTCGCCGGTCCCGCCGGCATCCTTCGGCGGGTCATAGACGAAGAGATGGCCCGGCGCGCCGCACAGATAGGCATGCCGGCAGGGATCGCCGACGAACGCCGAGTTCCACGCCTTGAACATGTCGGCCCGTCGCGTGCCTTCGGTGATGCCGCTTTTCTCGACGTCGCGCACCAGCTCTTGCCATTGCTCGGGCACCTTTCCCCGGTTGGGAAGCGGCGGCGGCGTTTCGTAGAACCACGCGCGCTCGACCCCGGGAGCCAGCGGGATCTCGTCGAGATGCCGGGCGGCCGACTCGATCTCATCACCCTGATCCAGCCAACGCACGAGGAACTCGGCCGCCACGGCGGTCAAGGCCACCGAGATGACGACCAAAAGGACGTTCAACCAGCTTTTTTGCACGGCAGAGTTACTACACGATTCATCGATTCGTAGGCAACGAAGCGTAAAATGGCGACCAGTAAAGCGAGACGCGTAACCTAGCCATGGCTAAAGCACCGAAACCGGGCAAGAGAGTCATTGTCACACCGCGCATGCTGCGTGCGGGAGCCTTGGCGCTCGCCACCATGGGCGCCGACACCACCGAGTACGAGCTTGTGGGCGTGGTCTACCGCGCCATGGCGTCCGCTGCCCCCCAGACCAAGTCGCAGGACCACACCCCGCCCGCCAACTTCCTGGAAGTCATGCGGATCATGCGGTCGGGCCGCCGCGAGGTTTAGCGGGGGCGGCTCCCGGCTTAGTCGACGAAGTCCCAGCTCTTGCCGTTGAAACGCTGCAGCTTCATGTACTTGATGACGCGATAGTCAGTCGGACTGGTATTGATCAGGCTGCCCGGCAGCAGCAGGCCCAGCCGGAAATCTTTCAGGCTCGCCGCCTGCTTCATGATGTTTTCGCGCGTCTGATCGTCGCCCGCCTGGCGCAGCACCTGCTCGAGCGTCTGGGCGAAGGCGTAGCCCGCGACGTTGAGACTGTCGTTGATGTCGGCTCCCGGCAGGTTGTCCTTCATCCAGGCGAGCCAGGTCTTGACGTCGGGATCGTCGCCCCATTTGGGATCGGTCACGTCCTTCATGAAGCCTGCGGAAAGAATGCCCTTCGACTTGTCGAGCCCGGCCGGCTTGAAGGTGGCGCCGACCGACGCGGCGCCGAGATGCAAGTAGGTCACCGGCTTCCAGGCGAGGTCGTCCATCTTGCCGATCGCCTGCGCGGCCTGCTTGGAATAGGTGAACAGGAACAAGGTGTCGGCGCCCGAGTTCTTGAGCGTGATCATCTGGCTGTCGATCGTGGGATCGGTCGCCTGGAAGTTCTGGGCCTCGACGATCATCGCCTTGGCCTTGTCGCCCAACGCGGTGGTCAGGCCGTTGAGCAGGTCCTTGCCGAAATCGTCGTTCTGGTAGAGCACCGCCACCTTGGCGTCAGGTTTGCTCTTCAGCAGATGCTGGGCATAGAAGGTCGCCTCGGCCTGCAGGTTGGGCTGCCAGCCCATGGTCCATGGAAAGTGCTGGGGATCGTTGAAGGTGGTGGCGCCAGCGGCGATGAAGAGCTGCGGCACCTTCTTCTGGTTCAGGTAGGGCCGGATCGCCGTGTTGAGCGGCGTGCCCAGCACGTTGAACACGACAGCGACCTGCTCGCTCTCGACCAGCTTGCGTGCGTTCTCGACAGCCTTCGGCGGCGAATAGCCGTCGTCGAGGGTGATGAAGTTGATCTTGCGCCCGTTGATGCCGCCCTTGGCGTTCAGCCATTTGAAATAGGCATCCTCGGCCTTGCCGAGCTGACCATAGGCGGAGGCCGGCCCTGAATAGGCGATGCTCTGGCCGACCCTGATCTCGGTGGCCGAAGTGCCCGGCCCGTATTTGGGCTGTGCAATCGCCGACGTGCCGACAAGCGAGAGCGCGACCAGCGCCCCGACTGCAACGAACCGCATTACGCTTCCTCCACTTCTTTGTGGCGGAAGCCTAGGCTCGCCCGTCCCGCCGCGCGAGGCGCGAATTTCGCAAGTCAGACCGCTGGGGAATCAAAAAAATCCTCACCCTGAAGGAGCGGCCGCAGGCCGCGTCTCGACCTCAGGGTGAGGTATGAGTGCTGTAGCGCCGCCGCACACAACACAGCTATGGTGCCTCATGAAATTCGGTTGGCTTACCCTTGCGATGTCGCCCTCGCCTGACGAGGACTGTCAGCGCATCGATCAGATCATCGCCCAGGCCTGCGCCGCCGAACGCATGGGCTTTTCCGACGTCTGGCTCACCGAGCACTATTTCACCGGCGAGAGCGTCTACAACGACTCGCTGATGTTTGCCGCGGCGCTCGCCATGAAGACCGAGAAGATCCGCATCGGCTTCGCCGTGGTGCAGATGCCCTTCCATCATCCGGTGCGGCTCGCCGTGCAGTTGGCGCTGCTCGACAATCTCAGCAAGGGTCGCATCGATGTCGGCATCGGCAAGGGCACGGTCTACAACGAATACGAATTCGTGGGCCACGGGCTGCGCAGCCACGACAGCCGCGAGCGCATGGCCGAGGCGGTCGACATCATCGAGCGGGCGTGGCGCGAGGCGCCGCTCACCTACGACGGCAAGTTCCACAAGGTCCATATTCCCGCCCTGCGCCCCAAGCCGGTGCAGCAGCCCGGCCCGCCGCTGTGGCGAAGCGTGATCTCGCCCGGCTCGTTCACCGAATGCGGCAAGTTGGGCGTCCCCATCCTGACGGCGCGGCTGCCTGTCGCGCGCATCAAGGAGCGCTGGTCGACCTACGCCGAAGGCATCGACGCGGGTGGCCACGACGAAAAGACCAAAGCGCGGCTGCTCGCGCAAAGCGCGCTGTGGCGCAATGTCTATGTCGCCGAGTCCGACGCCCAGGCCGAGGACGAGCTCGCCGCCCTCCTGGTCGAAACGCGCACCCACATGATGCATGTGCGTGACGCCTACAATCCCTCCGACTTCCAGCCCGAGCCGGCGACACTGAACGCCTGGACCGATCCCAAGGTGCCCGATTCCGAGGCCATCCCCTTCGTGCTGCAGACCGGCTCGCTCTACGGCTCGCCGTCGCGGGTGCGCGAGCAGGTGGCCGAGCTCAGGGATGTCGGCGTGCAGCACCTGCTCTGCCAGACCGGCTTTGGCGCCATGAGCCACGAGCAGAACATGGCCTCGATGCGCCGGTTCGGCGAACAGGTGATGCCGGCGTTCAGCGGCTAACGGCTGCTGTAGCGCCCGTCGTCCAGGCCAGGGCCGACGCACCAGTTGAGCTGGCTGAGCGGCAGATGCTGCGCCGATGCGACCATGGCGACGGCGCCGCGATCGATGCAATGGCCGTTGTTGCGATCATAGACCGGCGCCATCAGGTGGCCGTGCGGATCGTGGCCGGCGCCCAGCACGTGGCCGAGCTCGTGCAGCATCACGGCGGTGAGGTCGCGCGTGCCAAAGCGGTCGGCGATGACATAGACGAAGCCGCCGCCGCGGCCGCCCACGGTCATGGCGAGCGCCGCACGCTCGCGCGCGGCGGGATGGCGGCTGTCGACCTTGGCGACGATCCAGGCGCCGGATCGGCGGATCTGCGCCAGGGTCCGGTCGGTGGGATCGGGCGGCAGCAGGCTGGCGCGGAAACGCACGAGACCGTTCAGCACATGGTTCCATTGCTGCAGCGCAAGCCCGATGCGATCGCGCTCGGCGGGATCGAAATCACGGTCGACATAAACGGTGAGGGTACGGGTGCCGGCAGAAGCGGCGGCGGGCGCCGGCTTGTCGGTGTAACGGTAGGTGGAAGTATCGTAGTTGCGGCCGTAATCCCGCGAGGCGTTGCTGTTTGCTGCGCGGGCGGGCGTGAAGGAAAGAACGATGGCCGCCACCAAAAGGGTCAGGCCCGAAATCACCAGACTTGCGACAAGGCGCAGCGGCAGCACCGAGATCTCCGATATCTACGGTGGCTATACGAAGACGACGGCGGCGCTATCCCCGCCGAAACAAGGCGTTATCAAGGCTAAGGGCAGTCGCCCACCCGCTTGCCGTTCAGCACGGAGCTGCCTTTGACCGTCGTGCCGTCCTTGCTCTTGACCGTGAGCTGGCCCAGGCCCTCGTAGCTGGTCGGCGTGTAGCTGATTTCGGCCTCGGCGGTGACGCCCGGCGTCTGGTCGGTGGCGGGGCATGCGGTGGTCGCCTTGAAGATCCCGTCCTGCTTCGGCCCCGGCGCGAAGCTGCAGCCGTGCTTGGCGAAGTCGTCGGGGGTCGGATAGATCAGGCGCTCCAGAGTCGCTTCGTTGGCCTTGACGCAGACCTCGCGGGACGTCGACGGCATCGGCTGCACGCCCTCCATCGTCGTCTTGTCGGAGACTTCCCACAGGCCGGGCTGGATGGCGGTCTGCGCGTGGGCTGAACCGGCGGCCAATGACAGGCCGACGGCCGCCGCCATGACGAACGACTTCATCGATGCTCCTCGATTTCCATCCCGGAACGGGTGGCGGCTGGATTACCACGATCTCCAGCAAAAAGCCCGCGGGGACGATCACCGTCCCACGCGGGCCAATCGAGGGGCAGTTGCGGAAGGCTTACCAGTAGGTCGGCGCGTTGTAGTACTTGTCGACCTGGCGGCCGTAGTCCGGCGTCCAGCGGAAATCCTCGTCCATGTCGTAGGTCGGCGCGTTCTCGAGCATCCGCTTGTCGAGGTTGACGATGTAGCCGCCCTTGCGCTCGTCGTACTTCAAGGTCGACCACGGCAGCGGATGATACTTCTCGCCGATGCCGAGGAAGCCGCCGAACGACATGAGCGCATAGATCGCCTTGCCGCTCACCTTGTCGATCATGATGTCGTCGACGGTGCCGAGCTTCTCGCCCTGCAGGTTGTAGACGTCGGTGCCTTCGACCTTTTCGGCGGCGATCAAGGTTCCGGATGTGATCTTCGTAACGTCGGCCATAGTTTGACTCCCTGAAAAGATAGTGAGTGGGGTGCTTCGCTTCGGCTGCAAGCAAGCGAGCGCGGGATGAACGTGGACTCCGTTCGAACGGTTGCCGTCGCCGGTGTATTCTCAGCCGTCCTGCTCATTCGGTCGCAAATTCGGCCGGCCGCGGCACCGGCATTTGGAATCGACGGTGCCCACCGCCACGACCGCCAAGCTCCGATCGCAGCCTCCACACCGAGACGGTCGGTCCCCTTTGTCCCGTGGCAACTTCGGCGCGCCGCCTTCAGGTGTCGCGAATATCGCGCAGCGGTGCTGGCAGTTGGCCGATCTCGGGATAAATTGCGGCGCAACCGCAGGCCCTCGCTCCGCGTTATAGACCTAATGTCGGCTCAGCTCCGCCCGCTTCAGGGCCGCAAGATCCTGATCCTCGAGGATGAGGCCCCGATCGCCCTCAGCCTCGCTTCCGCCGTCGCCCAGGCGGGCGGCGTCGCAATCGGGCCGACGGCCACGGTCGCCGCGTCGTTCGCCCTGATGGCCGACCACACGCTCGACGGCGCGTTGCTCGATATTCGCCTGCGCGGCGAGACGTCGTTTCCGTTGGCCGATGTGCTGGCCGTGCTGGGTATTCCTTTTGTGTTCGTGAGCGGCATGTCGAGCGCGCTGATGCCCTATCCCCATCGCGACCGGCCGCTGTTCGACAAGCCGTATGAGGTGCGCGACGTGATCGCCACCCTGGCGCGGCTGCTGCAGCCGCCGGCGAGAGTGGCTTCCCCAACTTCTGTCGCAACCCCCGACGAGGGACCGCGTTGACCGGGCAGAAAGGTCGATCCATCCCTTTCGACAACCGGCCACGACGAACCTGACGACCGGTTGGCTCCCGCCCGCCCGACTCTCCCCCGTTGGGCGGGCGTTTTTTCCGCGACGTTTGGTTGATCGGTCATGAACGGAAGAAAAAGAGAGCTGCAACTCAGCGCCCAGGAACACGAGATCCTGCGCGCCATCGCCAGGTCTCCTGCCCCGTCCCGGCCGCTTTCCTCCATGCAACGCCTGCGCTTCGAGATGTTGGGGCTGATCGAGGACCGCGCGAAAGGCGTCCGCCTCACCGAGCGCGGACGCGAGGTAGCCCTGGGGCCGGTTCGCGCCACGCCGCCGGCGCCGGCCGCCGAGGAGATCCATCGCCGGGCGTCGCGCGACAAGAGAGGCCGGCGGCTCGGCCACCAGCGCCAGAGCCCCTTTTAGGCAAGTCGAACCGCCACCCCCTGCCGACCGCGGCGGGGGATAATACCGGCGCCGCCGTCACAAAAACTTCACGCATTACCCTCGGATCGGTAACCTGACCTTCCGATGGTGCGCCGCGAAGCGTGCCAGCCATGTCCTCCCCCTCGCCCCCATCCGACGCCGATGCCCGCCGTCGCCAGCGATGGCTTTCGCTGCTGGCGAAGGCCCCGGCCGCGCGCCTGGAGAGCTTGTGGCAAGGCCTGGGCCTCATGCCGGCTTACAGCGTGTTGCGGCGCCCCGAGATCGGCCTGGTCATGGTGCAGGGGCGCATCTCGGGCAGCGGGGCGGCCTTCTGCGCCGGCGAGATGACCGCGACCCGCACCGCCGTCCGGCTGGACACCGGCGAGATCGGCATCGGTTATGTCGGCGGCCGCGCGCCGCGCCAGGCCGAGATCGCGGCGGTGATCGACGCGCTCGGCCAACGCAGCGAGTGGCGTGACGCCCTGGAGGCCCGGATCGTGGCGCCGCTCGCCGCCGAGGCCGAGGCGCGACGACGCCTGACGGCGGCCCGCGCCGCCGCCACCAAAGTCGATTTCTTCACCGTGGCGCGCGAGGCCGGGACATGACCCAACCGGTGACCGTCCTCGCCCCGGGCTTCGCCGATCCCAGCCACGACGCGCAGCGTCTGTTCCGCGCCGTGCTCGACGCCTTTGCCCATCCCGGCCGCATCACCAGCCTGCCGGATCCGCCCGCCGGCCCGGGCACGATCGCGCCGGCGACAGCGGGCTACCTCCTGACCCTGGTCGATCGCGACACGCCCTTGTGGCTGGCGCCGGAATTCGACAGGCCGGAAGTGCGCGACTTCATCCGCTTCCATACCGGGGCGCCGATTGCGGCCGGGCGCGACGAGGCGGTCTTCGCCGTGCTGGCGCACGACACCGCCTCGCTCGACGGCTTCGCCATCGGCACCGATCCTTATCCCGACCGGTCGGCCACCCTGGTGATCGAGGTCCCGGTACTGGGGGCCGGCGCCACCCGGCGCTGGCGCGGACCTGGCATCGACGGCCAGGCGGCCGTCGCGGTGGGCGGGCTCGGCGCGGATTTCTGGCAGGCGTGGGCGGACAACCACGCGCTCTTTCCCTGCGGCGTCGACATCGTGTTTGCCGCCGGATCGCAGCTTTTGGCGCTGCCGCGCAGCATCGCCGTGGAGGGCTGACCATGTATGTCGCGGTCAAGGGCGGCGAGACGGCCATCGCCCATTCGCTCGATCTCATAGCGGACAAGCGCCGCGGCGATCGCGACGTGGCCGAGCTTTCGCTGGAGCAGATCGACCAGCAGCTCGGGCTGGCGGTCGATCGCGTGATGACCGAGGGCTCGTGCTACGACCGCGCGCTGGCAGCGCTCGCCATCAAGCAGGCGCGCGGCGATCTGGTTGAGGCGATCTTCCTGCTGCGCGCCTATCGCACCACCCTCCCGCGGTTCGGCGACAGCGTGCCGCTCGACACAACGTCGATGGTCGTGGAGCGGCGCATCTCGGGCACCTTCAAGGACATCCCGGGCGGCCAGGTGCTGGGCCCGACCTACGATTACACGCACCGGCTGCTCGACTTTTCGCTGGCCGCTTCAGGCGAGCGGCCGCACGCGCCGACCGCCCCGATCGACAGCGCCCACACCCTGCCGCGGGTCGGCGACATCCTGGAGCGCGACGGCCTGCTGGAACCACCTCCAAAAGGGCCGCCGCAAGGCGAGAAGTCGGACGATCTGACCCGCCAGCCGCTCACCCTGCCGGCCTCGCGGCCGCTCAGGCTGCAGAACCTGGCGCGCGGCGACGAGGGCTTCCTGCTGGCGCTGGGCTATTCGACCCAGCGCGGCTACGGCAACAACCATCCCTTCGTCGGCGAGATCCGCTTCGGCGGCGTGCCCGTCTGCTTCGTCCCCGAGGAGCTGGGCTTCGCCGTCGAGATCGCCGATATCGACGTCACCGAGTGCGACATGGTCAACCAGTTCGCGGGCTCACACGACGTGCCGCCGCAATTCACCCGCGGCTATGGCCTGGCCTTCGGCCATGCCGAGCGCAAGGCGATGGCCATGGCGCTGGTCGACCGCGCGCTGCGCGCCCAGGAGCTGTCGGAAAGTGCCGACTCGCCGGCGCAGGACGAGGAATTCGTGCTGGCGCATTCCGACAACGTCGAGGCGTCGGGGTTCGTGCAGCATCTCAAGCTGCCGCACTATGTCGACTTCCAGTCCGAGCTCGTGACGGTGCGCGCGCTACGCGCGGAGGTCGAGCAGCGCAACCGGCGCGCCGCGCTCGACCAGGCGGCGGAGTGAGCGATGCCTGACTCCAATATCCAGGAGGGGGCCTACAACTACGCCTATCTCGACGAGCAGACCAAGCGCATGATCCGCCGCGCCATCCTGAAGGCGATGGCGGTGCCGGGCTACCAGGTGCCGTTCGGCGGCCGCGAGATGCCGCTGCCTTACGGCTGGGGCACCGGCGGCATCCAGGTGACGGCGGCCATCATCGGCCAGGACGACACGCTGAAGGTGATCGACCAGGGCGCCGACGACACCACCAACGCCGTCTCCATCCGGCGCTTCTTCGCCAGGGTGGCCGACGTCGCCACCACGACCAGCACCGCGGAAGCCACCATCATCCAGACGCGCCATCGCGTGCCGGAGACGCCGCTGCGCGAGGGCCAGATCATGGTCTTCCAGGTGCCGATCCCCGAGCCGTTGCGCATGCTCGAGCCGCGCGAGACCGAGACGCGCACCCTGCACGCGCTCAGCGAGTACGGCGTCATGCAGGTCAGCCTCTACGAAAGCATCGCCCGCCACGGCCGCATCGCCAAGACCTACAACTACCCGGTGATGGTGAACGGGCGTTACATCATGAGTCCCTCGCCCATCCCCAAGTTCGACAATCCCAAGCTCGACCGCAGCCCGGCCCTGCAGCTCTACGGCGCGGGCCGCGAGAAGCGCATCTACGCCGTGCCGCCTTACACGCCGGTCAAGAGCCTCGACTTCGACGATCATCCGTTCGAGGTCGAGAGCTGGACCGAGTGCTGCGCGCTCTGCGGCTCGCGCCAGAGCTTTCTCGACGAGATGATCGTCGACGACGCCGGCAAGCGGATGTTCATTTGTTCCGACACCGACTGGTGCGAGCGGCGGCGATGAGCGGGCCTCTGCTCGCCGCTCCCATCCTCTCCTCACGGGGGCTCACCAAGCGTTTCGGCAGCCGCATCGCCTGCCGCGACATCGACTTCGACCTGTGGCCCGGCGAGGTGCTGGGCGTGGTGGGCGAATCGGGCTCGGGCAAGACCACCCTGCTCAATTGCCTGGCGGGACGGATGACGCCCGAGGGAGGGTCGATCACCTACGATTCGGCGGCCTACGGTCCGGTCGACGTGCACGGCCTCTCCGAGGCGCGCCGCCGGCTGCTGTCGCGCACCGAATGGGGTTTCGTGAACCAGGATGCGCGCGACGGGCTGCGCATGGGCGTGAGCGCCGGCGCCAATATCGGCGAGCGGCTGATGGCGGTGGGCGCGCGCCACTATGGCGACATCCGCCGCACCGCCGCCCAGTGGCTCGACCGCGTCGAGATCGAGCAGGACCGGCTCGACGACCGGCCGACGACCTACTCCGGCGGCATGCGCCAGCGCCTGCAGATCGCCCGCAACCTGGTCAGCAAGCCGCGGCTGGTATTCATGGACGAGCCGACCGGCGGCCTCGACGTCTCGGTGCAGGCGCGCATCCTCGACCTGCTGCGCGGCCTGGTCGGCACGCTCAATCTCTCGGCGGTGCTGGTGACGCACGATCTCGGCGTCGCCCGCCTGCTGACCCATCGGCTGATGGTGATGCAGGGCGGCCGCGTGGTGGAGGATGGGCTGACCGACCAGGTGCTGGACGATCCGCAGCACGCCTACACCCAGATGCTCGTCGCCTCGATCCTGCCCGTCTGACCGCTGAAAGCATGATCATGCCCGCGCTCCGCGTCTCCGGCCTCACCAAATCCTTCGTCGTTCACGCCCAGGGCGACCTCGCACTGCCGGTGCTGCGCGACGTGGCGCTCGCCGTCTCGCCGGGCGAGTGCCTGGCGCTGGTCGGCCCGTCGGGCTCGGGCAAGAGCACGTTGCTGCGCTCGCTCTATGGCAACTATCGCCCCGACTCAGGCTCGATCCGCGTCCGTCACGGCGCCGACACGGTCGAGCTGGTGCGGGCCGAGCCGCGGACCGTGCTCGACGTGCGCCGCCGCACCCTGGGCTTCGTCAGTCAGTTCCTGCGCGTGATCCCGCGCGTCGCCACCATCGACGTCGTTGCCGAGCCCGCCATCCGCCTCGGCATGAGCACCGACGAGGCGCGCCGGCGCGCCGAGTTCCTGCTGGGCGTGCTCGGCATCCCGGCCAAGCTGTGGTCGCTGCCGCCTGCGACCTTCTCGGGCGGCGAGCAGCAGCGGGTCAACATCGCGCGCTCGCTGATCGTCGATTACCCGATCCTGCTGCTCGACGAGCCCACGGCCTCGCTCGATCCCGCCAATCGCGACGGCGTGGTCGAGCTGATCCATCAACGCCGCGAGGCCGGTGCGGCGATCGTCGGCATCTTCCACGACGCCTCGGTGCGCGACGCGCTGGCGACCCGCATCCACGACGTCGCGCTTTCCGGAAAGTCTGTCGGAGTACCCGCATGAGCGTCGAGCTGATCCTGACCAACGCCCGCGTCGTCACCGCCGATTGCGAGTTCGACGGCACGGTGGTGCTGCGCAACGGGCTGATTGCCGAAGTCGCCGACCGCCGCTCGCACGTCGCCGACGCCCATGACCTCGAGGGCGACTATCTCGTGCCCGGCCTGGTCGAGCTGCACACCGACAACATGGAGAAGCACTTCTCGCCGCGACCCGGCGTCAGGTGGCCGAGCCTGTCGGCGGTGATGGCGCACGACACCCAGATCGCCGCCGCCGGCATCACCACGGTGTTCGATTCCCTGGCGCTGGGCGACGTGCGCGGCGACACCGACCGGGTGCTGAACCGCGAGCGCATGATCGACGCGGTGCTGGCGGGCAGCGAGCGCGGCCTGTTCCGCGCCGACCATCGCCTGCATTTGCGTTGCGAGATCGTGGCCGACGACGCCGTCGATTCGGTGGATCGCTGGATCGATCTGCCGCTGGTCGGGCTGCTGTCGATCAACGACCACACGCCGGGCCAGCGCCAGTTCCTCGATCCGGAGAAGCTCAGGCTCTACCACACCAAGAAATACGGCATGACCAACGCGGAGTTCGAGCTGTTCAGCGCCCATGCCACGGAGCTGCATCACAGGAACGCCGCCCGCCACCGCCGCGAGATAGTGGCCCGCGCCCAGGCCCGCGCGCTGCCGCTCGCCAGCCACGACGACGCCACGCGCGAGCATGTGCAGGAGGCGGTGGAGAACGGCATGATCATCGCCGAATTCCCGACCACGCGGGAGGCCGCCCAGGCGTCGCGCGAGGCGGGCCTCGCCGTGCTGGTCGGCGCGCCCAACCTGGTGATGGGCGGCTCGCACTCCGGCAACATCGCGGCCATCGACCTCTTGCGCGACGGCGAGGCCGACATCCTCTCCTCCGACTATGTGCCGGCGAGCCTGATGGAAAGCGTCTTCAAGCTGCGCAGCGCCGAGGTCGGCATCGCGTTGCCCCAAGCGGTGCGCGCGGCCTCGCTCACCCCGGCGCGCGCCGTGGGGCTCGGCGATCGCGGCGAGATCGCGCCGCAGCGCCGCGCCGATCTCGTGCGGGTGCGCGAGTCCGAGGGCGCCCCCGTGGTGCGCGCGGTGTGGCGCGCCGGCGTACGTGTCGTCTGACATGGCCGGCGCCCTGGTCTACATCATGGGGCCGTCCGGCGCCGGCAAGGACTCGGTGCTGGGCCGCGCCCGGGCGATGCTGTCGAGCGATCTGCCCGTTGTCTTCGCCCACCGCTACATCACCCGGCCGCACGATATCGGCGGCGAGAACCACGTGGCGCTGAGCCCGGCCGAGTTCGCCCTGCGCCGCGCCCACGGGCTGTTCGCCTTCCACTGGCAGGCCCACGGCAACGACTACGGCATCGGCCACGAGATCCACGCCTGGCGGCGTGCCGGCCTCACCGTCGTGGTGAGCGGCTCACGTGAGCATTTCCGGACGATGGACGGCGTCGACAAGGATACCGTGCCGGTGCTGATCACCGCACCTGCCGAGCGGCTTCAGGAGCGCCTGCTGAAGCGCGGCCGCGAGGATGCCGCCGCGGCGGCCGAGCGGCTGCGGCGAAGCGCGATGCAAGACTTCGACCACGCTGGCATGGTCACGATCACGAACGACGGCGCGCTCGATCAGGCGGCCGATGCCTTCGTCAGGCTGCTCGCCACGCTTCGGCACTCACCCGCCGTCCGCCGCCGAGCCTGAAGCGCGCCAGCACGACGAACGGCCGGCCCGGGCCAGGCTGGCGGAAGACGCAGAGGTCGTTGACCGGCAGCGGCCGGTCGGTGAAGCCGCCGAAGCGCTGGCGTAGCAGCCCCGCCATCGACGATCGCTCGGCCTCGTCGGCCAGGCGCGCGGTCAAGGTGAGGTGAAACCGCCATTGCTCCAGCACATAGGGATAGCCCCAGCGCATCAGCAGCTCGTCCTGGCGCGGGCTGAGGCCGGCGCCGCGCCGGCGCGCCAGCTCCTGCTCCTCGGCGGGCCGGCGGAACTCGTCGAACTCCACGACGCAGCGGTCGGCCAGGTCCTGCAGCTCGGCGCAGCGTGCCGCCGGCACGAGGGCGAGAAAGCCCGAGATCTCGGCAAGTTCGAGCGCGGGAATCGCGAAGGTGCGGTCGCTCGCGGCGAACCGGCCGACGGCGTCCAGGAAGTCACGCTCGCTGGCCCCGTCGACCAGCGCGATCGGCGCCTTCAAGGTGCCGTGGAAACCATAGAGCCGCGGCTCGGCCGTGATTTTCTCCAATCGCTCCATCGCGACGCCCGGCACCGGCCGCAGCGCCCGAGTCTGCCCGCTTTCGGGATCGCGGCCGAGCCATTGGCTCGCCGTGACGGCGAGCCCCTCTCCGGGGCGCGGCGCATAGTAGAGCCCGTAGCGCGGCGTCGGCGCGCCCTCGCCGTTCAAGCCGTGGCTCCCCGCCGGCCGATCATGGCGAAGCGCAACTGGCTGGAGACGAAATCGATGAGGGCGACGGCGATCAAGATGAGGACGATGATAAACGAGGTTTGTTGCAGTTCGAGGGTGCGGATGGCTTCGGCGAGATGCAAGCCGATGCCGCCGGCGCCGACGATGCCGATGATGCTGGCCGAGCGCGTGTTCGACTCGAAATAGTACAGGACCTGGCTCGCCAGCACGGGGAAGATTTCGGGCAGGATGCCGAAGCGGATGGCCAGCGCATGGCTGCCGCCGGTCGAGACGATGCCTTCGACCGGCTTGCGGTCGGCCGCCTCCATCGCCTCGGAGAACAGCTTGCCGAACGAGCCGACGTCGGCGGTCATGATGGCGAGCGCGCCGGCGAACGGCCCCAGCCCGACGACGTTGATCCAGATCAGCGCCCACACCAGGATGTCGACGCTGCGGATGGTATCGAGCGAGCGTCGAGACAAGAAGCGCACGACGCGCTGGGCAGTGACGTTGCGCGCGGCCAGCAGGGCCAGCGGCAGGGCGAGCACGGCCGCCGACAGCGTGCCGAGGAAGGCGATGGCGACGGTCTCGAGCAGCGCCACGCCGAATGTCCGCGCATGCGCCCAGCTGCCCGGATCGGGCGGCAGCATCAAGCCAACGATCTCGACCAGGCGCAGGCTCCCGGAAATCAGCGTGCCGCCGAAGAAGCCGAGTTGGGCCATGCCGAACAGCAGCAGGGCGAAAGCCGCGCCGCCGGTCAGCAGAGCCAGCAGGCGCCGGCGATCGAAGCGAGTGAAATGCTGCGGATGGCGGTCGCGGATGGCCACCAGATCGATCGCGGGACGGCGTGGCATCAGCGCCTCTCCTCGCGGCCGATCAGCTGGTGGCGCACCCGGGAGGTCAGCGTGTCGATGATGGCCACCGTGACCAGGATGAGCAGCAGGATGGCCGACACGTCGGTATAGTAGAACTTGCGGATCGCCTCGATCAGGTCCTGGCCGATGCCGCCCGCGCCGACGAAGCCCATGACCGCCGATTCGCGCACGTTGATCTCGAAGCGCAGCAGCGTGTAGCTCACGAAATTCGACATGACCTGCGGCAGCGCGCCGTAGCGCATGGCGACATGCCACGGCGCGCCGGTCGACGACACGCCCTCGACCGGCTTCATGTCGATGTTCTCGACGACCTCGGCGAACTGCTTCACCAGCGCGCCCAGCGTATGGATGACGACGGCCAGCACGCCGGCCATCGGGCCAAGCCCGAAGGCGATCACGAACAAGAGCGCGAAGACCAGCAGCGGCACGGTGCGGCAAAGCTCGCAGACGCGGCGCACCGCAAAGCGCAGCCAGCGGCTCGGCCCGACATTGGCGGCAGCCAGGAACGACAGGCCGAAGGCGCCGACCGCCCCGAGCAGCGTGCCGACATAGGCCATCAGCAAGGTCTCGCCCAAAAGGCGGAGCCAGCGCGGCAGGCCCCAGAACCACTCGGCGAGGTCCGTCCAGGCCGGCCGGCCGCTCTCGAGCTGGAACAGGCGGATGATGTAGCTCGGGAAGCGGCCGATATTCTCGATGAGGCGTGCCGGCGACACCTCGGCCGACACCGACGCCAGCGCCATCGCGGCCACGATGCAGGCGAGCACGACCAGCGTGTGCAAACGACGCGTGCGGACCGACGCGTCGTAGGCCGCGAGCAGCGGCCGGAGTTGCGCCTCCGGCAGCTCGACGACGGGCGAGCTCAAGTCAGCTTCGCCGCGGCCGCGATCAGCTCTTCTGCTTGCGCAGCGAGTCGATGAACTTGATCAGCTCGACGACGCCTTCGTAGTACTTGGCGTCGACCACCTTGAATTCGCGGTCCTTGCCGTCCGACAGCTTGTCAAAGGCGGCCTTGGCCTTGGTCGGCGCCTCGTCGAAGGCCTTGGCGATGGCGGCCTTCAGGTCGGGCGGCAGATCGGCGAGGTAAGCGTAGGGCGAGTTGGGGATCAGGTCCGACTTGGAGATGATGCGGAAGTCCTCCTTCTTGGCCAGCCCCTTGGCGGCCATGCGCGTGAGGTTCGAATCATCCTCGGCGTTCCACCAATTGGCGGCGATGTCGACGGTCTTCTGCTGCAGCGCCAGGACGGCGTTCTCGTGGCTGCCGGTATAGGTGACATGCGCGAAGTAGCTCTCCGGCACGATCTTGAGCTTGTTCAGCACAAAGCGCGGCACGTTGTTGCCCGAGGTCGAGTTGGGATCGACCAGACCGAGGTTCTTGCCCTTAAGATCCTCGATCGTCTTGTACGGGCTGTCGGCGCGGACATAGAAGACCGAGTAGTAACCCACGGTGCCGTCGTTGTTGATGGTGGTGCGGAACGGCTCGACCTTCACGCCCGTCACCACGGCGCGCGAGTAGGAGGCCGGTCCATAGCCCGCGATATGGATGGAGCCGTTGCGCTGACCCTCGATCACCGCCGCGTAGTCGTTGGCGACCCGCAAGGTCACCTTGGTGCCGAGCTCCTTGGACAGGTATTCGACGAACGGCGCGTAACGCTCGGTCACGCCCGACGCATTCTCGGCCGGCACGACGGCCAGCACCAGCTCGGGGTACTTGGCTTTCCAGTCCTGTGCGTGGGCGGCGCCGGCAAGAGCGAGCGTGCCGGTGGCAAGCGCCGTACCGAGGATCAGTCGACGGGTGAACATGGCAAGATCTCCTTGTTGCGAGGGGCGATGACGATCAGGAGCCGGCCAAGACAAGGCCAGGCTGGGCGCCGGGAACGAAATCGGGCTGGGCCGCGTGACCCAGCACATCGGCGGATTCCAGGCCGTAGAGGTCGCGCGCCACGCGATCGGTGAGGGCAGCCGGCGCGCCATCGAACACCACCTTGCCGGCGGCCAGGCCGACCAGGCGGTCGCAGTATTTGCGGGCGAGATCGAGGCTGTGCAGATTGCAGATCACGGTGATGCCGAAGTGCCGATTGATGTGCAGCAGCGCGTCCATCACCACCTGGGTGTTGCGCGGATCGAGGGAGGCGATCGGCTCGTCGGCCAGGATGAGCTCGGGCTCCTGCACCAGGGCGCGGGCGATGGCGACCCGCTGCTGCTGGCCGCCCGACAGCGTGTCGGCGCGCTGGCCGGCCAGGCGCGCCATGTCGAGACCCTCCAGCGCCGAGAGACCCATCGCCTTTTCCGCGTCGGTCCACAGTTTCAGCAAGGCCCGCGTCGGCGGCACATGGAAGGCGCGGCCCATCATCACGTTGGTCAGCACGTCGAGGCGGCCGGCCAGGTTGAACTGCTGGAAGATCATGGCGCAGCGCGCCCGCCATTGCCGGAGCGCGCGGCCGCGCAAGGCCGTGACGTCGGTGTCGCCGAAGCGGATCTGGCCGGCCGTCGGATCGCCCAGCCGGTTGATCATGCGCAAGAGCGTCGACTTGCCGGAGCCCGACTGGCCGATCACCCCCAGGAGCTGGCCCGCCGGCACGACGAGCGACACCTGGTCGACGGCGCGCTTGCCGCCAAAGCTTTTAACAACGCCCTCCAGCCGCAGCATCGAGCCTCTCGACGGTTCGCCTGCTTGGGCAGTACCGGTCGCCTGCTGCGGAAACGCGACTCTTTGGTTACAGAATCAAGACGTGCTGTGGGGGATTGCCGGACGCCCTAGTCCGGCCAGCGCTTGGCAATCGCCGCCACCATGTCGTCGACCCGCGCCGCCAGGATACGCTCGCCCTTGAAGGCGCTCGCCCGCGTCGGATCGCCGGTGGCTCCGGTTTTCTCGAAAGGCCCGTCGAGCGCGAGACGGTCCATGCGCACGCTCCTGGGCTCCAGCGCCAGCATCACCGAGGTCTCGCGCTCGTCGGCGTGGCCGCCCTCGGTTACCTCGAGCAGGCGGTCGGCCGCCGCGCCCAAGCCACGCATGTGCAGGACCAAGAGGTCGGTCGCGCCGGCCGCCACTTCGTCGATCGGCTTTTCGGTCGAGACGCCGGTGTTCAACAGGACGATGCGGTTGACGCCGTGGCCGCGCAGGTTACCCAGAAGCTCGGCGAGCAACGCCTTGAACGTCGCGGCCGAGAGATGCTGGCTGCCGGCAAACGACGTGAAGGCAGGATAGAAGCCGAAGCCGATGACGGGCGCTGCGATCACGGGCAGCCGCTCGATCAGCTTTTGAGCCAGCGCGCGGGCGGTGAGCGCATCGGTCTTGAGCGGCAGATGCGGGCCGTGCGCCTTGGACGCGGCGCCGATCGGGATCACGACCGGCATGCCCGCCTCGAAGCGGGCCATTGCTTCGGGCCAGGTGAGATCCTCCAGCCAGACACCGGTATTCGCGCTCATGCACAGAGGCTAGCATGCTCGGGGATGCAAAGGAGACTGTGATGAAAGCCCTCGCTCTCGTGATCGCCTTGCTGGTCGTCGGCGCCCTGCCCGCGTACGCCGATCCGGAAGCCAACAAGAAGGCCGTGCTCGAGTTCTACGACAAGGCGCTGAACCAGAAGGATTTCGACGCGGCGTCGAAATATCTCGGCCCGCGCTATATCCAGCACAATCCCGGCGCGCCCGACGGCATCGACGGTTTGAAGGGCTTCATCGCGCTCCGCAAGGAGAAGTTCCCGGGCGCCAAGAGCGAGATCAAGCGCGCCTTCGCCGAGGGCGACTACGTGATCCTGCACGTGCATGGCGTGCGCGAACCCGGCGAGCGCGGCGTGGCCATCGTCGACATCTTCCGGCTGGAGAACGGCAAGATCGTCGAGCATTGGGACGTCGTGCAGCCGATCCCGGAGAAGACGGCGAACAGCAATGGGATGTTCTAGGACTCCCACGGCAGCTTCACCCGCTTGGGCGGGTGGCTGCCCGGCACGATCATCTTGCGCCATTGCGCCGCCGGCGCCGAATCGTCGAGCACAATGCGGCCGGCGACCGCCGAGACGCCGAGTTCCTTCCACAGGGCGGCGAGATCGATGGGCTCGGCCTTGATGAAATGGCGGTCGACCAGGGTGCTCATGGCGGCGGTGCCGGTGGCGCGGTCGCAGGCGGCGGCATAGTCGGCGACGCCGGCGCGCTGGCCGCCGTCGAGCCCGCTCCACAGCACGCCGCCCAGGCAATCGTCGAGGCCCTTCGCCCCGTTGCTGGCGCGGCGGATGGCGATGTCGGCCAGCAGCATGAAGGTGGCGCCGCCCCAGTAGTTCTGCCGGCCCGAGGCATTGGCCAGGCCCCGCGAGAAGGCTTCGACGCCTTGTGGCATGTTGTCGATCCACTCGCGCCATACTTCCTCTTCGGACTTCCAGCCGGCGCGAGCGCGGATGATCGGCTCGACGTAGGTCGCGGCGCCTTCCATGAGCCAAGTGCCGCGGCCGCGGATGTAGGGCATGCCGGTGTGGATCAGTTCGTGGGTCAACACCCAGTCGTTGAACAGGCGGCGGCGATCGACATCGACGCCGACCTCGATCATCACCGTGACGCCACCGCCCGAGACGGTGCGGCCGTAGCCCACGCCGCGCTTGTTGGCGACGCGCACGATACCCAGCAGCGCCTGCTTGGCGGTGAAGCCCTGCCAGTAGTTGGCTTCGGCCTCGGCGGTGCGCTCCGCCCAGTCGAACAGATCGGCGCGGCCGCCCGCGCTGATGCCGTCGAGGATCGCCACCCGGAGAACGGCATCGGCCTTGGGCTGGCCGGGACGCAACGATCCCGGCGCGGGCACGACCAGCTCGCGGTAGGCCAGACGACCGAGCGCGGTGTAGCCGGCGAAGCGCACGGGCGTGCCGCTCAATCTCCAGGCGTCGCCGACCTTGGGCAGGCCCGTGGCGAAGATCAGGCCGGGGCCGGTGGTCATGCGGATGTCGATGATGGGCACGCGATCGTAGCCGCGCGGCTCGAGCAGCCAGCTAGCCAACGTGGCCAGCACGCTGTTGCCGCGCAGGACGGCAACCGATGTGGAATCGACGGCGCCGGCAAAGCCCGAGAGATCGAAGCGATAATGCGCTTCGGCCACGCCGTCCCGCTGCTCGACCTTGAGGTCGGAGACATATTGCGCGGCGCGGTCTTCGGTCGGTTGGAAGGAGAGCGGCTGGCTCGCCCGGCAGCGCTGAGTGACTTCGAGCTTCAGCCCCTCGCCGTCGCTCAGCACGCCCTCGACCGTGCAATCCGGCACAGAGACGGGCTGGGCGAGCGCGGGGCTCGTTGCCAGCAAGGCAGCGATCAGGGTTCGCCGGAACATGTCGGATGCTACCATTTGCCGGGCTGGCTGGGGAGGCCGCGCCGGGTCACCGGGGCGGTTCCGGCCATTTCTTCTGCGGCCCGCGCGCCGTTTCGAACCAGCGCGAGATCCGCATCACCCCAAGATCGTCGAAGCGGCGGCCGGCGATCTGCACGCCGACCGGCTTGCCCTCCTGGGTGTAGCCGCAATTGATCGAGGCCGCGGGCTGCTCGCTCATATTGTAGGGCATGGTGAAGGAGATGTGCTCGAGCGGCCGGCGGACGTCGTTGGTCGGTGTCTCCCATTCGGCGCGATAGGTCGGCACCGGCGATACCGGCGAGAGCACGTAGTCGAAGCCGTGCGTGGCCTTCACGGCCGCGGCGCGGATCGCCATGTAGTTGTTGACGGCCTTGATGACCGTGGCGCCCGAGACATCGGCGCCGCCGCGGCACCAGTCGGCGATGAAGGGCAGCACGCTCGCCTGCCTGGCGTGGCTCAGCGCCGAGAAATCGACCCAGCTGCGCACCCGCCAGAAGAGATCCTGCAGATGCAGCATCTCGGGCGACAGGAACGGCGCCACAGGCTCGATGTGGGCACCGGCCTTCTCGAACAGCCTGGCCACCGCTTCGACCGCGGACTTCACCTCGGCATCGACCGGCAGGCCGGAGCCGGCATCGAGATGCAGGCCGATCTTCAGGCCCTTGGGCTCGAGCAGGCCCGCGCTCCAGTCGATGTCGGAAGCGGGCAGGCTCATATGGTCGCGCGCATCGGGCTTGCTGAGCTCGGCCAGCAGGAGGGCCGAATCGGCCACGCTGCGCGTCATCGGGCCGACCACCCGGCCGAAATAGGGCGGATCGACCGGCACACGGCCGAGGCTGGGCTTCAGGGTGAAGATGCCGTTCCAGGTGGCCGGCAGGCGCACCGAGCCGCCGATGTCGGTGCCGAGATGCAGCGGGCCGTAGCCGGCCGCCGCCGCGGCGCCGGCGCCGGCACTCGAGCCGCCGGGGTTCCAGGCGAGGTTCCAGGGATTGCGCGTCAGCGGATGAAACGAGCTTCGCCCCGATGACAGCATGCCGTAATCGGGCATGGTGGTCTTGGCGAGGATGATTGCGCCCGCTTCGCGCACCCGAGCGGCGGCCGGCGCATCTGCCGCCGCCGGCACCAGCTGGGTCGCCGCCGTGCCCAACGGCACCGGCACGCCCTTGGTGGCGATGTTCTCCTTGATGGTGATGGGCACGCCGTCCAGCGCCCCCTGCGGCCTGCCCTGCTGCCAGCGCTTCTCCGCAGCCGCAGCCTGCTTGCGGGCTTCGCCGAAGTCCGGCGCATAGAGCGCCTTCAGCCTGGGCTCCCAGGCCTCGATGCGGGTGATGACGGCGTCGACGGCTTCGACGGGAGAGAGCTTCCTGGTCTTGTAGGCGGTGAGCAGTTCGCCGGCCTGCATGTCATGAATTGCAGTCATTGAGCGAACCTACAACGCGGCGCCGTCGGATGCATTGATCCGTTTGGCGATGAATCTGGTGAGAACGGGCGCGAGAAACATGACGGTGATCATGCGGAACGTCTGCATGGCCATCACGAAGGACACATCGACATTGGTCGATGCCGCGATGATGGCGATCGAATCCGAGCCGCCAGGGCTGGTCGCGAGATAAGCCGTCAGCGGATCGATCCCGGCCGTCACGACCATCAGGGCAGCGACGGCGCCGCACATGGCGATCAGCACCAGCGTGCAGCCGACGATGAGCGGCAAGGCGCGCGCGGCATGCAGGAGCAGCGGACGCGTGAACCGCAGACCGATGTTCCAGCCGACGAACGCGTAGCTCGCCGCCAAAAGCCAGGTCGGCAGCTCGATCTTGATCCAGCCGAGATGAGTGAGCACGGCACCGCCCACCATCGGCACCAGGAAGGCGCCGGCAGGAATACGCAACAGGCGGGCAATGAGCGGCCCGAGGATTGCGAGCGCGAGCGTCTCGATCAACGGCAGCCAGGCGACCGGCGGGAACCAGACGATGGCTGAAGGCCCGTGGGCAGCGCTCACGCCGAACATCTTGGCCACCAGCGAAGCAACCGCCGCCACGCCCACGACCCGGAGATACTGCATGAAGGCCACCAGCCGGATGTCGGCGCCATAGGACTCGGCCATGATGGTCATCACCGACGCGGCACCCGGGCTCATTCCCCACAACGCGGTGGTGCCGGGCAGCATGTGCAGGCGGGTCATCAGCCAGCCGATCAGGCTGCAGGCGACGACGACCGACACGATGCCCGCGGTGAAGAGCAGCCAATGGCTCAGGATGTCGCCCAGGATCGACAGCGGCACCATGCGGGCGATCATGCAGCCGATGATGCCCTGCGCCACGACGAAAGCGGGCAAGGGGAAGCGAACCTTGCCGCCGCCGGAGGCGACGACGATGCCCGCGACCAAGGGCCCCAGCATCAGGGCGGCCGGCGCATGCAGCCACAGCAGAACGGCGCCGATGCCGACCGACAGGACGATAAGTACCGTCCATTGTGACGCTGGCGCCAGCCTGCTCATGGATTACTGAACGAACTCCTCCGCTTCGCCGTTCATCTTGCGGATCGTGTCCATCAGCTCGATCGCGGCTTTCGCCAGCCGTGCATCATCCGTGCCGCGCAGCACCAGCGAGACGCTGGGCTTGCCGTTGCGGAAGGCGGGGTAGCTGCCGATGTCGAGATCCCCGTAGCGCTTCTGCAGCGCGCCCAGCGGTTCGGCGATGATGCCCTCGGGCAGGTTGGTGCGGACGGTGCGCGACAAGACCGGATCGCCGCCGACCAGCCGGTGCTTCATCGACTGAAACATCGCCTCGGCGACCTTGGGGATGCCGGCGAAGGTGAAGACATTCTCCATCTGGAAGCCGGGCGCCACCGACACCGGGTTGTCGACCAGGATGCCGCCATGCGGCACCCGCGCCATGCGCCGCCGGGCCGGCGTGAACAGGGCCGCGTCGCCGTAGTGCCGGGTCATGCGCGCCACCGCCTCGGGATGCTCGGAGATGCCGACACCGAACGCCTTGGCGATGCAGTCGGCGGTGATGTCGTCATGCGTCGGCCCGATGCCGCCCGTGGTGAAGACGTAGTCGAATTTCTTTCGCACCTCGTTGATGGTGGCCACGATCGTCGCCTCGACGTCGGGGATGATGCGGCATTCCCTCACCTGCACGCCCAGCACGCCGAGTTCGGTGGCGAGATACTGGATGTTGGAGTCGCGCGTGCGCCCGCTCAGGATCTCGTTGCCGATGACCACGATGCAGGCGGTCACAGTTTTTGCCGGCTGGGACATGTAGCGCTCTTTTTCCTTGTCTTTCAGGACACTAGCGGAGGGGCCCCGACCGGCCAAGCGGCCGCATGGTCTTGTTACCGCCGATATCGCATGCCAAATATGGGCCATGAGCAGCCCCCGCGATTTCATCGACGACAGCGACGACTATTGGCGGCGCGATGAGCGCACGATCAAGATTCACGGGCCCGAGGGCTTTGCCGGCATGCGCCTAGCCGGCCGCCTGGCGGCCGAGACGCTCGACTTCATCACGCCCCACGTCCAGCCCGGCATCAGCACCGGCGAGCTCGACAAGCTCTGTCACGACTACATCCTCGACCACAAGGCGATCCCCGCCCCACTCGGCTATCGCGGCTACCCGAAGTCGATCTGCACCTCGATCAACCACGTGGTCTGCCACGGCATCCCGTCCGACAAGCGCCTGCAGTCGGGCGACATCGTCAATATCGACGTCACCACGATCCTCGACGGCTGGTACGGTGATACCAGCCGCATGTTCTTCGCCGGCGACGTCGGCGTGAAGGCGCGCCGCCTGTGCGACGTCACCTACGAGGCGATGATGCGCGGCATCGCCGCGGCCAAGCCGGGCGCCAGGGTGGGCGACATCGGCGCCGCCATCCAGAGCTATGTCGAGGCGCAGCGCTTCTCCGTGGTGCGCGACTTCTCGGGCCACGGGCTCGGCCGCATCTTCCACGACGCGCCCAACATCCTGCACTACGGCAAGCCCGGCACCGGGCCGATGCTGAGGCCCGGCATGTTCTTCACCGTCGAGCCGATGGTGAACGCCGGCACCTGGCAGGTGAAGGTGCTCAGCGACGGCTGGACGGCGGTGACGCGCGACAAGCAGCTCTCCGCCCAGTTCGAGCACTCCGTCGGCATCACCGAGACCGGCGTGGAGTTCTTCACCCTCTCGCCCAAGGGGCTGGCCAAGCCGCCCTACGATCTGGGCGCCACGACCGAAGAGCCGCGCAAGACCGTCTCGGCCTGAGGGCACGGCAAGTCTCCCTGTAACGGTTGGCCCTGCCGGTCCGTCCTCCAGGATGTGGACCGACGTTCCGAAGCCAAGATCAGGCGTGCCGCGAACTCCGTCGCCGCCGCCAGCGACGACGCGCTGTGCACGCTTCTGTCGGCGGGTTTGCGCGTCCAGGCCGGGGAGGATCGCTGGCGTGTCATCGGCAATACTCTTGTTTACCGCCTGCTGCTGCGCGAGGCGGGCGGCACCTGGAACAAGCTCGGCCAGTGCTGGGATTTCTCCGGCGACGATCCGACCACCCGGCTCGCCTCGGCGCTGGAAGCCCAGCCGGCAGGCGCCGGACACAATGCCGCCGCGGCCGCACCGCAGCCTCACTATCACGGCCATCGCGGCCGTGTGCGGGAGCGCGTGATGAGGGCGGGTGCGGAGTTGCTGGAGGACTACGAGCTGCTTGAGCTGCTGCTCTTCTATTCGATCGAACGCATCGACACCAAGCCGCTGGCCAAGAGGCTGCTGGATCGCTTCGGCACGCTGGGCGACGTCTTCGCCGCCGAGCCCGCTCAACTGCGCGAGTTCGACGTCGACCAGCGCACGCTCGTGCTGTTCAAGGCCTCGCGCGAGGCCGGCCGGCGGCTGGCGGAGCGCAAGGTCAAGGACATGCCGGTGCTGACCAACTGGCAACAGCTCATCGACTACTGCCACACCGCCCTCGCGCACGAGAAGACCGAGCAGTTCCGCATCCTGTTCCTCGACCGCAAGAACGTGCTGATCGCCGACGAGGTGCAGCAGCGCGGTACCGTCGACCACACGCCGGTCTATCCGCGCGAGGTCGTGAAACGCGCGCTGGCGCTCAACGCTTCAGCGCTGATCCTGGTGCACAACCATCCCAGTGGCGATCCCAAGCCGTCGCGCGACGACATCGAGATGACGCGCGAGATCAAGACTGCAGCCGAGGCGCTGGGCATCACCATCCACGATCACTTGGTGATCGGCCGCAAAGGCCACGCCAGCTTCAGGAGCTTGGGACTGATCTGACCTCACACTTTGCTCTGCGTATGGGCACCTACCTGGCCGCTCGGTTTCACTGTCAAACGTGTTGAGCTCTGGTCCAGCCCAGACAGTCGGCGTGCTACAGCCTTCGCGCAACAGAGATGAGGAGGGCGGCAAAACCTCTGGCTGTCATCTCGTTCAAGCCGTCGTTCCGCGACGTGACCAGCCTGCTCGCGGCCGGCTAGCGCAGCCGCGGGCCGGGGTCGAGCCCGAGGAAGGCGCGGCCGCCGATCGGATACCACTCCGGAGCGAGCGTCGCCGCCTGACCGACCACCTGCAGGTCGCGCCACACTTCGGCCAGACGACTCTCGGTCTTGAACGAGGTGCTTCCGCCGTGCCGGAACATCAGGTCCATCGCCTGGCGTGCACAGTCGCCCGCATGCACCGCGGCGAGCCGGCAGCGGGCGCGCTGCTCGAGCGTGGTCTCGCGGCCGTCGGCGAGCGTATTCCACAGCTCGGCGATCATCGCGTTGCGATAGAGGCGTCCGGAATTGAGGATCGCATCGGCGCGCCCCACCGCGTCCTGCACCTGCGGATTGTCGCACAGCCTGCCCGTGCGGCCGCGCGGCGTCTTGTCGGCGGCAAGCTCGACGAGCGCGTTGATGCCGGCGCGCGCCAGCCCGGTGATCACCGCGCATTGGTGCGGCCCGACCCAGGCCGGTGCCGGCAGGGCGTAAGTGATGCCCGGCCAATGCGCCCACTGGTTGTCGAGCGGCACGCCGGCATGGACCATCGTGCGCCGCTTCGGCAGGAAGAAATCGCTCACCGTCCAATCGAAGCTCCCGGTGCCGCGCAGCCCGCTCACCTCCCAGCTGCCGGGAATGACCTCGACCTCGGCGCGCGGGAACAGGCCGCGCCAGAACATGCCGCCGTCGTCGCGGCGGCGCGGCTGGCCGTCGTCGAGAATCTGGAAGCTGCCGAGCATCCAGGCGGCTTCATGACAGCCGCTGCCGAAGGTCCAGCGCCCGCTGACGCGATAGCCGCCCTCGACCGACACCGCCTGGCCGCCGCCCTGCACCGCGGTGCCGGCAATCACGGTACGATGGCCCTTCGGATAGATCTCCTGCACGCCGTCGTCCGGAAGGCCGAGCGAGACCAGCTGGCCGACGCCGTTGTTGGCGACGTTCCAGCCGACCGAGCCCGCGCCTTCGGCCAGGAGCTCGACGATGCGGATGTAGGTCAGCGGATCGGCCTGCAGGCCGCCGAGCGAGCGCGGCAGCAGGAGGCGGTAAAAGCCCGCCGCGTGCATCTGCTCGACCAGCTCAGGCGACAGGCGCTGCTCGCGCTCGATCTCGTCCTGGTAGTGCCGCACTGTCGGCTTGAGCGCGGCGGCCGCCTGGACCACCGGCTGGGCATCGATGTCGGCCGGCAAGTGGCGGTCTTCGACTATGGTCTGCATCGGCACCTCCTGTTGCCCACCCCGGGTTGCTACGGGCGCGCGTGGCTCTATGAAACATGCATCCGGAATCGATTACGATGCAAACTGTCTGAGACGATCCTATTCGGCTCAATCTGCCACGATGGTTTGCCGACAAGCTCGGGATCGAGGTCGGCGCCCTGAAACCGGCCCGGCACGGCATCGCCTGCGGGTGCCTGGACTGGACCGAACGCCGCTGCGACCCTCCTCAAGGAGGCCGGGGTCGATCGCGCTGCCACTGCCTCCCCAAATTGGCCAAAGCCGTCAGCAACATCAGGACGGCGTTAGATTCATCTGGCTCCCGCAACTCCGCCGGTTCTATGGTCAGACGATATGACTTGGCGGGGAGGCTGCGAGGGCTGTGTTAACCGTGACGTGGGCGAGATAGCAATGGATGACACCGTCATTGACCGTTCTCCGGACGATCATGTGGCACTCGCATCCGGGACTCTCATCGGACGCTACGTCGTCAGGTCCGTACTGGGGCAAGGCACGTTCGGCATCACCTATCTTGCCCATGACGACCAGCTCGGCCGCGATGTCGCCATCAAGGAGTACCTGCCGACGGCGTTCGCCGTCCGGCACGCTGGCGGGACCGTCGTCCCGAACTCGCTCAAGGTCGCCGAAGTGTTCGCCTGGGGTCGCCAACGTTTCATCGACGAGGGACGAACCCTTGCCGGCTTTCGCCGCATGCCCGGCATGGTCCACGTCTATGACCTGGTCGAAGCCCATGGGACCGCTTACATCGTCATGGAGCTGGTTCACGGGTCCACCTTGGAGAAGAAACTTGCCCGCGACGGCCCGCTTTCCCCACAAGACGTGGATCGCCTGCTGCCTCTCTTGCTGGACGTGCTGGCCGCGGTGCACGGGGCCGGCTTCGTGCATCGCGATATCAAGCCCGAAAACATCCTGCTGGATAGCGAGGGATACCCCACCCTGATCGATTTCGGCGCAGCGCGGGCCGCAATCGCCGCGCGCAACACCGCCATGACGGCGGTGTTTACGCCGGGCTATGCGGCCATCGAGCAGTTCGCCGACGGCCAGCAAGGGGCCTGGACCGACATCTACGGGCTCTCAGCCACTCTCTATCGTGCGATTGCAGGCCGCATGCCGCCAAGATCCGTCGAACGGGCCCTCGAGGACAGGTACCGACCCCTGGCCGAGCTGAAACCCGCGGGCTTTCCGATCCCGCTGCTCAGCGGCATCGACCGTGGGCTTGCCGTACGGGCGGGCGACAGGCCGCAAACCATCGAGCAGTGGCGCCCCGCCCTGTTTTCGGCCGGGGCACCGGCGGGGGTCCCGGCGGCCGCGCCGCCGGCGGTGGCCCGACGACGGCGGTGGACCCTCGTGTATGCAAGCGTCGGCGTGCTGGCGGTAGTTGGCGCCGCCGAAACGGCGCTGCTCGTGCGGCAGACCAACCCTTCCGCAGGGCTTCAGCAAGCCACGGGCGAGAGATCGAAGCCGGCATTGGCAGAGCCCGGCACCGGCGAAAACGGCCAACGGGGGCGGCAGAGAGAAGCGAAGGCAACTCCCAAGACGGAACCCGAAGTGGTGGCAAAGCCCGAAGTTGCCGCGCCGCGAGCCGAGGCCGAGGACCTTGCTTCAGCGGACTCCGCCTTCGGGCGCGGGGACTATGCGACCGTGCGGCAGCTCATGAGGCCGTTGGCGGATGCCGGGAACGCAAAGGCGCAGAACTACCTGGGCCTCTTGTACGACAATGGTTATGGCGTGCCGCGGGACGATGCGCGGGCTGTGGCCTGGTACCGCAAAGCTGCCGAACAGGGAAACGCCGCGGCCCAGTACAATCTCGGCAGGCTTTACGACAATGGTCATGGCGTGCCGCAGGACGATGCGCAGGCTGTGGCCTGGTACCGCAAGGCTGCGGAACACGGCGACGCCGGCGCGCAGACCAGCCTAGGTGCTGCGTACGAAGCAGGCCGCGGCGTGCCGCAGGATCAGGCGCAAGCGGCCGAGTGGTATCGCAAGGCTGCCGATCAGGAACACCCGGCGGCCGAGCTCGTTCTCGGCAACATGTATGCAGCCGGCCGGGGGGTGCCGCAAGATTACGTGCAGGCTGTCGAATGGTTTCGCCGGGCCGCCGATCATGGAAACGCCGCGGCCGAATACAATCTCGGCTACCTGTACAGCGAGGGTCGAGGCGTGCCGCAGGACGATGCGCAGGCTGTGGCCTGGTACCGCAAGGGTGCCGACCAGGACTACCCCGGCGCGGAGACCAACCTGGGTGCCGCGTACGAAGCGGGCCGAGGCGTGCTGCAGGACTTCGCGCGGGCAGCCGCCTGGTATCGCAAGGCTGCCGATCACGGAAACGCCGTGGCCCAGTACAATCTCGGCAAGCTGTTCGACAGCGGTCGAGGGGTGCCGCAGGACTACGGCCAGGCCCTGGCGTGGTACCGCAAGGCCGCGGCCCAGGACCACGCCGGCGCGGGGGCCAGCGTCGGTTACGCCTACGACGTCGGCCGCGGCGTGCCGCAGGATCCGGCGCAAGCCGCCAACTGGTATCGCAAGGCTGCCGATGACGGAAGCGTGGATTCTCTGTACGCCCTCGGCCTCATGTACCAACAGGGTCGAGGCGTACCGCGGGATCTCGTTCAGGCCGATCGGTGGATCGGCCTGGCGATCGAGCGCTATGCGCCCTCCGAGAACGACAAACGTGAGCGGGCTGTCCGCGCGCGCGAAAACATCGAGCGCGGGATGACTCCGGGGCAGATCGAACAGGCCCAGAAGCTCGTTCAAGAATCGAAGCCAAGTGTCCGATGATCAGAGCGATGGCGGATTCGCAGGGCCTTGGCCAGTTCGGGCCGATCGGACCGCCTCCCTGTCTCGACCTCGACGTATGACGCCAGGCTCGATCTGGTGATGCATGAGATACGGGAGGCAGGTCATATCGCGTACTGCCGCAGCGGCTCGATCAGCTCCCCCATCGTCTGCCATTCCTCGCAGCGATCCACGGCCGCTTCGATCGCGTCCATCCCCGCTTGCGTCAGGTGGGGCGCTGCCAGTTCGCGAAACTTCGCGCGAACCTGCGGCTCCCAATCCGCCTTCACCGTGTCCCGCACGGAAGCCTCCCGTGCCGCCACAGCACTGCGCCCGTCCTTCAGCGTCAGCGTGACACGGGCCGGCCTGATCGAAGGCGTACTGCGCGCCGTCATCGCCGGATCCTCGGCGATCCGCACCAGTGGCCGCAGCGCGGCGATGACCGGATCCTCGAGCGCGCTGTCGTCGATCTCGGCAAAGCCCAGGCCCCCGCGCGTGATCAGCACCGCCGCCGCGTGGGGCAGCGAATATTTCGACGCGAAGTAGTTGGGTGGCGCCGGATTGCGCATGACGGAGGCGAAGGCGAAGGTCTGCACCTCGACCCGCGCGACCTCTTCCGGCCGGGGCTTCAGCACGGCCAGGGTCTCGGCCAGGCTGTCGAGCGCCGCATGGATCGGATTGCAGCAGGCGTAGAAGCGGAAATAATTGTCCAGAATCTCCCAGCGACGCCCCATGTCGTCGGGCAGCTTCTCAGGCGCGAAGCCCGCACCCACCATGACGCCGAGCGCCTCCTCGATCGCGTCGTCCTGCGCCGCGTAGCCGGCCGCCGCCATCTCCGGCGCCAGCGTTGCGGCCACGGCGCCCAGACCCGCCGGCAGGTTGAGCGTGGTGCCGCCGGCGACGGTGTTGTTGTAGCTCGGCGTCATCAGCATGCTGGTGGCGACGCGCATCGCCAGGCTGACGCCCGCCCCGTCCAGCTCGTGGAGCCGCGCGCCGGCCGCCGCCGCGGCGAGCAGCGAGAGCTGCCCATTCGGATGCGAGAAGGCGCGCTGCGTATAGACGCGGTTCAGCCGCCCTGCCACTTCGTAGCCCAGAACGAAGGCACCCAGCATGGCGCGCCCGCCCAGGCCCCGCTGCTCGGCGATTGCCAGGACCCCCGGCAGGATGTGCGGCGAGGGCTGAAGGCCGCTCGCGCCCTCGCACAGTTCCACCGACCGCGCGGCGATGCCGTTCAGCAGCGCCACCGTGCGGATGTCGGCCTGCGGCAGTCCGGCCGCGAGGATCGTCGCACCGCGACCCGCGCTCGCCAGCAGCCGCTCGCGCAGCCCGATCACTTCGGGCCGCGCGGCGCCGGCCAAGGTCACGCCGATCGTGTCCAGCAGGACGAGCTTGGCACGGCGGTGTACCGCCTCCGGCATGTCGTCCCAGCCCGTGCGCGCGATGAACTGCGCGAGCTTCTCGATCTGTTCGCCCACGTTCAGGCTCCTTCAGCCGGGTTTGAGGTTCAGGCGCGCGACGATCGGCGTCCACCGCGCGATCTCCGCCCGCAGCAGCGCCTCGGCCGCGGCGGGGGTAGCGTCGGGCCAGGTCTCGAAGCCCGCGGTCGCGAGGCGCTGGCCCACGGCGGGATCGGCCACGGCGCGCGCCGCGGCGGCACGCAGCGCGGCCAGCGCCGGTGCGGGCGTGCCGGGACGGACGAAGATCATCGTCCAGGCGGCGTTGTCGTAGTCCGGCACGCCCGCCTCCTGCAGCCCCGGCAGGCCGGGCAACAGGGTCGAGCCGCCGGCCATCGTCACCGCCAGGGCGCGCAGCTTGCCCTGGCGGACCAACGGCATCAGCAGGGTCGGGCTGTCGATGGTGAAATCGAGCCGGCCCGCGGCCAGATCCTGGGCGGAGGCGGCGGCGGCGCGGTAGGACACGATGGTGAAGTCGACGCCTGCGCGCAGGCGAAACAGCTCGGCCGCCATGTAGTTGACCGCCCCCGGCGCTGCCGCGCCGAGATTGGCCGCCGTGCCGCGCTCGCGCAGCCAGGCGATCAGCTCCGGCACGCTGTGCGCGGGCACCGAGGAATGCACGGCAAGCACGAAGGGCTGGCGCGTGACGAGGGCAACCGGCACGAAATCCGCCGCCGGGTCATAGGCGAATTGCGGATAGATCAGCTTCATGAGCGCATGGTTGTTGGTGGGGACATAGATCGTCTGCCCATCCGCCGGCGCTTGCTGGAAGGCGTTGGCGCCCAGCGTGCTGCCGGCGCCCGCGATGTTCTCCACGACGATCGGACGGCCCAGCAGCGGCGTCATCGCATCCGCCATGATGCGGGCCACGATGTCGGACGCGCCGGCGGCCGCGACCGGCACGATCATGCGGATCGGCCGGTCGCCGAAGAGTGACTGCGCGCGGACAGCGAGGGGGGCAGCGAGGGGCGCGGCGAGCGGCGCGGCGAGGAGTGATGCGGCAAGCAGGCGACGACGACGCATGGTGCGGGTCCCGAGCGATTGGGTGGCAGCACAACGCTAACAGGCTGTCGAAAAAGTCGATAGCCGTACCTTGGTACCCTCGTGGTCTTGCGGTGAGCGCACGGTTGGCAGGCAATCATTGTATGCGGCGGCGACCGAGCGGACCTGCGTGCCTGAACTGGAGGTCGAAAGTTCGAATCCTCTCGTGGACGCCACTCCTGGGCAAAGGAGAGAACTTCCGGCAAGGACTTTGACGCGCCAGTCTGCGAGAGTTTCTCGAGGACGACGTGACTCCAACGCCGGAGACCTGGACCAGGAACAAACCGCTGTCGCGGTCCTTGCTTCCGACGTCTGCAATGTCTGTGAAATTGAGCGACGCCATCGTGACCTCTGACCGTCTAAAGGAAATCTCAATGGAACGGCCTCAATCGCGCCGGAATGGGGCACGATTGGTGCCGTAGTCGTCGTGTACCAAAGGTTGTTGTCCGATTTTTGTTTCATCGCCAGCGAGAAAAGCAAACGGAGGTCCCGATGCCGAGAGCCTACAGTGCCTGCCTGGCGAGAGTTAGCGGCTCGAAACCGCCGGTCACCTTTCTCGACGAGCTGGTCGATTGGGCGCTGCTCGCCCCCAATGAGCTCTTTCTCCCCAACGCAGTCTTCGACGTCTACTCCGCCGTCGTGCGGCAACTGGGACCCTACGGGATCGGGGCGCATCGCAAGGCCGTCATTCTCGAGGTGCTGAGGTGCCTGGCCGGGCTTGAAACCATGTGGGACTGGAACCACGGCGTGGACAGCGGCAAGCCAGGCGAGAAGACCAGTCACAATGAAGAGGCTGGCGCGTTCCAGGTCTCGGCCGATTCGATGGGCAACGGCCAGAGCCTGAAGGACTACGCCCAGCAGACGCTGGGCGCCACCGACGATGCGACCTTCATTTCGGGCATGAAATCGAATCACGCGTTCGCCATCGAGTACACGGTGCGGCTGCTCAGGATCACCGTCGCGCATCACGGGCCGTTCGTGAACAGCAGAAGTATCTACGGCCAGCTGAGCCGGGCCGCGGTGAAGGAGTTCAGGGATTATCTCGAGATCCTGGGCGACTTCCCGAGGCCGGAGGGCGACATGCACTACGCCTGACGCGCCGACACCTGCCTAGGCGGTGTTTGCTTCCGAGGGTAAAGCCGACATTGCGCGGGCGTAACGCAATGTCGGCTAATGACCGAGGCTGTGTGAGAACGCGGCTGTGGCGGCGCAGCGGAAGGTCGGCGCAGGGACTGGTTTGTGTTTCGGCGTCAGGGATCGCAGGACATTCAGGCCCGGATCGCCTCGATCAGCGACTGTGGGCCGAGCATGGCTACCACGCGTTTCAGATTGTAGGCCAGGACGTGAAGGCTCATCTCC